>Ga0209342_10001623_pt1 | contig 25044 bp, 22 predicted proteins | sample RifCSP16_2_FD_184023 | JGI IMG/M metagenome (GOLD analysis project Ga0209342, IMG submission 184023) | Soil microbial communities from Rifle, Colorado - Rifle CSP2_sed 16_2 (SPAdes) (version 2) | ecosystem: Environmental > Terrestrial > Deep subsurface > Rock core/Sediment | place: Rifle... | reverse complement strand
CCTCATCGTGGTGTGCAGCCTGGGGTTTTTGGGTGTCCTGGGGCAGTTGGGGTTGTTCCGGGACGTCTGAACCGGCGGAATGGGCCCCTTCCCCGGTATGGTCTGACCAACTAGCCTGGTAGCCGGGTCGAGATAAGGAGTGCCGATGGCCGATTTCCAGGGGTCGATGACCCTCACAGGAAGCCAGCCGACCACGGTGAGCGTGGAAATCCACCTGGACACCGAAAGACTCTCCTTCCGATCGGGCGGCGTCGAAATTGGCAACTGGTCGCTGGAGGACGTCAAGGTCAGGGCCGCCCTTGACGGCCTGCATATCGTCGTCGAGGGAGAGGACATGGTTCTCCATACCAACGACGATGCGCGCCTTGCCATCGCCTTCGGTATTCGCAGCGCACCGCCACTGTTGCGCCGTCAGATGGCAGCGGCGATGCGAGACGAACCTCCCGCCCACTGAGTTTCAACTCGAGCAAGGCGGGGACCCGTTGCCCTTCGGCCTGTCTCCTGGGGCGGGGACGGTCAGGCTCGCAGCCAGGCTCGCCGTAACATGCCGATCTGATGACGGACGCCGATCGACGCCGGGAGCGTTTGGCCAAGCGGCGCTCCGAGCGGGTAACCCAACGCGTTACCCCAGGCGTCACCAGCTACAGGCAGTTGCGCAATCCGTACCCTCCCATGGCGCAGTTCTCCGAGGATCAGATCGAAGCCATCCACCAGACGTCGCTTCGGGTCCTCGAAGAGGTTGGCATGCGTGTCCTCTTCCCCGAAGCCAGGGCCATCTACCAAGCGGCAGGAGGAGTCGTCGATCCGGAAACGATGATCGTCCGCCTCGACCGGGGACTCGTAATGGAAGCGGTCGCCCAGGCCCCTGCAAGCGTCACCCTCCGGGGGGGGGAAGTGACTGGAGACGTCTTCATCGGAGAGAACTCGGTGAACTTCGGGATGGTGGCCGGCCCCCCCCACGTATCCGATCTTGAACGCGGCCGCCGACCCGCCACGCTGGCCGACTTTGAGGATTTGGTGAGGCTTTCCCACACCTATGACGTGATCCACATGCAGGGGTCGGCAACCGAGCCCCTCGACGTACCGGTCCCAGTGCGCCACCTCGCCATGACCTACGCCCAGACCACCTTGTCCGACAAACCCGTCCACGTCTATAGCCGAGGTAAGGAACCGGTGGCCGACTCCCACGAGATGGTGCGGATCGTCCGGGGTCTCACCGCCGAGGAGTTTGTGGGAACGCCTTGTTGCTTCACGGTGATCAACTCGAATTCCCCTCTTCAGCTCGACGTCCCGATGTCGCGGGGCATCATCGACTTCGCCCGGGCCGGCCAGCTGATGATCATGACGCCGTTCACGCTGGCAGGAGCGATGGCGCCGGTGTCCCTGGCAGGGGCGCTCGCCCAGCAGAACGCCGAGGCGTTGGCCGGTCTCACGTTGAGCCAGCTGGTCAAGACCGGCGCCCCCGTCATGTACGGAGCGTTCACATCCAACGTCGACATGAAGTCGGGGTCGCCCGCCTTCGGGACCCCCGAGTATGTGAAGGCGGCCTGGGGGAGCGGCCAGCTCGCCCGCCGCTATGGACTTCCCTGGAGGTCGTCGTCAACCAATGCCTGCACGGTCGTTGATGCCCAAGCCGCCTACGAGTCCCAGATGTCTCTGTGGGGCGCCATTTTGGGAGGCGCCAACTACCTGATGCACGCCATAGGTTGGATGGAGGGCGGGCTGACGGCATCGTTCGAGAAGGTGATCATCGACGTGGAGATGTGCCAGATGTTCGCCGAGTTGTTTCGCCCGGTGGTGGTCGACGAGGCCGAGCTCGCCTTCGAGGCGATTCGGGAGGTCGGTCCGGCCGGCCATTTCTTCGGGGTTGCTCACACCTTGGAGCGGTACGAACGGGCTTTCTACTCACCGCTCGTCTCCGACTGGCGCAACTACGGCGCCTGGGCCGAGGACGGAGCGCTCAACGCCGCCCAGCGGGCACACCTCATCTGGAAGAAGGCCCTGACCGATTATGTGCCCCCCCCGCTCGCCGACGATCGCCGAGCCGAGCTGGACGCCTTCGTGGCCCGTCGCCGGGCCGAGGGCGGCGGCGCCATCGACGACTGAGGCGGTCTGTTTTCAGAGCCTCCTGAGGTGGCGTCCGGTACCGTCGATCGGTCTGCTGACAGGAGGTAGTGATGGTTTTGGTGCGTTTCGTTCATGTGGTGTCCGCGGTTTTCTGGGCCGGAGCCGGAATCATGGTCGGGTGGTTTGTGTTACCCGCCACGCGTGACGTGGGTCCCTCCGCTGCACCAGTCATGCAGGCGATCATCAGACGTCGTCTTCCCGACCTGGCCAGCCTGGCCTCGTTGCTGACGGTGGGGGCGGGGCTTTGGTTATGGGTGGATCGGGGAGTTAGCTTCTCCAACTGGCGGGGGTGGGTCCTCGGTGTGGGCGCCTTGGCCGGGATCTCCGGCGCCGTGCTGGGGGTGGGATTCCAGAGGCCGACCGCCCAGAAGCTGGCCCTTCTCGGTGCCGAGGTGGCGGCGGGTGGCCAGCCTCCTAGCGCTGACCAGACCGCTGAGATGGGGAAGCTTTCCGGACAGCTTGCCAGGTACGCCTCGAGGCTGGCCGAGCTGCTGGCGGTGGCGGTGGGCGCGATGGCTCTAGCTACCTGAGGGCTGGAGGAGGGGTACTGACCCCTTCTTGTGACGCTTCGCCTACCGCCAAGGTGGTCAACCGTCACAAGAAGGAAGCTACCGTGCGACATAGCATTATCGGAGGTGGTCATGGCGTTGAGCACGATCAACTTGAAGCGTTGGATCGACGAGCACCGGCATCTGTTGAAGCCGCCGGTGGGTAATCAGCTCGTGTACCAAGACGGCGAGTTACAGGTGATGGTGGTGGGGGGACCGAACAGCCGCAAAGACTTCCACATCGATCCGGGCGAGGAGCTCTTCTATCAGTTGGAAGGGGACATGGTGCTGAAGGTTCGGGAGGACAGCAGTATCCGCGATCTGCCGATTAGGGAAGGCGAAATCCTCCTCTTGCCCCCGAACGTGCCCCATTCACCGCAGCGGTTCGTCAACACGGTCGGTTTGGTGGTGGAACGCCAAAGGCGACCTGATGAAACGGAGTCCGTCCTTTGGTATTGCGAGAATTGCGACAATGTGCTCTACCAGCACACCGGCGTGATCACCGATCTGGTCACCCAACTGAAGCCGTTGATCGAGGGTTTCTACGCCGACGAAGGCAAGCGGACCTGCAATGTGTGCGGAACCGTGATGCAGCCACCTGCCAAACCGAAGGTGGACTGAGCGGGCAAACTCGGACGCCTGGGCCGGCGAGACCCTCACGCTATTTCCCAGACGGTGCACTACTTAGCAGTTGGATGGGTTGATCTGATGGCGGCGAGGAGTGTGATGGACCCCCTGGCCGGAGATGCCGGCTACAGCGATGATTGACGTGCACACCCACTATCTTCCCGAGGCGCTGCCGGATCTGGCTGGGCGGTTTGGGAACCCGCGGTTGCCGAGCTTCCAGCGTCTGGAGACGGGCGGGGTGCGCATCATCATCGAAGGGGCGACCTTCCGGGAGGTGGGATCGAACTGCTTCAACGCTGTCCGGCGGCTCGAGGAGTGTGATCGGTCGGGCGTGAAAGTACAGGTTCTGTCGACGGTGCCGGTGATGTTCTCGTACTGGGCGCCGCCCGCCACTGCGACCGAGGTGGCCCGAATGCTGAACGACGACTTGGCTGAGGTGGTCGGCCGTCATCCCGGTCGCTTCATCGGTCTGGGCACGCTTCCCATGCAAGCCCCTGACCTGGCGGTGGCGGAATTGGCCAGATGTGTGGGAGACCTGGGGTTGGCCGGGGTCCAGATCGGCAGTCACGTCAACGCCTGGAATCTGGATGCCCCGGAGTTGTTCTCGGTATTCGAGGCAGCGGACGACATGGGGGCGGCCGTCTTTGTGCATCCGTGGGACATGCTTTCTCCCGATCGCCTTGCCAGCTACTGGTTGCCCTGGCTGGTGGGAATGCCTACCGAACAGACCATCGCCATCTGTTCTCTCGTGTTCGGCGGGGTCCTCGAACGACTTCCTCGCCTGCGCGTGTGTCTCGCTCATGGTGGAGGTTCCTTCTTCGGGACCTGGGGCCGGATCGCCAAGGGCTTTGAGGTTCGGCCAGATCTGGTGGCGATCCGTAACTCCAAGCCGCCCTCCGAGTACATGGGCCGGTTCTGGGTGGATTCGCTCGTCCACGACCCGGCCTTGCTGGCTCTCATCGCCGACCGGATCGGGCCGGAGCGAATCGTCTTGGGCACCGACTACCCATTCCCACTCGGCGAGCAGGAACCGGGAGACACCATCACTGCCGCATTTTCTGTCGGCGGGGCACCGATGGTCTGGGAGAACGCTTTCGAGTGGCTCGGCCTCCCCCCCCCATGATCGCGACGTTTCGCGATCGCTTCCATATCCCCGTCGATACCTCAGGGAGGGAGGTGGCCTACCTGTGCGGGCACTCACTGGGGCTCGCTCCCAAGGCCGCCGCCCAATTGGTGGAAACGGACCTGAGGTCCTGGGCGGAAATGGGCGTCGAAGGCCATTTGCGGGCGGAGGCGCCGTGGTACGGCTACCACGAGCTGGTGCGCCTCCCGCTTGCCCAGCTGGTGGGAGCTCACCCCGACGAGGTGGTGGCGATGAACAGCCTCACGGCCAACATCCACCTGCTGATGGTCAGCTTCTTCCGACCTGACCGTGACCGCTACCAGATCCTGATGGAGGCCAATGCCTTCTCGTCGGACACATATGCTGTGGTGTCGCAACTGCGCCATCACCAGATCGACGAACGCCAGAGCCTGGTGGTCGCGAGTCCCCGCCCGGGGGAAGACACGATTCGCACCGAGGACGTGGTCTCGCTCATTCACGAGCATCGCGACCACCTGGCGCTGGTGATGATGGCCGGCGTCAACTATCTCACCGGTCAATTCTTCGACCTGGCCGCCGTAACCGCAGCCGCCCACCACGTGGGTGCGGTGATGGGGGTGGACCTTGCCCATGCCGTCGGCAACGTGCCGCTACGCCTTCACGACTGGGGAGTCGATTTCGCCGCCTGGTGTTCGTACAAGTACCTCAACGGAGGACCAGGGGCGGTGGCCGGGGCTTTTGTCCACCGCCGGCACGGCTGGAACCCCGAGGTGCCCCGCTTTGCCGGCTGGTGGGGGACCGACCCCGAAACGAGGTTTGAGATGTCGCCGGAGTTTCGACCGCGCCCGGGTGCCGACGGCTGGCAACTCTCCAACCCGCCCATCCTTGGGTTGGCCCCGCTGCGAGCCTCCCTGGAGATCTTCGACGAGGCGAGCATGACGCGGTTGCGGGAGCGATCCGTCGAGCTGACTGGTTACCTGCAGGAAAGACTCGGGGGCCGCTATCCGATTATTACCCCCAGAGACCCAGAGGCGCGGGGATGTCAGCTGTCCCTTCGGGTGGGTGAGGGGGGGGGTGGGTTGTTGGCGAAATTGGAGGCGGCCGGAGTGGTCGTGGACTTCCGGCCCCCCGACGTGATCAGGGTGGCACCGGTGCCGCTCTACAACACCGAGGACGATGTGGACCGGCTCGTGGCGGTCTTGGAAACCGGGCGCCCATGACCGAACTGATCAGCGCCGCGGCTCCCGAACCGGTGGGTCCTTATCCACACGCCCGGCGAGCTGGCGGCTTTCTGTTTCTGTCCGGCATGGGCCCTCGCCGGCGGGGTGCAAAGGAGATCCCGGGAGTCACGTTCGGTGCCAATGGCGAGGTGCTGGCTTACGATTTCGCCGCCCAGTGTCGGGCGACGTTTGCCAACGTCGCCGCCGTGTTGGAGGAGGCCGGTTCGTCCTTGGAGAAGGTGGTGGACGTGACCGTCTTCATCACGGACCTCGGGTCCGACCTTGCCACGCTCAATCAGATCTGGACGGAAACCTTTCGCTCCGCCCGGCCTACCCGGACGACCGTCGAGGTTCGCAGGCTGCCGACGCCCATCGCCATCGAACTGAAGGTCATCGCCGAGGCGTGAAGGAACCGGTAACGGTCGTTGGGGCGGGTTTGGCCGGGGCGTTGCTGGCCACCCTGCTGGCCCGCCGGGGCCTGGCCGTGACCGTGTTCGAGCGCCGACCGGATCCCCGGCTGGCCGGTTACCAGGGGGGCCGCTCCATCAACTTGGCGCTGGCTGAACGGGGGCTCCATGGCCTGCGCCGGGCCGGGCTGGCCAGGGAGATCATGGAGCGGGCGGTGATGATGCGGGGCCGCTACGTTCACGGCGCCGACGGGCACGCCGGTCTCCAACGCTATGGACGAGACGACTCGGAGGTCATCTGGTCGATCAACCGGGGTGATCTCAACCGGCTCCTGGTCGATGCCGCCGAACAGGCCGGGGCCCGAGTGGTTTTCGATCGCCGGCTGGCCGGCGTCGTGTTCTCGGGCGGTGTGGTCGAGCTCGTCGTTGAGACCACCGGCGCGGTGGAGACTCATCAGGTCGGGGTAGTGATCGGCGCTGATGGGGCGGGATCGACGGTCCGGCAAGCGATGAATGCGGAGATCGATCTTGGCGAAACCGTCGAGCCCCTCGGCCACTCCTACAAGGAACTGGAGATACCGCCCCTATCGGGGGGGGGATTCGCCTTGGAGCCGAACGCGCTCCACATCTGGCCACGGGGTGGCTACATGTGCATTGCGCTTCCCAACCCGGAGGCCACCTTCACGGTCACGCTATTTCTCCCCACCGATGGAGAACCGAGCGTTGCCTCCATCGAAACCGGCCGACAGGCCCGGGCATGGTTCGATTCTGAGTTCGCCGACCTGTCTCCCTTGATTCCCGATCTGGAGGTCGACTTCGATACCCACCCCACCGGCTCCCTTTCCACCCTTCGGCTCGAGCGGTGGTCGCTCGGTGGTCGGGCAGCGTTGATCGGGGATGCCGCCCATGCCATGGTCCCCTTCCATGGACAGGGGATGAACTGTGCCTTCGAGGACTGCGTCGAATTGGACGATCTGGTTGGGGAGCGGCCGACATGGGAGGAGACCTTCGCCGAGTACGAACACCGCCGGCTCTCCAATTCGCAGGCCATCCAGCTGATGGCCGTGGAGAACTACCAGGAGATGCGAGACCGGGTGGTGGATCCGCGGTTCCTGCTCCAGAAAGAGCTCGAACGGATCCTGGCCGATCGTCATCCGAGCATCTTCGTGCCGCGCTACACGATGGTGACCTTCCGGCGGGTCCCCTACCGGGTGGCGTACGAACGGGGGGAAGACCAGCGGCGAATCCTCGAGGAGTTGACGGCGGGTCGGACCGCGATCGAGGAGGTCGACCTGGCAGCCGGCGACGAGCTGGTGACGACCCGGCTCACACCCTTGGGGTGATGGTCGCAGGGCTGGAGGCCGCTTGTCCCGTAGCCCACAGATGATCTGTGGGCTCTGGGTAGTACTGGGTACTACCCAGAACCCTGGGTTCGCCGGGGGTGTTGGGCGGACGTGATAATGCAGGCGCGATGAGTGGAAGTATCAGGTTGGTTACGGAGGTGCCGGGACCGCGCAGTCGCGAGATCGTCGCCAGGAGGGAAGCCGCCACCCCGGCGGCGGTCGCCAAGCTCACGCCGATCGCGGTGGAGCGGGCCGAGGGCGCCGTGGTGGTGGACGTGGATGGCAATCGTTTCCTGGACCTGGCGGGCGGCATCGGCGCCCTGGGAGCCGGCCACCGTCCTCCCCAGGTCGTGGCCGCCATCAAGGATCAGGCCGACCGCCTGCTGCATATGTGTGCGATCGTCGCCACCTACGAACCCTATGTCGAGGTGGCCGAAGCCCTCAATCGGGTCACGCCCGGGGCGTTCCCCAAGAAGACCTACCTGGTCAACACCGGCGCCGAAGCGGTAGAGGGGGCGGTCAAGCTGGCGCGCTATTACACGGGACGCCAGGCGGTGGTGGTCTTCGAAGGTGCCTACCACGGGCGCACCAACCTCACCATGGCGATGACCTCGAAGTACAGCCTGTTCAAGAAGGGCTTTGGGCCCTTCGCCGGCGAGATCTACCGCTTCCCATTCCCCTACGTCTATCGCCGACCACCGGGGATGAGCGAGGACGAGTACGTTGCTTGGCAAGTCACCAATCTCGATCACGCCTTCGTGGCGTCGGTGGATCCGAGCCAGGTGGCAGCCATCGTCATCGAACCCGTCCAGGGGGAAGGCGGTTTCCTGCCCGCTCCGCGCTCTTTTTTGCGCCGCCTCCGAGAAATCGCCGACGCCAACGGGATCGTGTTGGTAGCCGATGAGGTGCAGTCCGGGTTCGGGCGCACTGGAATGCTTTTCGCCATCGAACACTCGGGGGTGGTGCCGGACCTGGTCGTCACCGCCAAGTCGCTGGCTGCCGGTTTGCCGCTCGGGGCCGTCACCGGCCGGGCCGACATCCTCGACGCGGTCCATCCAGGGGGAATGGGTGGCACCTACAGCGGCAACCCTTTGGCCTGCGTGGCGGCGCTGCAGGCCATCGAGCTGCTCTCTCGGCCCTCCTGGCTGGAGCGGGCTACCGCTCTCGGCGTTCGTATGCGCGGGTGGTTGGAGAAGATCAAGGACAACCAGCCCGACCTGGTCGGCGACGTGCGCGGCCTCGGTCCCATGCTGGCCATGGAGCTGGTGGAGAATCCGGAGTCGAAGACCCCGGCGGTTGACGCCACCATCGGGGTGACCCGGGAGGCGCTGCAGCGAGGAGTAATCGTCATCAGGGCCGGGTTGTATTCGAACTGCGTACGGTTCCTTCCCCCGCTCGATCTCGGAGACGAGCAATGTGACGAGGCGATGTCGGTGGTGTTCGAGGCAGTCGCAGCGGTGGCGCAGGCAAGGAGCAGATCATGACGATGCCTTTCCTTCAGTACATAAACGGCGAATGGGTGGGAGCGGCTCGGGGTGGGCTTTGGGACCTGGTTAACCCGGCCACCGAGGAGACCATCGGTCAAGTCCCCTTCGGGGGGGCGGAAGATGCTCGAGCTGGCGTCGACGCGGCCAGTTCCGCCCTGTCGGGATGGTCGCATCTCACCGCCTACGACCGAGCCGCCCACCTGGAACGGGCCGCCGCTCACATCGCCGCGAACCTCGACGAGTTCGCCGCCATCACCACCGAGGAGTGCGGGAAGCCGCTCGTGCAGGCCAGGGCCGAGTGGGCCGGCGCCCCCAACCAGATCCTGTTTGCTGCCGAGGAAGGCAAGCGGATCTCGGGTCGCTGGATACCGAGTCGGGTGAAGAACAGGCGCATCGACGTCACCTACCGGCCGGTGGGGGTGGTCGGGATCATCACCGCCTGGAACTTCCCGGTCTACAACGTCGTGCGAGCGCTGTGCTCGGCGTTGGCGGCCGGGTGCACCGTGGTCGTAAAGCCGTCTGAATACACGCCCCGTTCGGCGATGTTGGTAGCCCGGGCTTTTGCCGAGGCCGGCACTCCCGCCGGTGTCGTCAACGTCGTGATCGGCGAAGCCCAACCCATCGGCGAGTCGTTCCTTGCCGATCCCCGCTGCCGGAAGGTGTCGTTCACCGGCAGCACCCGGGTTGGAAAGCTCCTCATGGACGGCGCCTCCCGTACCGTGACGAAGCTGGCTCTGGAGATGGGGGGCAACGCCCCCGTCATCGTCTTTCCCGATGCCGGCGACATGGAGGTGGTCGCCAAGAACGGAGTGGTATCGAAGGTGCGGAATGCCGGTCAGGTCTGTGTCTCGCCCCAGCGGTTCTACGTCCAGCGTCAGGCGGTCGCCGCTTTCACGGATACGGCCGTGGCGGTGGCCAAGCTTCAGGTGGTCGGCAACGGCACCGATCCGAACACCACCATCGGTCCGTTGATCAATGCCAGCCAACTCGCCCGGGTAGAAAAGATCGTCGACGAGACCGTCGCCCGCGGTGCCCGTGTCCTCGTGGGGGGGGGAAGAGCATCGAACGAGCGAGGCTATTTCTACTCCCCAACGGTGCTTACCGACGTTGCCCCGGGGATGCCCCTCCACGAGGAGGAAGTCTTCGGTCCGGTACTCCCGGTTATTCCGTTCGATACCGCCGAGGACGCCATTGCCATGGCCAACTCGTCGGAGTACGGGCTGGCCGCCTATGTGCACACCGCCGACCTGCGGACGGCGATGAGGGTCTCCGAGGAACTCGAGTATGGGATGGTCGCCATCAACGACTGGTACGTGGCCACCCCGGAAGCGCCTTTCGGGGGCATGAAACAGAGCGGGGTGGGCAGAGAATCGGGCCAGGAGGGGGTCTACGAGTACCTCGAACCCAAGACGCGCCTCTTCGGGGGCATGGGTTGAGGCAGGCCTCGATGCGGAGGCTGGATCTGAGGGGGACGCCCGAGGAACTAGGCACCGCCTTCGGCACCGTCTTTGACGAGGAGATCCGGGCGTACCTGGAGGACCGTCTCGCCCGTTCGAAGGTGGGGACCGGGTTCTCTTCCGATCAGCTCCGCCGGCTGGGCGCCGACTGCCTGCCAGCCCATCGGCGTTATGCCCCCGACCTCTACGAAGAGATGACCGCCATGTCGGAGGCGGCCGGTCTGACGCCGGCCGAGGCAGTGATCGTGGGCGGATACACGGACTTCATCGACACGGTCCGGAGCGCCGCCGGTACCGGGCCCGCCGAGGACGACTGCACGGCAGTGATGGTTCCCGATTCCATAGCCGGTGGATCCGGCTACCTGGCGCAGACCTGGGACATGCATGCCTCAGCCACCGAGCATGTGGTATTGCTTCGCATCCGTCCCGGTACAGGGCCGGCGGCCTTGGTCTTCACCACAGTGGGGTGCCTCGGACAGATTGGCATGAACGAGGCTGGACTGGCGGTGGGAATCAACAACCTGACCGCGGCAGACGGCCAGGTGGGCGTCACGTGGCCGTTCATCGTGCGGAAAGTACTCCAGCAGACCGACTTCGACCTGGCGGTGAAGGCCGTGATGGAAGCCGACTTGGCCGGCGGCCACAACTTCTTGCTCTTCGACATCTCCGGCCGGGGGGTGAACATCGAGGCCATGCCGAGCCATCAAGAGCTGACCGAACTGGAAGGTCGGGCACTCGTACATGCCAACCACTGTCTGTTCGAGGCCACCCGGCGCCACGAAGCAGAACGGCCGGCGGTTCTGGTGGCGTCGTCGGAAGCGCGGATGCGAGACGCCGCCGCCTGGCTGGAGCGGCCGCCCATCACCGAGAGGGAGCTGATGGCCATGACGCGAGATCCGAACTCGATCTGCCGGAGGCCGGAACCACCCTTCGACTACGAGACCTGCGGAGCCGTGATCATGCGACCGGGCCGGGGCGACCTGTGGGCGGTCTGGGGGCTGCCGGCGGAGAACGAGTATGAGCATTTCCGCTTCGACTGGTGAAAACGCTCAGGACCGAGAGCCATTGGGCGGGCTCCGGTTCGCGAATCTGACTCCGGATATGGCCGCTCAATGCGCTGAACTCGAGCATCTGGCCTTTCCGAACACCGATCCTGCCTACCTCTTCACCGAGGAGGACGTGAGCGTATACGCCGAGACTTTCGCGGAAGGCTTCTTCGTTTGCCTCGACGGGGAGCGAGTTGTCGGACAGGCGGCTGGGATCTTCCGAGATTTCGACTTCTCCATGACCCAGCACACCCTCTTGGAGATGGCGGGGCCGCATCAGTGTGGCAACCACGACTCGGAGGGGGAGTGGTACTACGGGACCGACATCGTTGTCCACCCCGACTATCGCCGGAGAGGCATCGGCGGCCGCTTCTATGACCTGCGGAAGGATCTGGTGAGAACCCGCCGGAAACGCGGCATCGTGGGCGGCTCCCACATGCAGGGCTACGCCCGCCACCGGAGTTCCCTCACGCCCGACGCCTATCTCGCCAAGGTGGTGGCCGGCGAGCTTTACGACCCGACCGTCACGTTCCAGATCCAGCATGGGTTCTCGGTGAGAGGCTTGCTGGCGAACTACGTGGTGGACGACGACACCGGCGGTTGGAACGCCTTGATCGTCTGGGAGAACCCCGACCGCTGAGTTCGGAATCGGCGCCTGCTAGCTGGTGGCTCTTCCGATAGGCTGGACCCGTGGCCCTAACCACTGTTGCCTCCCTCGACGCCGCGCTCGAGATCCTGGCGAGGAAGAAATTCGCCTGGGCCACGGCTCCCCTCGAGACGAAGATCGCCTACTTGTTGCAGGCGCGCAAAGGAGTCGCCGAGGTCAGTCGGGATTGGGTGGACGTGGCCGCCGCCGCCAAGGGCATCTCCGGTCCCCAGGTGGGGGAGGAGTGGCTGGGGGGCGTGTATCCGGTCCTGCTCATGATCAACGCCTTGGTGGAGACACTGGACGCCCTTGCCGCTGGACGTTCTCCGCTGACCGGGTTCAAGACTCGAATGCAAGGGTCGCAAGCGTCCGTCGAAGTATTCCCTCACGACGTCTACGACCGGTTGTTCTATCTGGGCTATTCGACCGAGGTGCGGATGTCGTCTGGAATCGACTTGGGCGATCTGCCCGAGACGGTGGCGGTCGCCTACCGGCGGCCTCGCCCCGCGGTCGTGGCGGTGCTGGGCGCCGGCAATGTCGCATCGATACCGGCGCTCGACTTGCTCTACCGCATGTTCGTGGAAGGGCACGTGGTGGTCCTCAAACTCAACCCGGTCAACTCCTACCTGGAGCCGTTCTTCTCGCGAGCGTTTCGAGCGCTCATCGACGACGGTTATCTGGTCCTCATCCAAGGAGGGGCCGAAGAAGGCCAGCGTCTCGTTCGTCACGAACTGGTCGACGAGGTACATCTGACCGGCAGCGACCGAACCTTCGACGCCATCGTGTTCGGATCAGGAGTCGACGGAGCACGTCGAAAATCGGCCGGCCAGCCATTGATGGACAAACCGATCTCGGCGGAGCTGGGGGGTGTGGCGCCCACCGTGATCGTTCCGGGTCGATGGAGGGAAGCCGACCTCCAGTTCCAAGCCGAGCACCTCGTTACCCAGCGCTTCCAGAATGCCGGCTTCAACTGTCTCGCCACCCAGGTGGTGGTGCTCCCCGAAGATTGGCCCCTGGTCGACGCTCTTCTTGCCAAGATCGAAGAGGTGGTCAACGGCCTTCCTCCTCGGCCTGCCTACTACCCGGGAGCCGAGGAGCGTATCGAAGCGGCCTGCCAGGGTCGGAAGGGCCGCACCATGCAAGGGGGCTGGCGGATCATCGAAGGAAATGAAGAAAGCTACCGGACCGAGTTCTTCGCCCCGGTGCTCGCCACCACTCGTCTGGCCGGGGGTGATCCGGGCGACTTCCTGCGTTCGGCGGTCGATTTCTGCAATACCACCTTGAGCGGGACGTTAGGAGCGAACCTGCTCGTCGACCCCGCCACCGCCGCCGCCCTTGGCCCGGAACTCGACCAGGCGGTGTCCGACCTTCGCTACGGCACGGTGGCGGTGAACGGGTGGACGGGGATGGGGTTCGTCCTGCCGCGGGCCGCCTGGGGGGCATACCCCGGCCATCGGGTCTCCGACATCCAAAGCGGGACGGGGTTCGTCCACAATGCCTTGATGTTCTCGGCGGCCGAGAAGACGGTGACCCAGGGTTCGTTCCGGCCGACGCCGCGATCCTTCAGGCCGCCCTGGTTTCTCACCCACCGGCGCGCCCACGTCGTAGGTGAGCGTCTCTGTGCTTTCGAAGCGCGCCGTAGCCTGGGACGGGCAGCGTCGGTAGCCACCGCCGCCCTCCGTCCGTGATCTGACGGTCAAACCCGCCGCGGGCCGGGTGCCCGACGGCTTGCCCAAGGAGGCTGCATGCGTTCGGTGTGGTCGATATTTCTCGCCCTCTTTCTGGCGGAGCTTGGTGACAAGACCCAACTTGCCGTGCTGGCCTTTTCGGCCGATACCGGCTCCCGCTGGTCGGTCTTCTTGGCCGCCTCCCTGGCCCTGGTGGCTTCGACCGGGCTGGCGGTCCTGGTCGGTGACGGGTTGAGCCGCGTCGTCAAACCCGCCGTGCTCCAACTCGGAGCAGGCCTGCTCTTCGTTGCCATCGGTCTGTTCGTGACATGGCGCGCTTGGTCCGCGTTGGGAGCCTGACCCAACCCGCGAACCCAGGGTTCTGGGTGGTACCCAGTACTACCCAGGGCCCACAGATCATCTGTGGGTGGCAGCTGTCGGTGCGGAGGCCACCCAAGCTTCGGCGGCGGTGCCGTCTCTGGCAGCTTTCGTCGGACCGGGAACAACAGTTACCGGTAAAGTGAGAGACATGTATGGCCACAGCGATGCCAAGACGACCGCGCAGTACATCGCCGGCCTGCCCGAGCCGCGTCGCGGCGATGTGGCGGCCCTTCACAAGTTGATTCGCACGACCGTCCCGGGGTTGAAGCCGACGATGGCCCTCGGTTACCCCGGTTACGGGTTGAAGCATTACAAATACGCGTCGGGCCGAGAGGGCGACTGGCCAGTGGTGGGGCTTGCCAACAACAAGCAGTACATCTCGTTGTACGTGACCGCCGTCAAGGACGGCCATTACCTCGCCGAGACCTACGCCCGTCGTCTGGGCAAGGCTTCGTGCGGCAAGAGCTGCATTCGCTTCAAGCGGCTCAGCGACCTGAATCTCGAGGCGGTGAAGGAACTGCTCCGGGAGGCGGCGGTCCAAACGGCTTAGTGCACCGTCTGGTAATTAATCGTGGGGTCTCATCGGCCCACGACGCCCCCTGGCGGCGTCCTCCTCCTCGACGCAGCGCATGGGCTGCGCCTTCGTCGTGCGTCCTGGCCAGGAACGCCGTGGCCTCGCCGATACCCTCAGCTATTTCCCAGACAGAGCACCAGGCGGACCGGTACGCCTGAACCCGCGGGTGGAACAGCGAGAAAGGCCCGATCAGCCGGCGACTGCCTCGAGGTTGAAGTGCCGCCGGCCGTCTCCTGGGGCATAGGCGAGCCGGCGAATCTGCCAGCCGGCCTCGGCTACCACGGCTTCGAGTTCCTTTCGATTGAACTGCCAGACGTGGTCGTCGTGGATGGGATGGCCAAGGCCGGGATCGGGTAGGTCCGCGTAACGCCGGTAGTACTTGTAGGTCCTTCCCCACTCGGCGCTGTCGGGCGTGGAAAGGAAGAGCCGGCCTCGGTCCGAAACTGCGTTACGCACTTTGACGAGGGTCGGGACCGCCTGGAAGTTGAAATGCTCGAGCACCTCGGTGAAGATCACCATGTCAAATCGGTGCGACCACGGCAGCGCCTCCAACTCAACGTTGCCGATGCGGAAATCGATCCCTTGATCCGCGGCAAGCGCCGGGCTCATGAATGCGTCGATGAAGTCCAATCCGAATGGTTGTGCTCCTGTGATCCGCTTGCCATGGACAAGCAAGGTTCCGTACGCACAACCCACATCGAGGATCCGGTCCACCACTCGGTCGGCACAGAAGGCGTCGATCCAGGCGGGGATGTGGAGCCAATAGAGGTGCTCGACCGAGCGGTACTTCTCCTGGTAATAGGGGTTGGGAGCCAGCCGGGAGACGGTGTCCTGATCGGGTCTGACCCGTTCCAGGCACGATCGCTCCGACCGCCGGATGGACACCTTGCGAACCATCCGGGCGAAGGGGAGGACCACACCTCAACCGTAACAACCTGGCCGGGTCGCGGTCGAAGGTCTGGGCTTTGCGCGACAATGGCGTACCCGTGACGTGGTCCGAAATTCTCAACAAGCTCATGCAAGGCGCCGACCTCACCCGCGCAGAGGCCCGCCAGGCGATGTCTGAGGTAATGACGGGTGCAGCTACCCCTGCCCAGATCGCCGGCCTGTTGGTGGCTCTGGCGATCAAGGGTGAGAGTGTGGAGGAGATGACCGGTTTGGTGGAGGCCGTACGGGAGACCGCGGTGAGAGTCGATCCGGGTATGCCGGTCGTCGATGTTGTGGGGACCGGCGGAGACGGCAGTGGAACCTTCAACATCTCCACCACAGCGGCCTTCGTGACGGCCGGCGCCGGGGCGATGGTCGCCAAACACGGGAACCGGTCGGTGTCTTCGAAATCGGGTGCGGCGGACGTGCTGGAGGCGCTAGGCGTCCCCATCGAACTTCCGCCGGAGGCCAATTTGGCACTGCTCCGGGAGACCGGATTCGCCTTCTTTCTCGCTCCGCTTTACCACCCAGCCTTCCGGCATGCTGGACCGGTGCGCCGAGAACTAGGGGTGCGTACGGTATTCAACTTCCTCGGGCCACTTGCCAATCCGGCCGGAGCTCGACGTCAAGCGATCGGCGTGTCGGATCACCGCATGGCCGAGCGCATGATCGGAGTCCTGAGAGAGCTCGGCTCGGAGTACGCATTCGTATTTCATGGTGGCGACGGCCTCGACGAGGTAACCACCACGGGTCCGTCTTACATCTACAGGCTGAAGGATGGCGAGATCACCCTTGCCGAGTTCACACCCGAGGATTTCGGAGTGCCGAGGTCTCGCCCCGAGGATCTGCGGGGGGGGGCAGCATCCGATAACGCGGCGATCCTTCGCCAGGTTCTCGAGGGTGAGCCGGGTCCCCACCGTGACGTGACATTGGTAAACGCGGCTCCGGCGCTGGTGGCAGCCGGTATCTCCGCGGGCTTCGAGGAGGCCATGGTCAAGGCGCGCGCCTCGATCGATCAAGGTGCAGCGTTAGCCGTACTCGAGGCCGTCATCCGCCGGGGTGCCGATCTCATGAGTTGACCTGGCGGTCAACGTCAACGTCCGTCCGGCCGAGCCGAGAGCTACGTGCCCTGTTCGCCGCCGCTCTGGCCTTGCCGAAGCCTGGCTGCCAGTCCGAATCGGGTGCCGGTGCGCAGGTCCACCACCACGCCAACGGCCTCCGAGAACCCGGTCGGGTCTTCGGGATTGAACGAGAATCGTTGGTTCTCGATCACGAGTCTGAAACGAAAGGGAGAGACCCGTTCGGCAGTCACCTCCGGGAGGGGCCACGAACCCAATCGCTTCCGACCGGACCACATTCGCAACCGTCCGTCGTCGACCTGAACGACTACCGGCATGGGGAAGTGGTCACTCTCTCCCTGTAGCTGGCCCGCGAACGCGCCTTCTTCGGTGCCAAACATACAGTGGAGCCTAGCCAGGAGCGTCGAGGTTGGCTAGGTCGCTAGACCTATGGCGGTCTCCGGCCAAAGATTCCCCGGGTCGATCGAGGGAACGGCTGTGGACACCGCCAGACAGGGTGCGGTCACTAGTCACCGGCCGGCTCGTGATCGGATGGCCGTCCCCAGCTGATAGCTTGGGAGACTGGTGTATCGGCCCGCCAACAACGTTCGTTTCCTAACCGCCACCAACCTGTTCGATGGTCACGACGCCGCCATCAACATCTTCCGGCGGTTGCTCCAAAACGCCGGTGCCGAGGTAGTCCATCTCGGACACAACCGCTCCGCTGAGGAGGTCGTCACCGCCGCCATCGAAGAAGACGTGCAGGCCGTCGCCGTCACCTCCTACCAGGGCGGCCACATGGAATTCTTTCGCTACCTGCGTGACCTCTTGGTTGGCGGTGGAGCCCCCCATGTTCGGATTTTCGGTGGCGGCGGCGGGACCATCCTCCCCGCCGAGGGCGCCGAGCTCGTCGGTTATGGGATCACCCGCATCTACTCGCCCGACGACGGCCGGGAGCTGGGCCTGCAGGGCATGGTCGACGACATGTTGTCGAGAGCCGACTACTCCGCCGGCGAACTCGACGACGTCAGCCTGGGCGAGCTCCGGCCCGGCGACAAGCGACTGGTCGGCCGCTTGATCTCGGCAGCCGAGAACCACCCCGACAAGTACGAGGACCTCTTCGAAGAGATTGCCGCCCGTGCGGAAGCCTCGTCGGCTCCCGTGGTGGGGATCACCGGCACAGGAGGATCGGGCAAGTCCTCGCTCGTCGACGAGATACTCCGCCGACTGCTGGCGGCCAGCGATGTGAACGTGGCGGTGATATCGGTCGATCCGACCAAGCGGCGCAGTGGCGGGGCTCTGCTCGGCGATCGCATCCGCATCAATTCCGTCTTTCACCCGCGGGCGTACATGCGGTCCCTCGCCACTCGACAGGTGAATCTGGCGCTGTCGCCGTACGTGGCCCGGGCCGTGCAAGTGGTCAAGGCAGCCGGTTTCGACTTGGTCGTATTGGAGACGTCGGGCATCGGGCAAGCCGACACCGAGATCGTCGATCACTCCGATCTTCCCGTGTACGTGATGACCCCCGAATACGGCGCAGCCAGTCAACTGGAGAAGATCGACATGCTCGACTTCGCCCGGCTGGTTGCCATCAACAAGGCGGATAGGTTGGGAGCGGCCGACGCGCTGCGAGACGTTCGCAAGCAATACCGGCGCAACCACCAGCTCTGGGACGAACCGGACGAGGCGATTCCCGTTGTCCTTACCGTGGCGTCGGCGTGGAACGATCCTGGCACCGAGGCCTTCTGTCGGCGTTTGTTCGACGAGATAGAGGAGGCGACGGGTCTTCGGCTGGAGAGCGGTCGGCAAGAGCCCACCGACCGCCAGCGCTTCCTGCGTGAGGGCATCGCGCCGCCGGGCATCGCGCCGCCGGGCATCGTGCCGCCGGGCATTGTGCCGCCGGGAAGGAGTGGTTACGTTGGTGAGGTCGCTGAGGCGGTGCGGTCCTACAACCGCTGGGCGGCGGTCCAAGCCGACCTCGCCGAGTCCTGGCAGCATCAGGTCGCCCTCGATGCTTCGGCATCTCCGGCGGCTGGGTTGGACGCTTCCAATCGGACGGCACTGGAGCGGTGGGAATCCACTCAGGCGGAGTATTCGGCCGAGAGCTACGGCTACCGCGTACGCGATCGGCAGATCGAAACGGAACTCTGGCACGAGACCCTCAGCCACCTCCGCATACCCAAAGTGGCCTTTCCTCGCATGCGCAGCTGGGGGGACCGGCTGACCTGGTTGCTTCAGGAAAACCTGCCCGGGCGGTTCCCGTTCACGGCGGGTGTGTTCCCATTCAAGAGGACGGAGGAAGAACCGACCCGAATGTTCGCAGGCGAGGGACCACCCGAACAGACCAACCGCCGCTTTCATTATTTGGCGGCGGGCATGCCGGCCAAACGTCTCTCCACCGCCTTCGATTCCGTCACTCTCTACGGGTCCGATCCGGATCGCCGTCCCGACATCTACGGCAAGGTGGGCAACTCGGGAGTGTCGGTCTGCACCCTCGATGACGCCAAGAAGCTCTATTCGGGTTTCGACCTGATCGACCCCGCCACCTCGGTGTCGATGACCATCAACGGCCCGGCTCCGATCATCCTCTCCTTCTTTCTCAACGCCGCCATCGACCAACAATGTGAGAAGTACCTACGCGCCTCCGGCCTCGGCAAGGAGGTGGACCAAGAGATCGACCACCAGCTGGCCGGTGAGCCCCGCCCAAGGTATTCGGGACCGCTTCCCCCGGGCCACGAAGGGCTCGGCTTGCTGCTATTGGGAGTCAGCGGGGACCAGGTCGTGCCACCCGAGACATACTCTCGCATCAGGGCCGACACGCTTCGCAAAGTGCGGGGAACCGTGCAGGCCGACATCCTCAAGGAAGACCAGGCCCAGAACACCTGCATCTTCTCCACCGAGTTCGCGCTGCGGATGATGGGAGACGTCGCCCAGTACTTCATCGATCATCAAGTGGAGAACTTCTACTCGGTGTCGATCTCTGGGTATCACATGGCCGAGGCGGGAGCGAACCCGATCACCCAGCTCGCCTTCACTCTTGCCAACGCCTTCACGTACGTCGAGTACTACCTGGCGAGAGGCATGGCCATGGATGACTTCGTTCCAGGCTTTTCCTTTTTCTTCTCGAATGGGATCGATCCCGAGTATGCGGTGCTCGGCCGTGTGGCTCGGAGAATCTGGGCTAAGGCGATCAAACACCGGTACGGGGGAAACGACCGCAGCCAGCGTCTCAAGTATCACGTCCAGACCTCGGGTCGCTCGCTCCACGCCCAGGAGATCTCATTCAACGACATTCGCACCACGCTCCAGGCTCTGTATGCCGTTTACGACAACTGCAACTCACTGCACACCAATGCCTATGACGAGGCCATAACCACTCCCACCGAGGCCTCGGTGAGACGTGCCTTGGCGATACAACTGATCATCAACCGGGAGCTTGGGCTAGCCAAGAATGAGAACCCCCTGCAGGGGTCGTTCGTGATCGACCACCTGACCGACGCAGTCGAGCAAGCTGTGCTGGATGAATTCGATCGAATCTCCAGCCGGGGGGGGGTTTTAGGAGCGATGGAGCGGCAATACCAGCGAAGCAAGATCCAGGAGGAGTCCCTCTACTACGAGCAGATGAAGGAGTCGGGGGAGTACCCACTCATCGGAGTCAACACCTTCCTTTCGGCAGAGGGGTCGCCGTTCATCGTGCCCGACCTCCTGGTGCGGTCGGGCGACGCCGACAAGGACCGCCAGATTGAGACTTTGGTGGCATTCCAACGCCGGCATCGAGCCGCCACCGAACCGGCGTTGTCGGCACTCGCCCACGAGGCGAACATCGGCGGCAACGTGTTCGGGGCCTTGATGGAATGCAGCAAGGTGGCGTCGCTTGGCCAGATCACCGATACCCTGTACGAGGTGGGAGGCCGCTACCGGAGGAACATGTGATCGGGGGGCGAGCCTTTCCTCGGCGAGTGGACCTACGTCGGTTGCCGCGCCTCCGGCGGAAATCGACAGCGGCTTTGGTCGGAGTCTTGGTCGGAGTCTTGGTCGGGTCCTGGGGCACGGTGCCGGTTCGTGCTGGCCTTCCCGACCACGAATTCCTCGATCCCGACCTCGACACCCGTTTCGTTCCCGAAGATCCCATCCCCCTCCAGCCCGGCAACGGCGGCCCCTGGGTCCGCAAGCTCCAGCTCCGCCTCAACGCGGTCGGTTTCCATGCCGGCGATACGGATGGGGTGTTTGGCCGGCAGACCCTGGCTGCGGTTTATGCGTTCCAGAAGCACCATGGGTTGGAACGGACCGGGGCGTTTCTGCCCGAGCAGTGGCCGTTGCTGGATCAGGCGGTAGCCTCTCCGGGTGAGGCTCCCCAGCCGGAGCGGGTCGAGATCGACCTGGCTCGCCAGGTGCTCTACCTGATCGCCGATGACTCGGTCACCGACGTTCTTCCCATCTCGTCGGCGAACGGTGGCACCTATCGAAATGCCGCTGGTCGTTTGGTAAGGGCCGAAACTCCCGAGGGCGCATTCACGTTCCAGCGGCGGCGGCCCGGCTGGTGGAAGTCTTACCTCGGGTGGCTGTATCAGCCTTTCTATTTCCGGGGCGGGTACGCACTCCATGGCTCTGGCTCCGTGCCGCCCCACCCGGCCTCACACGGTTGCGTGCGGGTGGAGATATTCGACATGGACTTCCTCCTGAACCATCTTCGGGTGGGGATGCCCGTTTACGTATACGGCGACGACCTCACCCGGGCGGAGGTGGTCCCGGTGGTGGAAACACCTACTCCTGCGCAACCTGCACCGGACCCTGGACCGGTCACCGACGACCCCCCGGCGAGCAGGGCCCTCAGCCTTTGACGGAGCCGGCGAGCAGACCCCTTACGAAGAATCTCTGTAGGGCGAAAAAGACGAGCAGGGGCAGCAGCATCGTGATGAAGGCGCCGGATGTGAGGAGGTGCCAGTCGTCGCCCTTGGAACCGATCAGACCTGCCAACCGTTGAGTGAGCACCTCTGAGTCGGCCTTGGCTCCAATGAAGACCAGCGCCACCAGGTAGTCGTTCCAGACCCACAGGAACTGGAAGATTGCGAACGACGCCAACGCCGGGACCGACAGCGGAAGGATCAAACGGCGGAAGACGACGAAATGGGAAGCACCGTCGACGAAGGCGGACTCGAGGATATCCCGGGGGAGTTGGCTGATGTAGTTGTAGAGAAGGTAGGTGGCCAGCGGAAGTCCGAATCCGGTGTGGGCGAGCCAGACGGCCAGGAAGGTCCCGTTGATGTCGAGTCGGACGTAGTCGCGCAAGATGGGAATCAACGAAATCTGGAGGGGAACCACCAACAAGGCGACCACCATCACGAACAGTGTCCGACGACCCGGAAAGTTCATCCAGGCGAATCCGTAGGCGGCAAAGGCCGCGATGAGGATGGGAATGACCGTGGCCGGTACCGCCACTGCCACCGAATTCAGGAACGCTCCGGTCAGGTTATCGCCCTGCTGGGTGCGCGTCGTCCCATCGGGTCGTCGGATCTCGACTTCCTTGCCTGCGAGCACTTGGCCGTAATTTTGGAGGGTGAGATTGCCGAAGTAGGCCCATTGCCGTTCTTGAATCTCGATGCGCCCATTCCGCTTGTTGCCGACCCAGAGGATTTGTCCTCCGTCGGCAGCCGGTACCCCTTGGCGGAACTCCTCGAACGTGGCCGTGACCCCCTCAATAGTCATCGGACCATTGGGATCGAGGCCCTCGGGTGCGTACGTCTCAGTCGTTACGTACTCTCGGTGGGGGAACACGGTCCACCAGCCGGTTCGGGCGATTTCTTCTCGATCGCGAAATGAGGAAACGAAAAGCCCGACGGTCGGAATCGACCAGACGATGACGATGACGGCGAGGGCTCCGTTGATCACCCATCTGAAGATGCGCTTAGACCCGGGAGCATCCACCCTACCTGGCTGGGGGCCCGGTGCCCTACCGCGATTCAGAAGGTCTCCCGTTGGCGGAACTGGCCAAGGTTGTAGATCATCACGGGGATCACTGCCACGAGCAAGACGATGGCTATGGCCGAGCCTCTACCGTTGTTGCCGGCCACGAAAAACTGCCGGAAGAACTGGGTAGCGATCACGTCGGTACCGAACTGTCCACCCGTCATCACCCAGACCACGTCGAAGATCTTGAGGGTGAAGATGACCACTGTCGTCGTGACCGTCAAGATGGTCCCGATGATGGCTGGGATCACGACCCGAAAGAAGGTCTGCAGTTCCGAAGCTCCGTCGACGCGAGCTGCCTCCAACTGCTCGGTCGGCACTCCTTTGATGGCCGCCGAGAACAGCACCATTGCGAAGCCGCTCTGCAACCAGACCACGATCAGAATCAAAAAGAGGTTGTTTAACGGCTGATTGAAGGCCGTCCACGCTTGCGGTTCCCCGCCGAACCAACCGACCCAAAAGGCGTTGAGCAGTCCGATCTGGGGGTCGGCGGTGTCTCTGACCTCGTAAACGAAGTTCCAGATGACCCCTGCGCCTACGAAGGAGATCGCCATCGGCAGGAAGATGAGAGCCTTCGCGGTGCGTTCGAAGCGTGACCGGTCGGCGAGCACCGCCACCAGAAGTCCGATCGCCACGGAGAACAGGGTGCCGATCACAACCCACATCAGGTTGTTCCGGAACACCACCAGCATCGAGCGATCGGTAAAGGCGTATACGTAGTTCTTGAGGCCAACGAACTCGAATGAGTTCGCATCCTGGAGGGATGCCCAGAATGTGCGGAGGGTGGGCAACGCCAGATACCAGATCAAGATGGCCGCCGCAGGGCCGACGAAAACGTAGGGTTGGAGGTGCTTGGTCGCCCGTCCGGGAAGTCTTTCCACGACCCAGTTAGCCACCGCGTACAACATGGCTACCCCGCCGACTCCCCACACGATGGCCACGAGGACGATCACCCACTTGGGGGCGTCGGCATCGCGCAGGAATATGAACCCTTGGCGGAGGACCCCAAAGGCCAGCAGAGGGACCAGGATCGAGACCGCCACCCTGCCTAAGGCACCGAGTACTCGTGTCCCGATCGATACTTGGGTGTCGTGCTGCCTAGTCGCCATACCTCGGTCGGCGACTCTACAACCGGATTCCGGTCGATGAGGAGAGGGCCGGCTGGGCCGGCCCTCTCTTGGCGAGTGCTGCTAGGACGGCCAGGAAGCGTCGATGTCGCCCAACACCGTGGCGAGATCCTTCGTTCCCGACACGTAGTCGGTCATGCCGACCCAGAAGGTGCCGGCTCCAACGGCTCCCGGCATGAGGTCTGAACCATCGAATCGAACGCTGCTGGCGTTGAGGATGATCTCGGCCACCCCTCGTTCGATGTCGTTCCCGTAGGCTGACAGGTCGGAGTCGAGATGCGGTGAGATCGCCCCGCCTGCGGCCAGCCACGGCGTCAGGTGTTCACCAAGGGTGAACCATTCGAGCAGGGCGCGTGCCTCGGGCTTGTCGTTGAACATTGCCCATATGTCACCGGCCACCAGGACGGGTTCACCAAACTCCGGGTCTACACCGGGCAGATAGAAGAAGTCGTAATCGACTCCTGCTTCGGTTCCTTCCGGGAAGAAGGAGGTGATGAAGTTGCCCTGCTTGTGGAGCCAGCACGAGGGTGGATCCTCGAACATGGGCTTGGGGGCATCACCGAAGAACGTGCCCACGATGCCGGCTCCGCCGCCGGCCACATTGCCCTCGGTGAGGAGCAACGCCGACCAGGTCTCGATAGCCGCGGTGACCTCGGGCGAAGCGAAGTCAAGCTCGCCGGCCACCCACTTGTCATAGTTTTCGAGTGAGGTGGTCCTCAGCATCATTTCCTCGGTCCAGTCGGTGGCGGGCCATCCGGTGGCGGCACCCGACTCGATTCCGAGGCACCAGGGAGCGTCGCCGTCGGATTTGATCTGCTCCGTCAAGGCCAACAGCTCGTCCCAGGTGGTGGGAACGGTGTATCCGGCAGCGTCAAAGTCGCCTTTCGGGTACCAGACGAGGCTCTTGCCGTTCACACGCTCCCAAACACCGGCCATGATCGGACCATCAGGGCTCTCCATCGTGGCCATGTCGAGCCAGCTCTGGTTGTAATTGGCGGCCAGTTTGCCGGCGTCCAGGAATGTGCCGAGGTCGACCACCTTGCCTTGGCCCACGAAGGTGTTGAGCAAACCCGGTTGCGGGAAGTCGACCACGTCGGGGGCGTCGCCGGCGTCAACCCTGGTCTTGATAGTGGCCTCGAATTCCTTCGTGCCCGTGTACTGGACGTCGATGCCGGTGGCGTCTTCGAAGACGCTGACCATGTCATTGAACTTGACTTCGTCTTCGTCGGTAAATGGGCCCATGGCCGTGACGGCCGTCCCGCTGTAGGCGCCGGCCAGGGCCTGTTCGAGCGGGGTCCCTTCGGCGGGCGGCTCGGTGGCGGCGGTCGTTGCA
>Ga0209342_10001622_pt1 | contig 25059 bp, 20 predicted proteins | sample RifCSP16_2_FD_184023 | JGI IMG/M metagenome (GOLD analysis project Ga0209342, IMG submission 184023) | Soil microbial communities from Rifle, Colorado - Rifle CSP2_sed 16_2 (SPAdes) (version 2) | ecosystem: Environmental > Terrestrial > Deep subsurface > Rock core/Sediment | place: Rifle... | reverse complement strand
CCGCCGCTTCCGGAGAGAACTCCACCCAGGGGACATCGAGCTTTCGCTCGCCGGCCAGACCCAAACCCATAAAGGGCGCCAGGTTGATTTCGGGCAAGCTCCCGCCGTTGGCGTTGATGACCTTGATCCACTCGTTGGCCACCACCGCATAACCCAGGTCCGAGGGGTGGACGCCGTCGTAGCTGAAGGTACCCCCGGTCAGGAACTTGCTGGTCAGGGTTACACCGCCCACCACGACTTCCTCGCCGGCCACCCTCTTGAGCAGACCGTTCATGTCCACCACCGGGATGCCGGCAGCAGCGCAGATGTCCTTGATGGCTTGGTTGTTCTGGGCCACCCGGTCCTTGATCGAGTTCACCTCAGCCGGGTCCAGGATGACCTCGTCGGGGAGGGGGGTGCCCTTTCCGCCTAACGCTGCGGGGATGCCGTGCCCCTGCGCCATCAGCGAGGTGGCGGTGAGCAGCACGTAGGTACCGCTGGGAAGGGGCCCGTTTGGACCCAGAAGCGGCACCGGTTGCCCGTTGATCAGCACGGGTTGGCTGTTGGCCGGGTTCACGACCACCGCGGGAACCGTGGTGACAAAGGGGATGCTGGTGACGTCGGGCAGGTTGGCGGCCACGATCTTGGCGCTGGTCTGCGACCTCAGGGTGTCGACCAGCTGCTGGTACTGGGTTCTGAAGGTCGCCGCCGGCGTCAGCGTCACGCTCTCGATGGCCCGGCCGCTGATGGCCGCCCGCAGCACGTCGTTGTTGCCGATCCAGAGGCTGACGAAGCTGGGCCGCTGGGCCACCGCCTGAGCGATCTGGGGGCCAAGCCCACGCAGAATGATGTCGTGCATGCCGCCGCCGTCGGTGACCTTGGTGAGGGAATCGCCGAGGGTGGCGCCAGGCACCGCCAGGTTGTTGTAGGGGCGGTTCAGGGTGAGGTTCTCGGGGGTGCCGTAGGTGGTGGACTTGGGCGCAATCAGCACGCTCGGACTCAGGCTGACCAGCGTCTGCTCGGGTGGGATGCCTGGTTCCGAAATCAGGGGTAGCTGGAAACCACTGACCCCCGCCTGTCTGGCGAGCAGAGCGGGGACCGAGTTCACCTGATGCGTCTTCACCAGCGATCCGGACTCGTAGCCGGCGGCCAGGCTGTCGCCGATGGAGACGTAGGTGGTGAAAGCGATTTGGGCCTGCACCGGAGCCGCGGCGAAAAGGCCGGCGGCGAGGCAGGCCAGGACCAAGGGGGCGTTCTTCTTCATGGTCTTTCTCCCTGCCTAGAAGCTGTAGCCGAGCGAGGCGCCGAAGGTGATGGCGCTGCTCTTGTATGTGCCGTCGTAGTGGTCGCGGTTCAGGCCCTCGGTCGACCGCTCCTTGAACCTGAGGTACCAACTGGCCACATCGAGGCTAAGGCCGCCCCGGGTGAAGCTGGCCCCCAGGGCGAAACCGTGGCGGTCGGCGTCGGGCAGAAGCGGCGAGACGGAGGCTGCGGGGGCCGGGCTCGCGTCGTAGAAATAGCCACCGCGCACCGCCAGCCGGTCGGAGAACCGTCGCTCCAGGCCGAAGCGGTACTGCAGCGAGTTGCCGTACTCCTCGGGGATGACCTCGGAGAGATCGGGCCGGTCCGCGAACTTGAGGCTCAGCCGGTCGAAGGTCGACCACTGAAACCAGACCAGGTCGGCTTCCAGCGTCCAGTCGTTGAGCGCATAGGCGACCCCGAAGGTGGCGATGCCGGGAAACTCGATGCCGGTCTCGAGGGCCTGGGCGCCCTGGGGCAGCGTCCCCTTCACCAGCCCATCCAGGGTGGCGTTGCCGCTCGAGATCTGATTGAAGGTGGCGGTCCCGGTGTAGTCCACCTTCACCTTGTGGCGGTAGGAAGCGCCTACCGACAACTTCTCGGTGGGCTTGGCTAGCACCCCCAGGTTGAAGCCGAACCCGGTGTTCCAGTCGCTCGCGAGGTTGACCTCCGCCACGTCGATGACCTTCTGGGTGAAGGGGTTGACCGCCGGCACTCGGCGGGCCAGGGTGACCTTGGAAAAGCGGACGTCCAGGCCGGCCCCGACGGAAAGCCGGTCCTCGATCTTGTAAGCAACCACAGGGTTGATGGACACCGACTTCAGGTCCGCCATCAGGGAGATGTAGCGTCCGCTGTAGGTGTCCGGCTCCGCCCACTGGGTCTTGAGACCGTAGGGGGTGTTCACGCCGAGCCCGAAGCTCAGCCGGTCGGTGAACTGCTGGGAGTAGTAGAGCGCAGGCAAGGGAATCACTCCCACGTCGCCGGTCTCGGTGCGCCCAGCGCCAGGGAAGGGATCGGCTCCGGTGAAGTCGGATGAGGGCTTGACCAGGGTGCCACCGAGGTACAGCCGCTTGCCCTTGAGGAAGGCGATGCCGGCGGCGTTGTGGAACACGGCCGACGGGTCCTGGGACTGGGCCGTGTAGGCGCCGGCGAAGCCCATCCCGCGCGCGCCCTGTTCGAAGACCGAGAACCCTGCTGCCTGGACTTCGGCCGAGGCCAGGGCGAGGCTGAGAGCTGCCGCCAGCGTGGCCGCGACCGCCCTTGGTGACCGGATCGCCATGAAGAAGACCTCCTGATAGTGGAGAGCGAGCTCTGCTCAGCCCGCCCGGCTACTCTCTCGGCCACCGACCCCCCTGAGGTTCGAGGCCTCCTGAAATCTGTAGATGCGGACGAGAGGATCGTACCGCCCGGCTGACGGCGAGTGCAACCGTCAGCCGGGCCAAGGGTACGCCTATCCGAGTGGATAGCCCCCGGTCTCGATGGCGGCGCGCGCCACCTGTCGCCGCAGAGCCACGGTGTTCACGGCATCGCGCTTGACGAATCGCTTGAGGGCGGCGAGGTAGGTGCGCAGCATGTCGCCTTCTTCGACGGCGGCGAGCAGGCGGCGGGCCGAGACCTCGATCTTGTCCATGGCGTCCTGGGCGAAGCAGCGCACCGCCGCTTCGGCCAGCTGGCAGCGAGCCTCGCCCTGGGCCAGAGCCCGCTTCTGGGTTCGAAGGACGGCGCTCTCCAGCGCATAGAGCTCCATGGCCACATCGGCGAAGAGGGCCAGGACTTCCTGCTGCTCTTCCAACCCCTGGCCGAACTTCTGCACCGCCAAACCCAAGCAGGCGAGGGCTGCCTTCTTGGCTCCCTGGACCATCCGGGCCTCGGCGGCCAGGAACCCCTCCTCGAGTTCGCCTGCGGAGGGGCCGGTCAGCTCATCCATGAGGGCCATGGCCTTCTTGAAGACGGGCAGATCCCCCTTCATGGCGCGGCGAATCAGTCGGCCGGGAACCAGCAGGCGGTTGATCTCGTTGGTGCCCTCGAAGATGCGGTTGACGCGGGCATCCCGCCAGTAGCGCTCGGCCGGGTAGTCCTCGACGTAGCCGGCGCCGCCAAAGAGCTGGACCGTCTCGTCGACCACGAAGTCCAGCATTTCCGAGCACCAGACCTTGACCATCGAGCACTCGACGTCGTACTCCTCTATGCGCTTGAGAGCCTCCGCCGCGTCGTCCACGTCGACGCCGGCCAGGTTGGCGTCGATCATGCCGGCGGTGCGGTAGACGACCGACTCGGAGACGTAGGCCAGGATGGCCATCTCGCCGATCTTGTGCTGGATCAGGCCGAAGTCGGAGATCGGCTTGCCGAACGCCAGACGCGAGTTGGCGTATTCCACCGACGCCTTGAGTGCGCCCTTGGCGCCGCCGGTGACGCCGGCCCCCAGTTTGAAACGGCCCACGTTCAGGATGTTGAAGGCGATCTTGTGGCCCTTGCCGATCTCGCCCAGGAGGTTCTCCCTGGGGATCACGGCGTCGGTCAGGATCAGGGGCCGGGTCGAGCTACCCTTGAGGCCGGTCTTCTTCTCCTCCGCACCTAGCGAGACCCCGGGCATACCCTTCTCGATGATGAAGGCGCTGAAGTGCTCGCCGTCCACCTTGGCGAAGGTGATGTAGACGTCGGCGAAGCCGGCGTTGGAGAGCCACATTTTCTCGCCGTTCAGGATCCAGCTCTTGCCATCCGGGGACAGCACCGCCTTCGCCTTGGCGTTCATGGCGTCGCTGGCCGAGGACGCCTCGGAGAGCGAGTAGGAGCTGATCCACTCGCCAGACGCGAACTTGGGCAGGTACTTCTTCTTCTGCTCCTTGGATCCGAAGTACACGACGGGCAGGGTGCCGATCCCGGTGTGGCCCATGAAGGAAACGGCGAAGCTGCCGTCGCGGGAGGTCTTCTCGGCGGTGATGGTGGCCGAGACCTTGTCGAGGCCCAGGCCACCGTACTGCTCGGGAATCTCGATCCCGAGCAGGCCCAGCTCCCCCGCCTTCTTGAGCAGCTCGCGGGTGACCTCGTACTTGAGCTTCAGGAGTTCCGGCAGCCGGGGCAGCAGCTCCTTTTCCGCATAGTCGTTCGCGGTGTCGCCGATCATGCGCTGTTCGTCGCTGAAGTCCTCCGGCGTGAAGACCTCGGCGGGGGTCCGATCTTCGATGAGGAAGCTGCCGCCGCGCGCGGCAGCCGTGGGGGTCTTGGTCTCAGTGGCCATGGCTCTTCCTTCCTTGCTCGCTCAGCAACCAAACCTCGGCCACGGCCTGTCCGTGGACCGGCTTCTTCCTCGACAACCTAAAGCCTCTCGAAAATGCCGGCGGCGCCCATGCCGCCGCCCACACACATCGTCACCATCCCGTAGCGGGCCTGGCGGCGCCGAAGCTCCGCCAAGAGCTGGGCCGTGAGCTTGGCCCCGGTGGCCCCTAACGGATGACCCAGGGCCACCGCGCCGCCGCTCACGTTGACCTTGGCCGGGTCCAGACCCAGAGCCTCGATCACTGCCAGCGCCTGGCAAGCGAAGGCCTCGTTGAGCTCGATCAGGTCGATGTCCTGGAGCTTGAGGCCGGCCCGCTTCAGGGCCTTGGGAATCGCCTCCACCGGACCGATGCCCATGATCTCGGGAGGCACACCGGCGACCGCGTATGCCAACAGGCGCGCGACCGGCGCCACGCCCAACTCCTTGGCCTTCTCGGCCGACAGGATCAGGCTGGCGGCCGCGCCGTCGGAGGTCTGCGAGGAGTTGCCGGCGGTGACGATGCCGTCGGTCGAGAAGGCCGGCTTGAGCTTGCCCAAGGCCGTGAGGTCGGTGTCCTTGCGGGGGCCCTCGTCGACCTCGAAAGTAATCGGACGGGAGGGGCCGCCGTTTTCCGGCGCCGCCACCACCGCCACAGGCACGATCTCCTCTCGGAACCTCCCGGCCTCGATGGCAGCCACCGCCTTCTGGTGGGAGGCCAGCGCGAATTGGTCGGCCTTCTCGCGGGTGATGCCGTACTTCTTGGCCACCAGTTCCGCGGTCAGGCCCATGCCGAGATAGGCGTCCGGATAGCGATCCACCAGCGTGGGGTTGGGCAAGAGCTTGTGCCCGCCCATGGGAATGAGACTCATGGACTCGGTCCCGCCGGCGATAGCCGCCTCGGCGCGCCCGGCCATCACGCCCTGGCAGGCGAGGGCAATGGCCTCCAGGCCCGACGAGCAGAAGCGGTTCACGGTCATGGCCCCGGCGCTCACCGGAATCCCGGCGAGCAGGCTGGCGATCCGGGCCACGTTCATGCCCTGCTCGGCCTCCGGCATGGCACAACCCAGGACCACGTCCTCGATCATCTCGGGCTTGACCGCGGGCACCCGCGCCAGCGCGCCCTGAATCACCGCCGCCGCCATGTCGTCGGGCCGGGTCTGGCGGAGCGTCCCCTTGCCGGCTTTCCCCACCGCGGTACGAACACTGCTCACGATCACTGCTTCACGCATAACTCACCTCTAGTTCCGCAGCGGCTTGCCGGTCTTCAGCATGTGCTGGATGCGGTCCTGGGTCTTCTTGGTGCCGAGCAGGGACAAGAACGCCTCTCGTTCCAGATCCAGATAGTGCTGCTCGCTGGCCACCCCGGGGGCCCGATCGCCGCCGCAGAGGATGCTGGCGACTTTGGTGGCGATCAGGGCGTCGTGTTCGCTGACCTGGCCCCCGCGCAGGGCGTTGTGGATGCCGGCCCTGAAGGCGGTGAGCGCCGGACGTCCCAAGACCGGGACCTCGGTTCGCGGGCGACCCGGACGGTAGCCGGCACGCGCCAAGCCGAGGGCGACCTCCTTGGCGTCCGCGATCAACCGATCCCCGTTGAAGGAAAGCGAGTCGGCTGGGGTCAGGAACATCTCCAGGGCCTCGCTCCCGGAGAGCGAGACCCTGGCAAAGGCGATCTGCTCGAAAGCGCGCTTGATGAAGGGGAAGGCATCCGCCCCTTCCACGCCCCGGCAGCGGTCGTGGGCCCGCAGCGCCAGCTCCTTGGTCCCGCCGCCGGCCGGAATCACTCCCACCCCCACCTCGACCAGACCCATGTAAGTCTCGGCCGAGGCCCGCACCCGAGCGCCGTGCAGGGCGATCTCGCAGCCCCCACCTAACGTCATGCCGAAGGGCGCCACCACCACCGGAAGCTCGGCGTACTTGAGCGCCAGGTTGGCGTTCTGGAACTGGCGGATGGAGAGGCTGAGCTCGTCCCACTCTTCCTCTTGCACCGCCAGCAGCACCAGCATCAGGTTGGCGCCCACGCTGAACTGCTCGCCCTGGTTACCGACGACCAGGGCGTCGAAGTGAGCCTTGCCCTCCTTGAGGGCGGCTCCCAGCATGGAGAAGGTGTCGGTCCCCAACGCGTTCATCTTGCTGTGGAACTCGACCAGGCCGCAGCCGTCCCCCAGGTCCACCAGACTGGCGCCGGCGTTCTTCTTCTTCACGCCGCCCTGCGCCTTGACCTTGGCGATCTCGATCACCCCGGGCCGCTCGGCCACCGCCAAGGGTCCCCCGAGCGAAAAGGCGGTGGTGGTTCCGCCTTCGGTCTCGTAGAAGCTCCGGCGGCCGGAGGCCAGGAGTTTCTCGATCAGGGTCGGGATCTTCCGGCCCTCGGCCTTGGCGCGCGCCACCACGCTCTCGACCCCCAGGGCGTCCAGCAGGCGGAAGGGACCCATGCCCCAGCCGTAGCCCCACTCCATGGCGCGGTCCACCGACACCACGTCGTCGGAGATCTCGGGGATGAGCGAGGCCGCGTAGAACGAGGTGCCGGAGAGGGCGCGCCAGAGGAACTGGCCGGCCGGGTCCTTGCCCGCCAGGATCTGGTTGATGCGGGCTCCCATGTCGGGCACGTTCTGCGCCGCTTCCAGAGAAGGGAGCTTGGGCTTGCGTCGTTCGCGGTGTTCGAGCGTCTTCCAGTCGAGGGTGAGGATCTCCTTGCCGTCCTTCTTGTAGAAGCCCGCCCCGGTCTTCTCGCCCAACCACTTCCGCTCCAGCAGGATCTTCATGAAGTCGGGCACCCGGAAGATGTCGCGTTCCGGATCCTGGGGCACCGCCTGGTAGAGGTTCTCGGAGACCTTGACCGCCACGTCGACGCCGGCGATGTCCACGGTGCGGAAGGTGGCGCTTCGGGCCCGGCCGATGGCGGGACCGGTCAGGGCATCGACCTCCTCGACCGTCAGGTCCAACTCCTGCATCAAACGGAATACGATGCCCAGCCCATAGGACCCGATGCGGTTGCCGATGAAGTTGGGCGTGTCCTTGCAGCGCACCACGCCCTTGCCCACCACCTGGTCGCAGAACCCTTCCATGGCGGCCAGGACCGCGGCGTCGGTGTCGGGGCCGGGGATGGTCTCCAGGAGCTTCAGGTAGCGAGGGGGGTTGAAGAAGTGGGTGCCCAGGAAGCGTCGGCGGAACTCCAGGGGCAGCGGCTCGATCATGGCCCCGATGCCGAGGCCGGAGGTGTTGCTGGTGACGACCGCGCTTGCCTTGACGACCGGCGCCACCTTGGCGAACAACTGCCGCTTGATCTCCAGGTCCTCGATCACCGCCTCGAAGACCCAGTCGGCGTCCTTCAGTTCCTTCCAGTCGTCTTCGAAGTTGCCGGGGCGTATGGCCCGGAGCTGGCTCTGGAGATGAAGCGGGCCGGGCTTCAGCTTCTTGAGGGTCTCCAGGGCCTTCTTGGCCAGGGCGCTTCGGTCCGGGGCTCCTGCGGGCACCATGTCCAGCAGGGCCACCTCCAGACCGAGGCCGGCGAGGTGGGCGGCCACCTGGGCGCCCATGGTGCCGGCACCCAGGACCACAGCCTTCCGGATCTCGAGTGGCGTCTGCTTGGAGACACCTCTCGCGGGGAGAGGGGCCGTCAAGGTCGTGCTCATTTCGTCCTCCGCTCGGCTCTGCCTTGACCGCGCCCCTCCGGGCTCTGCTCCTCGGTTATGCGGTCCGGTACAGGTCGTCGATTACGGCCTGGTACTTCTGCTCGACAAACCGCCGCTTGACCTTCAGCGTGGGGGTGAGCTCGCCCGCCTCCAGGGTGAACTCCTTGGCGAGGAGCGCGATCTTCTTGATCTTCTCGAACTGGGCCAGGTCCTTGGTGAGGGTGTTCACCAGCGCTTCGTAGTGGGACGTGACCTCGGCCTTGCCGATCAGGTCCTCCCGGCTCGCAAACGCGGTGCCCTTCTCCCGCGCCCACTTCTCCAGGTTGTCGAAGTTAGGCACCACCAGGGCCGCCGGGAAGTTGCGCTTGTTGCCCACCATCACGATCTCGGCGAAGAAGGGGTTGGTCTTGATCAGGTTCTCGATGGGCTGAGGGGCGATGTTCTTGCCGCCCGAGGTGACCAGGATGTCCTTCTTGCGGTCGGTAATGATGAGGAACCCCTGGGGGTCGATGACGCCGATGTCCCCGGTGTGGAACCAGCCGTCGGCTTCGATGACCTCGGCGGTGGCTTCCACCTTCTTGAAATAGCCCCTCATGACGTGAGGACCGCGGGTCAGGATCTCGCCGTCCTCGGCGATCTTGACCTCGACCCCCTCCAGGGGCTTGCCCACGCTGCCCGGCTTCAGGTCGTCCGGCCGGTTCACGGTGATGACCGGGCTGGTCTCGGTCAGGCCATAGCCTTCCAGGATCAGCAGACCGGCGGCCCCGAAGAACTCGGCGATCTCCCTGGCCAAGGGCGCCCCGCCCGACACGAACAGGCGCAAGCGGCCGCCGGTGCGAGCCTTGATCTTGGAGAAGACCAGCTTGTCGGCGATCGCGAACTTGAGCTTGAGCAGGGCGCCGGGCTCGGTCTTGGTCACCCGGTGGTTGAAGAACTGGCGGCCCACGGCGATGGCCCAGTGGAAGATCTTCTGGCGCAGCGGCGGATCGCCGGCCACCTTCTCGTTGACCCGCGCGTACATCTTCTCGTACAGGCGGGGGACCGAGCACATCACGGTAGGCTGCACCTCGCCCATGTTCTCGGGGACCTTCTCCACGCTCTCCGCGTAGGCGATGGTGGCCCCCGCCTGGAGCATGAGGTAGTGGCCGGCCATGCGCTCGAAGACGTGGCAGAGGGGAAGGAAGGAGAGGGCCACGTCGTCGGGCCCCAGGCTGGCGAACACCTTGTGGGCGGACAGGGTGTTGGAGACCAGGTTGCTGTGCAACAACATCACGCCCTTGGGATCGCCGGTGGTGCCCGAGGTGTAGATCAAGGTCGCTAGGTCCCCCGGCTTCACCTCGGCTGCCCGCTTCCGGGCCGCGTCCGGCTCCCGGGAGAGCAACTCACGGCCCTTGGCCCGCACCTCGTCGAGGGAGAGAGTGCCCTCCGGGAAACCGGGGCCGTCTTCCATGCGAATGACGTGCTTCAGGTTCGGGGCCTGGGCCTTGACCTCGGCGACCTTCTTGGCCTGACCAGCGTTGGACACGAAGCAGGCCTTGGCCTCGCTGTCGTTCAGGATGTAGAGCACCTGGTTAGGCGTGAGGGTGGCGTAGACGGGCACGTCCACCGCCGCCGCCACCAGCGTCGCCAGGTCGGCATAAGCCCACTCCGGCCGGTTCTCGGAGAGGATGGCGACCTTGTCGCCCTTTGCGATGCCCAGGACCCCAAGACCCAGGGCCAGCTCCTCCACCGCTTGCCGGAACTGCTCCGAGCTGATGCTCTGCCAGGTTCCGCCGCGCTTGACCTTGAGGTGCTCGGTCTTGCGGTAGGTGTCCACGCACCGATAGAAGATGTCACAGAGCGTCTCTATCGCCATCACTTGCCTCCCCCTGCTGCGGCCAAGAGGCCGGCGCGCAGCGGACTCGCTTTCTTGGACGAAAGGGCCCCCCGCAGGAACAAGTCCACCACGGGGGCTGCCAGTTGCCCAAGATCATAGTCCTTCCGGGAGAGAATCCATGACGTCACCATCTCGTCCAGGGCCCCAAAGAAGGCCTTGGCCACGATCTTGCGGGGAAGGTCAGGCCGAAAGGTCCCGTCTTCTTGGCCGTCCTCGATGATGTCGTTCAGCAGGGCGAAGTAGTCCTGGAGCCAAGAGGCCGTGAAGCGCTCCATGAACTTGGTGGATTGCCGAAGCTCGACTTGAAACACCACCGCCAGCTCGCGGTTTGAACCGAGGCCGCGAAGGTGCTGCTCGGCCATGGCCAGCAGCCGGTCCGGGGCCCCTACCGCAGCCTCCACCTCGCGCCGGACCCGTTCCAGGTAGTCGGCCATCACCTGGTCGAACAGCGAGACCAGGATGTCCTCCTTGTTTCGGAAATAGAGGTAGATGGTGCCGTCGGCGACCCCGGCCTTGCGCGCGATCTCCGCCACCTTGGCGGCGAAATAGCCCTTCTTGGCGAAGACCTTGACCGCGGCCTCCAGGATCCGCTCTCGCTTGCCGTCGCTTCTCCTACGGGCCATGGCGAAATGAATGAACTGCCATTCAGTATCGGCCCAGGCCGGGGGCCTGTCAAGAGGAGAGTTGCCTCCGATTGCCGCTTTCGACCCGGCTTGGGTTAATCTCCCCTTCCCGTGCTCCCGATTGTGTTCTTGGGCCTCGGCTCCAACCTGGGCGACCGCCAGGCCGCGCTGGCGCGGGCCACCCTGCTGCTCGCCGGCCGCGGCTTTCGGCCGTTGGCTCGAAGCTCCTGCTACGAGACGGAACCTCGGGGCGGCCCCCCTCAGGACTGGTTCCTGAATCAGGTGGTGCGCGGGGACACCGCGCTCGGGGCGGAGGCGCTGCTCCAGGTCTTGCTCGAGGTGGAGCGCGAGCTGGGCCGCGTGCGTTTGGTGGAGAACGGTCCCCGGTTGATCGACCTGGATCTGCTGTTCTACGGCGACCTCTGCCAGCGGAGCTTGGAGCTCACCCTGCCCCACCCCCGGCTTCAGGATCGACGCTTCGTGCTGGTGCCGCTGGCGGAGATCGCCCCTGAGCTTCGGCATCCGCTCCTCGGCAAGACGGTCGCCGAGCTGCTCGCCGCCTGCACCGACCCGGGGCAGGTCCGGCGCCTGGGCACCGTCGAGGTCTCGCCGTGAACTTCCACTACATCGCCGTCGAGGGTGCCATCGGAGTGGGAAAGACCTCGGTGGTGGAGCGCCTCGCCGAACGCTTGGATGCCACCCGGGTGATGGAGGAGTGGGGGCAGAATCCCTTCCTGAAACCGTTCTACGACGGGGTCCCCGGCTCCGCCTTCCAGATCGAGCTGTTCTTTCTGCTCTCCCGCTACCGCCAGCAACAGGAGCTCCTGCAGCGTCGTCTGTTCGCCCCCCTCACCTTCTCCGACTACGTGTTCGAGAAGTGCCGGCTGTTCGCCTACCTCAACCTGGAGGATTCCGAGCTTCTGATCTTCGAGAAGCTCTACTCGCTCCTGGCCGAGGCCCTGCCCAAGCCGGACCTGGTGGTCTACTTGCAGGCCCCCACCGAGGTCTTGATGAAGCGGATCCGCCAGCGCGGGCGGCCGGAAGAGGCGCGGCTGTCCGAGGAGTACCTGGCCGAGGTGAATCGTGCGTATAACCATTACTTCTTTCACTACTCGGCGACCCCGCTTCTGGTGGTGAACACCGCCGAGGTCGATTTCGTCAAGCACAGTTCGGAGCTGGACGATCTGATCAAGCAGATTCGTCAGATGAGCCGAGGCACCCAGTACTACGTGCCGTTGCCCTCCTCGAGCTAGGCCCCTTGCGGAGCGGCGGCAAAGGGTGGCCGTGGCTTGACGGCCCCCGGGGCGCTGGGCCATGCTGGGAGCCCTGGAATGCCCATGGCGCCCTCGCTTGGTTCGCGGCAAGAGCAGTTGAGCCTCCCCTTCGGCGATGCCCCGCTATGGGACGGGCCGCGGCTCCAACAGGCGCTCGCGCGGGAGGCGGCCAGGCCGGTGCAGCTGGCCCTCACCGACAATCGTTCGGTGCTTCTGTCGTTCCGCCGCAGCGAGGGCGCGGTGCAGCTCCGGCTGCACCGCATGTTCCTGCACGCCCCGCTGGCGGTGGTAGCGGCGGTGGCCCGGGGTTTGCGCCGAAAGCCGGGACGAGCCGAGGCCCAGGTGCGACGGTTCATGAACGAGAACCTCCACCGCGTGCGCAAGACGGAACGGCGACTGCCTCCGCTGCTCACCCGGGGAAGCTGCTACGACCTGGCCCGCGTGTTCGAGAGCCTGAACCACCGTTTCTTCGGAGGTGGACTCGAGGTTCCGCTGACCTGGGGGCGGGGCAGCGGCCGGGCCCGACGGGGAGGACTCACCTTCGGGAGCTACGACCCGGTCCTGGACCTGATCCGCATCCACCCGGTCCTGGATCGGCGCGAGGTGCCTCTCTACTTCTTGGAGAGCGTCGTCTACCACGAGATGCTGCACCATCACTTGGGCGGCGTGCCGGATCGCGCCGGCCGCACGGTCTATCACTCCCGCGCCTTCCGCGCCGCCGAGGCCCGCTACCCTTGGCACAAGCAGGCCCTGGCCTGGGAGAAGGAAAACCTGTCCCACCTGGTTCGGGCGAGCCGGGAAGCCGACGCCCAGCGCAAAGAGGAGAGGGCACGGCTGGCCCACGCCAAACGCCCGGCGCGGCGCTCCCGGGCGTGAATCTTCCGATAGGCGCGGACCGGACCCCGGACTGATGCCCCACCTGCGCCGGCTGCTCCCCTACCTGCGGGCTCATCGACACCACCTGGCCGGGGGGCTGGTCTGCCTGCTGCTCACCACCCTGCTCTCGGTGGCTACCCCCTGGGTGCTCCGGCTGGCCGTCGACGACCTCACCCTCAGGGTGACGCAAAGGAAGCTCGGGCTCTACGCGGGGCTGGTGGTGGGTCTGGCCCTGGTGGAGGGGGTGTTTCGCTACCTGATGCGCATGGTGCTGATCGGGATGAGTCGGGAGATCGAGTACGAGCTTCGGAACGACCTGTTTCGGCACCTGACGAGGCTGCCAGCCTCCTACTTCCGGGATCACCGCATCGGCGACCTGATGAGCCGCGCCAACAGCGACATGTCGGCGGTGCGTTTGGTGCTGGGACCGGGGATCATGTACACCGCCAACACCCTGGCCACCTCGGTGGGGGCGCTGGCCCTGATGCTCGCCATCAGCCCCCGGCTGCTGGGCCTGGCTGTGGTGCCGCTGGTCTTCGTCTCCTGGCTGGTGAGGTACTTCGGCCGCCGCATCCACGACCGCTTCGAGGCGGTGCAGGCCCAGCTGGCGAGCCTGACCGCGGTGGTGCAAGAGAGCCTGGCCGGGATCCGGGTGGTGCGGGCCTACGTGCAAGAGCCGCAAGAGCTGGCGCGCTTCGAGGCCGAGGGCCGGCAATACCTGGAGGGCAACCGGAGCCTGATTCGGATGTACGGGAGCCTGTTTCCCGCGGTCCAGTTGCTGACTGGGTTAGGCGCGGTGATGGTGGTTCTGGTGGGGGGCCGCATGGCGATCGCCGGCAGCATCAGCCTGGGCGAGTTCGTCGCCTTCGCCGCCTACCTGGCCATGCTGCACTGGCCCACCATCGCTCTGGGCTGGGTGGTGAACATCTTCGAGCGGGGCGAGGCCTCCATGGGCCGGCTCGACCAGATCCTGGACACGGTTCCGGAGATCAAGGACCAGGAGACGGAGCCCGGCCCGCCCCTCCAGGGCGCCGTGGAGTTCCGCCGTTTGAGCTTCGGCTACGGGGGCGAACCCGTGCTGCGCGACATCGACCTCTCGGTCCCCGCCGGCAGCACGGTGGCCATCGTGGGGCCGACCGGCTGCGGCAAGAGCACGCTGGTGAGCCTGCTGCCCCGGCTCTACCAGGCTCCCCCGGGGACCGTGTTCGTCGATGGGCGGGACGTGCGCCGGATCCCGCTCGGCGAGCTGCGCGCCGCCGTCGGCCTGGTGCCCCAGGAGACCTTTCTGTTCTCGGCCAGCGTCCGGGAGAACCTGGCTTTCGGCTTGCCGGGAGACGGCGCCTCACGCGTGGAATGGGCGGCGCAGGTGGCTCAGTTGGCGGGGGACATTGCCGCCTTTCCGCAAGGCTACGAGACCTTCGTCGGGGAGCGGGGCATCACGCTCTCCGGGGGCCAGAAGCAACGGGCGGCGCTGGCGCGCGCGCTGGCCGGCGACCCCCGTATCCTGATCCTGGACGACGCCCTGTCCGCCGTGGACACCGAGACCGAGGAGGGAATCCTCTCCGGCCTCCGCCAGGTGATGCGGAATCGCACCACCTTCCTGGTGTCGCACCGGGTCTCCACGGTGCGGGAAGCCGACTTGATCGTGGTGCTGCGGGAGGGCCGGATCGTAGAGCGCGGCAACCACCAGGAACTGTTAGCGCTAGGTGGATTCTACGCCGACCTGCACCGGCGCCAGCAGCTCGAGGAGGAGATGGAGAAGACGGCGTGAGCGGCTTCCACGAGGAAGACCCGCTGGGCAAGAGCCACGACTGGAGGCTGTTGCTGCGCCTGCTGCGCTACCTGGGGCCCTACCGGGGCTCGGTGGCGGCGTCCTTCCTGCTGATCCTGGGCATGGCGGGGCTGGATCTGGTTGGACCCTATCTCACCAAGATCGCCATCGATCGCCACATCGCCCGCGGCGACGGCGCCGGTCTTCTGGCGGTGGCCACTCTGTGGCTGCTGGCCCTGATGGCCGCTTTCGCGGTGCGTTACGGACAGGTCTACCTGCTGCAAATGACGGGACAGCGGATCGTCTTCGATCTGCGCCGGGAGATCTTCGCCCACTTGCAGCGGCTGCATCTGGCCTACTTCGATCGCAACCCGGTGGGGCGGCTGATGACCCGGGTGGTAAGCGACGTGGACGCGGTGAACGAGCTGTTCACCTCCGGGGTGGTCACCGTGTTCGGGGACCTGTTCACGCTGTGCGGCATCATGGGCGTGATGCTGGCCATGAACTGGCGTTTGGCGCTCGTCACCTTTGCGGTGATCCCCTTGTTCTTCGTGGTCACCAATTGGTTTCGCCGGGGGGCTCGGGAGTCCTTCCGGGAAACCCGGAGGTGGGTGGCGCGGATCAATGCCTTCTTGCAGGAGAGCCTGAGCGGCATGATGGTGGTGCAGTTGTTCCGGCGCGAGGAACGAAACCTCACCGCTTTCGCCGAGATCAACCGCAAGCACGCCGACGCCAACGTCAAGGCCATCTTCTACTACGCCGTCTTCTATCCCGCCATCGACCTCTTGGCCGCAGTGGCCATCGCCTTGATCCTGCTTTACGGCGGCGCCAAGGTGGTGGCGGGGACCTTGACTTTGGGGGTGTTGGTGGCCTTCGTCCAGTACTCGGAGCGGTTCTGGCGGCCGATCTCGGACCTCTCCGAGAAGTTCAACATCGCGCAGGCGGCCCTGGCGTCCTCGGAGCGCATCTTCCAGCTGCTGGACACCTCGCCCCTGGTGGTGGGACGACCCGACCCGGTACGGCTGCCGCAGGTCCGGGGCCGGGTGAGCTTCGAGGGCGTGTCGTTCGCCTACCGCGACCAGGAGTGGGTGCTCAGGGACCTGAGCTTCGCGGTGGAGTCGGGCCGAAGCCTGGCCCTGGTGGGGGCGACCGGGGCCGGCAAGACCACCGTGACCAGCCTGCTGGCCCGCTTCTATGAAGCGACCCAGGGACGCATAACCCTTGACGGGGTGGACATCCGGGACCTGGATCCCCGGCAATTGCGCTCGTCGCTGGCCCTGGTGCTGCAGGACGTCCACCTGTTCTCGGGCACCATAGCCTCGAACATTCGCTTGGGTTCGGCGGTCTCCCGGGAGAAGGCGGAAGCGGCGGCGCGGGCGGTTCATGCCCATCGCTTCATCGAGGCCCTGCCGGAGGGCTACGACACCGAGGTCAGGGAACGGGGGGCCTCCCTGTCGGTGGGCCAGAAGCAACTGCTTTCGTTCGCGCGAGCCCTCGCCCACGATCCTCGCATCCTGGTTCTGGACGAGGCCACCTCTTCGGTGGATACCGAGACCGAGCAGCTGATCCAGGCGGCCTTGAAGGTGCTGCTCGCCGGGCGCACCGCCATCGTGATCGCCCACCGGCTGTCGACCATCCAGGACGTGGACGAAATCCTCGTCCTTCACAAGGGAAGGATCCGGGAGCGGGGCACCCATCAGGCGCTGCTGGCGGAACGGGGGCTCTACTTCAAGCTCTACCAGCTTCAGTACAAGGACCAGGAGTTCCGGCCGCCAGGGACGGAAGCTCCCCTGTCCGCCTAACGAGAACTGGCCGGCTTCGAGCTCGGAGTCGGTCGTGTCTTCTGGGGCCGCCCCGCCTCCGCGGAACTGGCCCGGACCAGGAAGTCCCAGGCCAGGGTGGTCATGGCGCGCGCGCCCAAGGGAAGCGCGGCCTCGTCCAGGTCGAAGTCCTCGGTGTGGATGTTGGCGGTGAGGCCTCGCGCTTCATTCCTGACGCCCACCTTGATGTAGAGGCCGGGCACTCGGTTGGCGAAGGCCGAGAAGTCCTCGGCGCCCATCTGCGGCCTGACCTCCAAGGTGCGCTCCCGGCCGTAGACGCGGACCAGGGTGTCCAGCGAGGCGCGGGTCAGGGCCTCGTCGTTCAGGGTGGCCGGGTTGCCTTCGCCCCGGAAGCTCAAGGAAGCCCGGGTCCCGTGGGCGGCCGCCACCCCGTCCACCGTCCGCTGCATGGCGGCCTTGATGCGCCGGCGGGCGGCCTCGTCTAACGTACGCAGGGTACCCTCCAGCCGGACCTGGTCGGCCAGGATGTTGTGGCGGTTGCCGCCGTGGATGGAGCCGATGGTGAGGACCTTGGGGTTCTGGGCGTCGGTCTCCCGCGACACGATGAGCTGCAGGGACTGGACCAGCTCGGCGGCCACCGGGATGGGGTCAAGACCCAGGTGCGGATAGGCGCCGTGGGTGCGCTGGCCGGCGACTTCGATGGCGAAGGTGTCGGCGGCCGCGAAGATGGGACCAACGGCCCAGCCCACGCTGCCGACCTCGAGGGCGGGGTCGACGTGCAGGCCGAAGATGGCATCCACCTTGGGACTGTCGAGAACGCCCTCCTGGATCATGAGTTGAGCGCCGCCGTCCTCCCCCTCCGGCGGCCCCTCTTCCGCTGGCTGGAAGAGGAAGACCACGACACCGGGGAGGCGGTCCCGGAGCTTGGCCAGGATCTCGGCCGCTCCCAGGACCATGGCGGTGTGGGCGTCGTGGCCACACGCATGCTTCACGCCGGGGTTCTGGCTCTGATAGGGAAGCTGGTTCTTCTCCTGGATGGGAAGGGCATCGAGGTCCGCCCGCAGCGCAACCACGGCTCCCGGCCGGCCGCCGCGCAGGATGCCGACCACGCCGGTCCTGGCTACCGGATGCCGCACCTCGAGCCCCAGCGCCCGGAGCCGCTGCGCCACCAGGTTCCCGGTTCGCACCTCACGATTCCCCAGTTCGGGGTTCATGTGTAGGTCGCGCCGCACCGCCACCAGGGCGGGGGTCAGGGCGTCGGCCGCGGCCTGGATCTCGGCATCGGGAGTGGCGGGGCGGGGGGTGGCGGGGCGGGGGGCGGCGGCAAGCAGGGCGAGCAGGCCGGCAGTCAGCATCATCACGGTCTCCTTGGCGAGGCTTCGCGGGATGGTATCACGCGCTTTCCGCGGGCCGCCGCCAGCAGGGAAAGCTCCTGCTCGGCCAGGCGGCGCCAGCGGCCGAGGGCCAGCCCACCTAGCGACAGGCGGCCGATGGCCACCCGGGTGAGCGCCAGCACCTCATGGCCCACCGCGGCGCACATGCGCCGCACCTGGCGGTTCTTGCCCTCGGTCAGGACCAGCTCCAGCCAGGCTCGGCCACCCCGGGCGAGACCCAGGACCCGCACCCGCGCCGGCCGGGTTTCCGTCTGGGAGTCCAGAGGCAGGCCCTCCCGCAGGGCCGCCAGCGCCGCCGGGTCGGGCACGCCCTGCACCTGGACGTGGTAGGTCTTGGGCACGTGCTGTTCGGGGTCGGTTAGGCGCTGGCCCAGCCGGTGGTCGTTGGTGAACAGAAGCAGGCCGCTGGTGTCCCGATCCAGGCGACCCACCGGGAAGACCCATCGGCCCAGGTCGCCCAGCAGGTCGTAGACGGTGGGCCGGCCCGCTGGATCCAGCCGGGCGGTGAGGTAACCCGTGGGCTTGTTCAGGGCGATCACCACCCGCTCCGTCTGGTCGGAAACCGGCCGCCCGTCAACGGTGACCCGGCTCCTGCGGGGATCGATGCGTCGCGCCGGGAAGCGGACGGTGCGGCCATCCACACCGACCCGGCCCGCCTCGATCCAGCGTTCGGCTTCGCTTCGGGAGCAGACGCCGAACTTAGAGAGAGCGCGGGCCAAAGAGAGGGCCCCCTTGAGCCGGCCGGCGGCCTGCGGGAGCGGGCGCCCGCCCGGCGACCCGCGGGGCGGACGGCGAGGCTGGGCCGACACCGGGCTCAGAGCGGGGCGGGGCGCTCGCCGAGAGCGAACGTCATCTGTCCCTCGCACACCACTTGGCCATCGACACGCGCGACTCCCTTGAGGCTCCCCATCTTGGCCCGAAGCCGGAGCACCTGTGCCTCCAGTCGCACCGTGTCGCCGGCGGTGACCGGGCGGCGGTAGCGGACGCGATCGATCCCCATGAAGTAGATGAGGCGCGACCGGTTCTCGGGTTTGGTGAGGATGAGCACGGCGCCGGCCTGGGCCATGGCCTCGGTCAGGATCGATGCCGGCAGCACCGGCCGGCCGCCGGGGCCGGCGATGAAGTACCGTTCGTCGGAGGCCACGTTCTTGATGCCCACCACCCGCCGGTCGGCCTCCAGCTCCACGATGCGATCCACCAGCAAGAAGGGGTAGCGGTGGGGCAGGATGGCCTTGATGTCCTCGATCTCCAGGGGCAGCTTGAGCTCGCTCATCGGCCGAAGTGTACACCGGGGCGAGCGTCAGGAGCCCCGTGCTACGATGCTCTCCGTGGCTTCGGGAAGCAAGCTGACGACTAGCCCGCCCTTGCCCGGGGAGCTGCTGGCCGAGCTTTTGCCCCTGGTGGGCGAGATCAACGCGGTCCTCGACCCCGAGAAGCTGCTGCCCGCCATCGCCCAGCAGCTCCGGCGAATTGTGGACTACCACATTCTCGACATCTTCCTGCCCCAGCCCGACGGCAGCCTGGCCCCCGCTTTCGTGGCCGGGTATTCGCTAGACGCAGGGGCCCGCTTTCGGGTGGGCCTGGGCGAGGGCATCGTGGGCTCCGCCGCTCAGCTCCGAGAGCCGGTGTTCGTCCCCGACGTGTCCCGGGACCCCCGCTACGTCGCTCTGTTTCCGGGCGTGGTGGCGGAGCTGGCGATTCCGCTCATCCATCAGGATCGTCTGGTGGGCGTCCTCAACATCGAGGGTCCGACGGTGGAGGCGTTCACCGAGGAGGCTCGCACCGCGCTCCAGGTTCTGGCCAGCCACCTGGCGGTGGCTATCGACAACGCCACCCTGTACCGGGAGACCCGGTGGTACGCGGGCCTGCTGGCCACCCTCTACGAGATCGGCAAGGAGACCGCTTCCATCCTCGACCTGGACGACCTGCTGCACCGGGTGGCGGAGATCGTGAAGCGGGTGATCGACTACGAGGTGTTCGGAATCCTGCTCCTGGATCAGACCAAGAGCGAGCTGGTGCTGCGCAAAGCGGTGTCGTTTGGCGCGAGCCGCGAGAAGACCCGGATCAAGGTGGGCGAGGGCCTGTGCGGCTGGGCCGCCCTTAACCGGGAGCCGGTGTTGGTGGGCGACGTGCTCAAAGACCCCCGCTATTTGCGCCTGATCCCGGAGACTCGCTCCGAGCTGGTGGTGCCGCTGGTCCACCAGGACCGCCTGGTGGGGGTGTTCGATCTGGAGTCGCCGGAGCTCGATCGCTTCAGTGACGAGCACCTCAAGATCCTGACCCCGCTCGCCAGTCAGGTGGCGGTGGCGATCGAGAACGCGCGGCTCTACGACGAGCTGTTCAAGCGTGAGGCGCGCCTGCACCAGGAGCTGTCGATCGCCCGCCGGGTTCAGCACGGCCTGTTCCCCGAGGAGTGCCCCCGCGGCCCCGGCTGGGAGGCCTCCGCCCACTTCCTGCCGGCGCGGGAGCTGGGGGGGGACCTCTATGACTTCTACGAGCTGGGGGAGGGACGGTTGGGGCTGGCGGTGGGAGACGTGGCCGGAAAGGGGGTGCCGGCTGCCCTCTACGGCGCCTTTGCTTCCGGCACCGTGCGCGCCCGGGCCTTCGCCCGCCACGACCCGGCGGCCCTCTTGGCGCGCGTCAATCGAACTTTGCGCCGGCGCGGTGTCGAAGGGCTCTTCTGCACCCTGACCTACGCTCTTTTCGACTTCGCCGCCCGGCGGGTGACGGTCGCCAACTCCGGCCTCCCCTTCTCGCTTCACTACCGGTCCCAGACGGCGCGGGTTGAGCCGGTCAAGGTGGCGGGCTTGCCGCTAGGTGCGTTCGAGGAGGCCGCCTACGAGGAGGTCGTGGTGGAGCTGGCCGCCGGCGATGTGCTGGTCTTCCACACCGACGGCCTGACCGAGTCCCTGGGCGCCTCTGGGGAGTACGGCATCGAGCGGCTGCAAGCCCAGATGGAACGGAACGCCCACCTGGGCGCGGCCCAACTGGGGGGCGAGATCATCGAGGACGTGGGTCGCTTCCTGGGGGAAGGGGCACCGGCGGACGACGTGACGCTGGTGGTGGTGAAGATCCTATGAGCGGAGACGAGAGACGCCGGAGCCCTCGCTATGCGGTCGACGTCCCGGCTCGACTGAGCTCCGGGGCCGATTCCTTTCCTGCCCAGATCAAGGACATCTGTCGCGATGCCGTGCTCCTGGAAGCCCACCGCAGTGTGGCCCTGGACACCGCGGTGACGCTGGCCATGGAGCTCCCCGGGGCGGACCGCCCGCTGAGCGTGATGGGCCGCGTGATCCGGGTGATCCGGGGCGAGGGCGACGCCCAGCGGATGGCCGTGCTGTTCACCGACGCCAACCCGGCGGCCGCCACCGCCATCGACTTCTTTCTGGCCCTCCAAGACTGACCGGATGGTGACCGAGTGAGCCGGGTCACGCCCGCCTCGGGGTGGGTCGGGCCTATAATCCACAGGCTTGGCACCCATCCAAACCCATCTTGTCGCCGCCGCCGCGGTAGCGGCGGTGCTCGCCCGGGGAGACGAAGCGCACCCCCAGATCGCCCGCTTCTCTGCCAAGAGCGAGTTGGTGGTCTTGTCCGCCACCGCTCTCGACAAGAAGGGGCGGCCGGTCACCGACCTCGGCCGGGGGGAGTTCCGGATCACCGAGGACGGCCGGCCCCAGAAGCTGGAGCAGTTCTCTCAGGGTGCCGAGTCGCGGCTCCGGATCCTGCTGCTGGTGGACGCCAGCGGCAGCATGAGCGGGGCCCTGAAATCGGCCAGCCCACGCATGGCCGCCATTCAGCTGCTGGCCAGTCTGTCCCCCGACGACGAGGCGGCCCTGGCGGGCTTCGACCACAGGTACTGGGGCATTGTGGCTTTCACCAAGGACCGCCAGAAGATCGAGCGGGGTTTCGAGGAGCTGGAGCCGTTTGGGTCGACCGCTCTCCACGACGCCCTGGACAAGGCCGCCTCCGACCTGGCCAGTCACGGGGAAGGGCGGCGGGCGGTGGTGGTGATCACCGACGGGGTCGACACCGCCAGCCAGCAAGACCCCGGCGCCGTGGTCGCCCGATCCCGGGCCCTGGACGTCCCCATCTACGCGGTCTCGGTGGTCTCCCCCCTGGACGATCCGGCGTCTCCCCGCTTCACCGGGCGGGAGCGGCCGGCGGTGGCCGTCGCCGGGATGGCGATCCTCAAGCGCTATGCGCTCTGGTCGGGGGGGGCGGCCTTCACGGTGAGCGATTTCGCGGGACTGAAGCAGGCCTCGCAGCGAATCGTCGCTGAGCTCAAGCACCAGTACCGGCTGGGCTACGACCCACCCCCGGGGCCACCCCGCTTTCGGAGCATCGCCGTGACCAGCACCCGCCAGGGGGTGGTGGTGAAGACAAGGAGCGGCTACGTGCCGCGGTCATGATCCCGGGCCGCTTGGGTTCGGGGGGAACTGGAGGTTGTCCGTGAGATCCATCATCCTGCCGTGTCTCGTTCTCGCTGTGGCCGGCGGCGGCTGTGCGAGCAAGAAGTACGTCTCCCGCGAGGTGGGGGAAATCAACACCAAGGTCGATACCCTGACCACCGAGGTCGAAAAGACCCAAGAACGGGTCCGGCGCTCCGAGGTCCGGATCGACGAGGTGAACCAACAGGCGCAGACCGGGATTCAGGAGGCCAAGGGGTCGGCCCAGGCTGCCCTCACCAAGGCCACCGAGGCCGAGCGGGCAGCCAAGGGTAAGTTGATCTACACGGTGACCCTCTCCAACGACAAGGTCACCTTCTCGGTCAACAAGGCCGAGGTGAGCGACGACGCCAAGCAGGTCATCGATCAGGCGATTGCAGAGCTCAAGGCCGAGAATCGGGGCGTCTTCTTCGAGATCGAGGGGCATACCGATTCCTCGGGTCCCGACGAGTACAACCAGAAGCTGGGCGAGGAGAGGGCGCAGGCGGTTCGCAACTACCTGCACGACCAACACGGGATCGCGCTGAACCGGCTGGAAGTCATCTCCTACGGCAAGGGCAAGCCGGTGGCCGACAACAAGACGAAGGCCGGACGGGCCCAGAATCGGCGCGTGGTGATCAACATCCTCGAGTAGGTGGGGCGGCGGGGGCGGGCGTCGCTCACCCCTGAGGATCGGGAATAGCTGGGGTCTTGAGGAGGTATCTCCCGTGGAGCGACCTCTCTCTGGGGGTGTTGCCGCGGTGAGGGCCGGCGAGCCGGGAACTGGGCCAGTCGACCCCGTCGAAGCGCAGCTCCTGGAAAAGGCGCAACGAGGCAACGCCTTTGCCTTCGAGGAGATGGTGCGCCGGTACCAGCGCCAGGTCTATGGAACCGCTCTGCGAATCGTTCGGCGTCACGATGTGGCCGATGACCTGGCTCAGGACGCGTTCCTCAAGGCCTACCGGGCCCTGGGCAGCTTCGACACCCAGCGTCCCTTCGGTCCCTGGATTCGCCGCATCGTCGCCAACCTGGCCATCAACCACGTGCGCTCCCCGGAGGCTCGCGAGGACGGCCTGCCGGAGAGCCACGACCTCACGCCTGCGCCGGGGGTCGGTCCGCTGGGGGGGGTGCTGGAAAGGGAGGCGCAGGCGGTTCTGGCCCGAGCCCTGGAGGGACTCCCCGTCGAGCAGCGGGCGGTTTTCGCCCTGCGGGTCTTCGAGGAGCTTTCCTACCAGGAGATCGCCGAGTCGCTCCAGATCCCGGTGGGCACCGTGATGAGCCGGCTGTCGCGGGCCCGCGACCGGGTGCGGGAGCTGGTGGCGCCCTATCTGGGTGCGAGCGGTCGGCGTGCCGGGAGCCCGTCATGACCGCCCACCTCATCGAGAAGCTGTCCCCCTATCTCGACGGCGAGTTGCCGCCTAGCGAGGAGGCTCTGGTTTCCGCCCACCTGCGGGATTGTCCCGACTGCTCTCAGCGGCTGGCCGAACTGGCAGCCGTGGACCGGCTGGCGCAGGGGCTCGCGGTGGAGGCCCCGCCCGGCTACTTCGAGGGCTTCCCGGCGCGAGTCCGAGAGAGGCTGCCGGCGCGGCCGGCAGGGGTCCGCCGACTGCCCCGGTGGGCGCTGGCGGCGGCGGCGGTGCTGCTGGTTGCGGTTATCACGCCGCTCTCGATCCGTGAGCGTTCGCCGAGCCCCCCGGTGGCCGACCTTCCGCGGGCTGCCGAACCTCGACCCGCGCCCGCTTCGGTGCTGGAGGCCAAGGACCAGGCGGCGCGCGGCTTGGGTTATGTCGCGGTGCCGGAGGGAGAGGAGCGCGACGCCCGCAGGGAGCGGCGCGAGACCGCCCGGCCCCGGTCCAAGCCGGCGGTGGTGAGCGAGCCGGCACCGGCCAGGCAAGTGCCCCCACCCGCCCCTGCGGCGCCCCCGCCGGCACCACCGCTTCCGGACGCCGAGGCTCAAAGGCTGAGCGCCGCAGCTGCGACACCTGCGGCCGCCGCCAGCGCCGTCAAGGGGCGTGGGCCTTGGTTCCAGAGCCAGTCTCAGAGCCCGGGCACGCAGGCGCCAGCGCCCCCCGAGCAGACGGCGGTCGAGGAGCGCTCTTTGGAGGCCAAGTCCGACCGCGCTCCGGTCGCGGAGGTTGCCGAGTCGGAGGTCGCTGCGGACAAGCGAGGCAGCCTTGCCGGGAGCGGTCGAGCCGAGGGGGCGAGCGCGCCCCTGATCAACAAGAAGAAGAAGGAAGAGAGAGCCGGGTTCGAGGATCTGGCCGCCCGGCGACCCCGCAACGCGGCGGAGGCGCGGACGCTGCGCGAGGCCGCGCGGCGCGCTGTCACCGAGGATCCGTCGAGCGATCAGGCCGACGAGGCTCGGGTGCTGGTCATCGAGGCTGGGGTCCTCGCTTTCAGCTTGAGCCGCGATCCCGCGGATCTCGCACGGGTCGAGGCCGACGCCAGGGCCTATCTGGCGCGGGCCGACGCGGGGCAGGTGGCTCGGGTCAGGGCGCTTCTGGCCTCCGTCTCCCGCTGACCTCTTCCTCCTTCTGGCGGCTCCCGCGGCCGGGGCGCTCGAACATCCTTGCAAAGCGCAGGCTCGGACACTATTCTTGCCGCCTTCGACTCCAGCCCCACGGGGCGCGCGCCAGCCCGACACAGATTGAGGAGCAACCATGTCGCTCTTTCGCCTCAAGCCAGTGGACGCCCTGATCGCCGAAGGCGGGGATGCTGACCATGGCCTCAAGAAGACGCTGACCGCCTGGGATCTGGTGGCCCTGGGGGTGGGCGCGATCATCGGCGCCGGGATCTTCGCCACCCTGGGCAGCGCCACCTCCGGGGGGACCGGCCAACCGCCGGCAGGACCGGGGGTGACCGTTTCCATTCTCG
>Ga0209342_10001621_pt1 | contig 25062 bp, 30 predicted proteins | sample RifCSP16_2_FD_184023 | JGI IMG/M metagenome (GOLD analysis project Ga0209342, IMG submission 184023) | Soil microbial communities from Rifle, Colorado - Rifle CSP2_sed 16_2 (SPAdes) (version 2) | ecosystem: Environmental > Terrestrial > Deep subsurface > Rock core/Sediment | place: Rifle... | reverse complement strand
GCGTCAGCCTCGTGGCCCGAGCCAGCTTCGCCTTGAATACCACCTCTGGATCAGTTGCCAAGGGGAGTTCGCGCTTGAGTCGCACGAATTCCTGCTCATTGATCTGCTTGCCCGACTTCAGATAGATGATCGAGTTCTGAATGCTCGCGAGTTCGGAACGGAACGTCGCTTCTTCTGCACTCGCTCCGATTCCGGTCGCGGTTCTCGCGCGACCAACATTGCCCGCGACTGGTCCGACAAACGACGGATCATAGATGTCTCCGACGCGCTTCAGTTGACCGAGCAGCGTCCTGAAGTCGGCAAGATTCACCGTCTGCTCCGCCGACAGCGGTTGCGTCTTGGGCGGTCCCTGGACACCTCCGCCGGGAAGTCGAGTAGGACCGGGCGGTCCAGGTGCCGCAGGAGACGGAAGGGCCGCGCCACGTCCGCCGGACGATGGCGGCGGGATCGCAAAAGTCCTCGGAACAGCGCCACCACCTTCGGTGTAAGGCGTCATCGCCGTCACGGCGCTGAACAGCGCGCCGGCATAGCCTGGCATCTCGGGGCGCCAACCCGCATCGGCAAGAGCGCGCTCGGCAAGACCGTGTTGCCACGGCGGCGGCTCGTACCGCGTGCTGACTTCTCCCTGCGCGGTCACAGTGGGGATGGGCCGGCTCCCGGCCGGAGGTGTGAAATCCGGGCTGGCCGACCGTGGGATGGGCTGATACTTGCCGCCCACGAACGCGCCGGGCGATCCTCGCGGAACTGGCGTGATCTTCTGCTCGGCGCCCGTTAGTTGGGGCAGCATCCCTTTGAGCAGCTCCCAGCCTTCCGGTGATTCAGCCAAGCTCCGGTACTTCGACAGTCCCGGGAATGCCGGAGACTGCTCTGGCGCCTCCGATGGTGCCCCACCTGCCGCGACCACGCCCGAGCTTGACGGTGGGCCCTGCTGACCGATCAGTCCCTCCATGACCCTGGATCGGCCTTGCCGCTGCTGCTCGTTCAACTGTTGCTTTTCGGCCAACGTCAGCATTGGCCCGGCGATGCTCGTCGGTACTCGCGTCTGAGCAGGTCGCGGAATCTTGAGCGCGTCGTAAAAGGAGCCCAACTCGGTGAAGCGGGCCTCGTCGGCCGACCGCTGCGCCGCCTCGCCCGTAGCCACCTGCCGCTCCCGGAGCCTGCGATCCTGCTCCTCCATCTGCATCTTGGCGGCGGCGTCGAGCCCCTGCGGGAAGCCCATGGCGCCTTGGCCGAGTCCGGCGAGCCACGCGAGGCCGGTGGCGGCCATCACCAGATCCCGGCGTTCCGGTCATAGGAGTCCCACGGATCGCTCCAGCCGAAGTAGTTCGGATCCGCACTCGCCAAGATCGAGTTCAACCCGGTTGACCAATCTCCAGCGCCCCAATCATCCCAGCCGCCGAAGTCCCATCCGCCGCCGCTGGCCTCATAGCTCGACGGCGCATAGCTGGGCGGCGGCGCCAGCGAGTCGAATCCGAAGGGCCCGGCGTACCCGGACGCTTCGGAGATGGCCTCTGGCGACATGCCGACGTTGCTGCCTGCGGCGGCCGGCCCGGTCACCGCGAGCGCCGCAGGAGTCCCGCCACCCGTCCAGCGGTCGATAGCACCAGCGGCTCGGCCTCCCAATCGCTTCATCTCAGGAGTCCCGCCCATGGCCCGGCCCGCCCCGTACAGCGCCGCACTCGTCAGGCCCCCGAGCCCCTGGGCGAGCATCTGGTTCGAGGCGATGTCGCGCTGCTGGGCCAGCCCTCGCTTCTGCTGCGCCAGCCCCGCCTGGAACTGGTCGCTCTGCTGGCGCCGCTGCATCTCGCCCTGGGCGACCCCGGCGGCCTGTCCCAGCGCCGACTGCGTGGCCTGGCGCGCGTTCGTGGAGGCGTCGAGGCGGGCGCGCACGAGGGCGTCGGCCAACTCGCGCGTATTCCTGGCGCGCAGATCGTTCGCCACGCTCGACAGCCCGAGGCCGCGGCTCGCCATCTGCTCACCGATCTGGCGCTCCTGCAACTCGGACCGACGTTGCAAGTCAAGCGCAACGCGCTGGTACAGCGCCTCCTCGTAAGCCTTCGGGTCCGTCGACGCGAGCGACTCCAGACCCGTCAGCGCGGTGCCGTAGAGCTGGTCGGCTGTGGCCATGGCCGTATTCTATCCTCCGCCCTGCTGCTGGCGCATCCGCTCCATCTCGGCTTCCCACGCGGCGGCGATCTCAGCCTCCGTTTCCGGCGGACGCACATAGCCGGGCGCCGACGTGCCGGGTGCGAACGTGAACGTGCCACGTTCCGGGTCCATGACGAAGCTACTCCCGGCAGTTTGCCAATCGGGATCGGTGGGCTGCGGGATCCGTGAGGCGATGTCCATGATGTTCATGGGCATCTCGACGCGCAACTCGCTGCCCGGCATACCTGTATCGGGATCGGGCGGCCCCGTGGGAGTCTGCGTGCCCCCGTAGATCGCGTTCGGCGACGCGCCGCCAAAGACGAGCAGGTTCAGGAGAGCGCCTTCCGCGCCTTGCGGCTCCGAGACCGAGGACAGCGATCCCGCACCGCCCGTCCCCCACGATCCCGTGTTCGTGTCCACCGGAAGCGAACCGGCATATTGAATCGCTCCAAGGAACTCACCTCGCCGCCGCGCGATGGCCTCCACCAGTTCTTGCGCCTCGGGAACTCCTTCCTCCGCCGCGGCGAACAGCCCACGCATCCCGGTCAACACCTGGCTCAGCATCTGCTGCGTCGAGTCCAGAAGCCCTGGGCTGACGCCGGCCTGCACCGAGATGGCTTGCCGATCCGGCGAGAGGACCAAACCCGTGAACTGTGGCGCCATCGCCAACGCGGCATCCAGTTCTTCGGGCGTGGTCGAGAGCGCGAGATACTGGGCGAAGCGCGCGGCGGGCAGCGCCACGTCGGCCAGCTCTTGCGCCTCTCGCACGCCGTGCGGCACGTCGGGACGGTAGAGACTGCGAATGATGTCGCCGAACCCGTGGCCTCCCATGAACAGGGACACCGGACCGAACATGGCATTGAAGGCGGAATCCACTACGGAACCACCGATGTTCGCGGCAGCTTGGCCGGTATCCTCGGCTTCAATGCCTGCCCGAACGGCATTCGCTGTTCCGAGGATCCAGTTGAGATAGGGAATCTGCTGCCAGCCGGCCATGCCGGCGATGCTGTTGTATGTCTGAGCAGCGCCGCCAGCCACGCCGAGACCCGTCGCGGCTGGGCTCTGATCACTGGCCAACGACTGGCCGATCCTGCTCAGACCGGCGAGCCCCCCGGCAAGACCGCCCGCCGTGATCCCGCCACCGCCCGCGTCACCAAACTCGGCTTGCGCGGCCAGGTCGGCGTCCGAGGGCGTCAGACCGCCGAGCCCTTGCGTGTCGGGCACAGTGGAGAGATCGGGCAGCTCCCTGTCCAGGGGCGCCACGCCAAGGGTGTAGGGCTCGCCCCCGAGCTGCTGATCCAAGCTGCTCCCCAACTCGGGCGTCGTCAGTGTCAAGTCGTCAGCGAGTCGTTCCAGCCCGAACCCTTGCTCGGGCGCCGCCGGCAAGCTGCCGCCGAGTGCGGGAGCCACGAGCGGGGCATCCGGCAGGGTGGCGTCGAGGGGCGGGACTCCGAGCGTCAGCGGCGGGTTGAGTTGTTCGTCGATGGTCGTGCCGATGTCCGGGGAGACCAGCGGGGAAGTAGGCACGTTCACGTCCAGGGGCGGCACGCCGAAGGTGAGCGGTCCTTGGTCGATCAAGCCGGCGAGGCCGGTCGGTGGCGGAGGTTCCTTCGCTACGGTGTCCTTTTCTGCTTCCGTCAGCCCCTTGCCGAGCCCGCCCAACACCTTCGCCCCAACGCCGAAGCCGGTAGCGAGCCCCGACGCCTCCTCGGGCGTCGCCTCCGTCACGCCGGCGGGTGCAGCCGCCATGGCCTGCGTGGTGGCGCCCCCGCCCCCTCCGGTCGCGGTATCGGGGAGCACGCCCCCGCTCTCGGCCATCCCAAACGTCGGAAGCCGGCCCAGACCCGTTAGGGTGTCGTCCTTCGCCTCCGGGAGCCCCTGTCCAACTCCGGCCAGCCCACCCGGCGCTTGGGCCGGTCCAAACTGCTCCAGTGCGGCCGGGAGGCGCGGACCGAACGCGCGCGGGTTCAGCGGCATCTCAACGCCTCCAGCCAGAACTGCGATCAGGACGAGCCACCACAGGACCGCCTCCTACACCACCGCCCAGGTACCAAGCATGTTCACCACGAGCCAGCCGTCGACGCCATCGCCCATGATCATGAGGCAGTCCCCCACCGCGTTCGAGACCGCCGTGTTCTTGACATCCTGATCGTCGGCGCCCGCGATCCCCTTGCCCGTGATCTTGTCGGCCGCCGCTGGGCTGATGTTGATCTCGCCGCCTGCATCGGCGCAGAAGAACGTGTAGACGACGCCGGCGACGGTCGCGGGCAGCGTGAACGTCTGCGTCCCACTCCCGAGGGTACAGTAAAAGACCTTGCCGCTCTCGGCGACCGTGAGTGTGTCGGTGACCAAAGCTGTCGATTCATAGGAGGCCGGACGGGTCCATGTCGGCAGAAAGCCGGATGTGACAGCCAGAAACATGCCCTGGGTACCAATCCCGAGTCGTGTCAGCGTGTTGACGGCGCTCGCGTAGAGGATGTCGCCCGCCGAGTATGTGATGATCGTGGTCCCTGTGCCACAGACTTGGTTCAGCGCCGTGAAGTTGGAATTGAAGTCGGAGTCTACCGGGACCGTGTTATTAACGAGGGTGATCAGGCTCGGCATGGCTCAGGCTCCTCGACGGATCGTGCGACGCGGACGCCAGAAGATGTCATAGCCCAGCCACTCCCACTCTTGCGTGGCACTCGCGTTCTTGACCCCGAACTCGAACGACTCGCCGACGCCGGAGAGATCGACGCGCTTGGCGATGGACGAGCGCGCCCCAAGCGGGTCGACGCCCAGGGTCCACGTCGATCCCAGCGTCTTTGAGGCCCCGAGCATCGACACGGAGTACGACTTTGACGCGACCTGCTCATTGTCGATCTTACAGTCCACGGTCACGGTGTGGCTGCCCTTCTCCGCGAAATAGAAGAAGCCGTGGCGGATCGACTTGTCGATGCCGGGTGCGTTGAGTACGGAAAGATGACGCGCTTCGGGACTGTACGTGACACCGCTCGTCGATGTCTTGCGATTCAAGACGCGCAGTCTCCCAAACGTTCCATCCCAGACCCCGACCCATATCTCGATGCGTCCAGATTCAGGATCGACGACCGGAAACATGGCGGTGATGTCCAAACCGCGCCATGTGCTCCAAGCATTCAATCGTCCGTCGTACACGAGCAGAAGATCATTGTCACGGTCACCGTTCGTGTCCACTGCGATATAGATCAGATTCATCGATGAGTCATAGGCCATCATCCCAGCATCGAGTTGCTGGCTCGCGATCGAATATGACGTGTAGGGCTCGAAGTATGGTCGGATCGCGTCAGATGGAAACGACGATTTCAAGTCACCAAACGCCTGCGAGGTCGATAGCTTGACCACGCCACTTCTCGAGAGATACCACACGTCGTTCAACGCGAACACAGCGCCATGATGACTCGCACTTCCGACCGCCCCCGTCGTTGGCAGCACCGTGGCGCTCGACGGCGTGCCGCCCTGCCACCGATAAGGCCGCGACGACTTGAGCACGATCATTTCGCTCACGCCCGGCACCAGGTTGACGCAGATCGCGCCATCGCCGGGGTCGATCTGCGCGAAGCCCGACGTGGCGCCTGACCAGTCCGTCTCATCCGTGATGCCGAGCGGATTCGCGCACCACGAGATGCGGGACTTGTTCGTCGCGTCAAGGGCAAAGACATAGTTACGCCAGACCGCGATGGGACCAGGGGTCAGGGGCAGATTCGTCCCGCTGATCGTCGAAAGCGTCGTCCCGTCCCACGAACGAAGTGCATCCGCGCGGTTGCAGCAAAGTAACTTGTCATTGATCGTGGCGAAATACCATCGTGTCCCGACGGTGAATCCTGTGCCGATGGTTGTGAGAATCGCGCTTTCGATAGCGGACGTCGTGCCGGTGACTTCCAAGAGTCGACCATCATCTGTCCCAATCACGATATGTTGTGTTCCATTGGCTGTCCGATAGTCCACTCCTCCAGTAATTCGCACCGAACCCACGTGCGTTTCCACTCGTTGAGACCGCAGGCGCCGCGCCACGGCCCCCGAGGAGGTATAGAGGCACTCGTTCGCTTGGCTGAGCGTGTTCTGGCCCTTCTGGATCGCCCGCACCCTCGGATTGGTGCGTAGATCGAGCCCGCCCGCGAAGTTGTAGACGCTGTACCGCTCAAACTCGCGTCCGCGACTCGCGGCCACGCGCGGCATTACCAGTCCTCCATGTAACCCGGGATGATCTCAAGGTCTTGGCTCTGGCGCATCGTCGCGTAGAACACCTCGCCGATGATCTGCTTGCCGCGCGCCTCGAAGGCCGCGGCGTTAGGATCACGATCCTGCATGAGCGCCGATGCCGTGGCATAGCTCACCACGGCGAGGTAGAGCGGGTAGGGCATGGTCAGCGCGTCAGAACCACTCAGATCAGGGAACTGCTGAAGATAGTTGATCCTGAGATCGAGCGCGGTATCGCTCTTAGGCGCGTACCGGAGCGTGCGCTCAGCGATGAGATCGAAATAGAACATTCCTGGGGTGACGTTCGCGGTCACCTCCATGGCGGCACGCATGTCGGCATCCGCCAAATCACGATGCACGAAGCGCACCTGTTCGTAGTTGCTCGTCAGGCACTCGATCAGCCGCATCTCCAAGAAGTCATGGGGCAGCGTCATCGTGGTCCCGCCCACCGCGATCGCAAACCCAGAGGCCGCGTAGCTCTGGCCCAGGATCGTCAATGTGCCATCCGTCGACGACCGTGTGACGAGAAAGAAGTCGCGCTTGAGTCGACGGCACTCCGTAGCGACACGATCCTTCGCCTGGTTGATGTAACTCGTGATCTGCGCGGCGGTCCAGAACGAGGTCGAGGCTTCGTCCAGGTAGCCGCGGACCATGGTCGTCAGCTCCGTCAGCGACTTCTGGTAGTCAGACACGCGCCACCTGGCGACGGTCCCGGATCACGAAGCCGTCACAGACTTCGACGGACGGTGTCCGCTCGGCCGGGGGCGTCACCGCGACGCGCCGACCCTCCAGCCACGCAAGCCGGTCCACGCTGTCGTAGGCCACCACATGCGCCCGGTCCTGGATCATCTGGTTGACATCGCGCTGTTCCTGCTCCGCCACCTCGTCGAGTCGCCGGTTGATCGCCTCGATCCCGCCTTGGCGCCAAAGATCAGCGCTCGCGAGTTCATCGAGGATCCGTGGCGTGTTCTGAATCAAGTCGGGATGGACGCTCAGGATGTGGACGTAGCCCTCACGCCAGCCCTCATACAGATCACGCCCGCGGGCGGACTTCCAGGGCGAGGGCCGTTCGCCCAGGAGTGTGCGATGGCGGGGCGGCAGCTTGCGCTCGATGAGCCAGATGGCGCGATGCCGGCCCCAGCGGACGCGCAAGTCGGCGTCGTAGCGGCGCAGCGCCTCCGTCAGTGCCGCGGGCGGCGTGGGATCGGCAAGCATGGGCCAACCCTCACGCCGCCCGCACCATCGCGGTGACGCGGTTCATGTTGTTCGCCGTGCCGAACAGCGCCACGAGGGCGTCGCCGTAGACCTCGAAAGTGCCGCCCGCGAGGTCGTCACGCGCCATGACGAGATCGCCACCGATGAAGTCGTCCGAGAGGATCGAGTTATCTGCAAGCCCCTCGGTCACCTCGTAGAGGCGGCAGATTTCCAGCGCGGTGGCCAGCGCCGCGGTCGTGTCGGGGGCCGTGGTGGCGCGCACGTTGACCCCGTAGTAGCCGATGGGCACACCGGTCCCTTCGGCGCCAGTTGTCCGGCCCCACGTGACGGGCGGCGCCCAGACGATCAGGTTCTCACCCAGGGCGTACTCGTCCGCCAGGCCGTCCTGGATGAACAGGTTGGTGAGCGCCGTGGCCCAGGCGCCTGCCCCGTCCGAGAAGCGCACCGCACGGGCCGGATTCGTCGCGTCCACCGATGCCGTCGAGACGTTGATTGAGATGGCGTTGAACGGGACGCGTGAGAAGACGCAGAAGCCGTCGTTGTTCGTCGTCGTCTCGAGAACGAAGTCGTCGGTCCCGGCGTCCTGGGCATCGGTCGTGTCGTCCGTATAGGTCGTCGTGGCGTTGACCCACTGGCCGGCCTTCCATAGCCCGTTCGGTAGCCGAACTCCGATGCCGGCAACGATCGTTGCCGCGGCGCGATTGTGGAGCGCCCACTTGCCGAGCGCGCAGCCCGGGAAGTAGAGCGTTGATGTGGACGGCACGCCTCCGCCGGCGAACGCCTTGTAGGTCGGCGGGCGCCAGAGGAGACCCGTGTCCGTGCCCTGGTTCGTACCCCGGAGCTTGTACGGGTAGCTTTGGTCGATCGGGGTGTACGCCGCGCCGTTTCTCATGGCTGGCTCCAGTCGATCTGTGCGTAGCCGCGGTCGTAGGCTTCCCTCGCGCTGCGTGTGCCCTCGCCGACGACGGCGAAGTGCGGTCGCTCGTACTTCTGCGTGTGGTCCTGGGCCTCCAGATCGAAGCCGGCGTGCCTGATTGCGTCGCGCCGATCCTGGGCGGCCCGTGCCGCCACTACCTCACGACGGTGAGCGTTCTCGGCATAGGTCGGCACGTTTCATCCTCCGTGAAGGTGCAGCCGGCCCGCGGGCAGGACGTTCCGTTCGGGAAGTCCCGGCACATCTTCGGCCGCTGCTCGTAGATGCGGCAATCCCCGTTTGCCAAGAGGTGCCGGCAGTCGTAATACATCCCCGTCGTTCGGGCCTGCTCGCCTGATGGCAACGTGGCGCCCTCGGGGAAGACCCCGAGGGGCACCACCATGGTCGCCACGGTGAACTCGTCTAGAGTGAGCGGCCGGCGAGCCATGGCCGCCGGCGACTCGGAAAGCCGGAAGGACCGGCAACACCCGCCTGTCGAACACCGCATCCGCTACGCCAGCTTGACGAGCGTCCCGCCCTCGCCCGTCGCATCGCCCGTCTGGTACGTCTCGGCGATCTCGATATCCGTCGCCGTCCCGAACGTCGTCTCGATCGCCGTGGCAGTCGCGAGGGCCGTGCCATCGACGCGGCAATCCGAGACCATCAACTGGCCGTTGATGTCGGCGACGCCAGTGAAGATGTTGGTGAACACGGCCGGCGTGGCACCTCCGCAGCCCCGGAAGCAGAGCCGTCGCGCGATGTTCCCCAGCGCCGAGGTGACGAAGGTGAAGACGCTCGCCCAGGCCACGCCCGTCAGACCGACCATGAAGTCGGAGTCCTGCCAGACCCACCGCTGCGACGACGTGAGCGTGAAGGCATCACCCTGCTCGTCGTCGACGTAGAACACGCACCGCTCGACGAGCCAGTCCACGTTCGTGGTCCCGTTGCAGAACTCCGTGGAGACGCTCGTGGCGATGCCGGCGGCGTTCCAGTACAGATCATGCAGATAGCCCCGATCCGCGCCGCTGCTCAGATCGAGCGTGTTCGTGGCCGTGAGCGGAATCAGGGTGTGGTAGCCGATCTCGACGTCGTCCACCGAGATCGTGTAGGCGGCGTCGACGGCGGCCGTGACGGTGACCAGACTGCGCTTCGGGTGCCGCACGGGGGGCCCGAGGATGCGGCAGCCCGGGACGTTGATCGCCACCGCCGTCGCGAGCGAGTAGGCACCCGGCGTCAGGAGCAGTTTGTCGTTGCGGAAGTCGACCATGGCATCGAGAGCGGCCTGGAACGCGGCCGAATCCGTGGCGTAGTCCATGCCCCCGCTGGCCCCGCCGCCAGAGCCGAACACGCGGCCCGGGTTGCGTTGGGCGTACAGATCGAGCGGCCCCGTACCGTCCGGCTTGGTCCAGCCCTGGGCCACGGTGCGGTAGTTGGCGTCGACCAGATAGTACGTCTCGCCGAAGTCAGGTTCGTTGAACTGGTTGACGAGGTTCTTCAGGTTCATGCGCGCGATCTCCTTGACGGCATTCGGCGCGTCTGGTGCGCCCAGGCCCCCCTACCGCCTGGAGCGGCCCCGCGGGCGGGCCGCTCACCCGTTCAACGCTTACCCAGCGGCGTAGAGCACCCAGACGTCGGGGTCGTTCGCCACGGTGCCGGTGCCGACGTCGGTAGCGGGCGCCGCGATGGACAGCCCGTCGATGTCCGTCGCGTTCGCCAGCGTCACGGGGCCCTTGCCGAACAGCGCTGCGGCGCTGATCTCGCCCGACGTAGCCGACACGCCGACGGAGAGAACGGCATCCGTGGTTCCCACCGTTACGTCGGCGCTGTCTTCCTCGTACAGCTTGACCGTGCAGGCCGTGCCGTTGCTCCGCGCCACGACGACCAGCGGGTAGGACCCCGCCGTGTTGCTGATCTCGACGATGGTGTGGAGCGCCGTGGCCGAGTACAGGTTGATGTTGTCGCCCGCCTTGAGCGCCGGCGGGACAGCGCGCAGCAGTCCCTCCATGACCTGCCACACGCCGTCGGGCAGGTACGCGCCGAGGTTCTGCAAGTTCCGGATCTGCACCACGTTGGCCATGGTCTACCCCCGTTCCGCGGCGACGATCCGAGAGCCCGGCTCGCGCCCCTGGTTTTCTCGAAGTTCGTTACGCGGCACGTTGAGCCGAAGGACTTGCGAGTGTGATCGATCGACACCGTCGAGGTCCCAGCCCTCAACGCGCCTCGTATCGATCTCGATCCGTTCACCCGTGTCGACCACGTCGGGACCGAGTTCGTTGGCCAGATGCTGGGACACGCCCTCGAATCCGGGAGCATCCCGAAGCGCAAGCCGAAAGACGAACTCACCCTCGGTGGTCCAGACCATGAGTTTGCGGCCTACGAAGAGGAACCGCGCCACATCGGCGTAGGTCGTTTTCGTGATCTGGCCGCGCTTGAACTCGAAGGGCCGCCCGTCGTACTGGAACTCGAACCCGCCGAGACCCGCCCGGTCGATGAGCAGAATCGGCGTGAGGTCTCGATCGTCTGCCATGAGGCGCCTCCTAGTCCACGTGGACCACGGCGACGCTGGCCGAGATGCCGTCGAATCGGACGCTCTGGTTGGGCGCCTTGCAGAAAAAGTTCTTCCAGATGTAGTAGAAGCCCTCCACGCCATGCTGGAACGTGGTCCCGGAACCGAGCCGTTGGAGGATGGATCCGTCATCGTCGAACCACTTGCCGGGTTCCTCGACAAACTGGATAAAGTTGGAGCGGTCGATGCCGTAGATGACGCCGTAGTCGCAGTACTTCTCCTCCATGAACGGGATGCCACCGAACGTGACGGCCTGGCGCTTCGCCGCGCGCGTCCCGGCGTCAGGATTCGACAGATCGCCGCCCTGATACCGGCGCGCATCCTCGGTGACGGCCAGGTAGGCCCGCCGGACTGAGTGGTGCAAGACGAAATCGCTGACCTCGCCATCACCGCGCTGGTCGGTCATGTCGAGGCCCTTCTGGATCACCTCGCCGCTCACCGCCCCGTTGACGGCGATCACCGACGCCTGGAGCTTCGGAAAGGTCGTCCGGTTCAGCCCGAAGTATGTGGAGACATAGGTCCCATCGTCCACATGGCCCCGAAGGCCCATGGTCTCCTTGGCGTAGCTCGTATCCGACACGTCGGTCAGAGTTGCCTTGTTGGCCCGCACGATGTAGTCGTTGTCCTCCACGGCAGCGGCGGCCGCCGCACTCGCCGTGTAGGTCGTCCCGCCCGCGGCGTAGGCCGACACGAGATGATCAGCCGACGCGCGGATCGCCCCGGTGGCTGGGTTGACGAACGTGACGCGGTCGTTGACCGAGATGAAGCGGTTGCCGTTGGTGGCGCCCGCGACCCCGTGAGGCGAATCGACCGTGATGGTCGTCCCGGTGCTCGGATCGCCGTTGACGAAGGCGAGCACGCCGCGTCCGTCGCCGTTCAACATCCGGTTCAACTCGGCGCGAAGATCCTTGATGAGTCGCGTCGTCTCCTCCTCCATCGCAGACGCGGCGGCGTGACGCGGACCCTGGGACGCCTTCATGACCTGGGCGCTGAGCTGGATGCGCCCTCCGATGTACCTCATCGGGATGCGCGCCGTGGCGTACTCCTGCTGACCCGCCGCCGGCACCGCTCCCATCTCGGAGTAGGCGCCGACCCCGCGGTTGCGCCCGATGTGAATGGTTTGCTGCACCTCGCGCCCGCCCCAGTCGTTGGCGTCACGCTCCTCGAACAACTCCAACAGCTTGATCTTCTGGGGCACCAGTTCGAGGATCGCGGGGCCCCACACGGTTCTGAGGACTTCGTCGAAGGATACTGTGTCCTGTCCAGCCATGAGCGTCTCCCTAGCCGCTGCTCAACAGGTTCCGCGCCATCTTCGCGACACTGCCCAGGTACTCCCGTTCCTTGCCAGGTTGGAGCTTGGGCAAGGCCGGTTGACCGGGGCCGCCGCCGACGGGGCGAGGCGGAAGTCTGCTGACGCGACCTTTGGCTTCGAGGGTGGTCGTGGTGGCCGTCCGCCGAAGCGCCTCGACAAACGGCTTGAGTTCCGTATAGACCTCGCGGACCACGTCGATGTCGCCCGCCATGTACCGCTGGAGCCGCTCCGGGTTCATCTTCAGCTTCGCGGCAATGAGGTCTTCGAGTTCGGTATGCGTCTCGGGTGGCAGGTTGTCCGCCTTGAACAGATCACCGAGCGTATTGCGCCCTTGACGGGTCAGCGCGTTGAACTGCGCCTTCGAGAGCGATTCGAGCCGATCACCAGAATCGAGGATCTTGGGTGCCCGCTCGTCGAGAATCCAGGCCAGCTTGGGATGCTGGCGAATCAGGTTCTCCAGCGCGGCGCCGGCCTGCTGCAACTCGAACTGCTGCTCGGGCGTCATCCGGCCCGCCGGCGCCTGCTGCTGAGCCTGCTTGAGGCGTTCGAGTTCCTGGGTGAGTTGGCCGACTTGACCCGTGAGACCCCGGTTGTGCTGCATCATTTGCTGCCATCGGGGATGGGTGTGGAACGGGGGTTCCTTGGCGGGGCCCTGATCCTGCGGCGGTAGCGTCGCCGTGGCCGTGGTGGATGCAGGAGCGCCTTGAACCTCGGGTAGCGGGAACGACTCGCCGGTGCTGACGTCCAGATCGTCTGGCATGGACTTCGCCTCGCCGCGCGCCTCATCGTGCGGCAGTGCCCGAAACGACGAAGGCGCCGGAAGGGTTTCACGTCCCCGTAAGGGATCACCCTTCCGACGCCCTCGTGCGTCCCGTGGTCGGCCCCCTGGGACGAGGCCCAGAGGCTTACGGCGGGGGATCAACCCGCGCCCCGATTCAGTTGTCGACTACCGCGCCCTGTACGCCGGGCGCCTCCGCGATTCGCCCGCACGGTATGCCCGTGGCACGGAACTTGTCAAGACGCGCTCTGCGCCATCTCGCCCATCATCTCCTGTCCTTGACCCTCCAGCCCCATCGGCGACGAGGCGCCTTGCATCGGCGAGGTCGCTGGCTTGGCCAGGAACCCACCGGACGGGTTCGGCTGGGCATTCAGCCCTACCACGGACTGCATCTGCTGGATCATGAGTTCGTCGTGGTACGCCTTGTGCCGCTCGGCGAGGACCTGGACGATCTCGGGAAGCCGCTGCGACCGCTCCGCCTTCAGGAACGACCCATGCTCCCGGCTGTGGAGCCCGTGGTTGTCGACGGCGGCCCGGACCTTCGGGATCGTGACGCCGCGCAGCCGCATCTGCTGGATGATCAGCGGGTAGGGCATCTGTTCCAGGGCCATGATGTCGTCGCCGATCGCCTGGGAGAGCGTCGGGTCCTGCGCCAGCGCCTCGAAGGCTTCGTTCTCCCGCATCGCGTTCTTCACGTCCGCCGCCATGGTCGGCACCATGTAGAGTTTACCGTAGGTCTCGAGAATCTTGTGCCGCACCTCGGGCTCAGCCGGCGACAGGACCCCGAGCGTCAATAACTGCTCGATCTCGGCCCGCTCCACGAGCGTTGACCGCGGAGTCGATGACCCCGCCTCCGGCATCACGTCGACCCGCCCGCGAAGATCGGCACCGAGGAACTTCTCGACCTCCCAGCCGCCATCACGCCCCTGGATGCGCCGGAGGCGCTCCTCGGTCACGAACTCGCGGAAGATGTCGAGGGCCTGCCGGGACCACGCCCCCCAGGCGTTCTCCCACGTGATGAACAGCGGCGCGAAGCGGCTTTGGCCGCGTTCCTGGAGGATCTGGAGCGCGATGCCGGCCGAGACACCAGCCGGCCGGGCCCCTTTGATCACGTCGAACGTCGCAGCGAGCTCCTCGAAGGTCTTGTCGATCTTCTCGATCATCTGGATGAACGCAAGCGGGATGCCGAGGCCCTGGAGACGTTCTGGCTTCGCGTTCGGCGCGATCGGGTTCGGTGTCCAGTACATCTTGGCGCCCGGCTCGCCCGTGAAGCCCTGGACGCCGCAGCCGCCCGGGATCAGCCATGTGGGCGACCCCATCCGCATCCCGCACGCCTCGATGATCGACTCCCAGCGGTTGCGCTGGGCCTGCTTGTGGGCCAGATCGTCGGCGACCGTCTTCGGATAGCCGCTGCCCGGCACGTACTTCTGAGGGAACCAGACGTGAGGCAGGAAGGGCGCCCGTGAACCGTCGGCCCGGCGCGAGCCATAGGGAATCGGGCCGGCGTGAGCGAGCTGATCGCGGCCAACCTCGATCGCCAGCAGCCCGTCCGGGTAGGTGGAATCGGGACGTTGCCAATGCCACGCCTCCGTGACGCGGTCGGCCCGGAGCCGGACGCTGGCCAGGAACCGGGTCGAGCTCGTCTCGTCGAGCGCTGGCGGAAGCGTCGGGAGGGCCTCGGCATACCACTCGTCCGCCGTGCTCCCGGCCGTGTTGGGCTGGAGCGTCTCGGCAAGCGCGGGCCAGCGCCGTTTCGCCTCGTCGATCGACACCGACTTTTCTCGGCGATACCCGCGCTGCTTCGTCCAGTCCGTCACGCCGGCGTCGAAGTACATCTCGAAGAGCGAGACCACGTCCAGGTACATGCGGCCGATCGGCACGGTCTGCATCACATCCGCTGGGCCAGAAACCCCGCAGTCCTCACAGGCCGGAGCGCCAGGCGCCTGGACGTGGCCGCACCCCGGGGCTTGGCACACGCTGGCGAGGAGTTGGCGCGTCCCGTGCTCCGGGTCGGGGTCGTAGCCCGTCTCCAGCCAGGCCCCGCCGGTCAGCGCCACCCACGCGGCGAGGATCTGGCGCATCGAGCGCACCTCCACCTCATCCTCGATCACCTCCATGACACGGGAGGCGACATCGGCGGCCGCACGGTCCTCTGGGTCCGTTTCGCTGCCCGGCGCGAAGAGCAATCGAGGCTCGATCCGGGCGAAGACCGACGCCACAGCGTCGAGCGTCGAGCTGAAGATATTCGTCATCGGGGTCGGCGTCCCCTTGGTGAGCCGCGCTGGCCGGAAGCGGTTGATGGCCCGGTCCCACCGAATCCACTGGAGCCCGCGGTAGAAGAGCAGGTTCCGGTACGCGGCTCGGACGAACGGCTCGCGGCCTTTCTGCCATTCGTCGCGCTTCCGGCGCATCAGCGACCGGATCGCGGCGTGGTCCTTGTACGGATCGGCGGGCGCGACGGTGATGGCCATCAGGCGACTCGATCCTGCTCCCACACCGCCATGATCTGGTCTCTTCCCGCCTCATCATAGCCCAGGGCATCGACGAGCCAGGCACGGAGGAACTCGCCCTTCTCGTCGGTGTACCACTCGCCGTATCGGCTTGTTGCCGCTTCGTGGCCGACGACGCGCGCTTCGCCCACCTCGACAGGCCCAGGAGTGCCAAAGCTGGGCACGCACGCCGCGCAGTACCCGATCCCTACGGTGTGGCCCGTCGGCGTCCAGGTCTGGATGTAGACCGACGAGGGCACGGGCCAGAGCAGGAACCGCTGGCCGAGATGAATCCCTTGGTCTTTGTCCTCACGCTGGGCCTCGGCTGAGCGCCATGTCTCGGTCCCACAGGCCGTGCAGCACCCGACACGGATCGGCATCACGAACCCTCGATCTCGGACGCGCGCCGACGTGACAGTGCCCCCTCGCTGGTCAGGGCGTAGGTGCAGGTCGGGCAGTCGCGGCGCTGGTGGTAACGACACGCCGCGACGCGTAGATCGGGCTGGACGACACGCAGGAGCCGACCCTCGGCGTTCATGATGCGGATGGCGGACGGACGTTCCACGTGGAACCTCACGGCCTTGGGAGGTTCCCACAGGCTCATTCCGCGCTTCCCGCCGAGGCGAACTCGGGATCGCGCATGAGCCGTTCGACCGGGTTGTCCTCGACCGCGGCCATGATCTCCTCGGGCGTCGGGACCGTGATCGGCCCGATTCCGCGCTGTTCGAGCAGTCGATCCAGCGCCTTCTCGGCCCGCTGGCGCTCGTGGATCATCTGGGTCCGATACCACGCGATTTCGGCTTCGAGATGGCGGATGTAGGCCCGACCAGCGAAGAAGATCACCGCAGCGTCTCCAGCCCGTAGGGCCGACGCGAGTTTCGGTCCGCCGCGAACTCGGCCGGCGTGTGCGTCGCCCCGGTCTTGAGATTCTTCGCCTCGTTGACCTTGCCGCCGGGCGTGAAGTGGAGCCGGACCTTCTTCCCGCCTCTCGTCGTCTTGACCCGGTAGCGTCCACCGCCTGGAATCGGCATACCTTACCTCCCGAGGGCCGCCAGACCGCCCTGGTACGCCATGGTGGGGCGCCCGCCCCCCATGGGCATCGGCATCGGCCCCGACATCGGCATCGAAGGCTCTTTCGATGCCTTCCGGGCCGCCCGAGCCGCTCGCGGCGGCGGTTTCTTGCCCTTGCCGCGTATGTTCGCCATCTTTCCGGGCATCCCGTGTATCATGTCGACTCCTTTCACGCGAATTCGTGCTCCTCGGCCCGCATCTCGTCCCACGCCTCGCGCCGGCGCTGCATCGCCACCGCAATCTGGAGATCGAGGTGCTCCAGCGCCTCATGACCGCCCTGCCGACGCCGCTCCTGCACCTGTTCCTCTCGGTCGGCACGCTCGGCCAGCTCAGGATCGTCGTAGGGCGAGTCCGGCGCCGCGATCTCGGGCTTGAGCCGAAGCTGGTCGGCGTCCACGAGCGCGTCGAGCAGATCGTCGTGCGCGTTTTCACGGTCAGGGCGGAACACCTCGGCCTCGTGGAGCAACTCTTGGAGTGCCGGGGCATCACCGAGGAACCGGAACTGTTGCTTGTGCCATGGGACTTCGAGCGCGCGGAGCCGCACGTTCTTCGTCACGCGCGTATCGCGTTCCAAGGCCATGATCGGAAGCTGCTGGCCACGCGCCTGGCCCTCCGCCGTGAAGATCCGTCGGAAAATCTTGGCAAACCCGATCATCTCGAAGCCGATGGCTCGCACGCCTCGTGTCCAGGCCCAGGCATCGTAGACCTGGGCCACGAGTTCGCTCTCCGTCCACCGGCCCCGGCGCAGATCGAGCACCCAGCGGAACCCGTCGGCATCGTACCCCACGGTGGCGATGGCCGAGTAGTCCGCCCACGCCTTGAGCGAGATGGCCGGGTCCACCGTCATGACGATCCAGAGCGTATCGAGTGGCGGGCACTCCGCGCGGGGCACGATGATGGCCTTGTCGCGCGGCAAGTAGGCCGTGTCGGCGCTCATCGGGTCGATCAAGTACTGGGCGCTGAACTCGCTGGGCCCCATGTCGTCCCGAATGGCGACGAGTTCTGCGACGGGGAACTTCTCGGGATAGTTGGAGCGGACGCGGCCGAACACCGCCGTCTCGTCGCCCTCGGGATCGGGTCGCCAGCACGCCCGCATGAAGACGCCGAGCGGCGCGCCCTTGGCCCGACGAGCGAGGAGGTCCGCGTAGGCGTCGTCGTAGTGCCACGGCGTCCCTACGTAGTCCTGGGTCGTCGTCGTCGGGTCAAGCAGCGGTTGGGCCTGGCGAATGAACAGCTTGGTGGCCTCGCGCAGGTCGCGCGTCGAGTAGTTTTCCCGGCCCACCAGGTCGTCAAAGACGGCATGATCGTAGTGGCGCGACGTGATCTCACCCGACGCGCCGATCGTCTCCACGGTCGCGATCCCACGCCGGCGCTTCCGCTTCACGATGATCGAGGACGTCGTCCACTGATCGGCCTCTCGAGCCGGGTCTCGATAGAGCACATCGGGGAAGAGCCAGAGCAGTAGGGGGTGCTGGAGCGCCACCTTGATCTCCGCGAGCATGGTCTGGGCATTCTCGGCCTTGTTCGAGGCAATGAGAATGCGAATCTCTGGATTGCGGAGGATGCGTTGGACATTGCCCCAGATCGTGATGAACGAGGTTTTCAGATACCCGCGAGACATGAGATAGAGGTTCTTGCGGTACGGCGTGGTGTGTATGAAGGTGCAGAGCTCGCGATGCAGCGGCGGGCAGAGCTGACTCGTCGGGTTGTCACTATTGAGGATGACGGACGCCAGGACCCACAGATCGTGCTGGCAGAGCCACCGAAGCTGGGCGATCGTGTCAGGATCCGCCGTCGTCTTCGAGCCGGTCAGGATCGTCGGCGCCACCATCACGTCGCCTTCGAGACGGCGAGCGTGAACACGTCTGAATGACGGGTCGATCCATCGGGCAGCGCCACCCTGATCTGTCCCGAGTACTCGCCGGGCGTGAAGTCCAAGGCGATGGTCGTGTACGACACCGTCCCGAGATTGGTCACCTGATTCATCACCGTACAGGTCCGAGCCGTCTGCCCCGGAACGCGCAACGTCGCGGTGCCGCCCGTCAGATCGACCGCCGCCCTATCCGAGTCCGTCAACGTCACGCGGAGCTCGATCCCGATGTCGTTGTCCCAGAACTCGAAGGTCATCGGTGTGTCTGCGGCGAACTCGTCATGGCCATGGCGATGGTCTGCGGAACTCCTGGTAACGCAGCATCATTGGCCTGGGGCGAGTCGGTGAGATGAACACCACTGAGCAGGAGGATCTGCCGGATGACATAGATGACCGGCCAACTGGGCCGGGAGTTGTGGTACGCCGCCAGCTCGCGGATGACGCCATCGAAACGATCCGTCACCCTTCGCTGACTCCAGATGCCGGCGAACTCGGAGGCCGTCAACGCGCCGAGGCCGATCGGGCGTGGAATATCGAAGGTCACGAACGACGCGGCTGCCGCATGAGCGACTCGGGTCTGCGCCCAAATCGGCGCCTGTTGAGCGAGCGTGATCGCCGGTGGCGGCGCCAGGATCGCGTTGATCCACGCTGCACCCGTCCAGATATCGAGCGTTGCGGGTGGAGGTGCCTCAGCGATGTCACGCCGTTGCGTGATGGCTCCTGTGAAGGTCGGCATCGTGGGAAGAGACGTCCAACCCTCCAAGATCTGCCGCATGTACTGAGACATCGGCTCCATCATCGGGGCGGGACCAGCGTGGGGCGCTCGCGTTTGCGCCCAAATCGGTGCTTGTTCGGCCGCCGTGAGCGGAGGCGCCAGGATGCTGGTGACCCATGCCGTGCCGGTCCAGATTTCGGGCGTGGTAGGAGGGGCTGGAAGAGCAAGGTCTCGCCGGTGATGCTGAGCCACCGCGCCTGTGAAGGTCGGCGTCGTCGGCAGCGAAGCCCACCAGTCGAGGACGTGGCGCGCGTAGGTGGACATCGGCGCCAAGATCGGTGCTGAAGGCACGAGTCCAGGGGTCCGGGCCTGCGCCAGCGCACCTTGGAAGATCGGCGTGGTCGGAAGACCAGCGAAGATCGGCCAGTCCGGGACTCGGACGGGATCGAACGAAACTGGACGATCGAGCCGCGGTGGCACCGGCGTCAACGGTGTCCGGCGCTGGTCATAGGCCGGCTGGAACAGCGGGACCGTGGGAAGCGTCCTGAAGACTGGCCAGTCGGGCGTGCGAACCGCATCAAGCGCCAGCGGGCGATCAGGACGCGCCGGCACGGGCCCCTGTGGCGTGACGGGTTGATCGTAGGCGCCTTGGAAGAGCGGCACACCGGGAAGCGTCTGGAAGATCGGCCATTCCGGGTGCTGGACACGCTGGTACGTGACGTCTCGGCCGGAACGGCGATCGACAAGATGCAAGCCCGGCGACTGGATGAACGCCGCCGTGAAGAGCGGCGTGGTTGGGAGCGTCGAGAACAGTGCGCCGCGCTGGCCGGTCGGCCGCTCAACCGCAACGCGCGTGAAGAAGTCGGACATCGGCTAAGCCGTCGCGGTTACGGCTCCCAGAAATGCGCGTCCCCGTCAATGTTGCCTGCGGACGAGGACACGATTCGCACGCCGGCGACGAGGTTGGTGTTCTCAGCGCCGAAGATGTAGCCCTCCCCGCGCGGCACGGCCCACCGATCCCCGCCGCGCTGGTTGAAGCCGAAGCTGATCGGAAGCACCGCGGAGTACGTGGTCGGCTCCGCAGTGGCGTTGACGCCGCACGTCGAGCCGGCAGCCTGCGCGCCCTGATCCATGGGCTGCGGTGTCTGGGCGGTCAACGTCCCCGCGCCCGCCGCCGTGCAGGCCCCCAACGTGCATTCGTGCTGGATGTCGGCCGGCGCAATCGACCCAGCGCCGGTCATCCTGATCTCGACGATCTCGACACGGCGCGTCGCCGCCGGCGCGATCCGTAGCGCCGTCTTGCGCCCCGTCGTCGTGGCGAACGAGGCCACGGCCGATCCGAAAAAGACTCCCATCTTGGCCATGTCAAGCTCCTTTCTGTTTGACGGTGAACCCGGCGGCCATGGCGAGGTCGCGCGGGGACAACTTGCTCGTCTGGATCGCCTCCAGGGTTTTGACCGGACCCATCGCCTCACAGATGCAGTCGTAGTGCCCCTCGAAGTACTCGCCGGGGTCGGTGAGGACCGGCATCCCGTCCGGTCCCGGGATCTCGGTGTGGCCGAACCGCACGCCGGCCATGATCTCGCCAGCCACGTAGTCCTTCCCACAGATCGCGCAGTGGGGAAGCTCGATGATCAGAGGCATGCTCTTCCCTTTCGTGATCCGCGCCGGTCCGCGCCGGGTCGCGTCACGAACGCCACCGCCTCACGCTGGCGTCGCGCATCCGCGGCCCCGAGGATCGGCACGTTCTGGTAGGCGCCCCAACTCACGACGGCGCCGCACCGCGGACAACGCCGCGACCACACGTACTGCGTCCCACGGTGCGAGGACTCGGTGTCGCATTCCACCGGCATCTTACACCGCGGGCACCACGACTCGCCCAACGAGGAGAACGGGTTGCCCAGGATGCGGTTCCCCGCGTGATGCCACGGCACGGACCCCTCAGACATAGGAGCGCCCCAGCGCCACCGTCAGGCGTTGATGCACCCAGGCGGGTAGGGTCTGCTCGGTCGTCAACGCGGCCGCGGCGAGGTTCATCGTGACCGCGATGGCCGAACGGTACTGCGCGGTCGGCGCGGTGGCGCTGGCGCCCTTGTGACCATCAAGGTCGAGGGTGTGCGCGGCCGCCGTGACGTTCTCGATCGTGGCGTGCGCCACCTGGTATTCGTCGGCAGCGGCCCGCCCTGTCCAGAGCGTGTAGGCGTCCGTCGTCTGCGTGCCCGGTGCGTCGGTGTCGTCCACCTGCGACCGCGACGAGACGACGTCGCCCGTCGCGCCCCCGCCGATGTCGGCGCCCCACCAGCCAAGGAACAGCACATCGCCGGCCGAGCTCGGCGTGATCCCGACGGTCTGGATCGCATCGGCCCACGCCGTCGTCCCGAGCGTGAGATCCGCCGCCGTGTACGCCTGAGCATGTTCCTTGAACTTGTCCAGATCGAGCAGAAAGATCGAGCTGTGAAAGCGCGTGTGCGCGTTCGCCGTGATCGACGCCGACTGCTCCTTGAAGGTCTGGCTGCTGGCCGCCAAGTCCTCGTACACCCTCATCAGGGTGTGGACGATGATGTAGTTGTTGTTCGAGGGGTGCCCGATGCACTCGGGCACGGTGTCCGTGACGGTGCCAGCGGCGTTGATGCGCGTGGCCACAGCGTTGGTCGTGTTCGTCACGTCAACCTGGCTCATCGCGACGCAGAGCCAGTCATGGCTGGCGGTGCCAGGCGTGAACGTCTTGCTCGCACCGTCTTGGTAGGTCGTCGTCAGTGAGAGGTCCGCCGCATCCTCGACGAAGAACCAGTCCGTGTTCTCCGTCAGGTCCGCATCGAGCCGGATCGCCACGATCTCTGCATTGTCCGTGTCGATCGTGTCCGTGCCCCCGGTGAAGACCTTGTGCTGGAGCGCGACGGCTTCCCCAGATATGGCCGTCCAAACCGTCTGCCATGCATAGCAGATGTAGGCGACTGAGCCACGCGTGGTCATCACCGCCACGGACTCGTCGAAGGCCGTGGACCCGTGGACAACGCGCAGATGACTGAAGGACGCGCCCGCGTTGCGGCTCGACTCGCCGATCACGTAGAGCCAGTATTTTCCGCCCACGACGAAGCTGGTCGACGCCATCGAGACGACGTCGGTCCAGTTCGTGTTGTCGCTCGTCGACTGGAGGGCCGTCTGCTCGGCGAAGGCGTGGGCGATCTCGGCCATGCTACGGGCAGACCGGGTCCGGCGGCGGCGGTGGAGGCTCCACCTCACCCTCGACGACGAACAGCGTCACGGCCAGGAACTTCGGATCGCTGGCCGGCAAGGCGTAGCCGTCGAGCACGTAGATCGCGCCGTCGATCACCTCGACGGCCCGGGCGTCGTGGATGTTGTGGACGGTCAGGTCGAAGCTCTGGAGCACCTGAAGCGTGGCCCAGTCCACGCGGTACAGCCGATCCGCGCTGGTGACGACCCACATCTGGGAGCCGTCGGCATTGAATCCCATGCCGAACACGACGCCTGAGACGCCTGGCAGCGCGATCAATGGTCCGAGGGTGTTCGCTTCGTAGTTGTACTTCCTGATCGTTCCCTTCCCTGCACTCACGTAGAGCGCCCCGAGCGGGTGCCACGCCGCGCCCGTCGGGTCGATCGTCGACGGGAACGGCTGCCAGGACTCCGGTTCCAACGCGCCGGTCGTCGCGCTCGCCTTGAGCCGGTAGGCCGTCTGCGTACTCGAATTGAAGACGTATAGCTCGTCGCTGGCGGCGTCGTAGGCGGCCGCCTCAAGATCGCCCGTGCGACCCGAGCCTGCCAGCGCGGTGCCGCCGAACTGCCGGGTGTTGGCGAACACGGACTGGCTGATGAACCGCCGGAGCTGCCCCGTCGTCCGATCCACCTCGTACACGCGCTTGGTGTGGTCGTCCACGAGCCAGAGCGCGTTGTCGAGCGGCACGAAGGCCATGCCCTCGCCGTCGCCCATGGAGACGGTCGACCCGGCGAAGGGCGTGGTGCGGATGAACCCGACCTCGGTCAAGGTCTGAGCGGCCGCGATCATCGGGAAGGCGGCCAAGAGTACGGTGGCGAGTAGCGGCCTCAGCATGGACGACTCCTCCTAGATCGCATCGCCCCGCACCGTGCGAAGCAGGAGGCGAACGGCGAGCTTGAGGGCTGCGTTGCGTTGCGCGTTCGTGAGCGTGTCCCAGTTCGTGAGCGCGGTCCGCAAGCTCACGAGGTCCGCCACATCCTGGTCCTGGCGCACCTGATCGTCCGAGAGCACGGCGGCGTTGTGCGCGGCCAAGACGTTGTCCAGCACCGTGATCTGTGCAGGCGTCAGCTCAATCGGCGGGAAGACACGGATCTGGCCCGGCACTGGGGCCGTCACATCGACCGTCGCCTGCCGCTCTCCATACTGATAGCCGTCCCACGAGATGCCGCACCCGAACGAGAAGACCGCCACGAACTCCTGCATGAGCCGGCCCGGATTGATCGATGTGCTCAGCACGCGCGTCACGGCGCTCATGGGCTCGTCTCGGCATCGTCGAGGCAGCCCGCCAGCGCCACCCACACCACACGCAGCGCCAGTCCGCCCCCTCGCGCTCGACGACAGTGCAGCCGCAGCGCGGACACGTCACGCATCAGTCCATCCCAGGATCGAGCGAGCGCTCATTGGGCAGCGCGTGATAGCCCTCGACGACACCGACCGCCGCCTCGACCGGCAACGCCAGTCCCGCATCGGTCATCTCGGACCGCCGGCTGAGCGGTGGTGAAATCTCGATCTCAGCGCCCTGGTGCAGGAGACACCGCGCGATCATCGCCACCGCGTTCACCGCGCGCACCCGAGACCCGACAGGCAGTACTCGTTCACGCGAATCGCGGCCTGCACCGTCCCGGTGACGCCAGTCACGACGCGGATGCGGAACGTGTCGCCGCTCACGAAGGTCATGGTCAACGCGATCGGCACCACGTTGTTCGGATCGAACGGCAGCGTCACCGAATCGTTCCCATACGCCACGCCCGCCGCATTCCGGCGCTCCAGCGCCAAGTTCACGGCCACGGTCGTCCGCACGTACACCACGAACTCGGCCGGACGGTCCTGGAGGGATGGCGTGGTCAGAATGACCTGGTTCGCCGCCGGGTTCGTCGCCTGGCCCGTCAGCCAGACCCCGGCGCGGACCGGAGCCGCGATCAGCAGCACGAGCAGAAGTCCGAGCCAGATGCGCCTCATTGGGTGTACTCCACGATGATCACGCCACCACCTCCGGCCGCCCCGGCGCCCCCGTTCTGGCTCACGTCATCGCCGCTCGATCCCCCCCCGCCCCCACACCCGTAGGCGTAGGACGCAAGCGCCGTTCCCACCACGCCAGCCCCGCCCGCCGAGGCGCCCGCCCCTCCAATGCTCCCCGGCGCGAACATGCACCCCGCCCCCGAGCCACCACCAGCGCTGCTCCCGACCACACCCCCAGCGACCTGCGCCGAGAACGGCGCCAACGCGGTCCCCAGACCGCCGGCAGCCGCCGTGCCGCCCCCACCCCCTCCCGATCCGCCGAGCAAGATCTGCGTGAGCCCGGGAATCGTCTGACTTTGCTGCCCCCCAGCCGCCCCCGCCGCCCCGCCTGACCCCCCCGCTGTCTTGCTGCACGTCCCGCTCGCGCACCCACCCCCAGCTCCTCCAGCTCCACCAGCCCCGTTCGCTCCCGTCCCTACCGCCCCCGCCGACCCACCTGACCCGCCAAACGCGATCCACTGGTGCAGCGATCCTGACCCGTCCCCAAACGTCGTGTTCCCTCCGTCCCCGCCA
>Ga0209342_10001620_pt1 | contig 25077 bp, 4 predicted proteins | sample RifCSP16_2_FD_184023 | JGI IMG/M metagenome (GOLD analysis project Ga0209342, IMG submission 184023) | Soil microbial communities from Rifle, Colorado - Rifle CSP2_sed 16_2 (SPAdes) (version 2) | ecosystem: Environmental > Terrestrial > Deep subsurface > Rock core/Sediment | place: Rifle... | reverse complement strand
GGGGCGATGCAAACCGTGAAGCGGCGGAGCACTGCTTACCGAAACGTGGTTTGCATCGCCCCACCCTACATTTTAATCGCCCCACCCTACGTCTTTTCGTTAGACGACTAGTTCGGCGTAGGCCCGTTGGGCGGCGTCGATCAGCAGGCGGTAATCGAGCGATTCGACGTCTTCGCCCAATAGTTCGACGTCGTAGTAGCCGTCGTAGCCGCCGGCTTTCAACGCGGCGACGATCTGCTTGAGCGGAACGACGCCTTGGCCGAGCTGGCATCGATTCTGCTCGCCGTCGGGCGGCTTTTTGGCGTCGCCCAATTGGACCAGGGCCACGCGGGAGGCGATCCGTTCGATCCGTTCGAGCACGTCGGGCCGCTGGCCGAGGTGGTAGGCGTCGAAGACGAATTTGACGCGGTCGTCGCCAATGGCGTCGAGCAGGTCGAGCGTTTCGTCGAGCGAGGTGAGAAACGTCCAACCGTCGGCGCAGCCGGGGTGCATCGGCTCGACGGCCAGGGTAATTCCGGCCTCGGCGGCCTGGGGCACGAGTTCGGCCAGAGCGCCCTTGATGAGGCGTTTGGCGTGGTTGTAGGTGTGGCCGGCGCGGCCTCCGCTGTAAACGATCACGGTGGGGGCGTTGATTTCGGCGGCCGTTTTGAGGGCTTCGTGGGCGTCCAGCAGACTTTCGGCGTAAGAACGGCCATCGCTACCGGTGAAGCCACCCACCCAAGAGAGGCATGAGGCGACCAGCCCGGCCTCTTCGAGCAGGTCGGCGCCCTTGGCTTCGCCGAAATCGGACAGTTTCCGCCGCCACACGCCGATAGCCCCAACGCCGGCGGCGCGATATTCGGTCACGTCCTCTTCGAACGACCATCGGTAGGTGGTCGTTTCGTTGATCGACAAGCAGGCCATCCGTGGATGCTCCGTTGAGGCGCCAAACCGGTTCATTTATGGGCCCACACTAACCCGAAGCGCAAGCGAGGGCGATCAAACCGATTGATCTTTTAACCTCGCTGGCGCTTCGGGTTGGTATCGCGGGTTTGTCCGCTTCTCGAACCGGTTTCCCAGCCGTGGCGTAGTATAGGTGGATTGCGGCCCCCGTGTAAAGTGGTATTGTCGGCGACTGATCTTGACCTAAGTGGGGGCGGCGGCAACACTACGGTCGCAATGAAGATACTGACACGCTACATCCTGGCCGAACTGCTGAAATGGTTTTTGGTGTCGCTCGGGGTGCTGACACTGACCATTTTGATTTTCTTCGTGGCGCGCGAGGCGATTCATCGCGGGCTGCCGCCGGTGGCCGTGTTGCGGCTGATTCCGTGTTTCTTGCCCACCGCGTTGTGGATCGCCCTGCCGGGGACGCTGCTTCTGGCCACGACGAGCGTCTACGGCCGTCTGGCGGGCTCGAACGAGGTGCTGGCCATCAAGGCGCAAGGCATTTCGCCGCGGCGGATACTGGAGCCGATATGGGTTCTCGCGTTCATGGCGAGCCTGGTGACGGTGCTGTTGAACGACGTGGCCGTTTCGTGGGGGCGCAACCAAGTGCGTCACGTCCTGGTCGAGTCAGTCGAGGAGATCGCCTACCGGATGCTCATGACCAACCGGACATATAGCGCGGGCCAGTTGGCGATCAACGTCAAGGCCGTGGTGGGCCGAAAGCTGATTCGGCCCACGGTTTCGCGCCGGGCAAACGGAAGCGTGCCGTCGATCACCGTCACGGCCAGCGAGGCCGAACTGAGAAAGACGGTCGACCAGGGCGAGGCCGTGCTGAAGATCGAATTCGGCCGTTGCGAGGCTGATTTCGGCACCGCCGGGTCGGCCGAGTTTCCCAGCTACACGTTCATCATCCCGCTGGAGGAGGCGAGTCAGACGGGCGAGTCGGGAAACGTCGCCTCGAATCTTCCGCTGCGCATGATTCCCGCGGAGACGGCCCGCCAGCGGACTTGGATCGCTCAGTTCAAGAAAAACCTGGCCGCGCGGGCCGCGTTTCAGATGTTGCGAGGCGATCTTGACGCCTTGCAGAGCGACGAATGGGACACGCAGGCGCGCGTGCTGCGGGACGCCCACGAGCGTCTCTACCGTCTGTGGGCCGAACCGCACCGGCGATGGTCGTCGGGATTCAGTTGTCTGTTCTTCGCCTGGGTCGGGGCGCCGATGGCCATTCGGCTGCGCAATCGGGACATGCTCACGAGCTTCTTCCTCTGCTTCCTGCCCATTCTGATCGTCTACTACCCGCTGTTGGTGTTCGGCATCGACGGCGCGAAAGACGGACGATTGCCGTGTTGGTCGGTGTGGATGGGCAATCTGCTGCTTGGCGCGTGGGGCTACGTGCTTTTGCGGAAGGTGATCCGCTATTAGCGCCGTTCGCGCATGTCCCAGGCGCGGAGCCATTGGGCGCCGGTTGGCTGAAGGTGAAAATCGGCGCGGAGCCGTTTGGCCATGTCGGGCAAATGCCCGGCGCCGTAGAAAATGGCCAGCTTTTGTTTGCCCGCGTCCAGTTCGCGACGCAACACCTTTAGTGCCTTGGCGTTGCGCCGGCTGATGAGGGTCGAGCCGCCGGGCCCATCCAACGCGAGAATCGCTCCGCCGAGATCCTCGAACTGCTTGGCCATTGCCCGCTTGAGCGCCAAGGCGCGGTTCTTGTTCATCAAGGCCATGAGCAGTTCGACGTCGCGGCTGCCGGCCGGGTCTTTGGCCTGTTGCGCCATGGCATAGCCGAGCATCCGCATGAAGACGGTCAAGACGCTCTCGCCGTTTTCGCGCATCGAGCGGCTGAACTCCTCGGGCGACATGTCGGCGTGGACCATGTTGGGCCGCCGGTAGTCGATGCCTTCGAGTTGGAATTGCAGGTCCAAAAGCCGCGTCAGGCCGGTTTGGACGGCCGAAATGGGGCTGCCGCCGGAGGAGGCGTCGCGGGGAGGGCGGGTTCCTTCGGGCGCGACCAGCTCGTAGAGCACGGCGTCGTAGTCGGCAAATCGCTTGTTCAGTTCGGCGTAATAGGCCGGTTCGGCCACATGCACCGCGCCGACCAGATCGACCACGGGCGAGCGTTTGCCGCGCTGCGTGGGTTCAAACCGGACAATGGCGACCTCCATCGCGATCGGCTGATTTTTTTCGTCCCGACGCAGCCGCAGGTATTTTTCCTTGTCCTTGGGTTTCTTCGCGTCCACGACGCTGGGTTTGCCTGCCTCGGCGTCTGTTTTCTCTGCTTTTTCGGTTTGCGACGCCATGGCCGCGCACGAGCCGAGAAGCCAAACCATCGCCGCCAGAAAAAACGAGAGCCGCCGCCGGCCTCCGGTGCAAAACAGTCTCATGATGGGCGTCCGCGTGGGGAAATTATCGGGTTCTGTCGGGCTAAAAAAGCCTCTTCAATTATAGGACTATCGGAGCCTTGCGGGTGGGATGACAACCGGATAACCGTTCACAGGGACTGGCCCTGCGGATTGAGCCAAAGGGGACAGGCACATTTTTCGGCCGTCAAGCGTATCCAGACGCGACGCCAAGGGAGGCCAAAAAATGAGCCAGTCCCCGGGGTGTGAGCGGGTGCCATGCTACGCCTATTGGGGGGGATTTGGCGGGCCTTCTTCGAGAAACACCCCCCCTAAGTGCTTCTTGTTTTGGCCCAGGGGAACCACTTCGGGGCGGACTTTCTTGGCTGTGCAAGTTGCATCGCGCGGCGGCCGTATCTCCCTGCCTGGAGGGGGATTACGGCGTGGAAAATGCTTGACGCTCGAAGGACGCCTAATCATGATAAATTGGTGATTTTGGAGCCGTCGGGCAGCCGTCGGGGGCTGTTCTTGTTTTTCGGAATTCGCGGAGGTCGCAACGTCTTTCTGTTTGACACAAACACCGTAATTGGTTTCTATTAAACGTTATATCGCGTGACTGAAGACTCGGGTCCGGCAAGGTGAACCGAGTTTGACGTCACTCGATCGAGGCGCGGACATGAGAAGAGACTTCCGTGGCATCTTACGTTGGGGATGGTGCTGGTTATTGCGCCGCGCCGCGGCGGGCGTCGGTTCGTGGTTTTTGGGGACAGGTTGTCGTTTGTCGGCGCGAACTCGATTGAACGGGCCTAACCGAGTTCGAGTCGTGACGCTGCTGCCCACGCCGCGGCGCATCCAGTTCTGCCCACAACCGCAAGTCTCGCCGAGCCGTCGCCTTTTGAAATCCCGCCGAGTCCGGTCTGCTTTCCGCAGGGAAAGAGGCCGGGCCGTTTGACCCGCACGCGCACCCGAATCCCCGCACACACGCCGTACCCCTGAATGACTAACGCCGACACCTCTGCCTTGCCGGTCCGCATCGAGTGCAACGCTTCGGAAGCGTTTCGCGCTTGGCTTGCGCAGTCGGGCGGGTCGGTGGTGACGACGACCTATCAGGCCGGCAAGGTCGCGGTCCTCGGCTGGGACGGCCGGCAGGTGACGCTCTTGATGCGCGAGTTCGACAAGCCGCTGGGCATGGCGGTACGCGACGGGCGCATGGTCTTGGCCACGCGGAACGACGTCTGCTTCTTCGCCAATGCCCGGCTTCTTGCCCGGGACTATCTGGAAGATCGGCCGGGCCGGTACGACGCCTTGTTCGTGCCTCGGATGACGTATCACACGGGCGATCTGCACACGCACGACGTGGCCTGGGGCCGCGACGGCGTGGTGATCGTCGCCACGCGGTTCTCATGTCTGGCGCGGCTGAGCGACGAGCACAGCTTCGTGCCGCTGTGGAAGCCGCGATTCGTCAGCGATCTGGTGCCCGAGGACCGTTGCCATCTGAACGGCGTGGCGATGATCGACGGGCGGCCGAAGTACGTCACGGCATTGGGCACGACCGACGCGCCGGGCGCGTGGCGCGAGAACAAGGCGGCCGGCGGCGTGGTGATCGACGTCGAGACGGACGAGATCGTCGCCGCGGGACTGTCGATGCCTCATTCGCCACGTTGGCACGAAGGGCGGCTCTGGGTGCTCAATTCGGGAACGGGCGAATTGCTTCGCGTGGATCCGGCCGACGGATCGCGCGAAACGGTTTGTCGTTTGCCGGCCTACGTGCGGGGTTTGTCGTTCGTGGGGCGATGGGCGTTGGTGGGTATGTGCAAGATCCGCGAGAAGCATATTTTCGGCGGGCTGCCGATCCAGGAACGTTGCCCGCGGCTGGTGTGCGGGGTGGCCGTGATCGATCTGGCTCGCGGCACGGAAGTCGGCACGTTCGAGTTCACCTCGGGCTGCGAGGAGTTGTTCGACGTGCATTTTCTGCCGGGAATTCGCCGGCCGATGATTTTGAATCATCAGAAAGAGGCGGCCCGGGCGGCCGTGACCAATCCTGATTCGTCGTTCTGGCTTCGGGCCGGCAACGAAATCCGCGAAGGCGAGGCCCCTTCGCCGTCTCGGGCCGCGGGATCTCTCGCGGCCGGCGAGGCACTTTTCGCTACCCCGTCGACGGGCCCGTCGGCGGAAAACGTGGAACAGACAGGCACTATCGTTCCGGGCTCCGGAATCTAACTTGAAGGACAGAAGAGATGTCGCTTTTCCGATTGCCACCGCTTCGAGGCATTGCATCCAGCATGGGACATCTTCGTGATCGATTCACGGGCCGCCGGTCCGGCCGCGGGGTGACGGAGCGGGTCCAGCGCCGGCTCGTCATCGACACGCTGGAGGCCCGGCAGCTTTTGACGGTTTCGCCGGTGGGACCGATCGACCATTTGGTGAACGAGTCGTTCGTGGGCGACGTGGGGGACGACTATGAAGTGGCGAGCCTGAACACGCTGGCGAGCCAGTCGATCGCCGTGGATAGCGACGGGGACTTCGTTGTCACGTGGACTCGCTACGATTACGTCATCGACCCGGCGACGGGCCAGCGCGTGATGGACCCGATCACGGGCGAGGACATGATGGACTCGAACATTTACGCGCGGTATTTCACGGACGAGGTTCAGCGCGTGATGCTGCCTTCGGAGCTGGGAGCGGACAACGTGGCGGGCGCCTACGGTCGCTTTTCGTTGAGTGTCGGCGGTCCCGAGGTCCAGAAACTGACCATTAGTTCCTTGCCGCAGCCCTACACCGACGAAATGTTTCTTGCTCCGGTAACGGGAACGTTTTCGGTGGGCTTCGACGTGAACGGCAACGGGTCAATCGGGGCCGGCGAACGCTTCACGATGGTCTACGACGAAGCGACGCTGGAGGCCAACGAGGCCATGATGCAGGCGGGCCTGCGCGGGCTGGGCGGCGCCCTGACGGACGTCGTGGTGGATTGCGTGGCGGCAGGCGAGTTCTACATCAACTTTGGCGAGCAGTCGGGCAGCTTGGCGCAGCCGGAAATCGTCATTGACCCGTCCTTCACGAACTGGACGTCCGGCTTTTATCCGGCGGCGTTGATGTCGACGGTGCGCGAGCCGGTGACGATTGCGAACATTCCGGTCCATTCGAGCGATCCATTCGCCACGGCGCAGGTGATCGAGCAGATGTTCCTGTACACGATGGCGAACACGTCGCAATCGCCGACGGAGTTCCTCTGGACGCCCAAGGGTCCCTTCTCGTCTCCGGACGTGGTGCGCTACGCCGATTTCCGCGTTTCGGTCACGCCGGTCATTGATCCGGCGACGCTCCAATACAGCACGACGACGTTCGATTTTACGTTCATCGATGAATCGGGCAAGACGAACGTGCCGGAGATGGTCGTCACGATGGCGAAGGACGACCGGGGAATATCGCGATTGACGTCGTCGCAACTTGACGTGGCGACGATCAAGGAGCCGAGTCCCGAATTTCGCGTGAACGATCCGGAGCCGGACGATCCGTTCACTCCCTGGCCCGACAAGACGAATCAGAACGAGCCGGCGGTGGTGATGGACAAGGACGGCGACTTCGTCATCACGTGGACGAGCGAAGTGGGCGGGGTGGTCAGCGACACGAGCGTGAAAGATATCCATGCTCGCCGGTTTTCGGCGGTGGGTTGGGTCGAGGATCCGACGTTCGAGATGGCCGACGGGACCAAGGTCCAATCGGTGGTTCCGTTGGGCGACGCTTTCCGAGTCAACACGGCGACCAACGGCGTCCAGGACGAATCGGCGGTCGGGATGGACGCCGACGGCAATTTCACGGTCGCCTGGGTGAGCACGGCGCAGGACATCGGTTTCTTCAACCACATCTCGGCGCAGAAATTCAATCGGGACGGCCAGCGGATCGGCGGCGAATTCGTCGTGTTGAACCTTCAGGACGAGACGGACACGAGCATTCATTACAATCCGTACGTCGCGGTGAGCGACGAGGGATATGTGTTGATCACATGGTGCGAGACGGACGACCCGAACCACCTGCCCAGCAGCGACGCCGGCGGTTCCGGCATCAATGCGCGGTTGTATTCGGAGGACATGACGAAGACGGTCGCGTGGCACGTGGCGACCGGATGGGAACCGGCGGCCGATTTCGATTCGGCCAACAACTTTTCGATCGTCTACGAGTTGCGGGCCGACACCGACCACATCCGCGTTCCCAATCTCATCCAGAGCTTGGGGGTTTTCGGCCAGATGTACTCGGTGGTCGAGACGGAAACGGGCATTGATTCGCCCCTGTTCCATCGTTTGCGAAGCGAATTCCGGGTGAATTCGTCCGATATCAACAATCCGCGGTCGGCGACGAACTGGTCGGGCGATCAGGTCGAGCCTCAAGTGATGCTTGACGCCGACGGCGACATGACGGTCGTCTACGAAGGTTTTGGGCCCGACGTGTCGGATGCGACGTCGATCACCGGCGATTATTTCGCGAACTTGATCAACAGCACGACGAACGCGGATCTGTTGCCGTATTTTGATCCGCAAATGGACGGCCTTGTTTTTGTGCCCGCGGAAGGGGGCGGCGATCCGTCGGGTGACATCGACACCGAAATCGAGGTGTACCTGGTCAAGGCGTACAACGCGGGCGCGACGCCGGAGCAGATCGGGCGGCTGGGCGCCGTACTTAATTTGGTCGCCGATCTGGTCCGTGGCGATTCGAACGGCATCTATTTCAGCAGTTACGACGCCGACGCGGATTCGTCCGAAACACAGATGCTGGCTCAAGACTCGATCGTGAACTCGCAACGCGACGGCGAGAACGCGCGTTACCTCATTTACCTCGACACACGAGCCACGACGGGCAACTTCCAGGTTGCGCTGACGTACGGCGGCGTTTTGGAGGATCCGGCCGCGGGCACGGGGTGGACCTACTCCAACGGCGGCAATGAGGCCGAAATCAACATCACGCCGGTCTACAACAACAACGTCTTCAATGCGGTGCAGACGGCCGAACAGATCGAAGACGACATACAAGACCGATTGGACGGAGTCTACAACGCCCGGGCCGGCCAGTCCGATTCGTACTGGACGGAGCCGAATTTGGGCGTCGGAACCGTCGACGTGCGGCTGATCAACAACACGCAGGAATGGTCGGCCCGCGCGGGCACGCCCTGGGCCTGGCCGGACAGCCAACCGTACTACGCCGTTTACGAGGTGAGTTTCTCGGGCAACGCCCACGACACGTGGATCAACATGGGCCTGGGCACATGGTGGCAATCGGGCGACATGAACATCGATGCCAACACCCGCGCCGATGCGCCGATCATCATGGCCGTCAATTACGGTTCGGCCGGCGAGCAACAAACGGCCGTTTCGGCCGGCATGCAACCCGACGGCGACTACGTGGCCGCGTGGACCCAGTGGGAAGAAATAACCAACGGCGGCGTCACCGCGCAGAACGTCTATTTCCGCGAGTTCAACGAAACGGCCATCGACGACGCCGGTCCGAGGGTCACCGATTTTCTGACCCGCGACGGCTATCGGCTCACCAACGGCGGCCAGGTGATCGACACGATGAACTACGTCGTGGTCACGTTCGACGAGGAACTCACGCTACAAGGCACGCACGGCGTCACGAACCCGGCGAACTGGTCGCTCCTGAAGGACGGCGTCCAATTGTCCGGCGGCGTTTCGAAGGTGCTGTTCGGCATGAACATGTCGACAACGCTGGGGCTGAATACGGTCGGCTCGAACAAGTGGGAGGCCGTCGTTTTCTTCGACGGCAACGGCGTCACGGCCGGCACGCCCGCGCTGGGTGGCGGCAACTACGAGATCGTCGCCTCGAATTCGATCTGGGACGCCAACGACAACTCGCTGGGGCGCACGGGCTACAATCCGACGGGCGCCGCCGTGTCGCGGTCGTTCTACCTCGTGCCGCCGGTCGGCACCGAAACATTGGTCAACACGGGCGAGACGACGGGCGATCAGGTTTCCGTCGAAACGACCCTGCCGCCCGAGGCGGTTCCGAACAGCCCGCGGTCCATCGCGGGGGACGCGGACGGCGAGTACGTCGTGGTGTGGACGAGCGAAGACCCGGGCAATCCGGGCGTGTTTGCCAAAGTTTACCGCACGGAATGGACGGGGACGGGAACCGCCCGGGTGTCGAACACGGTGACGGTGAAGGAATTCCGCATCACGGCCGACCCGACGGCTTCCTACGCCTCGGTCGCCCGGGACGCGGACGGCGACTTCGTGGTGACGTGGTCGCAGTGGAACGACGCCACCGAATGGGACATCTACGCGGCGCGGTTCGACGCGGTCGGCAACGCGGTGGGCATCAACGACGTCCAGAACCTTTCGCTATATGGGAACATGCCCGGCACGTTCCGATTGCAGGTGAAGGGGATGTCGACGGGCGACATCACGTGGAACAACAACATTCAAGAGACGGCCATCGCGATCCAGAGTCAACTGAACTCGCTCGGGATTCACGCGATTGTGACGCCTCGCGGCGACACGGACATCAAGATACAATTCACCGGCGCGGACGGCTACCAGAACCAGGACCTGATCAAGGTCACGTCGTTTAACGGCGGATCGGTCGCTCCCGATACGGAGGCCAAAGTAACCGCGATCACGGAGGGCCAGACGCCGATCTTCCGCGTGAACACCTTTGTGGCGGACACCGAGACCGACCCGGCCAAGCGTTACTCGGACCACGCCCAGCGTTACTCGACGGTCGCCATGGACGACGACGGCGACTTCATCATCACGTGGCAGAGCGAGGGTCAGGACGGCAACGGCTACGGCATCTATGCGCAGCGTTACTCGCGAACCGGGGAAGTGCTCGACGGAGTCGACGAAATTCAGGTCGTCCGGATAGGGGGCGACATTACCAGCGCGACCGTAGGCGACATCACCAGCGCCACCTTTACACTCGAATTTGACGGTCAGATCACCGCGCCGATCACTTACACGGGCAACCTTGCGGCCACGGCGGCTGACATTCAGGCGAAGCTCGAGTTGCTCGGCGTTCAGGTCACGGTCAAGTTGCTTAACGACACGGACATCGCCGTTCAGTTCCAGGGCGAACACGGCCGCCGGGACGTCGTGCCCTTGGTGTTGAATCACGCGACGATCGTCGGCACGGGCGAAATCACGATCATCATGGCCATCGAAGGGGAAGCCTCCGAATTCCAGGTGAACGACACCGTGGGCGGCAACCAGGTCTTTCCGTCGGTGGGCATGGACGCGACGGGCGATTACATCATTTCGTGGACTTCCTTCGGCCAGGACGGCGACACGGCCAACGAGAGCAACATCTACGCGAAGCGTTACGGGGCGGGCGAGGATTTCATCTCGCCGACCGACCGGCTGGCTCGTCTGGCCGAACGGTGGAACTGGACCGCGCCGGAGGGCGTCGAAGTAAAGCCGTTTATTACCTACTGGCCGGGCTCAGGCTCTCATTTGGTCTATCCGGGCCAAGGCTACGACGGAGTCGTCGAACTGTTTATGCACCGAACCGATGGCGACGGCCTGGGGTCGGGCACGCTCCTGTTGGACGGCTACCACATTTTGACCGCTGCCCACAACGTATGCGATGATTTCGGCAATCTCGTGGCCACGAACGTCGAAGTGGTTTTCTGGATCAACGCGGAGCCGTTTGTGGTCACCGTGAACTCAGCGGCGATCTACGTGCATCCCGATTACAACGGCCAGCCGTGGAGCGGCGGGGCCGACCTCGCCGTCCTGGTGCTTGAGGACATGGCGCCGGCCGCGGCCGAGCGATTCGACATCTATCGCGGCGAAGACGAAGTCGGACAGGACTTCCATAAGTTCGGCTACGGGAGTTGGGGAGACGGCGTGGGAGGCGCCACCGAGGCTCCCGACGACTGGATGCGCCACGGCTGGAACACCTGGGAAGCGACCGGCGAGATGATGGCACAATTCCGCGGCGAGTATTACTCGTCGGACGGCCTGATGTACGACTTCGACGGCGGTGGATACGACACGTTCGGAACCCTCTTCGGTATGCCCGACGCCGGCACCGGCGGCGCGAACGAAATCAGCGGCGCCCCTGGCGACTCGGGCGGCCCGAGCTTCATCGGCAACCTCATCGCTGGCGTGACGAGCTATGGCACCAGCTTCGTCGAATCCGACATTAAACCAGGAACCAACTCCAGCTTCGGCGACGTCGGCGTGGACCAACGGGTCTCGACCTACGCGGAATGGATCGACGCCGTGTCGTTGGTCACGTCCGAGTTCCTGGTGAACACGACGATCGTGGGCGACCAGAAGTGGTCGAGCGTCGCGATGGACGCCGACGGCGACTACGTCATCACGTGGACCAGCTACAACCAGGACAGCGGAACAAGCGTCGGCTACCTGGGCGACAACGACGTCATGGCCCAGCGGTACACCGCGGGCAATATACCCGTCAACGGTGAGTTCCAGGTCAACACCTATACGGCCGACAACCAGCAGCACTCCCAAGTTTCGCTGGACGCCGACGGCGACTTCATCATTACGTGGGAGAGCTTCCAGGATCGGCCGGCGATCGGCTCGGGCCCGGACACGGGAACCAGTTACGGCGTCTACGCGCAACGTTATGCCTCTAATGATAAGCTCAACAATTCGTTCTACCCGTTCGTCGGCCCCGACGGCAGGGTGGGCAACGAGATCCACGTCAACCTGACGACGGCGGGCGAGCAACGGATGCCGGGCGTCATGGTGAGCGACGCGGGCGACGCGGTCATCGCATGGACCGGCCAAGGCGTGGGCGATCCGCAGGGCGTTTTCACCCAACGATTCGAGGTATTGAAGGACGACGCGGGCCCGACGGCCTCCGACGTGCTCGAAGTGCTGACGGACGTGAACGGCAACCCGACAGGCCAGACGGACGTCGTGCTTGCCGAGGAAGTGATCGAACATCAGGTCGGCCAACTCGTGGTCCGTTTCGGCGAGAACCTCAACACGTCGTATTCGACCTCCGGGGCGAACAGCATTCTGAACCCGAACAACTGGCAATTGACCCGGTACGGGTCGGTGATGACCAAGGCGATCAAGACGATCGAGTTCGGTTTGAACAAGGCGTACGAGCTGGGGCTGGACATCGCGCCGAGCGGCAAGTACGAAGCGGTGGTCACGCTCGACGGCGATTCGAGCGTGGCGGGCGTCCAGACGTTGGGCGACGGCGGCTATGAGTTGACCGTGCTTTCCAATGTACAGGACCGCTTCGGCAATAATCTCGACGGCGATCTCGACGGCACGCCCGGCGGCAACTTCACGTATGCGTTCGCCGTGCAGTCGGCCCCGATTTACCAGGGCGACGTGCCGGTCATTGGTCCTCCGGGAACGGAAGACGGCCGGACTTATCCCGAGACGCCCAACGCCATCGCAGCGGACGCCGACGGCGATCACGTGATCGTCTGGACGGCGACGACGACCTGGTGGGGCCTCATGGTGCCGGAGGGATCAAACACCGAATTCAATGACGGCGAAACGTTTACGATCAAGGACGCCGGTGGTCGTAGCGTGACGTTTGAGTTCGACGCGAATGGAGTTGTGGACTCGGGTCACGTGCCATTGGCACTTGCCGACTTTGTTCTCCAGACGCCGGTGGACGGCGGGGTTAGTATTCTGGATGGCGAGACTTTCACATTGACGGATGTCAACGACCAAGTCGTCACATTTGAGTTCGACAAGGATGCGTCGACAACGTCGGGGAACGTGGCGATCGCGATTGCTGGCTCCGACACCCAAAGCGTCATTGCGCAGAAGATGGCGACCGCGATAAACGAAGCGGTGAGCAACCATTTGCTCGTCGCCGTCGCGGCCACGGCGGTTGGCACTGAAGTCATGATTGAGGGACCGTTCAACCTGACTCAGAGCGCAGATGCGGCGGTCCAGGAATCATCCTCGCTCGTCTCGTCCATGGAGATCGTGGAGAGGATAGCCGATGCGATTGGCCGGGCTGTTGATTCGAGCTCGCTCATTGGTGTCACACCCACGGTCAGCGGTCCCCTGATTCGCTTGGACGGTGTAGTGGACGTTGCCCAAAGCGTGACTGCGTCGCTCGTCACAGTTCCTCCTCGCGACCGCGTGTACGGCCAGCGGTACGACGCGAACGGGACGGCCAAGGGGAGCCCGTTCGAGTTGACGCCGGCCGCGCTCTCGGCGTTTCTGTCCGACGATCAGCGTCACGCGAGCGTGGCGATGGACGAGGACGGCGATTTCGTGGTGACGTGGACCAACTACCGCGACACCAACGGCGACGGAGTGAACGAGGAACTTGACATTTACGCGCGACGCTACCGTGCGGACGGCGCCGCGATGAGCAACCCGTTCCGCGTGAACACCTACACGGCGAACGCCCAGATCTGGTCGGACGTCGCCATGGACGTGGACGGCGACTTCGTGATCACGTGGTCGAGCTTCGGCCAGGAAGACAATCAGCAACTCGGCTACGGCTACGGCGTTTACGCGCGGCGATTCGACTCGTTCGGGGCCTCGCTGGGCGCCGAGTTCGCGGTCAACGTCACGAAGACGGGCAATCAGCAATTCCCGACGGTGGCCATGGACGCCGACGGTGATTTCATCATCGCGTGGACCAGCGACCAGGCCGTGGGCGACGACAATATCATCGCCCGGGCGTTCAAGTCCGACGGTTCGCCGATGCCGATCGACAACGTCCTGCAGTACGCGGGCGAGCCGGGACAACCGATGGGCCCGCACGGCGGCGAAATCCTGGTCAACACGACGACCGACGGCGATCAGCGTTACGCCGACGTCGGCATGGACATGACGGGTCAGCACTTCATCATCGCGTGGTCGAGCGACATCAAGGACACGTCCGGCTACGGCGTCTACGCACGACGGCTGATGCTCAACGGCGACGGCTACGTCGTTCCCGACTCGACCGATCCGTTTGAGTTCCGCGTCAACACGAGCATCACGTGGAACCAGATGTACCCGTCGGTGTCGATGAACTGGGACGGGAGCTTCATCGTCACGTGGAGCGGCTACGGCACGCGGCCTGGGGATTCCGATACGTCGGGCTACGGCGTCTTCTATCAGCGTTACGACGAGAACGGCTACGTGGTCGGGGACGAATACCGGGCCAACAGCGAGACGCTGAACAACCAGTGGTTCTCGTCCGTGGCCACCGACGCCAACGGCAACTTCTATCTGGTGTGGACCGGCGTGGGCGACGGGTCGTCGACGGGCGTCTACCGCTTCGTCGGAAAGAATCGCTTCGTCGAGTCGGACACGACCGGCCCGATCATTACCGATGTTCTGTCGAGCGCCGATCGGTCGCGTCTGATCCAGGACGCGACAATCGAGTCTTCGGCCGGCGTGACGACGATGATTTTCGTCTTCAACGAGAGCGTTTCCACGACGGGCGGGACGACGGGCACGACGAGCATATTGAATCCGAACAACTGGTCGCTGGTGCGCAACGGCTCGGAAATCCAACTCGGCGTGAAGTCCATCACGTTCGGCTACAACACCGTCAGCCGCAAGTACGAAGCGGTCCTCACGTTCGACTCCAACGGGCTGAACGCGGGGTCGCCGGGGTTGACCGCGGGCGATTACGTCCTGACGTTGCGCGAGATCGTGACTGACGGCACAAACCGCCTCGACGGCAACTACGACAGCGCCGCGGGGGGCAACTACACCTACAACTTCTCGGTCGCCAGCGGGGCCGTCGTCGGACCCGAGTATCGTGTGAATCAAACCACCTCGTACGAGCAGGGATTCAGCACGACCCTGGGTCTGGGCATGGGCTTGGAAAGCTCGAACCGGTCGGTCGCCATCGACCACGACGGCGATTTCGTGGTGGTCTGGACCAGCTACGGCCAGGACGACCCGACGGATCCGGCGGGCGGCGGCGTGTACATGAGGGTGTTCGACCGGAACAACAATGCGTTGACCCCGGAAACCCGGGTCAACACGTTCACGGCCGGCCACCAGCGCAACGCCGAAGTGGCGATGGACGCCGACGGCGATTTCGTGATCGTCTGGGAGAGCGAGGGCAACGACGTCGACGGCAGCGTCGGCATTTTCGGTCAGCGATTCGACGCGATGGGCCGGAAGGTCGGCGACGAGTTCCGCGTGAACAGCGAGTACATGGGCGAACAGGTCAAGCCGGCGGTGGCCATGAACAACCGGGGCGAGTTCGTGGTGACCTACGTTTCGAGTTACGGCCAGGACTTCAGCTACTTCCAGGACTTGCTCGGTCAGCGGTTCAACGAGCGCGGCGAGGCGGTGGGCGGCGAGTTCCAGATCAACCAGGCCTCCATCCCGCTGTTGCAAACGGTGGCCTACTCGCAGGCGACCGTCAACTCGGCGGTGGCCATGGACGAAAACGGCGGCTTCGTGGTCACGTGGGACACGTTCGTCGCCCAGGCCGACGGGATCATCTACAACAGTCTGATCGTCGCCCGGATGTTCAACTCGGACGGCACGCCGCGGACGAACGAGGGCCGTGTCGACGTGAGCACGATCAGCGGCACGGGCAAGGACACGTTCACCGATCCGGAACATTTCGAGCTTCAGAACGCGGTGGACACGATCGGTCCTTCGGACATTCGCCGGACGGCGCGCAATCCGCAGATCGCGATGGACGGGCAAGGCAACTTCACGATCGTCTGGGAAAGCTGGCGCGACAACGACGTGCTTGAAACGCCGCCCCAGGGCGACGAAGGCAGCAGCAGCAGCACCGACTGGCCGGACAGCTACGGCATTTACTTCCACCAGTTCAACGCCGACGGATCGCGGCGGACGAACATCGGCGACGAGCCGGGATTCGATTACAACGCGAACATGGTGCATAGCCTGTTGGGCGCCTACGATCCGTTGTTCGCCGGGGCCCAGGTCAACCCGTCGATCGGCATCGACGTCGACGGCGACTTCGTCGTGTCGTGGAACGGCCTCGGCGCCGAGCCCGATCCGCTCTATTCGGCCAACTACACGATCACGGGCAACTACGACACGGAGGGCGTGTTCCTGCGCTACTTTAGCAGCAGCGTCGGGCCGAACATCGCGGACTACATCAGCCAGCAACAGCGCGCCAACTACACCGACGGCGGCAGCCAGCAGTTCTCGACGATCGCCATGGAGCCGGACGGCGACATGGTGGTCGTGTGGAGCGGGGCGGGCGTGGGCGATCAGTACGGCATTTTCTACCGCCGCTACAACGAGTCGGCCGACACGGCCGGACCGTTGGCCACCGGTCTTCAGAGTTTGGACGGAACGCCAATCGAGGCCGGCGGCCAGGTGATCGCCAACCTGGAATATGCGATCGTCACGTTCGACGAGGAACTGCTCAACACGAGCGGAACCAATGGCGTGTTGAACCTGGCCAACTGGTCGTTGCTAAAGAAGACGGCCGACGGCTCCAACGTGCAGATGGCCGGCGGCATCAAGCAAGTCCAGTTTGGCTTGAACAAGTCGTTTGAACTCGGCCTGAGTGCCGTGAAGTCCAACAAGTGGGAAGCCGTGCTCTCGATGGACGGCAACGGAGTGGGCTCCGGCACCCCGGTGTTGGGCGGCGGCGAATACACCATCGTCGTCTCCAACGCCATCCGCGACGTGGCAGGCAATCCACTGGGACGCACGGGCTACGCGCCGCAGGGCGGATCGGCGTCGACCACGTTCTATGTGGTGCCGCCGACCGGCAGTGAAACCCTGGTCAACGGCCAGACGACCGGCAATCAGGTGGTTCTCGACACGAGCGGCGACCCGGACCTCGTGCCCAACTCGCCGCGCGCGATCGCGGGCGACGCGGACGGCGAGTACGTCGTGGTCTGGACCAGCGAGGATCCAACCAGCGCCGGTGTTTGGGCGAAGGTGTATCGTACCGAGTGGACGGGCACGGCATCTGCCCGCGTGGCAAATACGTCAGTTGTCACGGAATTCCGCGTTTCGGCCGATCCGACGGCTTCGTACGCCTCGGTGGCGCGGGACGGCGACGGCGACTTCGTCGTTACCTGGTCGCAGTACGACGCGACGACGGGCTGGGACGTGTGGTATCAGCGATTCGACGCGCTGGGACGCGCGCAGGGCGACGCCGAAATGGCGAACACCGAGGCCGCCTCGGAGCAGCGTTACTCGACGGTGGCAATGGACAACGACGGCGATTTCATCATCGCATGGCAAAGCGAAGGCCAGGACGGCAGCGGTTACGGCATTTATGCCCAACGTTATTCACGAACCGGCGAGAAGGTCGGCGGCACGAACGAAATCCAAGTGGTCCGCCTTGTCGGCACGGTTACGGCGGCGTCGTTCAAGCTCAATTTCGACGGTCTCGTCACCGGCTTGATCACTTACGACGGTGATCTCAACGCGACGGCGGTCCGAATTGAAACCGAAATGGCCGCTTTGGGCGTCGAGGTCAACGTCGAGGTGCTCAACGAGACCGACTTGGGCATCGAGTTCGTCAACCACGACGGCCGGCGCGACGTGGCGCCGCTTGTGCTGACCGACGTGTCGGCCACCGGCGGCGAGCTGGAATGGCTCACGGCGGTCGAAGGCGAAACGTCCGAATTCCGGGTCAACGACACGTTCCTCGGCGATCAGCGGTTCCCCTCCGCGGCGATGGACGCCGACGGCGGTATCGTCGTGTCGTGGACCTCGTACGGCCAGGACGGCGACGCGCCGTCGGACAGCAACATCTACGCGAAGTTGTTGTCGAGCAACGACGTGCTGCCCGGCGTCAGCGCGATGTCGCGCATCAAGGAAAGCCTCACGCCGGCGGACACCGGCGGCATCGTACTGGTGCCGATGATCGTCAGCAAGGACGACCCCGACAATCACATCGTCAACCCGGGAACGGGCTACGACGGCGTGGTGCTGGTGGAGAACGCGGAAGGGATGGGGACCGGTTCGCTGTTGACGACCGGCCGGCACATCCTGACGGCCGCGCACGTGGTGGCCGACGAATTCGGCAACGCTTTGCCGTTCGACACGGTCAGCGTTACCTTCCACATGGCGGACGGGGACGTGACGATCTCCGCGTCGGAGGTGATCGTTCATCCTGAGTACAATGGCGACGTGGCCTATGGACACGATCTGGCGATCATCGTGCTGTCGGAGGAGGCGCCGGCCGAGGCGGAGCGCTACGACATCTATCGCGGCACGGAAGAACTCGGGCCGGTGTTCGACAAGTACGGCTACGGCCGAATCGGCACGGGCTCGCTGGGCGCCGACACCGACCCAGACGGCAACAAGCGAACGGGCGAGAACCGTTACGAGATGCTCGGCGGCGTCTTCGGAGGCAGCGACGACGCGTTGATCTATGACTTCGACAGCGGCTACGCGCTGAACGACGCCTTCGGATTGTACTTCAACATGCAGGATACGGGTCTCGGCGAACGAGAAATATCGGCCGCGCAAGGCGATTCGGGCGGCCCGAACTTCATCGACGGAAAGATCGCGGCGGTGACGAGCTACGGGTTCTCGATTCCCGGTCCGCAGGACAGCAACCTCGGCATCAATTCGAGCTACGGCGACTTTGGCGGCGACCAGCGGGTTTCGACCTACGCGGGCTGGATCGACGGCATCACGCGCGGCACGGGCGAAATTCTCGTCAACGCGTTCATCGACGGGGACCAGAAGTGGTCGAGCGTGGCGATGGACCTCGACGGCGATTTCGTGATCACGTGGACCGGCTACGGTCAGGACCGCGAGGGCACCGGCTCTGGAACGTCGCACGAGACCGAAACGGGCGTTTTCGCGCAACGCTTCCTGGCCGACGGCACGAAGGTGACCAGCAACGAGTTCCAGGTCAACACCTACGAGGCGGGCAACCAGCAACATTCGCAGGTCGCGATCGACGCCGACGGCGATTTCATCATCACGTGGGAAAGTTTCCAGGAATCGCCGTCCTCACCGACGAGCTACGGCGTCTACGCCCAGCGTTTCGCGGCCGATCCCAGCATTGCCGTCGGCCAGGACGGACGGGTCGGCAGCGAGATCCACGTCAACACGACCACGGCGGGCGACCAGCGGTTGCCCAGCGTCATGGTCAGCCACGCGGGCGACGCGGTCATCGCGTGGACCGGACCGGGCACGGGCGGCTCGCTGGACGTTTTCACCCAGCGTTACGAGGTGCTCGCCGACCAGGCCGGGCCCGTCGTAACCGACGTGCTCAGCGTGACGACGGATACCGATGGGAACGTGACCGGGCTAGTCACAGTGGCCGACACGGGAAACGCCCCGTCCCCGGTCACGCAGTTGGTCATCCGATTTGGCGAGAACCTCAACACGACGTACTCCACGTCGGGCCCGAACAGCGTCCTCAACCCGAACAACTGGCAGTTGCTGCGTGCGGGCACGGTGGTGAGCAAGGGCGTGAAGAGCGTTGAATTCGGCCTGAGCAAGGCCGGCACGCTCGGCCTGGAAACGGATGCCAGCGGCAAGTACGAAGCTGTCATCACGCTCGACGGTGATCCGAACGTGACGGGCGTGCAATCACTCACCAGCGGCGCCTACACGCTGGTGATTGGCGACACGGTCTACGACCTGTTCGGCAACGCATTGGACGGGAACCTGGACGGCGACGCGGGCGGGAACTACCAGATCACTTTCACCGTCCGCGCCGGCGGTAGCGACCCGGACGATCCAAATCCACCCGATGACCCCACCTCGAACGACGCGGTGGTGGGGCCCGGCCACACCGACGCGGAAACGCCCGGCGCGGTGGCCGTCGATTCGGACGGCGATTACATTGTCGTCTGGACGGACACGGTCACGGTCGGCTCGCAACAATATGACCGCGTCTATGGGCGGCGATACTCGGCGGGCGGGGTGGCCAAGGGCAACGCCTTCGAAATCACACCGGCCGAATTGACAACGTACCAGAACCGCGATCAGCAGTACGCAAGCGTGGCGATCGACGCCGACGGAGATTTCATCGTAACGTGGTCGCAGAACGACGGGACGGACGCCGTGCCTGACTGGAACGTCTATGCCAGGCGTTACAGCGGCAATGGCGCCTCGGTTGCCGCGCCGTTCCGACTCAACACGTACACCGCAAACACGCAGAAGTGGTCCGACGTGGCGGTGGACGCCGATGGCGATTTCGTCGTCACGTGGACAAGCCGCGGCCAGGAAGCAGGCAGCCAGAGCGGCTACGGCATTTACGCCAGGCGATACGATCGGTTTGGATATGCCTATGGTCCCGAGTTCCTCGTGAACACGACCACGGCCGGCAACCAGCAGTTCCCGAGCGTCGCCATGGGCGCCGAGGGCGAATTCGTGATCGCGTGGCAGAGCAACCGCGGCTCGCTGGGCGACGACATCTTCGCCCGCGCGTACAACGCGGACGGCTCGCCGGCGGTGAGCCCGCTGGCCGGGGAGTTCCTGGTCAACGACACCGTGGCGGGCAACCAGCGCTACCCGGACGTCGCGATGAACCTCGACGGAACCAGCTACGCCATCACGTGGAGCAGCTCGCAAGGAACGGACGATCCAAACGGCTACGGCGTCTACGCAAAGACGTTCGACTTCATCACGAACGCGGGCCAAACCCTCAACTATGCCTATACGGGCCCGGTGATCGATTTTGCCGAGGGTCAGTCGGTCACGATTAACATCGAGGTGGGTCAGAACTTCCTGATCGAGGACCTCAATGTGCATCTGTCGATCCGGCACGAGGATCCGTCGGACTTGTTCGTGTACCTGCTGAGTCCCGACGGCACCCAGGTGATTCTGTTCCAGGAAGTGCCGCCGGCGGGCGACGCGTTGGGCAGCACGCAAGGCGGCGGCAACGGCCAAGACTTCATCGGCACGATTCTCGACGACGAGCCCGCGCCCGGCGCGGAGGACACGGTTCCAATCGAGGACGGGTTGCCGCCATTCACGGGCACCTACGCGCCGCAGGAGGCTTTGTCGGCCTTTGACGACCGCAACGCGTTGGGAACCTGGAAGCTTGTGATTGAAGACCGCGATCCGGACGACGATCCCGACATTGGTCCGATCTACGGTCCGGACGGGGGCCGGTTCCTGTCCGCGCGGCTCGAATTCACGCGGAGCGCCGCGTCGTCGGTCGAGACGCTGGTGAACACGACGACCTCGGGCAATCAGGTCTATTCGTCGGTGGCGATGGACGCGCAGGGGAACTTCGTTGTGGCGTGGTGCGGCGTGGGAACCGCGCCGGGCCAAGAGGACACGTCGGAATATGGCGTGTTCACGAAGCGGTTCACGGCGGCGCTGGAGATTATCGACGTCGAAACCCGGATCAACGTGACGACGGCGGGCATGCAGTGGCTTCCGTCGGTCGGCAGCGACGCCGACGGAAATTACGTCGTCGCCTGGACGGGCGACGCCACCGGCGGAACGACGAACGTCTATCACTATGCCAGCGTCCTGGGCGAGGCCCAAGAGGACGTCGAAGGGGCGATTGTCGCGGACGTCTTCGCGATCGATTCAACGTCCGTGTACATTCCGCTTTTGAACGGCAGCGTCACGGTCAGCGGAACCACGCATCTGATCGTGTCGTTCAGCGAGCAACTGTCGATCGCGGAGACGGTGGTCGGCAGCAGCCGCACGCCGGCGATCGAAAGCGTACTGAACCCCGAGAACTGGATTATCGAACGCGCCGGCATGGAAATCCACGGCGGCATTTCGAGCATCAGCTTCCAGCTCAATCCGGCGACCGGCCGCTACGAGGCGGTCGTGACGCTCGACGGCAACGGGCTGAGCGCGGGCACTCCGGGGCTGGGAGCGGGTGAGTACGTGCTGAGCCTCCGCGATCTGGTCGAGGACGTCGCAGGAAACCGACTCGACGGCGACTACGACGGACTGCCGGGCACCGATCCGGGCGCGACCGGATACTCCGGCTACCGCTTGGCATTCAGCGTTTCCGATACGGACCACGTGTTCGGCGAAGAACAACGGGTGAACCAAAGCGTCGACGACATCCAGATTCTCTCCGAGCCCAAGGGCACCGGCTACGCCCGCGAAACCACGACCATGTCGGTCGCGGTGGACAATGACGGCGACTACGTGGTGGTTTGGACCACCTACGCCGACGACTTGACGAACGACGCCGACGTCTATGCACGGCTCTACGATCGGAACAACAACCCGTTGACCGACGAGTTCCGCGTGAACAACATCACGGCCGGCTGGCAGGGCAACGCCGCGGTGGCGATGGACGCCGACGGCGATTTCATCGTGGCGTGGGAAGGCGAAGCGGGCGACGGTACGCTGGACGTTTACGCCCAGCGGTTCACGGCGACCGGAAGCCGCGTGGCCAACGACCGCGACAGCCGGCTGCTGGAAGATCCCTATCGGAACGTCGCCGGCTCGGACCACATCGAGGCGCTCGTCAATTCGACGACGACCGGCGAGCAGTTCAACCCGGCCGTGGACATGGACAGCTTCGGCAATTACATGATCGTATGGGGATCGGCGGGTCAGGATTTCAGCTACTTCAACAGCGTCATGGCCCAACGGTTCAACTACCGCGGCGAGACGCTGGGCGACGAGTTCCAGGTCAACACCCAGGCCATGCCCGGCGCCAGCGGCACGCAGCAGAACCAAGGCTTCCTGGTCAATCCGAGCGTGGCGATGAGCGACGCGGGTCTGGTCGCCGTGACGTGGGACCGGTCGACGCAGCAGACTTCGGGCGTGACGTTGAACACGGACGTCGTGGCCCGGCTGTTTGACGCCGACAACGCACCACTCCTCGACGTGGACGGCGTCGAGATTCCCGAGTTCGTCGTGAATACGGACGAGGTGATCAGCCCGGACGCGACGCACGACGCTCCAGACGGCGGACAGGGCGGGAGCGACATCTCGCGGACGGCCCGCAACCCACAGGTGGCGATGGACACGGCGGGCAACTTCATCATCGTGTTCGAGGCCTATCTCGATAACGACACGGCCGACACGGACGAGCCGGACAGCTACGGCATTTACTACCGACGCTATGACGCGCTAGGTACGCCGATGACCGACGAGATCCAGCAGGCCAACACGGTGGTCACGGCGGACGAAGACGCGGCGTTCGAGGGGACGGCGAGCGAGGCCCTCAGCGGCAATCAGGTCAACCCGACGATCGCGGTCGACGCCGACGGCGATTTCGCCATCTTCTGGAACGGCCGCGGGGCCCAGCCCGATCCGCTCGACCCCGAAAATGCCGATCTGATGGGCGACATGGACGACGCGGGCGTGTTCGGCCGCTGGTTCCATGCGGGAACGGCGAGTGTTGTTTCCGCGCCGACGACCGCACAGCAGCGGGCCAACGAGACCCAGGCCGGCGTGCAGCAGTTTGCGTCGGCGGCGATGGAACCCGACGGCGATTTGGTCGTGGTTTGGGCCGGCAACGGCGTGGGCGACCGACACGGCATTTTCGTGCGTCACTATAACCAGACGTCCGACACGGCCGGGCCAATCGCCACCGAATTGCGATCGGCGACCGGCGATCACGATCTGATCGGCGCCGGCGACAACCTCTACGGCGCCAACCCCCAGACGCTCTGGGTCGTCTTCGACGAAGCGCTCAACGCGACGGCGGGCGGTCTGCACAGCGTCACGAACGTGAACAACTGGGCGCTTGTGAACGGCCGCGGCGAGGAACTCGCGGGCAGAATCAGCAGCGTCGTCTTTTCGTTCAACACGGCGATCAACAAGTGGGTCGCGGCGGTCAACTTCAGCGACCCGGGCGGGCTGGCCAACGGCACCTACACGTTGGTCGCCCGGTCGGCCATCTGGGACGTCGCCGGCAACCCGCTGGCGCGGACCGGCTATCAACCCTATGGGACGGGCCGTCGCTATGACGCGGCGGGCAACGAAATCCCGCTCGACCCCGCGACCAGCCCGACGGGCGGCTTCGGGTTCCAGTTCACGGTGAACAACACGTTCCCCGGCACTCCGTCGGCAGGCACCTTGGACCAACTGGTCAGCGAGACGCCGGAGATCGTCTACGGCGACGGCGACCTGGGTCAGATTGGCTACCAAGACACGTCCGACGTCGCCCGGAACGCCAGCGGCGATTACGTGGTCGTCTGGGTCGAATACACCGAGGTGATCAGCACCGCCGGAATGACGATACCCGCGGACGCCGTGTTGCAAACCATTCCGGCCGAACCGGTGTTGGAAGCCAACATCCGGGCGCAACGGTTCGACTCAAGCGGGCGCGAGCGCGGCGACGCGATTCTGGTGAACACGTTCACGACCGGCAACCAATTGGAGCCGGCCGTGGCCATCGACGGCAACGGCAACTTCGTCGTCGTGTGGTCGGGCGCGGGGACCGAATTGGGCGACGACGCGGGCGTGTTCGCCCAGCGGTTCGACGCCGACGGCGGCCGCCTGGGCGGCCAATTCCGCGTGAACTTCTACAACGCCAACACCCAGGACGAGCCCGCCGTGGCCATGAACGCCAACACGGGCGATTTCGTCATCACTTGGAGCAGCTTCAAGCAGGACGGCAGTTCCGACGGCGTTTACATGAAGCGGTTCCGCGCCAACGGTCTGGCCTACGCCGACGAAACCCTGGTCAACACGACGACCACGGGCGCCCAGGGCGACTCGGCCGTCGCCGTGAACACGTCCGGCGCCTACGTCGTCACGTGGACATGCGAGCAGGAGGGCAGCGGCAGGGGCATCCAAGCCCAGCGTTACAGCGCGACCGGCGCCAAAGTGGGCGGTGAGATCCACGTGAACAGCTACACGAACGGCGACCAACTCGATCCGGCCGTGGGCATCGACAAGCTGGGCAACTTCGTCGTGACCTGGACCAGCCCGCAGGACGGCAGCGGGACGGGCGTTTACGCCCAGCGGTTCAACGCGGCGGGCGTCAAGCAGGGCGTGGAATTCCG
>Ga0209342_10001617_pt1 | contig 25102 bp, 20 predicted proteins | sample RifCSP16_2_FD_184023 | JGI IMG/M metagenome (GOLD analysis project Ga0209342, IMG submission 184023) | Soil microbial communities from Rifle, Colorado - Rifle CSP2_sed 16_2 (SPAdes) (version 2) | ecosystem: Environmental > Terrestrial > Deep subsurface > Rock core/Sediment | place: Rifle... | reverse complement strand
CCGGTCAAATCGCCTGACCTTCTCTTGGGAGCATTTGCGCGAGTCGCTGCAAAGCGGCCGGACGCCTTCCTGGTCGTGGCCGGCGAGGGACCCATGCTGCCTGCACTCGAGCACCAGACACAGAGTTTGGGGTTGACCTCAGTTCGCTTCACACGCCGGGCCGTCGTCGGCAAAGCCGAGAAGGACATGCTCTTCTCGCTGGCCGAAGTCTTTGTCCTGCCATCGCGCCGTGCGCGAGTGGCCGAAGCCTGGGGTTTGGTGCTGAACGAGGCCGCCAGCGCGGGGCTGCCGATCGTCGTTTCCGGAATGGTCGGCGCCGTGGGCGACTTGATCCGCCCTGGCGAAAGCGGGATGGTGGTCCCTGACGCGGATGAGCCGGCGCTCGAGGCGGCGATCCTGCATCTGTTGACCGATCGGGATGAGGCCCGCCGCTTGGGTGCGGCGGCGAAGCACGCCGAGGCCATGTTCACCGTGGAGCGCATGGCTGAGGCATTCGACCGCGCATTTGCCCGCGCCATGGAAGGCGCCGCATGACCCGCCCGCGTGTTGCGCTCGTTTCGCTCACGCCGCTCGCCACGGGCGGCATCGAGACCCACCTGCTGCAGCTCGTGCGCGGCCTGAAACACGAGGTTGAATTCGTCCTTATCGGCGACATCCTTCCGGAGTATCGGGTCTTGATGGAAGCGGAGGGCGTGCCGGTGGTGAGGGTTACGGCCACGGGGAAACTCGACCTGCGTAGCCTCACCGAACTGCGGAGGGTATTCCGGGAGCGGGCAGTCTCAATCGTCCACACCCACGATACCCGCGGCGGGTTGCTCGGGCGCCTGGCGGGCCGGTCGCTGCGGCTGGATTGCATCCACACGGTGCACACGCCGGCCTTCTTCCTTAAGGATCGAGGACTCGGGATCCGCGTCTACCAGCGGGCGGAGTCGGCGCTCAACCGTTGGGCGACTCGCACGGTGGTGTTTGTCTCGCCCACCATCCAGGCCCTCTACGTGCGCAAGGGACTCGTACGCGGAGCGCAATCTGTATGCATCCCAAACGGCATCGAGCCTTTTTGGTTCGAGCCTGGCGAGGACGCCGCCATGGTTCAACCTCCTGAACTCGATCGGGCGCTGGGCGAGGCCCGGTTCATCTACGTCGGCCGCCTCTCGCCGGAAAAGGACGTGCCCACGCTCTTGCGCGCATTCGCGCTCGCGCTCGCCGAGATGCCACGGGCGCGCCTGACCATCGTCGGCGACGGCCCGGCGCGCGCAGAGCTCGAACGCACAGCCGTGCAATTGGGATGCGCCAATCCTATTAGCTGGATGGGCTCGATGCCGCGCGAGGATGTGCGCGCGGCGCTACAAGCCGCCGATGTGTTTGTGCTGCCTTCCCGCTTCGAAAGCATGTCGTATACTCTCCTCGAGGCGATGGCGTGCGGGGTGGCGTGCATCGCCACGCAGGTGGGGGGCAACGCCGACCTCATTCGTCACGGGGAGACAGGGATTCTGGTTCCCCCGAACGATCCTCCGGCGCTGGCCGAGGCAATGGCGAGGCTCTCGGGCTCGCGGGAGGAGCGTGCCCGCCTGGCACACGCCGCAAGTCGAGCGGCACGCGCGTACACTCTGGAAGCGATGCTCGAGCGATCGCTTGCCGTGTACAGCACAGAAGGTCCCGCCGCACTCCGCAATCAGCCGTTGAAATGAAACGAATTCCGCGCGGACTCACACCCCTGGCTGTAGCCGGGATTTTGGCACTGGCTGTTGCCTTGCTTCCGTGGGAGCAGGGTGGAGCCCCGTTGGTTGTGTTGTGCCTCTTGGCACCCATCGCGTGGCTCGCCATTGGGTGGGTCGAACCCCGCGCGACCCGCAGTCCCGCACTGGTCCTCTTCTTCGGAAGCCTGCTCCTGCGCCTGGCTGCCTCCTGGCTGTATGCCGCGTGGGTCGGGACGCGCGGCTGGCTGGATGACGCCATCGCCTACGACCGCGTAGGCTGGGCCTTGGCCCAGGCTTGGAAGACCGGGGTGGAACTTCAAGGAGTTGGCGGGCTGGAGTGGGTCGCCAATGAGCCGTTCGCGCGCGTTGTGGCGGCCGTCTATTGGGTGGTCGGGCATTCACCCGCGGCGGTGATCGTGCTCAATGCCGTACTGGGCGCCGCCGCCGTGTACCTCACCTATCGCTTGGGGAGCGATTTCCTTGGAGAGCAGGTGGGTCGCCTAGCCGGATGGATGTGCGCGCTGTATACCGGCTTCTGGGTCTACAGCCTGATGCCCCTCAAAGACACACTCATCATGGCTTCGGTCCTGCTCTTCTTCTGGACACTGCAGCGGCTGATGAGCCAGGCGCCTAGCACCGCGCGCCTCATCGGATGGGGCGGTGCGACGCTGGCAGCCGGGGCGGCCATCGTTCTCATGCGCGACTATGTCTTCATTGCTGCCGGGTTGGGAGCGGTGGTTTTTCTCTTCACCCACGCCGTGCAAGCCAGGCGCTTGCGGTGGCTCTTGGTGATTGGCCTGCTTGCCCTCGCGGCAACACTCTTCCCCATTATGCGCAGGCTTGCGGATTTCACTCTGCCGCTCGGCAATTTCGGCGCCGGGTCGTTTCTCTCCGGCTATTTCAGCGGCCTGCCTCCTTCAGCGAATGTGACCGAACTCATAGCATGGGCGCTTGGCCACCCGATTTCGTTCGTTGCCTATCTGGGCCTCTCCGTGACTTCCACGGTGCTCGCGCCGTATGCCTGGATCCTGCCCGGGGCGATCCCCGCTGCGCCCGCATTCGGCCCTTACACGGTGAGCTTTCCCGGAATGTGGTTGTGGTACCTGGTGCTGCCATTTGCCGTGCTTGGGGTGGGCAGCAGCTTGCGCCGGTCGCGCGCAGGCATCGCCGGTCTGCTGACCTTCGCCGCACTCCTGCTCGTGCTTTTCTCACTAGCCATCCCGCGCGAGAGCCGCCACCGGGATCTGGTCATGCCGGCCCTGCTGCTCCTGGCCAGTGCAGGCATCGTATTCAACTGGCGCTTAAAGCGCCTGGCATGGTTCGCCTGGGTGCCGCTGCTGTTCGCGGCAGTGGTCAAACTAGACGCCTGGGTGCCGCTGCTTGCCAGCGCGGCCTCGGCGGCGGTTCTCGCCGCGCTAATCCGGGTGAGCGAATGGCGCAGACACCGCAGCGTGGGTGCGCCGGTCCATTCCGATCCGTAAGGAGAGCACGTGCCGCGTCGTGCGCTGAACCTGCTTTTCGTCTGTTCGAAGATTCCCTACCCTGCGAATGACGGAGGACGAATCGCCGTCTTCGAACCGATGCGCCATCTGGCCGCACGCGGGCACCGCGTGGCTTTTCTGGGCCTCGGGCTTCAAGAGGAGGCAGACGCGCTCAAGGACCACGCGGACCTCGCATGGGCCCGTGCCATCCAACATGACACGCGCACCAATCTTCTTGCCATGATCGCGGGGCTGCCGACCTCCACCCCCTATACGGCAGGCAAGTACCGAAGCTCCGCTATGGGCAAAGCCTTGGCATCCTCGATTGCCGCTGAGGCCTTTGATTTGGTGCAGCTCGAACAAACCCATATGGCATGGTACATCTCCGGCGTCAGAAAGGCCGGTAGCATACCCGTGCTCCGGCTGCAGAACATCGAGTCGGAGCTGATGATGAGCTTTGCACGGCAATCCCGGCCGCCCGTGAGTTGGTACGCCCATATACAAGCGGGGCGCATGGCGGCATTCGAGACGCAGTCCTGTCGCCGAGTCGACGCCTGCCTGGCAATATCCGAGGAAGATGCGCGATGGGTGCAGCAGGCCTCGCCGACGACGCGCGTGTTAGTTGTGCCTGCGGGCTCCGAAGTTGCCCCAAGAAGGGATCCAGATCTTCGAATTGGAAACTCCATTCTGTTCATCGGTGCCCTGGATTGGATGCCGAATGCGCAGGGCATGAGGTGGTTTGCGAAGCGCGTCTGGCCGAAGATCAAGCAGGAGGTACCTCTGGCCCGTTGTGTCGTGATCGGCCGGAATCCCCCGGCCGATCTGAGAAGGTGGGCGGAAGCCGATTCCAACGTGAGTGTTCTGGGATTCATCGAAGACGTTTCGGATTTTCGCTACCGGACGAACGCTGAGATCGTGCCGATTCTGAGCGGTGGCGGAATGCGAGTCAAGATTTTGGATGCCTTCGCCCACGGCAACGCCGTAGTCAGCACAACCTTGGGCGCCACGGGAATTGAGGCCAGAGACGATAGTGAGATCCTCTTGGCCGATACCGAAACGGGGTTTGCACAGCAGGTGGTAAGATTGCTGCTCAATCCAGGTCTGCAAAGAAGAATCGGAGATTCGGCTCGCGCGCGCGTTGCCGAGCGATACGGTTGGGAGGCAGTCACAATTAGGCAGGAGGAGGCTTACTACTCGATACTTGCGGCGAGGGCACAGGCGCCGAAGGCCTGACCAATGGCACGTATCCTTTTCGTTGCATCACGGTTTCCCCATCCGCCGTTTCGGGGTGATATTGTAAGGACCCTCCAGCAGATTCAACAGCTTGGGACCCGCTTCGATATAACGCTTGTTGCACCGGCACCGCCGAGGGGTGTCTCGCTCTCCAACACTGTGATCAATGACCGGTGTGAGTTCATCCCTGTTCCCCTTGCCGGGTGGCATGCTCTCCGCAATGTCGGGGCGTTCTTCGCGGACGGCCTTCCGCTACAGACCGCCGCCTTTTTTTCGACCGCGTATTCGAAGGCGGCTGCACACGCATTGAGGCGGCAGTCCTTCGACTTGGCCCACGTTCAAATGGTCCGAATTGGGCCCATTGTGAACACGCTCGAAGGCCTGCCGATCGTGCTCGATATGATCGACACGGCCTCCCTGAACATGGAGAGAAGGGCGGCCCACGAAGGACTTCTGTTGCGTGGTCTCGTGGCGTGGGAAGCCCGGAGACTTCGAGCCTACGAACGGGTTCTTTCGCAGCAGTGTGCCCGAGTGGTTGTTTCGTCTCCCGCCGATCTCCAGGCCTTGGACCTGGACGACCGGACTCGGGTCGTGCCCTTCGGCATTGATCTGTTGTCGTTGCCATTCGTGGAGGGGGGGCGTGAGGAGAGTGAGATCGTCTTTACCGGTCGGATGGGCTATTTCCCCAACGCCGATGCGGCGGTCTACTTTGCAACGGACGTGTTCCCTCTCGTGAGACGTAGTGTGGCTGAGGCGCGGTTCACGATTGTCGGGATCGACCCTCCGAGCCGGGTGAGGGCACTCGGTCGATTGCCAGGAGTGAAAGTGGTTCCTGATTCTAACTTACGGACCTACCTCGAGAGAGCCACCGTCGCGGTGGCGCCTCTGCGATCGGGCACGGGGCTGCAGATCAAGGTGCTTGAGGCAATGGCCAAAGGGGCACCGGTGGTCGCAACGCCGATGGTCTCTCCGGCGATTGCCGCTGTTGACGGTGATCATTGGTTTCTCGCCGAGTCCCCGACCGACTTCGCCGAGAGGGTCGCCTTCTTGCTTAGGAACAAAGAGGCCGCCCGCAGGATGGCCCACTCGGCTCGGCGTTTTGTGGAAACACGGTTTGCGCAGGAAGTGGTGGTTGCCCAATTGGGGGCCATATGGGACGAGGTTCTTATGGCTGCACGCCACAAACCTCTCAGGCAGGCCTCAGGTTAGCATGAGATCTGATCGGGCGAGGGGCTCGCGACAGGCAGTCTTCGAATGACCCGCTATCTGATTACCGGCGGCGCGGGTTTTATCGGCTCGCATCTGGCGCAGACGCTGGTGGCCCAGGGTGCGCAGGTGCGCGTACTCGACAACTTATCTACCGGTCGGCGCGAGAATTTGCAGCCGGTCGAGAGCCATGTGGAAATTATCGAGGGTGACATTCGCGATCTCGCGCAGGTGCACCGCGCCATGCAGGGTGTGGACTTTGTCCTGCATCAGGCCGCACGGGTTTCAGTGGTCGAGTCGCTCGAGGACCCGCAGACCACGCACGCGGTCAATTTGAGCGGAACCCTCAATGTGCTGTTGGAGGCGCGTGCGTCAGGCGTGCAACGCGTGGTGACGGCCTCCTCGTCCGCGGTATACGGCGAGGGGGCGGTGCCCGCTCGCGAGGAGCAGACCCTGCTGCCGCTCTCGCCGTATGCGGTGACCAAACTCGCCGGCGAGGTTTACGCCCGCACGTTCACCACCGCCTTTGGGGTGGAGACCGTGGCCCTGCGCTACTTTAACGTGTATGGGCCGCGCCAAGACCCCACCTCGGAGTACTCGGGCGTCATCGCCCGCTTTGCCGAGGCGCTGCTCGGCGCCACGACGATCACAATCTACGGCGACGGCGAGCAAACGCGGGATTTTGTCTTCGTCGACGACGTGGTGCGGGCCAATCTTCTGGCCTGCCGGGCCGCCGACGCGCCTGGGCGAGCGGTCAACGTGGGCACCGGGGTTGGGCGCACCGTTCGTGAACTGCTCGAACTCATGGCGCAACAGGCGGGCGTGCTCCCCGAAGTCCGTTTCGCGCCGGCACGTCCGGGAGAGATTCGTCATTCGTGCTGCGATCCGGACCAAGCCCGTGACTGGATTGGCTTCCGTGCGCAAGTGAGCCTGTCGGAGGGATTGCGGCAAACGGTCGCGTGGTACCGCGAAATGGCATCTGGGAGTAAGGGATGAAAGGTTCTGCCCCGACGATTCGCAACCGTTACCTGTTTGTGGCCGACCTGCTGGCCATTCTGGTCTCGGTCTTCGTCTCGTTCGCCCTGCGGCTGGACGTCGGCGATTTGTTCGTCTCGTACTTGCCACTGGCCGTGTGGCTGGCCGTGCAGGCTGTGGTCGTCAAGCCGGTCGTCTTCTGGGCCATGGGATTGTACCGACGCTACTGGGCCTACGCCAGCGTGCAAGAGTTGGTGCTGATCTTCAACGCGGTCGGGTTGAGCTCGCTCATTTTGGCGGTGTGGGTCTTCGTCAACATCATCTTGCGCTGGAACCTTGTCCCGCGCTCGATCCCCTTCATCGATTGGCTGGTGACGCTGTTCCTGGTAGGCGGCATCCGGCTTTCGGTGCGCGTGATCTCCGAAGTGAGACGCGCGCGCCGCATCCTGCCGGGAGCCCATGGCTCGCGGCGTATTCTGATTGCCGGCGCCGGCGATGCCGGGGCCCTCGTCGCGCGTGAGATGCAGAAGAACCCGCAGCTGCGCATGCAGCCGGTCGGCTTTCTGGATGACGCGACCGAGAAACTGCACCAGCGCATCCACGGCATACCCGTGCGCGGAACGCTCTCGCATCTGGGGCTGGTGGCCAGCGAGCAGAATGCAGATGAAGTGGTCATCGCCATGCCCTCGGCCTCGGGCGAGGTCTTCCGCCGCGTCGCCGATACCTGCCGCGCGGCGCACATCCCCTTCCGCACGATGCCCGGGTTGTTCGAGTTGATCGGCGGGCGGGTGAGCGTCTCGCGCTTGCGCGATGTGGAAGTAGGCGACCTGCTGCGCCGCCAGCCGGCGCGTACCGCCGACCAGGCCGTGGGCCGCGCCCTGAGCGGCCGGCGCGTGCTGGTCACGGGTGCGGGCGGCTCCATCGGCCTCGAGTTGTGCCGCCAAATCGCCCGCTGGGGGCCGGCCGAACTCATTCTGCTGGGCCATGGCGAGAACAGCATCTTCGAGGCATTGATCGAACTCGGCGAGGTTTTCCCGAGCCTCCCACTGCATCCGGTCGTCGCCGATATCCGCGATCTGACGCGCCTCAGCCAGGTGTTTCGCAGCCATCGTCCGAACGTCGTCTTCCACGCGGCCGCGCACAAGCACGTGCCCCTCATGGAGGCCAACCTCGAAGACGCCGTCACCAACAACGTCTTCGGCACGCGCAACATTGTGGAAGCCGCGCTGGCTGCGGAGGTCGAGCGGTTGGTGCTTATCTCGAGCGACAAGGCCATCCACCCATCAAGCGTCATGGGCGCCACCAAGCGCCTGGCGGAACTCGTGGTGCGCGAGGCCGCTCTGCGCAGCGGGCGTGTATTCGTTTCGGTGCGCTTCGGCAACGTGCTCGGCTCGCGCGGTTCGGTCATCCCGCTCTTCAAACGGCAGATTGCCCGCGGCGGGCCAGTGACCATTACTCACCCGGACATGAAACGCTACTTCATGACCATCCCCGAGGCCGTCCATCTTGTGCTCCAGGCGGCCAGCCTGGGCGCCTCGGGCGAGACCTTCATCCTCAAGATGGGCGAGCCGGTGCGCATCGTCAGCCTGGCCGAGGATCTCATTCGCCTTTCAGGGCTCGAGCCGGGCCGCGATGTGCAGATCGTCTTTACCGGAATTCGCCCCGGCGAGAAGCTGGGCGAGCAGTTGTGGGAAGACAATACCGCCCTGCGCCCAACCGAACACCCGGACATCCTGCGCCTTGAAGAGAACAACCTGCTGAGCGAGATCGACCTGCAGGGCCAGCTCAAGGAATTGGCCGAGATGCTTCAGCGCGGCGAAAGCGGAGCCATGCTCGAGCGGCTCAACCTCCTGGCGGACGGCTCGCTCGGCCAACTCCCGCCGCCGGATTGGAACGCGGTCTGACCTCGTCTTGTCGCTGCTGATTGCGGCGGGCTCTCCCTCCCATGTCCATGGCTAGGTCTGCGATACGACGAATTCTCGCGGCGCTTATCGCGCTGGGTCTCTTCCAAGCGGGGCCGATTCCGGTACGCTCGGCGTGGGCCGCGCAGTGCGTTGCAGGCCCGCTGCCCATCCAGGCGCAGCCCGCCGCATGGTTCCCCGAAAACGGTCTCCTCGCGTGGCAAGCCGGTCGATCGTTTCTGCAAGCTGGCCGCAGCTCCGAGGCGCTGTGCTTTTTCGATCACGCGCGGCTGCAACTGGGGGGCGTCGCTCAACTCGACCTCGACCTTGGCGACGCGTATGCCCAGAACGGCGACCTCGAACAAGCCATGGCTCACTGGCGATCGGCGGCCGATCTAGGCGGAGAGCCGGAGTCGATTCTGCGTCGCCTGCTGCCGGTCTACGAGTCCCGTCAGCAGTGGGCGGAGCTCGCCGATGGACTCACCCGCTGGATCGCAATTCACCCACTGGATTCCAAAGCGCGCTACCGGCTTGCGCTCCTCCAAGCCACACGCGATCCAGCCTCGGCCGCGGACGAGCTGAACGCACTGGCCTCGCAGCACGGCGAGTCGTGGTCGCAAGCCCAGGACCTGGCCGGCATCATCTCGACGGCCCTCGAGCAAGGCGGCGAGGCTTTTGCCCTGGCGCGCGTCGGCGAGTTCCTGTTGCGCGTCGGCGAGCCGAGCCTGGCACAGCCTGCTTTGCAGGCCGCGCTCGACCTCAATCCAGGTTATGGCGAGGCGTTGGCGTACCTGGGCTTGGCTCGCGAGCAGGCTGGCCGGCCGGCGGCAGCGGACTATGCCCAGGCGGTTGTCCTCTCCCCGGACTCGCCGCAGGCTCACTTGCTGTATGGGTCGTTCCTCTCGCGCCAAGGAGATGTAGCGAACGCGCGCCTCGAACTCGACCGAGCGTGGGTGCTCGACTCACACAGTTGGGCCATCGCGGTCGAGCGCGGCCGCCTGGAGTTTTCCGCGGGCGAACTTTCAGCCGCAGAGACCTGGTACGCTCACGCGGTGCAGGTTGCGCCGGATTCAGAGGAGGCCTGGCTGGCGCGAGCGGCCTTCTACATCGGCAACCAGATTCGGGTGAACCGCGACGGCATCGCCTCAGCGCGAGAAGCGCTGGCGCGCGCGCCCGCCGACCCGCGCGCGCTGGACCTGTTGGGCCTGGCATGGTATCTCGAAGGGGACCTGCCGCTGGCGGAGCGCATGTTCTGGCGGGCGCTTTCGGTCGAGCCGACCTACGCGGCCGGCTACCTGCATCTTGGCATGCTGGCCGAGGCGCGCGGCGATCGAGCGGCGGCGCGATCCTACTACCAGGCGGCGCTGCACTTGGCTCAGGGCCAACCTCTCGGCGACGAAGCGCAAGCTGCACTGGCCCGCCTACCCTGAGCGTTGACCGGCATCGGCTTAGGTGCTAAAATCAGCCCGATCTCGTGCTCGGAGGAACTTCGTGCCCCCACGTGCTGCTGGTACTGTTCGATGGTTTGATGGTTCGCGCGGTTACGGCTACATTCGCAGCGAGAACGGACAAGAAATCTTCGTTCATTACTCGTCCATCATGGGTGGCGGGATCCAAAACCTGCACGAAGGCGACCGCGTCGAATTTGCCCTGGAAGAGACCGTCCGTGGTTTGCAAGCCACTCAGGTTGTCCGTCTGAATTGAATCCGCGTGATATCAACCACAACTCGTTCGCCGCAGGGGGAAGTGCAGTGCGCGGCCCTATGGCGCCCCACATCGGTGGGGATTTTCTGTTAAGGATGCGGGCCGCCCAAGAAGCGTCGCCCGTCGTGAAAGGAAACTAGGAATTCGTATGAACGCTGAACTCAGAATCATCCCGCTCGGCGGGTTGGGGGAGATCGGCAAGAACATGATGCTGATCGAAACGCCCAGCGACGCGCTGATCGTGGATGCGGGGTTGATGTTCCCCGAAAACGACATGCTGGGGATCGACTACATCATCCCCGACTACCGCTCCGTGCTCGACCGCAAGGACCATGTACGCGGCATCATCGTCACGCATGGCCATGAGGATCACACCGGTGCCATCCGCCACGTGGCGGAGGCGTTCGATGCCCCGATCTTCGCCACGCCCCTCACCCGCGGCCTGCTCGAGGTCAAACTTGGGCGGGCCGGGCTGGCCGGCCGGTCTCACCTGCAGACGGTCAAGGCCGGCAGCGAGATCTCGCTCGGGCCGTTCCGCATCGAGTTTTTTCATGTGTGCCATAGCATTCCGGATGGCGTAGGCCTGGGCATCACCACGCCGGCCGGGCTCATTGTCCACTCGGGTGATTTCAAGTTCGACCACACGCCGGTCGACGGCTGGCCCACCGACTACGCCAAGCTGGCCGAGTTCTCGGGGCGGGGCGTGCTGGCATTGCTCTCCGACAGCACCAACGCCGATCAGGCGGGCTGGACACCCTCCGAACGCGTGGTCGATGGAGCATTCGATGAGGTCTTTCGCGCCGCGCCAGGGCGCATTCTCATCGGCACCTTCGCCTCGCTCATCTCGCGCATCCAGCAGGCAGCCAATGCCGCCTACCGCCACAACCGCAAGATGGCGCTGGTGGGCACGAGCATGGTCGAAAACGCACGTATGGCGCAGAAGCTGGGCTACCTGGACATTCCGGACGGCTTGATGGTCTCCATCGAGGAGGCGCTGCGTTTGCCCTCCTCCAAGGTGGTGTTGATGACCACCGGCACGCAGGGCGAGCCGTCGTCGATCCTCGGCCGCCTGGCCTCCGGGCGGAATCGCCAATTCGAACTGGAGCAGGACGACACGGTCATCTTCTCCTCGCACCCCATACCGGGTAACGAGGAGCTGGTGCACCGCACGATCAATCGGCTCTTCCAGCGCGGGGCGCACGTGATCTACGACCCGATCGCACCGGTGCACGTTTCGGGGCATGCCTCCGCCGAAGAGATGAAGCTACTCATCCACCTCGTGCGTCCCAAGCACGTCATCCCCATCCACGGCGAACTGCGCCATCTCAAGCAGCACGGCGCGATTGCCCGCCAGTTGGGGATCCCGGCGGAAAACGTGGCGGTGGTCGAGAACGGAACGCAAATCGAGTTTGCCGACGGGCGCATGACCCTCGCCGATCGGGTCCCGGGCAACTACGTCTTCGTGGATGGCACCGGGGTCGGCGACATCGGCCCCAGCGTGATGCGCGAGCGCGAACTTCTGGCGCGAGATGGATTCGTCTCGGTGCAGCTCCGCGTGCGGTCCTCGAATGGAGCGCTGACCGAGAAACCGGAAATCATCTCCAAGGGTTTTGTCTACGTGCGCGAATCGGGGGAACTCTTGGCGGGTGCCGAGCAGATAATTCGCGAGGCGGTGGCACGGGGCGGAGCGGGTGAACTGCAGACGCGCGTTGAGAATGCGTTGTCGGAGTACTTCTACTCCGAAACCAAGCGGCGGCCGATGGTCTTCGTGTCGGTGAGCGCCGTCTGATCCCGATCGCACGCTAAGACGAATGGCGCGACGCGCGCGGCGGACTCTCCGCCGCGCGCTGCGATTCTACGGGGTGGACGTGGCCGAGGAGGCGGATGCGGCGCCCGTGCAGATGCGTTCCCCGACCTGAATAATGCCTTCCACGTCGCTGTCGATCCAGGGCGAGGCGCGCAGCTCGGCGAAAATCTGCTGGGCCTCGGCGCAGCCACCGAAGTAGGCCAGCGCCGAGCCGTAGGTGTAGTAGTAGTTGAGCGTGCTGGCCGAGAGCGGCAGCGCGGTCACGTCCAGCACCAGGTCGTCCCCGGCCAGGCGGTGGCCTTCCTCGTTCTCCGCGGAGGGGCAGCCGCGAACGGCGCAGCGCAGCACCGGCAGGCTGCCCTCGTAGTTGCGCGCGCGATAATAGAGCACGCCCAGGCGCCCGTAGATGTCGGCATTGGTCGGGTCGAGGGTCAGCGCCTTCTGCGCATTGCGCTCGGCGATGAAGAACTCGCCCTGGTTGGCGTAGGTGCTGGCGATCGAGAGATACGGCAGCGGGTTCTTCGGGTTGAGGCGCGCGGCCATGGAGTAGGCTTCCAGCGCCAGGTCAAAATCGCGCTGTGCGGCGTTGGGGTCATCCGGCGGTTTGCGCCGGTAGCGGTAGTTGGCGCCCATGCTCAGATACAGGAAAGGCAAGTTCGGGTTGAGAGCGATGGCCTGCTGGTAGGAGGCGATAGCGCCGGTGTAGTCGCCGCTGCTTTCGAGCACTTTGGCGTAGGCGCGGTGCACATCCATGACCTGCGGCGCCAGGCCCACGGCCTGTTCGCCGACGTCGAGAGCCTGCGACCAGTTGAGTTGATCGGCCAAAACCTCCGCCATGAAGGCGAGCGCCAGAGGGTTGTTCGGCTCGAGTTGTAGCGCCTTGACGGCAGATTGAGCAGCCTCGTTGAGCAGTGCCGAGCTGCGCTCCACGCCCACCAACCCCGGGTCGGCGCTCCAATCGAGCACCAGCGCCTTGATGGCGTAGGCGGTGGGGTTTTCGGGGGCGAGCTCAAGGGCCTTGGCGATGGACTGCTGTGCATCGCCAAGGCGAGCCGAGCGGTCGGCGTCGGTTGTCACCAGATCGCTGGAATAAGTCTGAATGCGCGCCAGTTCGATCCACAACTCGGCGTTGTCCGGGTCGAGGGCGAGCGCACGCTGGTAGGCGAGGATGGCCTCATCCAACTGGCCGGCATCGAAGAAGGCCTGGCCCTCGGCCAAGTGCGAGGCGGCCGGGCGGGTAGGCGTGGGGGTCGGCGAATAGAGCGGCTGGATGCGCCCGCTGTCCAGCAAGCTGAAGAGCCCCGCGCCCGCAACGATGAGCGCGGCGTATATCGCCACGCGCCCAATGCGGAGGCGAGGGCCTTCCGGAAACGGGCTGAAGCGGTTACCGCGCAGGTTCATGATGGCTCAGGGAGAGGGCATGGGCGTAGCCGTCGGTGAGATTTCTTTGCACACCACCAGCCCCTCGGTGGCGTTACCCACCGCCAGTTCGTCATCCGGAATGCCGGCCAGCACCAGGCGGAAGAGCGGCACGGCTTCTTCGCACCGGTCGAGCTTTGCCAGAGCCAACCCGTAGGTCCAGTAGTACTCACCCACCGTGCCCCGATCGAGGGGCACGCCGGCCACCGGCCCCTGGTCTGTCTGACCGCCGGCGATGGCCAGGTTGAGTTCGGGCAGCGCCTTCTCGAACTGGTTGTTGTGATAGTACATCACGCCCAGCAAGCCGTGAAGCCGCGGGTCGAGCATGTTCCATCCTACGGCCTGTTCGGCATACTGGGCTGCCTTGCCAAACTGCCCATCGCCGGCATAGGTCCGAGCGATACTCGAGTAGGGTTCGGGGTTGGCCGGGTCGAGGGCCGTGGCGCGCAGGTAGCTGTCGACCGCGCCGTTCACGTCACCCAGCGCCCGGTAGTTGTTGCCGAGCGAGATGTAAAGCGTGGCCAGGTTGGGGTGGATGGCCACCGCCGCCTTGTACTCCTCGATCGCTTTGTCGTAGTTGGCTGTGCTCTCGTAGACGTAGCCCATCGCGCGATGGCTCTCCATTAAGTCCGGCGAGGCGGCCAGCGCCTGGCGCGCGACGGTGGAGGCATCTTGCCACTCGCCTTGGTCCGAGAGGATTTCGGCCAGGTAGGCATTGGCCAGTGGCAGGCCCGGGTCGCGCTCCAGGGCTTGGCGTTCCGCGCGCTCGGCCTCATCCACCCGACCCGGCAGGTAATCCAGCACCCAGCCGTAGACAGCCCAGGCCATCGGGTCTTGCGGCGAAAGCAGCAACGCGTTCTGCGCGCTCTCGAGCGCCTCGTTGTACTTGCGCGAGAAGACCTGCGTGCGGGCCAGCGCGATGTGCAGGTCGGCGTTGGAGGGATCCACCCGGATGGCCCGGCGGTAGGCATCTTCGGTGGCCGCGAGCTTGCCCTCGCGGAAGAGGGCCTCCGCTTCCTGCGCAAAGGAGGCCGGGCTGCGCGTGGCGGTCGCGGTCGGGATGAAGGGCGGTGGAATGTGCGGCACGATGAACTGATTGAGATAGATCGCGCCGCCGATGAGCAGCAACAAGAATCCGATCCGCCACAGGTTCGGGCGGCGCGGAGGTTTCTTGGTCATACGCCAACGGTTGCTGCCGAGATACATAGGCCCTTCTGCGGGGATGGTAATGCGCGGGAGGATGGGCGTCAAGTGCGCCGCACGCGGGTGCGCAGGAGGGATACGGTATAATCCGCGCCATGTCCGATCTTCCGGTTGCCCCACCTGCCCCTCGTTCACGCCGGCGGCTCGTGTTTATCGGCCTGGCGATTCTCTTGGCAGCCGTCATTCTGGCGGTGGCCGGAGGATTCCTCTCCGGCACGACGACTCGCGCGCGCCTGGCGCGCGCTACGGTGGAAGCCCAGGCGCGCGAGCAGTTCGATCTGGCCATCGCGGACATGGGCGCCGGGCGCTATTCGTTCGCCCGTCAGCGGCTCGAGTTCGTCCTCAGCCTGGATCCGAACTATCCGGCGGCCAGCGCGCTGCTGGAGGAGGCTTTGCGCGGGCTCAACTCCACGCCCACCCCGACCGGCACCCCCACGCCGCCGCCGACGGCCACCCTCGATTTGCCGCACGCGGAGCAGCTCTTCGCTCAGGCTCAGCAGCAGTTCAGCGATAAGAACTGGACGGGGATGATCCAGACCCTAATCCTGCTGCGGGTCGACGCGCCCGACTTCCAGCCTTTCCGTGTCGACGGCTTGTTGTTCATCGCGCTGCGTAACCAAGGGGTGGCCCTGATCGATCAGGGCAAACTTGAAGAGGGCTTGTATTACCTCGACTTGGCCAAGAACTATGCGCCGCTCGACAATCATGCCAGCCAGCGCGCCGATTGGGCGCAACTGCTGCTCAACTTGTATCAGGCGGCCAATGTGTACTTCGAAACCGATTGGGAGAAGGCGGTTGAAACCTTCGGCCAGGTCTATGCGATGGCGCCCTTCTTTCGCGACACGCCCATCAAGTATCCTGCCGCCCTGTTCGGTTATGGCGAACAGTTTATGCAAGAGGGCAAACCGTGCGACGCGGTGGCGCAGTTCCAGGCTGCTGCCAACCTGCAGCCATCCAACCCGGACTACAGCGATGAGCTCGGCCGGGCCAACCGCGATTGTGCCGCCTCGCGTCCGACCGCCGTGCCCTCGGCCACCCCAGGTGGCGAGACTCCGACCCCCTCGCCGACTCCCTGACCGGGTTTTGAGCGCGAGGCTCACCTGCCATCGCCCGCGCACGCTGCGGGCGATTTCTCTCTGCCTGGGCGGGAACTCACCCTTCAACGCACAGGGGTCTGGGCCAAGAGGTGAAGGCCTGCTGTTGGTGCGCCGCCGGCGGCTGCGACGGCCCATCTGATTAGGGTACAATCCTTTTCCAACCCCGGCCCGCCTCTGAGGCTTCCCGTGTTCGAAATCGTTTTCCTCGGCACTTCCGCTTCGGCGCCCTCCATCCAGCGCGGGTTGCCGGCGCAAGTGGTCATGCATCGTGAGCACCGCTTTCTCATCGATTGCGGTGAGGGCACCCAGCGCCAGATCCTGCAGTCGGGGCTGGGCTTCAAGCGGCTCGACAAGATCCTGATCACCCACGCGCACCTCGATCACATCCTCGGTTTGGCCGGCTTGCTTTCCACTTTTGCGCGTTGGGAGACCATCGAACGCCTCGAAATCTGGGCCGGCTCGGCCGCGCTGGCGCGCATCCGCGACCTTCTGTTCGGAGTCGTGCTGCGCGGCGCGCGCCCGCCCATGACGATCGAGTTGTGCGAACTCGAGCCGGGCGTGGTGCTCGAGGACGAGGACTTTGCGTTGCACGCCTTCCCGGTAAGTCATCGGGGGCAGGGGACCTTTGGCTTCCTGTTTGAGGAGAAGCCGCGCCGGCCATTCATCGTCGAGCGGGCGGAAGCTTTGAATGTACCGGCCGGTCCGTTACGGCGCGAGCTTGTGGCAGGCCGCGCAGTGCAAGTCGCGGATGGGCGCACCGTTCAGCCCGAGGAGGTCCTTGGGCCCCTCGCCGCCGGGACCCGGCTGGTGCACGTGGGCGACTGCGGCCGCACCGAAGATTTGTTGGAGGTCTGTCATCTGGCCGATGGCCTCGTCATCGAGGCCACCTACCTGGAAGTCGAGGCGGAGATGGCCCGCCAGTTCGCGCACCTGACCGCACGTCAGGCAGCCCGCCTGGCGCAGGAGGCCGGTGTGCGCCAGCTCTTCCTCACTCACATCTCGCGCCGCTACCGGGAGCGCGAAATCCTGGACGAGGCGAAGGAAGTCTTCGACAACACCACGGTGGCCCGCGATTTCGACCATTTTCAGATCGTCCGCTCTAAGTAGCCGAAGTCCCATCCCCCGGGCAGGCTCCCCTCTGGCTCCTCCCCAGCCGAAGTTGGTCTAAGGTTCGCGTTGAATCCCGGCCCGGGCGGCGGCCCTCATGGATCGTGAGGCCCTCACGGCATTCTCGGGTTCCACAATCGAGATCTCTTCGAACAGCGGCCTGACCGTCGGGGGCGCAATTGTCCTGAGTGGCGCGGTCGAGTCCATCGCCAGCGCGGATGCCCGGCCTCACGCGGGCGCGGGACAACCCCTGCGCACGATCGCAACACGGGGAGGCCTTGGCCGCGCAGACCTCTTCACGAAGTCGGCCTCCTGGAGTAGAATGCGGCCAGCATTCGGTGCCAGGAGCGGGATATGCCCATCTACGAGTACAAGTGTGAGGACTGTGGCAAGGATTTCGACACGCTGCGGCCGATGAGCCAAGCCGACACGGCCATTGCCTGCGAGAAGTGCGGCGGCGCGCACACCCGCCGCAAGCTCTCGCTGTTCTTTGCGCAAAGCGAAGGGCAGTCGGTGGCGGGTACTTCGGGCGGATGCGGATCGTGCGCTGGAGGCCATTGCGCTTCCTGTTCGCCGAATTGACCCGGCTGGCGACGGCCGGGGCACCCCGGAAGCCCTTTAAGCGAGCCCACGTGGGCTCGCTTTTTGCTTGGCGGGGGGCCTCTTGACAGCCGCCGCTGGGCAGGGCTATACTGAGCCTACCCCACCCCCCTGGGGGGGGTGTAGGGAAAGGCGAGGTGCCATGGAACACCGTGAAGAGGTCCTTAAGCGCACGCGCAATGCCTTGGGCCACCTGGAAGGCGTGGTCAAGATGATGGAGCGCGATACCTACTGCGTCGACGTCATCCGCCAGATCCAGGCGGTGCAGTCATCCCTCAACCGCGTCTCCACCATGGTGCTTGAGAACCACTTGCACTCGTGCGTCACCACCGCCATCCGCGGCAAGAGCGCCGATGAGCGCGAGCGAGTTCTCAAAGAAATCACCGAAGTCTTTGAAATGTCGTCGCGTGTCTAGTTTCTCAATCCTTAAGGAGGATCCATGCTTACCGTAACCTATTCCGTTCCGAACATTTCGTGCGGCCACTGCGTTCACACCATCCAGAGCGAAGTAGCAACCCTTACCGGCGTGCAGAAGGTGGAGGCCGACCTGGCAACCAAGAAGGTCACCATCCAGTTCGATGCACCAGCCAGCGACCAAACCCTGCGCGCACGGCTTGCGGACATCAACTACCCCCCGGCCAACTGAGCGCGGCGGGGCGTCCGCGGGTGTGCAATTCGAGGTAACCCAAGCATGAGCACGCAACATCTGACGCTTCCGATCACGGGCATGACCTGCGCCAATTGCGTGGCCACCATCGAACGCAATGTGAAGCGCCTGCCCGGCGTGACCTCGGCCACCGTCAACCTGGCCTCCGAACGCGCGGTGATCGAGTTCGACCCGGCCGAGCTCGGCCAGGAGGCGATCATCTCCAAGATTCGCGCGGTGGGCTACGACGTAGCCACGGGCGAGGCCAGCCTGGCCATACGGCGCATGAGCGATGCCAGCGACGCACAACGCCTTGAGCGACGCTTGCAGGGCATTCCGGGCGTGCTCGAGGCCGGCGTTTCGTTTGCGGCGGAGCGGGCGGTGGTGCGCTACTTGCCGACCGAAGTCACTCAGTCGGAACTGAGGCGTGCGGTGCAAGCCGCAGGCTTCGAAGTGCTCGAGGCGGAAGGCGCCCCGGAGGATGCCGAGGCGCGCGCCCGCGAACGCGAGATCGCTCACCAGCGGCGGCGGCTGGGGGTGGGGCTGATCTTCACTCTGCCGCTGTTCGCCCTAGCCATGGCTCGCGATTTCGACCTCATTCCGCACGACATCGGCCACGCCGCATGGTTCGACTGGCTGCTGATGGGCCTGGCCACGCCGGTGCAGTTCTACGTGGGCTGGCAGTATTACGTCGGCGCATTCAAGGCACTGCGCAGCGGATCGGCCAACATGGACGTGCTCATCGCCATGGGGTCTTCGGCGGCATTCTTCTACTCGCTGGCGGTTCTGCTCTTCGGTTTGCCGGGGCACGTGTATTTCGAGACGGCCGCGGTGATCGTCACGTTGATCGTGCTCGGAAAATACCTCGAGGCGCGTGCCAAAGGACGCACCAGCGACGCATTGCGCAAGCTGATGGGCCTGCAGGCGCGCACGGCGCGCGTGGTGCGTGACGGCCAGGAACGCGATGTACCCGTGGACGACGTGGCGGCGGGCGACCTGGTGCGCGTGCGCCCCGGCGAGAAGATCCCCGTCGACGGGGTTATCGTCGAGGGCCGGTCGACCGTCGATGAGTCGATGATCACCGGCGAGGCGATGCCAGTCACCAAGCAGCGCGGCGAGGGAGTCATCGGCGCGACGATCAACCGCCAGGGGGCCTTCACCTTCGAGGCCACCAAAGTTGGGCGCGACACCGTGCTCTCGCAGATCATCCACATGGTCGAAGAGGCCCAGGGCAGCCGCGCGCCGATCCAGCGCCTGGCCGATCGTGTATCAGCTGTATTTGTTCCAATCGTCATCGGTATCGCCGCCCTGACGTTTGCCGGGTGGTTCGTCCTCGGCGGGACTCCGACGGCCGAGGTGACGCCCTTCACGCGCGCGCTGATCAACGCGGTCGCGGTCCTGGTCATCGCCTGCCCGTGCGCCATGGGCCTGGCCACACCAACCGCAATCATGGTAGGTACCGGCAAGGGCGCCGAGTTGGGCATCCTGTTTAAGAATGCCGAAGCCCTCGAACTTGCCGGGCGCCTGACAACGGTGGCTCTCGACAAGACAGGCACCGTGACGCGCGGCATGCCGCAAGTCACCGATATCCGCTTGAGCGCCGGGGAGCGCGGCGAAGCCGAGTTCCTGCGCCTGGTAGCCTCGGCCGAACGCGGCTCAGAGCATCCGCTGGGTGAGGCCATCGTGGCCGCGGCCAGCGCGCGCGGAATCGAGCTGGCCGAAGCGCATGCCTTCCAGGCCGAGAGTGGTCAAGGGGTGCAGGCGCAGGTCGACGGACACACCGTGCATGTGGGCAATGCGCGCTACATGCAGGCGCTGGGCATTTCGCCCGATGGGCTGATGAGCGAGATGCTGGGCTTACAGGCGGAGGCCAAGACGGTGATGTTGGCGGCCATCGATCGCCGGCCGGCCGGGCTGATCGCCGTGGCCGACACGGTGAAAGATGGCTCGCGCGAGGCGATTGAGGCATTGCACGGCCTCGGGCTGCGGGTCGTGATGATCACCGGCGACAACCGCACCTCGGCCGAAGCCATTGCCCGCGCCGTGGGCATCGACCGGGTGCTGGCCGAAGTGATGCCGGGTGACAAAGCGGCCGAGGTCAAGCGCTTGCAGGCGGAGGGCCAGCGCGTGGCGATGGTCGGCGACGGCATCAACGATGCCCCCGCATTGGCCCAAGCCGAAGTCGGCATCGCCATCGGCACGGGCACCGATGTGGCGATGGCCGCGGCCCCGATTACGCTGATGAGCGGCGACTTGCGCGGCGTGGCCAAGGCCATCACCCTCTCGCGCGGGACTCTGCGCACCATCAGGCAAAACTTGTTCTGGGCGTTCTTCTACAACGTGGTGCTCATCCCGGCCGCGGCCCTGGGATTTCTCAACCCCATTCTGGCCGCGGGTGCGATGGCCTTCTCGTCCGTGTTTGTCGTTTCCAACAGCCTGCGCCTGAGGGGCTGGCGCGCACGCTGACGAACCCCAATGAGGGGCTGCCGCAACCGGCAGCCCCTTTTTGATTACCGGAATCCGATTCACGGTGGTGGTTAGGGGCGACCGGCCGGTCGCCCCTACGATTGCACCGTATGCACAGAGATCACCTGACCATGCGTTCCTGGTTTCATCGAGGGGAGTGGGCCTCTGGGAGTGGGGAGCGAAGCTCCCCGCTCCCAAGAAAGAAAAGAATCCCCCTCCCCGCTGGCGGGGAGGGGGCAGGGGGTGGGGCAATGCTCCCTCGCGGCCGGCGAGCCGTCGCCGCCGTGGAGATGCGTTTTCCCCAACGCGGAACACGTGCGCGGCCCGCGCGAGCGCGGGAAGGCGTAAGGCATGCTGTGCCCTCTCCAAAACAGCCCTCGAACGCCGCTCGGCTTGCTTTCGCCTAGTGATTCGAGTACACTCTCGAAATACCGACAGGGGGCGCGAATCGGGGGGAGGCCATGAGCGCAGGACGCGAAAAAGCACTCGAAGCGGCACTCGCGCAAATCCGCAAACAGTTTGGGGACGGTGCGGTGATGCGCCTGGGCGATGCGACTCAGCTGGCGGTGCAGGTGATACCCACCGGGTCGCTGGCGCTCGATCTGGCGCTGGGCGTGGGCGGCATTCCGCGCGGGCGCGTGAGCGAGATCTTTGGCCCGGAGGCCTCCGGCAAAACGACGCTGTGTCAGCACATCGTGGCCGAGGCCCAGAAGCTCGGCGGGGCGTGCGCTTACATCGACATGGAGCACGCCCTCGACCCCTCGTACGCCGCGCGCTGCGGCGTCAACACCGACAACCTGTACATCGCCCAACCCGATACTGGAGAACAGGCGCTCGAGATCGCCGAGACGTTGGTGCGCTCGGGCGCAGTGGACGCGGTGGTCGTCGATTCGGTGGCGGCCCTCGTGCCGCGGGCCGAGATTGAAGGCGACATGGGCGACGCCACCATGGGCATGCAGGCGCGGCTGATGAGCCAGGCGCTGCGCAAACTCTCGGGCGTCATCAAGCAATCCAACACGGCGATGATCTTCACCAACCAATTGCGCCAGAAGATCGGCGTGATGTTCGGCAACCCCGAGACGACGACCGGCGGCATGGCGCTCAAGTTCTATGCCTCGATTCGCCTGGACGTACGCCGTATTCAGAGCATCAAAGTGGGGGCCGAGGTGGTGGGCAGCCGCACCCGCGTGCGGGTGGTCAAGAACAAAGTGGCGCCCCCCTTCCGCGAAGCAGAATTCGACATCATGTACAACGAGGGCATCTCCAAGGAGGGAGACCTCATCGATATCGGTGCGACGCTCGGCCTGATCGCGAAGCGCGGCGCCTTCTTCTCTTTCGGCGACACGCGCATCGGTCAGGGGCGCGAGAATGCCAAGCAGTATCTCAAGGAGCATCCCGATCTCGCCGCCCAGATCGACCAGACGGTTCGCGAACAGGTGTTGACCAATCTGCAAGGCGTCAATCTCGCAACCTCACCTGAAGAAGAGGAGCCGAACGAGGAAACTTGATCGTGAGCGTGCAGGCGGGCGCCAGCCGCCCGCGGCACGGCCTGCCAGTGACTCCCTTGACGACGACGATGGACTTCCGCCGGGTGCACGCAGTGCGCCGGGCGGGGATGGTGAACCGGTGTTGAGTTTGATAGCACGTGGAGTGCACCTGTGGCGAACAGTCTCTCGGCCTTGCCCGCGGCGTGTGGGAGCAGAGCCGATTCGCTGAAGCCCGTTCGATTCTGACCGGCGTCCACCGGCCATCGCAGTCGACAATGGAAGGCGCGGCCATGCGGGCCGCCCAACGAGACACGGCAGCCGTGCCATGCAAATGGTCACGGCTGCTTGCGTATGGACACCGAAGGCGAGATTACCGCGCTGCGGCTGGGCCGCGGCGGCAAGCGAGTCAACATCTACCTCAACGGCGCCTGGGCCTTCTCGCTGGCCAAAGTGCTGGCGGCGGGGCTGCGCCGCGGGCAGCACCTCGGCCCGCACGAGGTAGCCCGGCTGGGGGCCGACGACGCCGTTGAGCAGGGGGTGGAACGCTGCCTGAGCCTGCTGGCCCGCCGGCCGCGCGCGCGCCGCGAGCTCGACGACTACCTGCGGCGGCGCGGGCTGGAGGCGGCGGTTCGCGAAGCCGCTCTGGCGCGGCTGGTGGAGCGCGGGTTGGTGGACGACGCCGGTTTCGCGCGCACCTGGGTGGAGAATCGCAGTGCGTTTCGGCCCCGTTCGCGGCGCGCGCTGGCTGCGGAACTGCGACGCAAAGGTGTGAGCGAGGAGAGCGCAGCCCAGGCGCTGGCCGAAGTGGACGATGAGAACGCCGCGCGATCGGCCGCCCGCGGGTATGCGCGCCGGATGAGCGGGGTCGAACGGAAGGAATTCTTCCAGCGATTGCTGGGTTACTTGGGACGGAGAGGGTTTACATACGATGTGGCTCGGCCGGTCGTCGAGGAGGTGTGGGGCGAACAGAACGCAGCGCCTCAGGCCGACTCGGTGCCGCGCCGGCAAGCCGGAAAGTGAGAGCGCACGATGTCTGTACCGATAATCGTTGGCAGTCTGGCGGCGCTTTTGGGCATTGCGCTCGGCGCTGGGCTGGGGTTCTGGTACCGCCAGCAGCAACTCGATCGTGAGGCGGTGGCGCGACGGACCGCCTTAGAGAAGGAACTGGGCGAGGCGCAGGGGCGTGCGCGCCAGATCGAACTGCAGGCGCGCGATGCCGCCATCCGCCTGCGCGACGAGGCCGAATCTGAAGCCGGGCGCCGTCGCGCGGAGCTGGCGCGTGAGGACGAACGACTCATTCGTCGCCGCACGGAGATCGACAACAAGGTGGAGCGCACCGAGCAGCGAGAACAGGCGCTCAACAAGCGCCAGAGCGCGCTCGACCGGCGCACAAACGAGATCGAGAAACTGAGCGCCGACCGCACGGCCGAACTGCAGCGCGTGGCACAGATGTCGGTGGAAGAAGCGCGCGGGCAGCTCTTGGCGGAAGTGGAACGCGAGAGCCGCAACGACATGGCTCGCACCATTCGCCAGATCGAAGAAGAGGCCCGCGCCGAAGGCGACCGGCGCGCGCGCGAGGTCATCGCCGAAGCCATTCAGCGAGTGGCCTCCGACCATGTGGCCGAGGTGTCGGTATCGGTGGTGCCGCTGCCGGGCGAGGAGATGAAGGGGCGCATCATCGGCCGCAACGGGCGCAACATCCGTTCCTTCGAACAGGCGGCGGGCGTGGACGTCATCGTGGACGATACACCCGAAGCCGTGACCATTTCCTCCTTCGACCCGGTGCGGCGCGAGGTGGCGCGCCGTGCGCTGGCTAAGCTCATCCTGGACGGGCGCATTCACCCGGCGCACATCGAAAAGGTGCTGGAGGATTCACGCAAGGAAGTGGATCAGGTGGTCATCGAAGAGGGCGAGCGGGCGGCCTTCGAGGCGGGCGTGCCCGGGCTGCACCCGGAAATCCTCAAGAAGCTGGGCACACTCAAGTTCCGCACCTCCTACGGCCAGAACCAGCATGCGCATGCCATCGAATCCGCGCTGCTGGCTGGCGTGATCGCCGCCGAACTCGGGGCGAACGTGGCGGTGGCCAGGGCCGGGGGCCTGCTGCACGACCTGGGCAAGGCCATGGACCACGATGTAGAAGGCACGCACGCGCAGATCGGGGCGGACTTTGCCGCGCGTTATGGCGTGGCGCCGGAAGTGGTCAATACGATCGCCGCGCACCACCATGAGGTGGACCAATCGAGCGTGGAAGCGGTCATCGTCGAGGCGGCGGATGCCATTTCGGGTGCGCGACCCGGCGCACGCCGCGAAAACCTCGAGCAATATGTCAAGCGCATCCGCACCCTGGAGGATATCGCCAACTCGTTCAAGGGTGTGACCGAAGCCTACGCGCTGCAAGCCGGGCGCGAGGTGCGCATCATGGTTCGGCCGGAGGATCTGGACGACCTGGCGGCGGTGCGCATGGCGCGCGATGTGGCGAAGAAAGTGGAAGAGAGCCTGCAGTACCCGGGTCAGATCAAAGTGACGGTCATCCGCGAAACGCGCGCCGTGGACTACGCCAAGTAGGCTGCGCGCACACGCGAACCAGGAATGCTTGGACACGCTCAAAGAAGCGGGGGCCACAGGCCCCCGCTTCTTTCATCGACTGCTCCCCCGGCATGATGCACTCGAGCCTACACATCAAATCGCCGGGAGAAAGACAAGGGGTGGGGCAGACGCGCCGATATCATCTCGGGCGGTGGGGAAACCGTTCCATGAGGAGAGGCATCGCGGCGCGGGCTCGGGGCGATTCGTGAATCGCCCCTACGAGATCATCTCACGCTCTGGGGCAACCGCGCCATGCTGGCCGGGCCTCCATCAACGGTGGGGGGATTGAAAGCGTCGGTCCCTCTTGGCAGTCTGCTAACCCTCGCGCTCGCCCTTCTCCATGGGCCGCCCGTACAGGAACCAGTACTCGGGCGGGGAGAAGGCGGGCGCGAGTCGTTCATCCCACACGAAGGAGCCCGCAACAAACATCTCGCGCAGGCGTGCGTCGAGGGCCTGCATTGCCTGGCGCGCCTCGGCAGGCAGCGGG
>Ga0209342_10001615_pt1 | contig 25122 bp, 23 predicted proteins | sample RifCSP16_2_FD_184023 | JGI IMG/M metagenome (GOLD analysis project Ga0209342, IMG submission 184023) | Soil microbial communities from Rifle, Colorado - Rifle CSP2_sed 16_2 (SPAdes) (version 2) | ecosystem: Environmental > Terrestrial > Deep subsurface > Rock core/Sediment | place: Rifle... | reverse complement strand
CATCCATTCCGATTAAGCTGGGGATTGTGATAGTAGGTTGAGAAACTGGGCCAATAGGCAGGGCCCAAGACAATGGAGCTGCCAAACGGAATGGATGGGGTAGGATCAGCGTTTTGCTTCAGACGCACGAAGCCAGATGCATAGATGACGGCGACCTGCGGAGTGCCTGACCAGCTTTGCGACTTGTGATAGACGCGCACAAGGGCTGCATTGCTGTGTGAGATGCCGTCGAGTACGACCTCCATGGGAGTACCCACATTAGGGTCGGTGCCGCACTTATCGACAATCCAACCATTGCTCCCGTTGTAAATTGTCAAGCAGTTGGATTGAGCCGCGATGCCGTGAAGCGAGGCCGAGATTGCTACCAAAGCCAACAGGCACGCGAAGGCCACCGATAAGCGTTTCGATAGCCGAGATTGCATGGCGTGCCTGTCTGCAAACCGATGGATGACGGGGAACAAGGTTTGCGTCTTGCCTCCTCTCGTTGACGTGTGAGGCAACGTATTGCGTTGGTACTCCTAAACACTGCCGACCGGCAAAGCGCGTTGCGCTAAGTTCACTATTACTTGAACTCAAAATCGTCTACCCACACTGTGGCGCTGTTCGTGGCTCTCTTGAATTGAAGGTTGACATTCTCAAGCCGATTCAACTGTACACCCAGATCCGAGAACCTGCTCAGCGGTGTGCAGAACGATGTCCACTTTCCCGCCTGCGCGATATTGATCAAGATTCCTTCCTCTCGCGGGGATGTGTCTTTCATATCCAAGCTGAATGCCTGATTGGGCGTTTGGGTGTAAGCCCAGAAGCAAATCTCGGTGAATTTCGTGGCGTCATAGCCGTCAGGCGTGCCGATTCCCCAGTATCTGTTGTCGTCGACGCTTTTATACTCGATCCTGACCGCAAGGGGTTCGCTGTGGAATATATCGTAGACGCCTTGGCACAGGAAATTTGGGTCATCTTCCGGACCGTAGAATGGGAACTGGGGATCCACGTCTTGGAGCTGTGGAAACACGTTTCCGGTGATGGAAGGGTGGTTGCAGGCGATCGGTGGTATTGGAGTAGGCGTGTCGGTGGGAGCCGGTGTATTGGTCGGGGTTGGCGTATTCGTCATAGTTGGGGGAGGGGGAGGCGGGGTAGGCGTGACCTCAATATTGCAGACGATCGTAGCTTCAGATGAGGTGCCGTCTCTTTTCGCGGTCACTTTAATGATCACCTGACCAGGATTGTTTGGAGCCGTGAAGTTTACAGTCTGACCTGTGGGTGGCGTCACGATGCCTGCGCTTGGGCTCCATTCAAAAACGACCCCATCACCTTGCACTCCGGACACTGCCAGTGGAATGGACTCGCCCGGCGACAACACGCAAGAGCGTCCGGGGACGATGGTGGGTGTTCCTAACGGTTGGCATGCACTGGCTACTACTAGGAAAAGCAGGCTGAGTAGTAGTGTTGCCCTATGTAGGGTGTGAGATCCTACCACAGTCGAAGAAGCTACACTGCTCATGGTTTTTTCTCCTCTGCTATGGTCCGCGCTCAACAAAGAACGGATAAGACTCCAGGGCCGGACAGCGCCACTGGGTCAGCTGCATAGACACGGGATCGGCAATGCTGTCACGACCGCTCAGATAGTCGACTGTGCAACCTGTCCTGCGAAGGAGTTTCGCATCACCGCCAATGCCAGCGTCCATCCAAGTGCACTCGAGGATGGGTAGTTTCATCTCGCGCGAGACGGGAATAACCTCTGCCTCCAACCTGACCGTCACACCCGGCTCAACTGAGACGCTCTCTCCCGGCGATGGTATCGAGATGATGGTGTCTCCTTTCGAGATCCGGAATGAAACCAATGTGTCACTTGAGCCAATGCATTGCGGAAATAGCCAAAGACCCGCCAGCGAGACCGATGTGCCAAGTATGAGAAACCGCCATGCACGGGGAGAGAATAGCTTTGGGTCGGCCGCTAACAGGATTTTGAGTATCAGACGTATGGGCCACGGGACTCCGTCATCATCGGCCCATTGGTTCAGTTGGTCGGACAGCCCGGCAACGGCCGACAATGAAACCAGGGCGACTGAGATGAGAATGGCGGGAAGCCATGGATAGCCTCGCACATAGCGAAGGTAGGGAGCCAGCTGAGAGTTGTCCAGGATGGTCAATGCGACCACGATTAACACGATGGACAGCGAGCCAGTCACAAGTAGATTTCGCCGCCCATGACGCAAGAGCCGTTCAACGGTTCTCTTAACCGCTAGCAGAGAGACGGTTAGGCGGGGTAGGATTCCTCGTGGCATTGAACACATCTCTCCACTCTCACGTGAGATACGTATAATTCCTTTACGCGTGTAGAGCTCAACGATTAAGGGAGCGGCGGAATGCAAATCCTGTCGATCGGGCAACTGAGTGGTTGGCCCACTCTCATCACCAGAGGCAGATATAGTTGAGCGACGGGCTTCCTCACAAAGCTAACTTTATCTACGAACACGTCGTAGGGCGACTGGGTCGCATTTCCATCTAGCTGAAATGCAATCGCGAGGCCGTCAGACGCTATTGTAGGGGTGGGGGAGGTCGTCAAGTTAAGAATGTGGCTCTGGTCATCCATAATGAATTTCTGATAGTGCACCTGCCCGCCAAGAATCTCCCCTTCCAGCGAAAGGGTATGCCACTGTCCTGCTTGCAAGCATTGTGTAATTGTCGGCCTGATCGGCACCCACGGCTCAGATTGATGAGGATCCCAGTAGCGCCAGCGCGGCGCACCCTCGCCGACATTCTGCCATTGAAGGGCGAACTCGTATCGCTTAGAGTGTTTATACTTGTTCATGCTGAACTCAAGCGCCTGGATCACGGACGGAGCGCTTTGGTTGTTACACGTCGTGGTAGGGGTAAACCAAAAGGGCATCGTAAGAGTAAACACGCTTGCCGATGGTTCCGGCAACAAGTTCCTATAACAGTGCACGTTCGAATACGTAATAACGCCTCCGGTAAGGGAACATTGAAGCGACTTCCCGCCAAGGGATGGCGTCGCAACGTTTGTGATGACCCACGTTGGCCAGCCTTCACAGAAGACGCCCCAATCGGCGGCGTCTTCATCCAAGTCGTGTGTTTTTGAAATAGGTGGATTGGCTGGTCCTTGGTCGCATATTACCGCATCACTTGGGGCCTGCCCCCAAGCCGTTCGAGGCAACGTGCTGTCTGACGCTGTTGTCTGATCTGTACCACCGCTCGCCGTTGTTCCGAGAACTCCGGTCATCATCATAAGAGCGAGTCCAGCGATAATCACAGTGATTCCGCACTTGAACATCTCACCTCGCTATGCACAACGGCTTAGGCCGAGGATTCCCGTCCCGGTACTCAGAAGCAAGATACGCTGATCAAAGCAAAGGTGGGTCTTCCAGGTTGGACGCTGACGGCGTTGTTGCGATATTCGATTGGCGACTACAAGAGCATTACTACTATAGCACTAATCAGGAGCGAGTCAATACCCTTTTGGCAGCTTGCCAAGTATGGCCCATCGCACACCGTTTCCCCCTTGGCAGCCCTAACATCAAGCTGATCGGCCCCAGCGCCAGCAGCGCCATCGCCCACGGCAGGCCGAACTGGCTGGCGATCATCCCCAGCGTCCACGGAATCGTCCAGGCTATCGCGCCGAAGGCTGACGAGATCGACATGGCGATGCCGGAGCGGTCCGGCAGGCCGGCGCAGAAATGCGCCGCCAAGATCAGGTACCAGCATGACGTGGCGAGGGCGAGACACGCCAGCAGTCGTGGTGAAGCGCGCCACGAAGCGCAGCGGATAGTGTGTCGGCGCACGGCCATCCGGGCACGCCAGGCCCGAGTCGCCGCGTTGCTTGGCGAGCCTCAAAGCACCCGGATGAACTTGGCCGTTGAGGGCACGCCATCCGAGTTGACGATGAAGAGCATGTAATACCCGGGCGGTGCAGTGGACGGATCAGGTGGAGCGACGACGGTGAGCTGCCATGGGGTATTCGCGTCGATCTTCAGCCCGACGTAGCGCTGATCCATGTTGTTGTTGTGCGTCGTCGTGGTCGGGCGGATGAGGGCCACGGATGTGATGGACCGCGCATCGCCGGTCTCGACATCGAACGTTTCTCCGTACGTGACTTGCGAAGGAGTCCGGTCGATGACCGGCTGTGGGCCGCGCGCGAGATAGGGCGGGCTGAATACTTCGAGGCGTAACTCGTTTCCATCCGGCGGCCACTCGTGTCCTGTGCTGCCCGCGGTGAGCACACGCCCATCGGGCAGCAGGACTGCGGTCGAGTGGTAAAGTCGTGCAACCTGTGCTTGGGCCAGTCTCTGCCAGGTCTCCGTTACCGGGTCGAATCGCTCGGCCTCCAGGACAGCGCCATGATTATGATCGGCAATGCCTTTCTCCGCGCCGTTGACAACTAACACAGACCTATCGGGCAGCAGTACCGCATCGACCAAAATGCGGGCGTTGTCGAGAGGTGTGGTTTCTCTCCATCGGCTCCGTTCCTGATCTCCCACGTTCAGCTCGAATATGTCAGCCCGGTCGGTCGCCGGGGATTCTGTATTCGGCTTTAACGCAGTACTGCCGCCTATCATCAGCACCCGCGCTTGCGGATGGTCGGGCAGTATCGGAAGCAGCACGCTGGTTCCCTGGCCAGGGTATGTGCGGCTACCTGAGGAAGGTATCTCGAACGCTTGAGGAAGCCATGCTTGTTTATTGAGATCGAGCAATCGGGTCTTGTCCCAGGAGTGAACGAAAAGGAAACCCCCGGGCAAGACATGCAGGAACGGGTACAGGCCGATATTTTTCAGGAAGGGCTGTGGAGCCGTTAACGTATCGGTGTCGGGATCAAAGATTTCGCATGTAGAATTCATCGCGAATTGATCGCTTCCCGTCAATTGTTCGAGCATTGGCGCAATACAATGATGCCAGTATCCGGAAACGATCAGGGCCTTACCGTTGGGCAGCGTGACGCACGTAGGATACCACCGCGCGCGTGGCATATCCGCGTGTCGCGACCATGTCTCCGTGACCGGATCGAACGTATGGACATCGTGGTCAGCGCCTCGACCGAAGCCAATCAGCGAGACAACGATTTGCCAGGGAATTTGTGCGTACGACTGCCCACCGGCGGCGAGCAGGCGTCCATCCGGGAGAATACAGTGGCCGCTGCAGAAGAGGTTGCGTGGCAGATCGGGGTACGTGACGCCCTCGCTCACTGGATCAAATAGCGCAGACTGCCCTCTATTGATAGCTGCATAGTCATGCATATCGGCCGAGAATAGCAGCACCTTCCCGGTGTTCAACAATGCCATGTGGACGCCGACAATGTTCAGGCTGGCTGCGATTCGCCATTCTCCTTGTACGGCTTCTGTTTCACTTATCACGATCTCTCTGTAGTCCAGCACGATACACCTCCTGCGCAAAGCTATTTCGGATTTCCGAAGTCTTGGAGACTTCGGAAGTCTTGAGTAGGGGATCACTGCACTCGGACAAACTTCGCGATTGAAGGCACCCCATCTGTGTTAACGATGAACAGCATGTAATATCCCAGTGGTGCGACACTCCCATTGGGGGGAGCAATCACCGTGAGTTGAGCCGCGTTTCCGCGCACGATCTTCAGCCCGACGTAGCGCTGATCCATGTTGTTGTTGTGTGTCGTCGTGCTCGGACGCACGAATGCGACCGACTGGATGGACTGTGCATCGCCGGTGTCGATATTGAAACTCGCTCCATACGACACCTGCGGCGGAGCCCAGTTGATGACGGGCCGGGGGCCGTTCGCGAGATACGGCGGGCTGAAAACTTCGAGGCGCAGCTCCTGTTCAGCCGGCGGCCATTCGTGCCCCGTGCTGCCCGCCGCGACGACACGTCCATCGGGCAGCAGGGCTGCGGTCGAGTGATAGAGTCGTTTGATGCTTGCCCGGGCGAGTGTTTGCCAGGTCTCGGTTACGGGATCAAACCGTTCGGATTCCAGAACGGCGCCGTGATTATGATCGCCGGTGCCTTGTTCCGCTCCGCCAAGGACCAGAAGGGTGCCGTCGGGCAGCAGCATCGTTTCTGACACAAATCGGCGATGCGCCAACGGCGTGGTTTCTCTCCAGCGGCTCTGTCCAGGATCTTGAGCATTCAGCTCGAAGATCTCAACTCTGTCGGTTGCCGGAGTTTGCTTAGTCGGTTTTAGTGCGGTGCTGCCGCCCGCGATGAGCACTCGGGCCGGCTGCGCGTTGTCCGGCGAGATGGGCAGGAGCACGCTCGTTCCCGGAGCGGGGTATATCCGCGTGCCCGGGCTGTTCATCGTAAACACTTGGGGAATCCATTCCTGTTTGTTCAGATCGAATAATCGAGTCTTATTCCAGGAATGGACGTAAAGGAATCCGCCAGGCAAGACGTGTACGAACAGATACACGCCGATGTCTTTGAGGAATGGTTGCGGGGCCGTCAACGTGTTGGTCTCGGGATCAAAGATTTCGAATGTGTCGTTGATTCCGAACCGATCGCTTCCTGTCAGTCGCTCCACAATCTGAGCGACGATGCGATTCCAGTTGCCACAGACGAGCATCGCTTTGCCATCGGGCAGCGTCACGCACGTAGGATACCAACGCGCGCGGGGCAAGTCTGCGTGCCGGGACCATTTTTCCGTCACCGGATCGAACGTATGGATGTCGTGGTCAACGCCACGACCACGGCCGAGCAGCGCACGAAGGAATTGCCCCAAGTTCTGCCCGTAAGCCTGCCCGCCTACCACCAGCACTCGCCCATCGGGTAGCATACAGTGGCCGCTGCAGAGGAGATGACGCGACAAATCGGAATGGGTCACGCTATCGGTTGCCGGATCCCACAGCGCAGCCTTGCCTTTATCCATCGTTTCGTAGTCATGATGATCGGCTGAGAACAAAAGCACCTTTCCGGTGTTCAACAACGCCATATGCACGCCGATCACCCCCAAGTTGGCGACCGCGACATCCCATTTACCCTGCACACTGGCATCAATCTTGGTCATCACGGTCTCCTGGTGATCAGGCATGACATTCCTCCGGTGCACACAACAACTGGTGATTGCACACATGTTGGGCCGACAGTTGCACTGTCGCCTAGTGTCCGCAGTGCAACTGCGGACGAACGGTCTTGCGTTTTGCTACAATAAACGACAAAATGCAGGGTTTTTGGGCATGGCTTGAATATTCAGACGATTCTTTGACAATCCCGCGCCCAAGTGTGGCGAATTCTGGCGCAAACGCACGAAGCATGTCTGGTCCATCGCTCATCGGTTCCCCCTCGGCAGTCCCACTATCAAGCTGATCGGCCCCAACGCCAGCAGCGCCATCGCCCACGGCAGGCCGAACTGGCTGGCGATCATCCCCAGCCCCCACGGAATCGTCCAGGATATCGCGCCCGAGGCTGACGAGATCGACATGGCGATGCCGGAGCGACCCGGCAGGCTGGCGTAGACCTGCGCCGCCAGGATCGCGTACCAGCCTGACGTGGCGAGTGCGAGGCACGCCAGCAGGACGACCTTCAGCGTCATGTCCGGTGTGGCCAGGAATGCCACGTACAGTACCAGCGTCGCAGCCGCGCTCACGCGCAGATAGGTTAAGCCTCGTACACGCTCCAGCAGCGGGATGATCAAGGCGTCCCCGATCGGGTTCGCCGCCGACCACACGCCGACGGCCAGCGCGGCCTGCGCCTCGGACACGCGAGCCACGTCGACGAAGTACAGCGCGATGAAGCCGAGGAAGACGTCGAGCATCAGGTCGGCGGATTCGAGCAAGACGAGCCAGCGCCATACGCTTCGCTCCCGCAGCGCGCGCAGCGCCTGGCGGATGCCTTCGGTGAATCCCGCCGGCTTCTCCGCGTGACTGTGGTCGACGGCTGGCTGCCGCCATCGGAGCCAGGCGAGGGCCAGCGCCGCGACGACCATGCCCGCGTACAAAGCACGCCAGCCCACCCTCACGGCGAGTGCCGCCGATACCAATAGCGGGCCGAGCACGACGCCGAGCGATCCGGCGAGCGTCCAGCGTGCCATCATCTGCTCACGCCGCGTCGGGAAGAGGTCCATCAGCGTCGCCTGCGAGAGGCTGACAAACGCGCCGCTGGCGGGGTTGAAGATCGAGAACGCGATCAGAAGCGCCGGGAAGGTCTGCGCCGTCGCGGTGAGCGCCAGCGCGAGCGCGAACATCAGCCCGCCGCCCGCCACGATCACCTTGCGCTTCCCGGTATCGCCCAGGATGCCGAGCGCAGGCTCGACGACGTTGCCGACGAGCTTCGGCAGGCTGAGCAGCAAGCCGATCTGCGCATAGGTGAGCGCCAGCTCGTCGCGGATGACGGGCAGGATCGCGCCCTCCACGCCGAAGACAAGCTCGTCCAGAAACTCGATCGCCAGGATGGTGAGCGTAAATGCCCACGCCGGGCGCGCCAGGCTGCCGGCGAAGGCGCATGTGATTTTGCGGATTGAGGTCAACACAATATGCCCCTTATCTCAGTATGGTGGTTGCTCACCCTTGCGAAGGTTTGGAACCTTCGCAAGGTTCATCTGAGATAAGCGGCGGAGGGGCGCGAGCGCGGCGTGGCCTGCCCGGCCGGCCCGGGTGCTCAGGCCGGAGTGACCGGCTGCAACTTATGAGTTAACGGGGAGGATGGAAGTGCTCGGGTCTCAGCATGGCTGCATTATAACAGATGTTGTAACTACGCCGCCGGCCGGACGGGAGATTCCTCACTGCGTTCGGAATGACACTTTTGGAGTTTGGAGTTTGAACTTGGGAGTTTGAACTTGGGAGTTTGGAGTTAGCAACTCCTCACGGCGTCTGCGCGTTCGTCTCGCCGGGGTTGAAGTAGTTGTGCGCCGCGCTCGCGATGTCGACCATGATGCCGTTGGCGACACCCCAATCAACCCACGCCCCCGGCGTGTTGACGAACACGACCAGGACGAAGTCGCCGCCCGGCGTGAACGCGACCGACGCGTCGGCGCGCGTGTCGTTGTCCCAGCCGTGCTTGTGCGCGAGCGGTGTCCCGTCCGGCAGCCCACCGCGCAGCAGCGTGGGGATGCCTTCCGCGTCGGTGATCACGTTCTCCTTCATGATGTCGAGCATCTGCCGGCATTCCTCGGGCGTGAATGCGCCGGGATACGCGACCATCAGCGCCCCGCCGCCCTCGCCGCACTGGTAGATCATCTCCAGCAGCAGGCCGATGTCGCTGGGCGTCGTCTGCATCGCCGGATCGGGATTCGTCCATACGCCTGCCTGCGAGTTCGCTTCGGTGGCGACCGGAGGCGGCGCGACGTCCTGCTGGTCGTACGGCAGCGCCATGAAGGAATTCGTCAGGCCGAGGAAGCGCATCGAAGAAGTCAGCCGATCCACGCCGGCGAAGGAATCGCCATCGCCGATTTGGCGCAGCAGCAGGTTGGCGGTGAAGTTGCCGCTTTCCGAGCCGAGCGTCTCGGTGAGCAGCTTGTGTGTCTCGACATCCGGCGCCTGCGCCAGCGTGCGATAGACCTCGGCCATGATGGGAATCTTCATCAGGCTCATGCCCGAGTAAGCCACGTCGCCGCCAATCTCGATCTCGTCTCCGGACGTCAGGTCTTTCAGAAACACGCCGGCGTTGCCATTAAACGCTTTCAGGCGCTCCTGGATCAGCTCGCGAAGCTGATCGATCGTCGCGGGCGGCGCGGGCTGCGATTCGACGACCAGTTGCGCGTCGCGCTCGTGCAGCGACTTCAGCCCCTCGGCCACCGGCGCCACCGACGCCACAATGTCGAGCATGTAACCCGGCTGGCCCGGCTTGAGCGTCATCGACTGAAGGTCGGGCGCGGGCGGCTGCGCCGGGTCGTCGAAGAGCAGCGCCATCTCAGACAGCTTCAGGCGGATGAGCTCCTCGGAATACTCGGCGACGATCGGCAGGTCGTACGGCTCGGGCGGCTGGAAGACCAGGTGTCGCAGGAAATTGCCCGCCGTCGCGCTCTCTTCGCGCTTGCGCCGGAATGCCTCGACCGTCGCCTCGGCGTCGAAGCGGAAGCCGACGGCGTCCGGTGGGAGCGCGCGCACCTCGTCCATGTAATGCAGGACGACCGGCTCGTCGAACGCGGCCTGCATGAGCGCGACGACCTCGTCGATCGGCTGGCCGGCGAACGGCGTCCCGGCCACCGTCCACGAGGCGGGGACGCGATCGAGCGACGCGCGGAAGGAAGCAAACTGCGCGACGACGTACACGACGACGAGCAGCACGCCCAGCAGGCGCACGCGGCGCGCGGTGAAGAGACGGCGTCTGGCGAAAGTCAAGAATTCCTCCGGCAGACTTCCGAAATCTTGGGCACGGCCAAGACTTCGGAAGTCTTTAACTTGAGACTTCCGAAGTCTGAAAACCGGATCGACTGAGACGTCGGAATCTGTGTAATCCGTGTCATCCGTGGTTATGCTACCGCCACGACCAGATGGCGAACTCGCCTGGACCGATGTGGGTCAGACTATCGCCGCTGCCTTCGGCGTCGAGGCGGTAGATGCCCTGCGGGCGGGCCAGCGGCGTGCCGGCCAGCAGCAGGTAGCGGCTGTCGGGCGACCACAGCGAGATTGATTGAGCGTACTGATCGAAGAACGGCACGATGAACAGGAAGCTCTCCGTCGGCACGAACGACGCCAGGATCGCCGTCTGCCCCGATTCGACGTCGACGACGTTCCACGTCAGCTCGATCTCCTGTCTTGCCTGGACGGCCAGCCCCGGACTGCGCCGGGCCGACCCAATCGCGCTCGGAGGGCTGAGCCGCCCCGTCAGGTAGGCGATCTTCGTCCCATCCGGCGACCAGAAGAACGCGAAATGCGACTCGTCGACGAGCGTGCGCGACTCGCTTCCGTCCGGCCTGACGAGGGTGATCCTGTCGTAATGCTCGCCGGCTGCGTCGAACGTGCTGTAGGCGATGCGCGCGCCGTCCGGCGACCAGGCGAAGCTGATGCCGCCGTCGTAACCCGCGAGCAAGCTCTCCGTGTCCTCACGCACGAGGACGAGAGCGTCTTGCCGGCCCGATCCGGCCCGCGCGAAGAGATACGTGTCGTCGACCGGCGACCAGGCCGGCGCCTGAAACAGCGCCGGACTGGCGTCGCGCCTGTGCGTGTCCGTTTCGCCGAGCATGTGGGTGCCGACGTATCCACGCAGCCCGCCGATGTGCACGGCCATGCGCTCGCCGCCGGGCGACCAGGAGAAGTAATTAGGCTGGCCACGCGCGACGAGCGTGGCCGATCCATCCTGCCCGGCCTGCGCGACGTGCAGCGCCAGGCGGCCCCCTGCGCCTGCAGCCAGGAAGCCGACATGCTCGCTATCCGGCGACCAATACAGGTAGAACGGCGCCGCCGAGGATGCGTCGCGATAGACCGTCATTCGGTTCTCGCCGCTCGCGTCGATCGTCACCAGCTCGCCCCGGCTGCCCGACACCAGGCTGAAAGCCAGGCGGCCGCCGTCGCGCGACCACACGATCGCGGCGTCGGGTATCGTACCTGATGAGTTGAGATCGACGCGGCCGCCGCCATCCGGATCGGCCGTGTACACCTGGCCGTTCTCGTCGACGACGGCGATGCGACCGGCAGCGCCGGCGCCAGCCTGTACGACGACCGGCGTCGGCTTGGCGGTTGGCACAGGTGTGGGCGCCGGTTCCGCCCGGCACGCGGCGAGCGCAAGCGCGGCTGCTAGCGTCACGGCGAAGCAGCGTGCGATTGAATGCGCCGTGGGTAACGTCGTCATAAGCTCACGAGCTTTCCGAGAACTTTGAAAATTATACCAGTCTTTCGCGGGCTGTCCCGCATAGCGCCGGTGCTTTTGTGCCCGGTGTCACGTGCCATGTGCCAGGCAGTCCCGCTCGCTCCCGCCGGGAGGTCGAGGGTCGCAGACCCCCGACGAGCGATAAGGCCGAGCAAACTCGGACATTCTGAGACTTCGGAAGTCTAGAGAGCTGTCATCGCCTGCGAGACTACTCAGATAACCGGACACCCACGCTGTCGTGAATAAGCGTAAGACTTCCGAAGTCTGAAGGAGGATTCGGCGCTCGCGGTTATAATTGCCGTTATGACAGTCGCCAAACTCCTGATCGGGATCATCATCGCGCTCGCGATCGTCGCCGCGTGCAGCGCGCCGCAGCCGGCCCCGTCGGGGAGCGCGCCCGCCACGCTGACCGTCTTCGCCGCGGCTTCGTTGGCGCAGGCTTGCGCCGAGTTGGGCGGGCGATTCGAGGCACAGCATCCCGGCGTCGAGGTCGTCTTCAACTTCGCCGGCTCGCAGCAGTTGGCGCAGCAGTTGGCGCAGGGCGCGCCCGGCGACGTCTTCGCAAGCGCCGACGCAGCGCAGATGAGCGTCGCGATCGAGCGTGGACGCGTGCGATCCGGCGCGCCTCGCGATTTCGCGCGCAACCGCCTCGTCGTGGTCTATCCGAAGGATAACCCGGCCGGCCTGGTGGATTTGCGCGACCTGGCCAGACCCGAGCTGCGGGGTCGCCTGGTGCTTGCCGCCGCCGCCGTTCCGGCAGGCGAGTACACGCTCGCCTTCCTCGACAAGGCATCCGCCGACCCGCGCTTCGGCGCGCGGTTCAAAGACGCCGTGCTGAGCAACGCCGGCTCGTACGAGGAGAACGTCCGCGCGGCGCTGAGCAAAGTTGTCTTGGGCGAAGCCTTCGCGGGCATCGTGTACGAGAGCGACGTAGCGGGCGAGGCAGCGAACGAAGTCGGCCGCATCCAGATTCCCGACGCGCTGAACGTGCTCGCGACGTATCCGATCGCGCCGATCGCGGATAGCGCTCGCCCCGACCTGGCGCAGGCGTTCGTCGACTTCGTGCTGTCGCCCGAAGGCCAGGACGTTTTGGCAAAGCACGGATTCCTCCGCGCGAGCGACTAATTTGACCTTTGGGTTTTGAAGTTTGAGCTTTGGATTTACAAGCGGATGTCCGTGCCAGCAGTCCCGCCTTCACCCATACGCCCGATCCGCCGGCCGCCCGGCCTATGGCGACTGCTCAGCCTGCCGCTGCTCATCTTCTTCGCGCTGCCGATCGTCGCCCTGTTTCTGCGCGCCGAGCCTGAGGAGCTGCTCGCCAGCCTGCGCGACGAGCAAGTTGGGCAAGCGATCGGCCTGAGCCTGCGGACGACGCTGATCACCGTCGCCCTCACCATCATGCTCGGCACGCCCGTCGCGCAGCTCCTTTCGCGCCCGCACATCCGTTTTCACCGCGCGATCGACACGCTCGTCGATCTGCCGACCGTCCTTCCGCCGTCGGTCGCGGGCATCGCGCTGCTGCTGACGTTCGGGCGGCTGGGATTGCTCGGCGGCGCGCTGGAGGCCGCCGGCATTCGCATCGCCTTCACGCCGCTCGCCGTCGTCATGGCGCAGATGTTCGTCGCCGCGCCGTTTTACATCAAGTCCGCCGCGATTGGCTTCGCCGGCGTCGACGCCGAGCTGAAGTCGGCGGCGATGATCGACGGCGCGAACGCGTGGCAGGTGTTCCGCTCGGTAGTCGTCCCGCTGTCGTGGACGGCGCTGGTCAGCGGGAGCGTGCTGACCTGGGCGCGCGCGCTCGGCGAGTTCGGCGCGACGATCCTCTTCGCCGGGAACCTGGTCGGGCAGACGCAGACGATGCCCCTCGCCATTTACCTGGGCTTCGAGATCGACCTCGACACGGCGCTGACGCTGTCCGTGATCCTGATCGGGCTGTCCTTCCTGTCGCTGATCGTCGTGAAGGCGCTGCTGCCGCGGGAGAGTTAAGAGACTTCGGAAGTCTTAGGGCTTGTTCTCGCAGGCGAAGGTGGCCGACGGTTTCGGTAGTTCCGCAGGCAGTATGACACCTAAAGACTTCCGAAGTCTGAAGATCGATCATAGAATCTGTGTTACACTATGTTCGTGTTGAGCGATTCGGCGCACAATCAGAAAGGCTGCACGATGACTTCGCAAACATACGAGCAAATCATTGTCGAGGGCATAAAGGGCCTGCCACAGGAGATGCTGGCCGAAATTGCCGATTTCGTCTATTTCATCCGCAAACGTGCAACCCAGCCGCAGGCGTATGAGGAAGAGCTGCTATCAGTCTTACTAAACGCCGAGCTGCGGCAAATGAGCCGCGACGAGGAGGAGCACCTGGACGAGGAGTTTAGGGATTATGACCGGCGCTACCCCCGCAACTGAATTCGTCACGGATGCGGCTGATTACATGAGCCGGCATTCTCACTGCCGGGAGTATCCCCTGGACCTTGCCGTCATTCAGGCCGCCGCGCAAATCGCCGATGTGCGCGAACTTCACGATCGGCTCATCGCTGGAGTCGCGCGGCTGCTCAGCCTGCAACTGATTACGAACGACCTTTCAATACAGGCATCATCGTTCGTCAGGACGCTTTGGTAACGCCCCTCTTGCCAACTCGCGCCGCGCCTGCTATAATCGTGATAGTTCGTTCGGGGTGTAGCGCAGTCCGGCTAGCGCACTACAATGGGGTTGTAGGGGCCGTGGGTTCAAATCCCACCACCCCGACTAAAAGGGGTCATTATTGACCCCTTTTCAGTTTCGGGCGGGCTGGGTTGGAGTTTGCCAAATGACGTGTCGGCTTTGCCTAAAAGGGCGCGTGCTCCGCAAATCTCACATCATCCCTGAGTTTCTATACAAGCGAGTCTACAGGGATGGACCAAGGCAGGCTGCAATCGTCGGCGAAGGAAAAGACTTCCCAGAGATTATCCAAAAAGGATTGCGTGAACCTTTGCTTTGCGATGAATGCGAAGGCAAGATTCAGAAGTACGAGGATTACTTTGCGAAACTTTGGTATGAAGACGTAATCACGTATCTACCGCCTTCGACCAAACAGGAGGTCATCACTTACCGTATTCCTGATTACGCGCAGTTCAAACTGTTTCACCTCTCAATTCTTTGGCGTGCAAGCGTTGCGTCTGAAGACTTTTGGTCAATGGTTTCTTTGGGAGAGCATGAGGAAACAATCCGCAAAATGCTCAAGACTGCCGACCCGAAGTCCGAGTCCGATTATCCAATCACTGGCAAAGTCATATTGCGGCCAGGTAGCAAGAAGATATACCATGACCTATTAATCGCCCCAACCGTTGAGACGGGTGGCGGGGTGACCGTCTATGTGTTTGCATTTGGCGGGTGTATGTGGCGATACTTGCTATCCACAAATCGAAGCACGTACTTAAACGCGCTGCCACTCAAATATTACGGTGATTACGGTGAGATGAAACTGCCGGTAGTTGATGCGCGAAGCGAAAGACTACTCTCGAAATTGCCCCAATACGCTGCCAAAGCCTTGGGGAAGACACAACGTGACTCATGAATCTCAGGTCTACCGTTGAGCACGTGATTCTTGAATCCCATCGCCCAGGGCTTGCACTGGACACTACAAACACTTTTTCTTCGTTATCGTCCCAGGCTTTCTAATAGCAGCCGTCTGATTTCTTCGAGTTCCTGCCGTAAGTCATTGTCTCGTGATTTGTTGTTCGCGCTTAGTCCGGTTAGTCGTTCCGATATGTCATCGCTTGACAATACGCCATAGACGCTATCAGTGATAGTCAGACTTGAGTGCATTAGGTTCTGGCTGATTGCTTTCAGATCTGCGATGTCATGCGCCCGCTTCAACGCATAGACCGTGTGGCCGTGCCGCAACTTGTGTGGTGAATGATAGGTCACACCCGCCCGTTCGCACAACTTCTGTAGGCCCTTTGCCACCATCGCCCGCCGTTTGACCCCTGCCACCGTCGTTCCGGCCAACTCCATGCCATTGGTCGAGAGAGACGCATACCACAGCGCCGAAGGCTATCCCCGGTTGTCATCTCGTTAGTATCCCCTTCGCAGGTCAACCCTGTTCAGCAGCTCTTCGCCATTCACGTAGCGCCTGAGGTTCTCGGCGAACAGCGCCATCGCGCGCTCGTCGTACGCGAATGTGAAGCCGGACACGTGCGGGCTGAGGATCACGTTCGGCAGGCTCCACAACGGACTCGAAGCGGGCAGAGGCTCGTGCTCGAAGACGTCGAGTGCCGCGCCGCGAATCGTTCCGGCGCGCAGTGCCTCGATCAGCGCCGCTTCGTCGATCACGCCACCGCGTGAGACATTGATCAGCACCGCGTCCGGCCTCATGCGTTCCAGTTCGGCTTCTCCGATCAGGTGGTGCGTCTCCGGCGTGAGCGGCACGGTCAACACAATGTAGTCGCACTCGCTCAACATGTCGTGCAATGCGTCGGCCGGATAAAGCCGATCCACGTGCTTGGCCGCTGCGTCTCCGATGCCGGGCAGTCGCCAGCCTGTGTCGCCGGCGCGCGCCACGTCGCGCTTGGTTGCCAGGACACGCATGCGGAACGCGCGCGCCAGCCGAGCCACCTCGCCCCCGATGCTGCCGTAGCCGACAATGCCGGCGGTCGATCCGCCCAGCTCGCGCGGCGTGAACAGGTCCCAGCGTCGCTTGGGCCACTCCGACCGTTGCTGATAATGGATCATGCGTGGCAGATGGTGCGCGAAGGCGAGCAACATCATCAGGACATACTCGGCCATCGCCGGCGCGTGGATGCCGCTCGTCGTCGTGAGCGCCGCGCGCCGAAATAGGGGATGGTCGAGGAACTGCTCGACGCCGGCGAAGTGCCCCTGCACCCAACGCACGTCGGGCGCCTGCTCCGGCGACGGCATCAGCATCGTCGTGTACAGCACTTCGACGCCGGGCCAGACCGCGTCGCCCAGTTCTTCGAGCGTCTGGGCCGTACGATGCTCAACGACCAGGCGGGGAGAGACGGCCCGCAGGCTGTCGATCAACGCGTCGGGCATGGGGGATTGAGTGAGGACGAAGACCCGGATGGTGTCGTTGGCTGCCGTGTCGCTATAACTCTCCATGAAATGCCGTTATCCCTACGAGAGTATCGACTCCCCCTCTCCCGAAGTGTGCCGTTCCACTTCGGGAGACGCGAAGCGGTCGGGGGGTGAGGCTTTCACTTCTTCAACCCGTTCCGCTTGATCGCCTCATCCAAAATCCGGTTGACCAGCTCCTCGTGCGTCCAGCCGTCCGCCTCGGCTTCGATGCACAGATCCGAATAGCCGGGATTCAAGCCGGGTAGGGGGTTGATCTCCAGAATATAAGGCTTGTCGTCGTCGTGCTTGTCCAGCCGGAAATCGACGCGCGCCACGTCGAGGCAGCCCGTGATGCGGAATACCGCCGCCGTCAGGAATTGCAGCTCGTTCAATTGCGCCTCGGTCAAGTTCGCGGGACACAGGTAGTAAAACTCGTGAGCCAGCTCGACCTTGAGCCGGCTGGAATAGATGCCCTCCTCTTCCGGATACTTCTCCGTGTCGACCTCGAGCGGCGGGAAGAAGTGCAGACCCTCGAATACGCGCAGCGCGTGTTCGTCTTCCGGCACGCGCCGTGCGGCGGGCAGGACCAGGTTGCCGACGACGCCGAGCGTGACCTCGCGCCCTTCGATGAACTTCTCGACGAGCGCGGGCTGCTGGTAGCGTTCGAAGATGCGCGGCAACTGCATGCGCAGGTCTTCCTCGCTGCGCAGAATCGATTCGCTCGACACGCCCATTCCCGTCCCCTCGCGGCTCGGCTTGACGAACAGTGGGAACTGCATCGACGGGTGCAGCGGCTCGTCGACGCGCTCGAACACCTGGAAGAGCGGCGTCGGCAGCTCGTGATACGACAGCACGCGCTTGGTCATCGGTTTGTCGAGCGCCAGCGCCAGCGCCAGCACTTTCGCTCCCGTGTAGGGGATGCGCAGCATCTCGAGGATCGCCGGCACCTGCGCCTCACGCCCGTCGCCGAAGTGGCCCTCGCAAATGTTGAAGCAAATGTCGGGCCTGAGCTTCAGCAGGTTGTTGTAGAGCGTGACATCTCCTTCGAGAAATGTCACCTCGTGCCCGCGCGCTTCGAGCGCTTTCGTGATCGCCTCGATGGTCTCCTCGGAATCCAGATCGTCCCAGTAGTCGGGCGACATGCCTTCCCAGGCGAGCGCGTTTTTCTTCAAGTTCGCCAGCAACGCGACGCGCATGTATCGACTCCTCAGATGAGTCTCGGTATGTTTCGCATTGTGTCACAATCGCGCCGAATTGCAAGTTGAAGAAGCCCGGTTTCTCGAAGAAACCGGGTTTCTCTATGCAAATTGCCGGAGTGCAGCCTTCAGGCTGCCATATCTCGCGCTTCCGCAGGCTGAAGCCTGCACTCCCAACGCCATCTATGGCGGTTGCCAAACTCCAGTTATAATCTGCATGACTCATGATCGTTCAAATCTATGCCTTCACGGACATTGATCAGGCGCTCGCCGCGGCCGAGGCAGGCGTCGACCACGTCGGGTTCATCGCCGGGCGTTACGGCGTCGTTCACGGCGAGCTGAGCTTCCGCGAAGCGCGTCGCCTGGCCGGCGCGCTGTCGGGGCGCGCGATGTGCGTCGCGCTGACGATGGCGACAGCCGTGGACGAAATCTTGCGCATGGTCGACGCCGTGCAGCCGGACATCGTGCACATCTCGACCGACGTGGACGACGTGGACGCGCGCGCGATGGAGCAGTTGCGCCGAAGGCTGCCTCAGGCCGTGCGCTTGATGAAGGCGCTGCCGGTCGAAGACGAAACCGGCATCGACGCCGCGCTCCGATACGCACCGTTGTGCGATATCTTGCTGCTCGATACCAAAGTGCGCGGCCTGCCCGGCGTCGGCGCGAGCGGCCGCACACACGACTGGACGATCAGCCGGCGCATTGTCGAATCCGCCGGGGTTCCGGTGATCCTGGCAGGCGGGCTTTCCGCCGACAACGTGGGCGATGCCATTCGCATCGTGGCCCCGTGGGGCGTGGATTCGAACACGGGGACGAACGTGCCGGGCGATCCGGTGAAGAAAGACATGGATCGCATTCGAGCGTTTGTGAGGGCAGCGCGCCAGCTATGAAGACCTGCCACACGGATTTCCCACCCCCGCACACAGCAGGCGAGGGCAGGCGGATTACACGGACTAGCAAGAATTCCCGCCCAGTCTGTCAACGAATGGGGAAACGAATAAACGAATAGCGCCAGCGGCTATAGGTCATTCGTTTATTCGTTGGACATTCGTTGACAGAGTTACTTGCCATTTGAGCAGCCAAGATACCTTACAGAGAAATCGGTGTGCCAGGTCTGCAAGACCTGGCAGGTCTCAAACCAGAGGAAGCATGGCCGAGGCCGTTGTCATAGGCGACATCAACGTCGACGTGCTGGTATCGATTCCGGCATACCCCCGGCCTGGAGGCGATGCCCTGGCCGAGCGGATCGTCACACGCGCCGGGGGATCGGCCGCCAACACGGCGATTGCGTTGTCGAAGCTGGGCGTCACCGCCAAGATGATCGGCCGGGTAGGGCGCGACGTGTGGGCCGATATCGCGCTGCCGTCGCTGGTGGAATGCGGCGTCGACGTGGCGGACGTACAGCGCGACGAACACGCGTCGACGGGCTTGTTCTTCATCGCCATCACGCCCGACGGAGAGCGGACGATGTTCGGCCTTCGCGGCGCGAACGCTCGAACCGATCCGGCGTCGATCGCTCCCGGCGTGCTGGACAGAGCGCGCCTTCTGCACGTGTCGGGCTATGCGCTGCTCGAGCCGCCGCAGCGAGATGCCGCGCTGCGCCTCGTCGACCTTGCCCTTCAGCGCGGTGTCGCCGTCTCGCTCGATACCGGCTTGCAGCCCGCGCTGGCCGCGCCGGACCTAATTCGCAGACTCCTGCCGCGCCTGTCGCTCTGCGTGCTGGGTATGGACGAGGCGCGGGCATTGATCGGCATCGATGCGCCCGCTGATGCGGCTGCCGCGCTGGTCGACCGTGGGGTGAAGATGGTCGGACTCAAATTGGGCGCGCAGGGATGCCTGGCGGCGGACGCATCGCGGGTCGAGCATCTCCCTGCCTTCGAGGTCGCTGTCGTCGACACGACCGGCGCGGGCGATGCGTTCAGCGCCGGGATGATCTTCGGCTGGCTGCGCGGCTCCGGCCTGCCAGCGACCGGCACGCTCGCCAATGCGCTGGGCGCGCTGGCGGCGATGGTATGGGGTGCAGGACCCGCCATGCCGGGACGCGCCGAGCTGCTTCACATGCTCCGCGATCATCTTGGTCGAGAAACCGGCGAGCGCGCCAATTGGATTGCCGCCGTCATAGATGAGATTGGAGAGTAAACTTCAAACTCCAAACTCCAAACTCCAAACTCTAACTCCCGACTCTAACTCCCAACTCCAATCTCTAATCTCCAATTACCAATTACCAACCCCCAGGTGCTACATGAACACCATGGTCTCCCAGATACACAGCCTTCCCGGCATGTTGCGCGACATCTTTGGGACGTTCGACGAGGCCGTGCGCTCGGCGCTCGATCCTGAAACGTGCCGCTCGCTCCGGCGATTGTTCGTCGTGGGCTGCGGCGACTCGCATCACGCCGCGCTCAACACCGAGCTGGTGTTCGAGGGGTTGGCGGGCATTCCGGCAGAGCCGATGACTGCCTTGCAGTTCGCGCGCTATGCCGTCGGCTACTTGCCGCAGGAAGGCGGCAATGTCGTCATCGGCACGTCAGTGTCGGGGGAGGTGACACGCACGCTCGAAGCCCTGACGCTCGCGCGGCAGGCGGGCGCGCTCACCGTCGCGCTCACGGCGACGCCGGGCAGCCGAATCGGCAAAGCGGCCGATCGCATCGTCCTGACGCAGACTACACCGTTCCCCGATCCGCCGGGGACGGTGACGCCGGGCGTGCGATCGTACGTCGCGAACCAGCTCGCGCTCGTGCTGATGGCGGTGCGCATGGGCGAGATGCGCGGCCGGTTGAGTGGAGACGAAGCTGAATCGCTGCGGCGCGAGATCGCGTCGCTGGCCGAGGCCGCCGGGGAGACAATCGCCGCCTGTGACGGCGCGGCGCACGCGCTGGCGAGCGAGTGGGCAGACGCGCGGGACTTCGTGTTCTGCGGCAGCGGCCCGAATTACGGCACGGCGCTGTTCTGTGCGGCGAAAGTTCTGGAAGCGACCGGCGATCCGGCGGTTGGGCAGGACATGGAAGAGTGGGCGCACCTGCAGTACTTCGCGCGCATCGAAGCGACGCCGACATTCTTGATCAGCGCAGGCGACCGCGATCTGTCTCGGGCGGTCGAGGTGGCCGTCGCCGCGCGAACGATCGGCCGGCGCGTAGTCGCCGTGTGCCCTTCCCGTGCGACGAGCCTGACCCAGGCTGCGACCGCGACGCTGCCGCTGGCCGATGGCGTGCGCGAGATGCTCACGCCGCTGATCGCCGCGATCCCGGCCTCGCTGTTTGCGGCGTATCGCGCTGACACCGTCGGCGAAACGTTTTTCCGGGGCTTCGGCGGCGGCCGCAGCCCCGAAGGCGGCGGGGGCATCAGCCGCATTCGCACCAGCGAGATGACACGCGGATTTCTCACGGATTACACGGATTGGCAAGAATTCCCACCCAATTCTGTCAACGAATGGGGGAACGAATAAACGAATGATCTATGGCCGCTGGCGTTATTCGTTTATTCGTTGGAGATTCGTTGACAGAGTTACTGGTCCTTTCGAACATCCAAAATATCTCACAGGGAAATCGGTGTGACACCTCATCGCCAGCCGCGAAGATCGGAGCCGGCCACTGCTCACTGATTACTGATAACTGATTACTGACAACTGATATACCCAGGACACCACACCATGGATCACCTTCCCTTATCAGCTTTCAAACGTCCGATCGTGATCGCCGCATTGCACTTACCGCCGTTTCCGGGATCGGGGCATCCGGATGCTCAGCCGCTTCGGGCGATCACGGAGTACGCGCTGCGCAACATTGCGCGCGCCATCAGCGCCGGCGTGCAGGCCGTGTACCTGCAGGACCTCGGTGATCACCCTGTCGCGCCGACGGTGCAGCCACACACCATTGCGGGCGTGGCCGCAATCGGCTCGGCGGTGCGCCGCGAGTTTCCCGACCTGACGCTGGGCGTGTGCTTGATGAGCCACGGCGCGCGCGAGCCGCTGGCGATCGCGCAGGCGATCGGCGCGCAGTTCGTCAGGCTGAAAGTGTACGTCGGCGCGATGGTGAAGGCGGAAGGGATTCTGCAAGGCTGCGCGCACGAGGCGATTCAGTATCGCGCTCAGATCGGAGCGCAGGACATCGCCATCCTGGCCGACGTGTACGATCGAACCGGCGCGCCGCTCGGACGCATGCCGCTCGTCGACGAAGCCCGCCAGGCCGCGACGTTCGGCCGGGCAGACGGACTCATCCTCACCGGACGCTCGTTTGCGGAATCGATCGAAATGCTGTCGGAAGTGCGCGCGGCCCAACTCGGCGTGCCGCTGTTTCTCGGCGGAGGTGCGACCGCGGAGAACGTGAGTCAGGCGCTTCAGCATGCCGATGGCGTGATCGTCAGCACGGCGTTCAAGTCGGTCGGCGGTTGGACGCGCGAGTCGCTGGCGGCGGATTGGGACGAGGCTCGCATTGCGAAGTTTATGGAGGCAGTTTTGAAGTTTGGAGTTTGAAGTTTCGAGTGTCGCTACCGGCAAATCAGCACCGGATGGCGCGACTCGCGCAGCACCCGCTCGACCGTGCTACCCAGCAGTGCCTCTCGAAGGGTCCCCGATCCATAACCGCCCATGATCAGCAAGTCGCAGGCGCGCTCCTCGGAAGTCTTCAGGATGATCTCGGCTGCCGGCCCATTCGCCTGGACGAAGCCGGCCTGCGCTTCGTGCATGTCGAGGTACTTGCGGGCGTAGTCAAGTGTCTCCTGTGAGATGCGCCCGGTTTCCATGACCGACACGACGACGAGCGGAATCTTCCACCGTTCCGCCAGGTATGCGGCGACGAACAATGCCTCTTTCGCTTTGGCGCTCCCGTCGTACGCCAGCAGCGCACGCGCCAGAGAGGGCGTCGAGGGAAGCACAGCTAACACCGGCCGCGGGGAGCGGTGAATAATCGCGCGCATTTTCGATCCGAGTCGGGCGAGCGGGCGTGGATCGGGCGGGTGAGCCAGATCGAGCACGATCAGGTCGGTCATGACGGCGCGTTCGCAAATCTGCGCCACGATTTCGCCTGGCTCGACCCCGAGCTGGCCGGCGATTCCGGCTGTTTCGCAGCGCCGCCGGAACTCGGCCTGTATCGACTGCCCTTCGCCGCCCCGGATATCCGGCTCGGACGCGGCGACGTGCAGACCGTGCACGTGCGCGCCTTCGCGCCGTGCCACCGTCAGCGCATGGTCGAGCGCGCTCCATGACGTCGCGCCCGGGCTGATCGGCACCAGGATGTCGGCGAACAGCCGGTCGCTATAGCGATCAATCAGTTTCTCCTGGCGAAACCTGCCCGTCGCCGGACTCGTCTTCAGCCTATCGGGCAAAACGGCGTTCAAGATCGTCTCAGCGACGCGCTGCCGTCGTGGCTTGAACTGCGCGGCGAGCTTCGCCGCGGCCGATTCCGGACTGACTTGCCAGCCGAGCGCGCGCTGAAGCGCCACGCAGTGCTCCGACACCCACAGGTACAGGTCGGCCACCGTCCGGCCCGGAAAATAGCGCAGGATGCCCTGCTCGCGGATCGTCTGCGCGACGGGCGTGTAGACCTCGTCGTACCACAGGCACACCGCCTCGGGGTAGGGAATGTCTCGGCCCAACTCGACTTCCCGGTAATAGCGATGCGCTTCGATGTGATCTTCGAGGTGCGCGTACTGTCCCGGGACGCTGACGCTCAGATCGGCTGCGGGACGCAGGTCGTCGAGGCGCGTGAATTCCAGGAAGGCGGCGTATTCGGCCTTCAAGATGATGTCGTCTGGCTGGTCGTTCGGCGACAGCGGCACTCGCGCGCGCACTTCGGTCACGTAAGCGTGGATGTGCGACAGGCCCTGCCGGCGGGCGACCGAAACCCGATGGTTCCCATCCTTGACGAAATAGGCTCCGCCGATCTGGTACACCTCGATCGGCGGTAATGCGTCCACCGAGCGCTCGTCGGCGGCCACCTTGATCCTCGCCCAGCGCTGCTCGTCGCTGTCCTGGAGCGGCAGGAAACTGCGGGTGAAGTCGGTGTAGCGGTCGACACTGCCGACGATGGCGTCCAGCGGAATCTCGCGCAGGCCGCGATCGGAGCGCCCCGTCGGTCTGAGCTTCCTGGTGACTTCTTCGTAGGAGAGCAGCTCGGTCGACTTGCCGGTGAAACGGGCCATGATCGATTCGAGCGCTGCCCGCTGCCGCGCGCGCTGGAAATCGTTCAGGGCGTCTCGAAACGAGGGTGGTCGTGACGAGGAGTCGATCACATCCACCATTCTTTAAGAAACGTAACTGCTCATCCGTTGCGCTCGCACCGTGCGGTGTCATTCCCGCACGCTTTAGGCGGGAATCCAGTAATCTGCCGGCCCGGATGCCCGACAAAATCATTCGGGCATGACGGCTGAGCAGTTGCTAAGAAACCTGGTTTCTCGTCGTTATCCGTTTATCCGCTTGCCCTCGCGCGAAGCGCGGGGGTTGTGCGAAGCAATCCGTTGCCTACCTGCGCCCGAATTCTTTCGCCAGTTGCTCCGCGCTCAGGTGAATCATCGTCGGCCTCCCATGCGGGCAGGTGCGCGGCGCGCGGCACGCTTCGAGCTGCCGTACCAGCTCCTGCATCTCCGGGTGCGACAGCGCCTGCCCGGCCTTGATCGCCGCGCGCTTGCACACGCGCGTGATGAGCTTCTCTTCCTCGTCGGACGCAAAGGGCACGTCGCCCGCCAGCAGATCGGCGACGAGATCGGCCATCGCCGCGCGGATGTCATCGCTCGCCATGATCGCCGGCACGCTCCGCACCAGCCATGTATTTCCCCCGAACGGCTCCAGGTTCAATCCGATTGCCGCCAGCGTCTCGCGATTCTCTTCGACGAGAGAGGCGTCCTGCGGCGTGAATTCGACCGGCAGCGGATCGAGCAGGTTCTGCACCGCGATGTGCTGCCCGGCTTTGTCGGCCATGAACTTCTCGAACAGGATTCTCTCGTGCGCGGCGTGCTGGTCGAGCAGGTACATGCCCTCCGGTCCCTCGGCGATGATGTACGTCCCACCGATCTGGCCGATGACTCTCAGCATCGGCAGCTCGCGAGAGGTGGTCGAATAGTCGGGTGGTTGGGTAGTCGAATAGTCGGGTGGTTGGGTGGTCGAGTAGTCGGGTGGTCGGGTAGTCGAGTGGTCGAGTGGTCGGGTGGTCGGGTAGATCT
>Ga0209342_10001614_pt1 | contig 25128 bp, 20 predicted proteins | sample RifCSP16_2_FD_184023 | JGI IMG/M metagenome (GOLD analysis project Ga0209342, IMG submission 184023) | Soil microbial communities from Rifle, Colorado - Rifle CSP2_sed 16_2 (SPAdes) (version 2) | ecosystem: Environmental > Terrestrial > Deep subsurface > Rock core/Sediment | place: Rifle... | reverse complement strand
ACATATTTCATATATGCTGCGCTTTTTATTTCCGCCCTTCCTTGACTTCAGAAAAAATATCTGATTTTTATAGGCAGCCTTAAGTGGCCTGGAGCTATCTAGCGGCGTTTTTTACCGCGGCCCTCGTTCATGTAGCCCATTATCTTGTATACGAGCTTGGCCGACAGGAAATCCGGCGCTATGTTACCCGGCAGGGGGCAGAGCTCGACGACATCAAAGCCCACTACCTTTTTCTTTGATATCACATTGCGCAGAACGCCAAGTACATCATACCAGCCGAGACCGCCCGGCTCTGGCGTGCCGGTCGCGGGCATTATCGACGGGTCGAACACATCAAGGTCTATGGTGATGCATATCTCGTCGGTAAGCTCACGGGCGACCTTGTCCCAGTTGATCCCGCCGAGCACCTCTGAGGCGTAATGCGTGCTTATCTTTGACTTCGCTTTTTTACCGGCTTTTTTCTCGGTTTTGAGGAATTCAGCCTCTTCGACCGACAGGCTCCTGATGCCGACCTGCACAATGGGGCAGAGCTCGGATATCCTTCTGGCCACGCACGCGTGGTTAAAGGGCGTGTCCTGGTAAGAATCCCTCATGTCGGCGTGAGCGTCGAGCTGGAGGACAGACATTTTCGGGTGCTTCTCCAGCAGGGCCTGCACGAGCCCCAGCGTTATGGAATGCTCTCCGCCGAGCATCACCGGAATTTTGCCCGCTTCCAGTATGTCGGAGACGCCCTCTTTGACCCTTCTGATCATCTCTTCAGGGCCGACGGCGGTAGACTCTATCTGGGGCCAGGTCTCGATGCCAGCCTCATATGGCTCGCATTTCAATTCCTCGTCATAGAGCTCCATGTGGGTTGAAGCCTCTATGATGGCCCTCGGGCCGTTCCTCATGCCGCTTATGTAGGACGCCGTAAGGTCATACGGCACGGACAGCACAGCGTACCTTGTTTCCTTGCCCTCAAAAGTATCCTTTGGAAGGCCGCCGAAGTTCAAAATGCCTTCAGCCAGGCCGACAGGCCTTCTTGCCACGCTCATTCCAGAACCCTTCTTTCGTTTCTTATCCAGCCCTCAACCGGGGCAGCCCAGCCTAATCAGTAAAAATCAGCTCTTTCCTTGAAGTACCTGTAATTCGAAAGGACCTTCCTCGCGAACACCGGCGGCAAACCCTCCACGCCGGAATCGACGCGGCCCGGGCCGACATTGTACGCCGTAAGCGAAGTCTCGGTGTCCTTGTAGCGATCCTGGAGCTTTGAGAAATACCGTACGCCCATCTTTACATTCGCGTAAGGGTCCAGAAGAGTGCCTTCGCCGTCCCACTTGAGGTTAAGCTCGCCTGCGAGCTCTTCGCCTGTGGACGGGAGTATCTGCATAAGCCCCAAAGCTCCGTTGAAAGACTTCGACCAGTTATAGAAGGTCGACTCGGTCTTCATGAGCGCGAGCACGAACAAAGGGTCTATCTTGTTCGTAACGCTCTCCATGAGGATGGCCTCCGCGAGCTTCAATTCTTCGATGGAGCCGAGCCCGGTCCTGTTCTCCTTCAAAATGCCGTGCACATAGTCGAGCATGCTCGCGTCCCTGCCCGTCTGCGGGAGCAGGGCAACGAACCTGCTCGTAAACGCGGGCATGACGCCAGCTTCGATGACAATGGCCAGGCAAAAAGCTACCAGGACTTTTTTCAGATTTATTTTATTTATTTTTCCGTGAAACATCAAGAAGATAACTCCTAATAGTGAAGCAACTGCAAAATATATTTTGTTTTCAGGTTCATGTCAAGAATTTTACTGCCCCGTGCACGACATCCTTCACCCGCAGCTTCAAGCTCCTGGAACCCTGCCACTCGTCAATATAGGGCGAAAACGCGATGCCATAGCCATCTCCGCGCATCGGGTGGAGACCGGCAAGCCCGAAGCCTATGGCGCTCCTTGAGCAGCTTCCGTGCTTTACTTTGAGCCTCAGGTGCCTGCTGCCCACGACCTCAGTGCCGACTATCTGGGCGTCCGAAAGGCACAGGAGAGGTTCGCGGTTCGATTGCCCAAAGGGCGCGAGGCTCCCTATCTCAGCGATAAGCCTGGAGTTCACCTCGTCGAGAGTTACGACAGCGTCGAGGTTTATCTCCGGCGTCAAGTCTTCGTCGGTAAGAATAGTGTTCGCGTATCTTACAAACTCGTCCTTGAACCCGGCCAGGTTTCCCATCGATACGGTAAGCCCGGCCGCCGCCTTGTGGCCGCCGAACCTGTCGAGCAGACCCGAGCAGGACTTAAGCCCCTCGAGCATATCAAAAGACCTTATCCCCCTTGCCGAGCCTTTTCCCACGCCGTTGTCGAGCGCTATTAAAACAGCGGGCTTGCAGAACCTGTCAACGAGCCTTGAGGCGACTATTCCGATGACGCCGGGGTGCCAGCGTTCCGAGAAAAGGACGATGCCCCTGTCGGTATGGCCCTCCAGCATGGCCAATGCCTCTTCCAGCGTCTCGGCTTCCATCCTCTGACGGGAGCCGTTCTCACGGTCAAGCTGGGATGCCAGGGAAGCGGCCTCCGCAGAATCTTCTGTTATCAGCAGGCGAAGGGCCGTAGCGGCGCTCGCGACCCTTCCGGCGGCGTTTATCCTGGGCGCTATCTGGTAGGCTATGCTGTCAGCGTCAGGCCTGGACCTGAGGCCCGCTATCTCTATGAGGGCTTTAAGGCCCGGCCTTTCGGTATTTTCAAGCTCCTTCAAGCCGTAAGAGACAAGTATCCTGTTCTCGTCCATCAGCGGGACAAGGTCGGCGACAGTCCCGATCGCCACAAGGTCCAGATACCTCTTGAGGTTCGGCGCCGCCGCTGAGGTGAACCAGCCATTTTCCCGAAGATGAGCACGAAGGGCCATTATCAGGTTGAAGGCCACGCCCACGCCCGCGAGCCCCTTGAAGGGGAAAGTACAGCCCTTCTGCTTGGGGTTCAATACTGCCGCCGCGTTCGGCGCGTCCCCTGATATTTCATGGTGGTCGGTCACGACCACATCCATGCCGAGAGAAGACGCCAGCTCTATCTCCGGGCCGTTCGACGAGCCGCAATCGACCGTTATCATTAACTTTATGCCTGATGCCGCGAGCTTTCTCACGGCATCGGCGTTAAGGCCGTAGCCTTCAGACTGCCTGTCAGGTATATAGGTCGTCACTTCGACGCCTATCTCCTTGAAGAACAGGTACACGAGAGCCGCGGAAGTAGTCCCGTCGACATCGTAATCGCCATAGACGGCTATGCTTTCCTTGTTGACCAGGGCCCTTGATACACGCTCCACTGCCCTGTCCATGTCCTTCATGAGAAGCGGGTCATGGAGACTTGAGAGGTCCGGCCTTAAAAAGGAAGAGGCCCTGCCAAAGTCGACAAGGCCCCTGTTTACCAAGAGCTGTGCCGTAAGGGGCAGGATGTTAAGCTCCCTGCCCAGCTCTGTCTGGAGCTCCTTGTTGGCCGGGCTCATCTTCCAGCGCTTCTTTCTTTTGAACATCAGGTCCCCTATGCCCTTCCTTTTCCTAAGAAAATGAACGGTTCCGCTATTTTACTTTTTAAGCGCCCATAGGTCAAGGAATGAATGGGTATGCCGGTTTTGACCCGTTCGTTTCAGCGCAGGTCAAAACCGGCAAATAAAAATGATCTTTCCTTACCATCAAAATTCTCCGTCATTGATGGCGGAGAATTTTGATGTTGCAAAGCAAATCAAGGGAGGTAAAGGTGAATGGGCGAAATGGTTGGCGCAGCCCACTGTACCTGCTTCTGCTTTATCCCCCTCTTTCCTAAAGAGGGGCCAGAGGAGATTAACCGAGCACAAACAATCCCCCTTACCCCCCCCTTTAGAATGTCATTCTGAGCGAAGCGAAGAATCTGCTTTAAAAATTGAAACAAGATTCTTCGTCGCCTCCGGCTCCTCAGAATGACAGATATTGGTGGGCGCAGCCCACCCTTGATAAATCTGAAATAAAAAAAACCCGGCAGGCCTTCCTGCCGGGCTTAAAATAGATAGTAGAATAACTCTATGCTACGGGAAACCCCTCGAGCATGCGGTTCAAGGAGACCGAGTCGAGCTGTTCCTGGAGGAGCGGGACTATGGTCGGGTTGTCGACCTCCCGTCTTACCTCCTTCCTTATTACGGTTATGAAGGGCTGGACGACATCCGGGTCGAACTGCTTGTTGAAGTTCGCCTTTACCTCGTCCATAGCCTCTCCGAAAGACAGCCTCGGCCTGTAGGGCCTGTCGGTCGTCATGGCGTCGAACGCGTCGACCAGGGCCATTATCCTCGCGCCCAGGGGGATATCAGACTTCTTAAGCCTGTCCGGATAGCCGGAGCCGTCCACCTTTTCGTGGTGGTTCCTTGTCATCATGGGGATCCCCTTCCAGGGGAACTTAATTTTGGAAAGGATCTCATAGCCCACGACCGGGTGCGAATTCAGCTCCCTGCACTCGTAGCTGGTAAGCGGGCTCGCCTTGTTTATGATGGTCTTGTCCACGGCTATTTTGCCGATATCATGGAGAAGCCCGGCTATCCTTATGCCCTCGACATCTTCGTTCGGCCAGCCCATCTCCCTGGCGAGCACCGCGCTGTAGGCCGAGACCCTGTGCGAATGGCCCCTTGTATATGAGTCCTTCGCGTCGATCGAGGCCGCGAAGGCATGGATGGTGTCGTAGTAAATCCTGCGGAGATTTTCGTACAAGCCCTTGTTTTCATTGTACTTGTGCATGAGCTTCATAAGAAGCATATGGCTGTGCAGAGAGAAAGATATATGCTGGGCCATGACCGAAAGGAGCTGGCAATCATAGACCGAGTAGTCCTCGCCCGAGAACTTACCGTTTATGGCTATGAAGCCCAGAAGCTCGTCCTTCACGACCAGGCAGGCCAGCATGCGGCTGTCGAGCTTTTCGAGCAATTCTGCGGCCTGTCCCAGCACCTCAGAGGGGTGGTCGCCCTTTTTGAGGTCGATGGGTTTGTTATGCTTCGTAAGCGCCGCTACCGCCTCCTTGCCGAGCCTTATGAAGGCCCCTCCAACGTCCCCCAGGCCCTTTGAGGCTATGGGCGCGAAGACGCCCCTGTCCTGGTCGAACTGGAATATGACCCCCTTGGTCGCGGAAAAAGAGCCCATTACCATGTAAAGGGAGGACTTCACGACCCTGGTGAAGTCCTTCGGAGAGGTTATCTCCTCGCCGAGTTCAGCCAGCGTGTTCAGATTGAATAGGAGCTTTTCAAGGCTCAGTTCCGTCTGCAGCATCAAACAACCTCCTTCATGGACAGCGCGCCGCTCACGATGTCACCATCTCCTGCGGGACGCGTCCGTTCACGGCATCTTCTTCAGTATCGAAAATCTCTATATGCTTTGTAAGCCCGACTATGCTGAATATGTCGTAGTTGACCCGCTTCAGGCCGGAGAAAGCTATCCTTGCCTTGCAGTCCCTGACCTTCTCTATTATTCCTATGAGTATCGAAACGCCTATGGAGTTCACGAGGTCGGTCTCAGAAAAGTCGATGACTATGCTGGTGAAGCCCCGCTCCATATAGCTCGCGCACAGGTCCTCTAACTTCTCGCCTTCTATGTCATTTATGTAATTGTCGGAGTATATGACGACAGCGTCGCCCACTTCCTTGAAATTCCTATACTTCTTGACCATTCCTGCCGTCTCCTTTTTTTACCAGGTACTTCACGAGCACTATCTTGGCGCCCCCCCGGACCTTTTCCATGCGCACCTCGTCCATGAGCCCGCGCATGAGTTCGAAACCCCAGCCCCTTTTGCGCGGCAGGGCCGCGTCAGGCTCGGTGGCGGCGGCGCTACTGGGCTTGTCAAAGTCCACGCCCCCGTTCTGGACATGTATGGTCAGCCTGTCAACAGACGATACGAACCTCAGGAAGACCTTTGCCGCCTTGTTCCTGCTGTGCTCAAAGCCGTTTATGCATGCCTCGACGAGAGCGGCCTTTATCTGGCCTATGGCGACTTCGTCGAAGCCCATCTCAGTTCCTATCTCTTCAACAGCCCTCGCGGCCACCAGCTCGGCCTTTGTGGCCGAAGGCAGTACGACCTCGAACTCCTTGACCGGGACTATCTTTTCAGCGATCCTCAGCCTCGAAGCGCCGTCCGGGTCAACGAGCCCTTCCTTTATTATCCTGAGCTGCACCGGGTCAGAGGAGTAGACACCTTCCGCTTCGATTTTCTTTTGCGCCTCGAAGGTAAAGCCGTCCTTACCTATCATCCAGCGCACAACTCTGGCGGCCCTGAAATTCTCCCTGAGTATCTGGGACCTGCGGAGGAAGTTGTCGACATCTCCAAGGTTCACCGGGGCAGGCGCGTCCTTTACAGACACTATCCAGACCACTTCGCTGCCGGAGTCGTACCTGCCGTTCTGGAAGCCGTGAGCGATAAGTATCGGAGGGCCTGCCTCGCCTGATTCGAGACGGACCGTATCAAAACAGCCCACTACCTGCGGCAGGTCGAGTTCTTCGTCCTCTTTACGGTCGGCGGACACCTTGTACGCGCCGTTCTTGAATTTCGCGTTGAAGGCCTGGTTCCTGAAAAGCACCTTCAGGACTTTTTGATTATTGAAAGATTTCACCGTATCAGAGACTTCATTGGCCAGCTTGAGGTTTATCCTGGAACCCTTGAAGTCGAAGCCCTGCTTTAAGACCTCTCTGGCAAGGTAGGTCCTGACCTCGTCAATGCTCCTGCCCTTGACCCTGGTCTCGTAGATGAAATATACGAAGTCCTTTATCGTGGCATCCCCTGACCACTTCACGGAGCCAAGGTTCACCTCGACGAGGCCCGCCTCTGAAAGCGAGTTCAATATCTCCCTCATCTCGGCGGAGCTGAACCTGAACCGTTCCATGAGCTCCTCGTCGGAAAGCGGGGCGGAGGCCGCAGAGCAGGCGTGAAGGACCCTCAGGTCGTTTATGCTCTTAAGGCCCATCGCGGCCCGGAGCGCGAAGCCGATGTTGCCGTCAAAGAGCTCCTGCGTGTACAGGTCAGCGAAGTCCTTGAGGCTCTTGAGCCTCATCCCGGACTTGGCCGCGGCCCATACCAGGCTCTTCAGGTACATCGGGTTGCCGTCCAGCCTGAACGCGGCGAGCCTGAGCATATCGGTGTCGGACTCGATGTTGTACTGCCGGCACAAATCGGTCATCATGGACGAAGACAGCTCCTCGTCGAGGCCCGCTAGTTCCATTGCCTCGACCGAGCCGAATGCGTTGCCCTCGAGCACGCGCTTTGAAGAGGCCGCCGCCACGAAGGAAAAATCGCTCGACGAAAGGGATGATATAAGCTCGCGCGCAACCGCTGCCCCCCTGCCGGAAGGCCCCTGATACTCGGCCAGGTCGATGTCGTCCAGGACCATGTACACCGGTATCCCCGAAACGCGGGTTATGGCAGCCGGGGCGTGCAGGGCGTTCTTCAACGCGGCTGAAGCGTCATTCGACTTCCTCGCCTCCCTGTGGAGGGCGGCGATGTCGGCCAGCTCGTACATGTCGTTATCGACCAGCAGCTTTTCTATCTTGTCAAGCGAGATCCCGTCCCGGACGAACCTGGGCTCCCTCATCCTGAACGCGAGGTACTGCTTCAGGACTTCCTTCAGGTAGTCCTCGGAGAAGTCTTCCACGGTGCCGTAACCCTTGAACTGGTAATAGACCGGGACGACCCTTGCCTGTCCCCAGAACAGGTTATGGAATACGCGCCTCAAGACCTCGGTCTTGCCGGTCCACCTGCCTCCGAAAAGCAGTATGGAAGGGGCGGGCTTATTGTCCGCGGCAGCCCTCCTCAGTATGCAATCTATCTCCGAGACCCTCCCGAAGAACTCGCCGTCAGGGCAGGTGTTGAAAAGCGCCCTATGCTTCATAAACTACCACTCTGTTCTTACCCATCCTTTTGGCCAGATACATGGCCCTGTCAGCCTTGTTTATGAGGTCGTCTATATGGCTGGCGTCTGCCGGGAACTCGGCTACCCCGAGGCTTATGGTCGGCCAGTCTTCGAATATGTTATGGGGGGGCCTGTAATCCTGGACCCCCTTCCTCATCCTCTCGGCTATTATGCTGGCGTCCCTCTTGTCGGTATGCGGGAGTATGACCGCGAACTCTTCGCCGCCGTAGCGCGCGACGACATCCATGGACCTTACGGCCTCCCTTACGGCCTTTGAGACGCCCTTCAAAAGCTCATCGCCCGCAAGGTGCCCGTACCTGTCGTTGAACGACTTGAAGTTGTCTATGTCTATGATGAAGGCCGAAAAGCACCCGTCGTGCCTCTTGACCCTTTCTACTTCTTCGTAAAGCCTCTCCCTGAAATACCTCCGGTTGAAAAGGCCGGTCAAGGGGTCTGTCATGGAGAGCGTCTTGAGCTCTTCGCTCATGCTGTAGTATGCGCCGCGCTCGATTGCTATCGAGGCGTAGTTGGCAAAAGAAAGCAGCAGGTGCAGGTCTTCTTCAGAAAAGGCCCCGCCGCAGAGCTTGTCAGAGACATTTATGACGCCTATGACCCTGTTCTCGAGCTTCAGCGGTACGGAGATGAAAGACTTTGTCCTGTACCTGGGCCTGTTCTTCCAGGAAGGCACCTCGTCTTCTATGTCTTTCACAATGACCGGCACTCCCCTGGCCGCTATCGACCCGGAGATGCCCTCGCCCACCTTGACTTTCAACCCGTCAGCCAGGGCCTTGTCCATGCCCCTTGCGGCCTTTATGGAAAGCAGGTTGTTCTTGTTGTCCAGTATCATGAGCGAGCCCTGCTCAGCGCCGACGAGCTCGGCGGATTTCACCAGTATGGTCTCGTAAAGCTCCTCCCTGTCAAGGACAGGAGCAATGGCCTTGTAGACCTGCTCAAGCGCGTAAAAGCCCTTGAGCCTCGTGTTCGAGGAGTCGCCGGCACCCTTTTCAGCCGCCGAGACCATGCACCTCAATATCGGGATAGCCATGTTGTTTACTATTGAAGGTATTGTAAAGAGCGACCTGGGAGGTATGGTCTTTATATCCGGCCTCAGCCTTGAGACCGCCTCCCCGTCGAACCCGTATCCGGTAATGCCTTCGTAAAAGTCTTTTATATCGCTGCCCTCGAGGTAGACATGCCCGCCAATGACTACAAAGGCGTATCTGGAATCAACGACCACGGGGATGGCGAAGAAGTACTGGTTGGCATGGCACTTGTAGACATAGGGGCTTTCATTCTCAAGCACCTGCGCGACGGCCCTGCCGGTCATATCGCGGCACAATCCTGCGCCCTTGGGACAACTCTTTACAGCCTTGCAGACCGGGCTTTCCTTCGTGGACGGGACAAGCACCGTCCCTGAGCCGTCATAAAGGCTGAGCGGTATATCCAGAAGGAGCGAGACCCCGTTCTGGAACTCGCGCCATGAAGACAGGTCGGTTGAGCCTGGCAGACTGGCATAGCCGGTTTTTTTCCGCATGTCGTTACCGCTGGTGTCGAGTAGCATCTTTTCCGTCCAATGGAGCAAAAAAAAATGCCGTTAACACCCGGGAACGGGTATTGCGGCATCTTGCCTTTTTCAGGCCCGCCTTGAGCCTAACACGCAGAAAATGTGAATCGCGTAAACAGGATCAGCCGCAGTTAAGAGGTGCTGGAACTCCAGACGGTCGAAAACCTGATACATTGACTTATCATAAATACTTGAAAAAGACAATAGGGTATTAGGCATGAAAGGGCAAAAAAAAGCCCTGGAAGCAGGGCTCCAGGGCTTTTAAGATGGGGAAAGCGCCTTATGCGCTTGCAACAGCTTGTTTTTTCTTGTCTTTCCAGAAGAGCAACATCGGGCTTGCTATGAATATGGAGGAATATGAGCCGACTATTATGCCGAGCACCAGGGCCAGGGCAAAGTCATGGATAACTTCTCCTCCGAGGAGCATGAGGGAAAGAGAAGCCAGAAATGTCGTAAGCGAAGTCACTATCGTCCTTCTCAATACTTCGTTTACCGACCGGTTCAAAAGGGGCGCTAACCCCTCCTTGCTCTTTTTATGGAGGTTCTCCCTTATCCTGTCGAAGACCACGACCGTATCCGTCAGGGAGTACCCGGCCAGGGTAAGAAGCGCGGTTACTACGAGGAGGCTTATCTCCTTGTCGAGGATGTAGAATATTCCGAGCACCGCGAGCACATCATGGAAGGTCGCGATTACGGCCGCCACGCCGAACCTGAATTCGAACCTCCAGGCCACATAGATGAGTATGCCGACAAGGGATATGATGATCGCCCAGAGCGCGTCCCTCTGTAGCTTTTTGCCGACCGTAGGGCCAATCTCAGATGTTGACTCCACAATGTACGGGTTGTCCGGCATGCCCTTGGCAAACACATCCCCTATCGACTGGGAGACGGCGCGAAGATCGCCACCCGTCCTGCTGATCTTCACAAGGAGCTTCGTTGGCTCGGCGAACTGCTGCAGCTCGGCGTCGGTAAAGCCCCCGGTTTCAAGAATTCCCCTTACCTTTTCCATCTCCAGTGGTTTTTCAAACTTGAACTGGATGGCTATGCCGCCCTCGAAATCGGTTGAGAGGTTGGCCTTCCCGAGAGGGATCGCCAAGGCCGCGATGATGCCGACTATCACGAGTATTATCGAAATGGCAAAAGTTATCTTCCTTTTGCCCATGAAATCGATTTTTGTGTCACCCCATATATCCATCTGTCCTCCGAAAAATCCGAACTGCGAAAGCTAACCTGTTGAGTTTGCTGAAACTCCGTTTTTTCAGCAGCCTCTTAGATGCTGAGCCTCTTTACCCTGAACTTCTCGTTCATTATGTCGAACGAGACCTTGGTGCCCACCAGCGAGGTAAAGAGGTTTATGAGTATGCCGAGGCTCAATGAAACGGCGAAGCCTTTTATCGGGCCGCTGCCAAACTGGAACAGGACCGCGGCAGTTATAAGCGTCGTCACATGGGAGTCCACAATTGTCCACCACGCGTGGTCATACCCGGCGTTCACGGCGGACCTCGGCGTGCGCCCGGTACGGAGCTCCTCTTTTATCCTCTCGAATATGAGGACATTTGAGTCCACGCCCATGCCTATCGTAAGGACTATGCCGGCGATGCCCGGGAGGGTAAGCGTGGCGTTAAGCCAGGCCATCGCACCCAGGAGCATTACTATGTTGAGGAATATGGCTATGTCTGCCACGAGGCCCGAAAGCCTGTAATAGATGAGCATGAAGATAAGGACCAGCGCGGTGCCGAGTACTCCGGCCCTTACCCCGGCGTTGATGGAGTCCTGGCCGAGAGTGGGGCCGACGGTCACATTCTGTATGATATTGACCGGCGCGGGAAGGGCTCCGGCGCGGAGCACTATGGCAAGGTCGGTTGCCTCTTCGTAGGTGAAGCCGCCGGATATCTGAGCCTTGCCGCCGCTTATGGCTTCCCTTATCTGCGGGGCCGAATGGATGTTGCCGTCAAGGACTATGGCAAGGCGCTTGCCTACATTCTGGCTCGTTACCCTCTCGAATACGCGGGCGCCGTTGGAGTCGAATGTCAGTGAAACATAGGGCTCATTATACTGGCTGTCAAAGGCCACCCTCGCGTCCGAAAGCGCGTCCCCGGTCAGAAGGGGCTCTTTTTTGACGAGGAACGGGGTCTTCTCGACCTGCCCGGTCTGGGGATTGACGGCGCTTTGGTACAGCACCTCAGAGCCGAAAGGCGCGCCCCCACTAGCCGCGCCGGCCGCGTCCATCGACTCGTCGACGAGCCTGAACTCCAGGACCGCGGTCTTGCCTATGAGCTCAATGGCCCTCGCGGGGTCTTTCAAACCGGGCAGCTGTATGACTATCTCGTCTTCGCCCTGCTTCTGGATGATGGGCTCGGCCACGCCGAACTTGTCTATCCGGTTCCTTATCGTCTCGAGGCCCTGGGAGACGGCCGCGTCCTTTATGCGCTTCACCTCTTCTTCCGAAAGGTTGAAAAGGAGCCGCCCGCTCTCATCGACCGGCGCGTTGAACACGCCGAACTCGTCGTCCATGAGTTTGGTTATCTCGCCCTTTGTCTTTTCGTCAGGATAAGCGACGGTTATGGCGCTGCCGCCCGTCCTTGAGACGCTGTAATACGGGATGGACTTGGCCTTCAAGGCATCCTCGACCGAGCCGGAAAGCCTCTGCGTATGCGTCTCGACGGCTTTTGCCTGGTCAACATTAAGGACCAGGTGCATGCCGCCCTGGAGGTCGAGCCCCAGGTTTATCTTTGGGACATTATCGGCCCAGAACGACGGCAGCCTCTTTGAAAGAGGAGTTGACGGCAAAAAGAGCGCCAGCGCGGCAACGCTGAACACCGCGAGCATGACGATACGCCAGAAGATGCTTCTCATTATTTACTCCGCAGTCTTTCTCTAACAGGATGTTGAAAAGCCTTTCCGGGCTTTTTCAACCGCGCTTTGGCCGGAGTGAACCCGCCCAGATCTTACGGATTGCCCGGCTTTTTCAGGTCCGCAATCCGTCAATACAACCGTGTGGTGCCTTAAACAGGCTCTTTTCAGCAGCCCTTTGAAAGCAAAAGGCCGCCCCGGATGGGGCGGCTCGATTTTTTGCAGAATTCCTATGCCTGGGGCTTCCTTACGGAGATGGCCTCCTTGGAGACCTTCACCTTCACGCCCTCGGCAACCTCAACGGAGACGGTATCCTCGTCGATCAGGTCTACCCTGCCGTGCATTCCGCCGGTAGTGACGACCTGATCGCCCTTCTGTATGGCCGAGATCATCTGCTTGTGCTCCTTGGCCCTTTTCTGCTGAGGCCTGATAAGGAGGAAGTAGAAGATTACGAAAAGTATTATGAGCGGGGCGATGCTCATGATACCTGAAAGCCCGGGTGTGGTGGCCTGCGGAGCGTCTTCCGCAAAGGCAAGAGCAACTGGAAAGAAAAGCACTGGTGGTTCCTCCTTTAAATTAGTTCCTCGAACTGCGGGGCTTCCTGCCTCTGCCCGTGGAACTTCCTTTTGAACTCGTCGAACTTCCCGTCCCCTATCGCCTGCCTCATCTGCTTCATGAGGTCGCCGTAGTAGTACAGGTTGTGGATGGTGTTTAGCCTCGGGGCCAGCATCTCGCCGGCCATGTAAAGGTGCCGGAGATAAGCCCTGGAGAAATTCCGGCAGGTGTAGCAGCCGCAATCGGCGTCTATGGGCTGCGGGTCCTTTTCGTACTGCGCATTCTTTATAACCAATTTTCCAAACCTTGTAAAGAGAGTTCCATTCCTGGCGTTCCTCGTGGGCATGACGCAGTCGAACATGTCCACCCCCATTTCAACGGCGTAGACGAGGTCTTCGGGCGTGCCCACGCCCATCAGATACCTGGGCTTGTCCTGGGGAAGGAGGGGCACTGTGGCCGCTATCATATCCTTCATAAGCCCCTTTTCCTCGCCGACGCTGAGGCCCCCAATGGAGTAGCCGTCAAAGTCCATGTCAACAAGACTCTGGGCGCTCTCCTTTCGCAAGTCCTCGTACATGCCTCCCTGGACTATCCCGAACAGGGCCTGGCCGTTCGGGACCTTGGCGTCCTTGCACCTTCTGGCCCACCTGTGCGTAAGGTTCATGGACTCAACGGTGTACTCCCTGTCAGCCGGATAGGGCGTGCACTCGTCAAGTGGCATTATGATGTCGGCCCCGAGAGCTTCCTGTATCTCTATGGCGCTCTCCGGGGTCAGAGCGCATCTCGTACCGTCGAGATGCGAGCTGAACTGGACGCCTTCTTCGGTTATCTTCCTCAGCTTGCAGAGGCTGAAGACCTGAAACCCGCCGCTGTCGGTCAGTATAGGCCCTTTCCAGTTCATAAACCCATGGAGACCGCCCAGGTCTTTCACCAGCTTGTGACCGGGACGAAGATACAGGTGATATGTGTTGGCGAGTATTATCTCGGCGCCTGTGGCCGTGAGCTCTTCCGGGGTCAGGCCCTTTACAGAGCCCTTTGTCCCAACCGGCATGAAAACCGGCGTGGTGAAAGAGCCGTGCGGGGTCGTCGCGCGCCCCAGACGAGCGGATGAGTCGTTTTTAATGAGTTCGAATGAGAATTTCATCTGGTTACAGTTGCCTTTTTATTTATTCAAGCCAGTTGCTTTTTATAACTGTGTATTATAGCAGTATAGAATAAGGCTGCTCTAAAAATTAGCTATTTTTTCTGAGGTCGAGGAAGGGTGGAAGTAAAAAGCGGAGCATATATGACAATATGTGAGCATTTTTACTTCTACCCTGACAAAGAGATCAGGAAAAAGAGCAATTTTTAGATTATGAACATCGCGTCGCCATAGCTGAAAAACCTGTACTCTTTTCTTACCGCCTCTTTGTAGGCCTCCAGAACAAGCTCCCTTCCGGCAAAAGCGCTGACCAGCATGAGGAGCGTGGACTCTGGCAGGTGAAAGTTGGTCAAAAGCGCGTCTACCACCTTGAACCTGTATCCGGGATAGATAAACAGATTGGTCGAACCTTCGAGCACAGGGGAGGCAAAGCCGCCAGCGACGCTCGCCTCAAGGGCCCTTGTAGATGTAGTACCGACCGCTACTACCCTCCTGCCCTCTTCCTTTGCCTTCATTACGCGCGAGAAAACGGAGGCGTCTATCCTGTACCGCTCCCTCATCATCCTGTGCTCTTCTATGTTTTCAACGCGCACCGGCATGAAGGTGCCGGGGCCGGTATGAAGCGTGACATGGCAGACCTCGACGCCCATGGCCTTTATCCCTTCAAGAAGCTGCCCGGTGAAATGCAGGCCTGCCGTGGGAGCGGCAACAGCCCCGTCGACTCCGGCGAATACGGTCTGATAACGGCTTAAGTCGGCATCCGTCGCCTCTCTCTTTATATACGGAGGCAAAGGCACTTTGCCAAGCTTTTCGAGGTCCAGGGCGCTGGAAAAACGGCAGATGAAAAGTCCCTCTTCGTCCTGCCCCATCATCTGGCCCTCGACGCCGTCAAATAATACTTTTGCGCCGGGCTTCAATCCCTTGGCGGGCTTGGCAAGGCACTTCCATTCCTCAATCCCGGCGGCAGATATTTTTTCCACGAGCAGCAGCTCGACCTTCCCGCCGCTGGGCTTGGCCCCTAAGAGCCTCGTCGGTATTACTTTCGTGTCATTCAGGATGAGCAGATCACCGGGCCTCAAGCACGCCGGAAAATCCCTGAAAAGACGGTGGCCTACCCGGCCGTCCTTCCTCGAGACCGTCATCAGGCGCGAAGAATCCCTTTCGCCCAGGGGCTCCTGGGCTATGAGGCGTTCGGGCAGGTCGAATGTGAAATCCTTGAGGTCCATGAAAGCCTTGATTAGGAAGCTCATATGTTTCTCTGTCATTCTGAGAGAGCGAAGCGACCGAAGAATCTCGTAACTTGCCGATTTATTTACACACGAGATTCTTATCTCGCCCCATCCTTGGGGCTCGACCCTTCGGGCCTTCTCGCTTACGCTCGAAGTTCAATTTTTGCTATCCTGCAAAAATTGTCGCTACGCTCAGAATGACATACTGTTGCGAATCGACCAGAGCTTCCCTGAAAATATTATAAATAAAAACCCCGTGCCCGATTTGACAACCGGCTGTTTCAGGCGGAAAATTTGAACAGGCCTGACGCGAAGCATACCATAAGGCATGCCACTTTCCTGAAATCTCCCGTCTGCCGGGTGAGGTCAGGACAGGGCTCGGGAACCCCGCGCCGGGCCTTTACTTTTTATAACCAGGCCGAGTTTACCAGGCCTTTGTCAGTTCTGTGCCCGGGTAGAAGTGAAGGAGGATATCCCTGTAGGAGTAGCCGTTTTCAGCCATGCCCTTCGCGCCCCACTGGGAAAGTCCCACGCCGTGTCCGGAGCCCCTGCCCTTGAACACGAACATCTCCGCGCCCCGCTCGACATCGAATATGGCCGACCTCAAGACCGAATAGCCGAGAATGCTCCTCAAGTCCTCGCCGGAGATGTTTACCTCCCGGCCTTCAGCGTCCCTTATGGCAAGCACCCTTACCCTGCCTGCCGGGGTTGTCTCCATGACCTCGACTTCACGCGGGTCTCCGATATTGCGCCCTGAGCGCCTGAGCTGTTCGCCGAGGCTGGGGGCTGACGCCGTGTAATCCCATTCGTACCTGGGCGCGCCCGCGTCAAACGGGCTTTCAACGGATACGAGATACGGATAGTCCCTCGACCATACGAATCTTGAAGATTCGGTCATGCCGCCCGCGTTGGAATGATAGACCGTAAGCGCGGGCTCATCAGCGTACATGAGGATCTCTCCGGCCGTAGCCTGCACGGCGCTTATCGCGGCCTTGTCCTCTGCCGACGCTCCGCTGTAGACCTGGCCCATGACCGAGCTCTCGACATGCCAGAGGGCGCCGGCACGCTTGTTCCTGTTGAAAAGGGCGTAAGTCCTAGCGATGACGGCCTGAGTTTTTATTACATCCTCAGACCACCTCGAAGATATCTCGTTATTTATTATCCCGGCCAGGTATGACTCGATGTCTACTTCGTTTATGACCAGGAGGCCCTGCTTGCCTTCGGCGATCTCGATATTACCCCTGTAAGGGCGGCCGTTCACGAATATGTGCCCGCCCTCAGGGAATAGCCTCAGTGGAAGAGGTTTTTGCTTTCCGTTCACCCGGGCATACCCAGCAGCCGCGTCCCTTACTATAAGCGAACCCCTGTCAGTGCCCTTCAACTCGAGCGAAGCCGTCCCTTTCATTATAAGGACGCGAATGCGTTCGCCGTGGTCAGCTTGACCGGGGACCGTGCGCAGACACCCCGAGAAAAAGAACACGAACAGGATTATAAGACGCCAGGGCCTATCCTTGAAATAAGAGAGCACGCTTTTTTCCGGGGGTCAAAAGATACGGACCAGAATCGGTGCGACGGTCCGGAGATTACAGTTACCAATACGATTATCCTCATCGGCCTGTGTGGCTTCCTTCGATGAGGCGGGACAACGCGTCCATATTCAGCTCAGAATATCCCTTATGGCTAAAATAAGCACTATGCCCACGGCCATTATGCCGAAGCCTATGGCCCTCATCTTCTTCTCAGGCAGGCTGTGTATCCAGTGCGCCCATTGCTTTACGGCCTTGGGGAAGCCGAAGTACGGTATGCCTTCCATCACAAGAAGAGCGCCGAACATCATGAGGAGATAGCTTAAACTTTCAGATTGTAAACTCATACAACACCCGTTTTAAACACTCATTATCAGGCTGTTCAAAAACTTCATATGCAAGGCGCCCTTGAGCGAGGAATGAGGCGTACTCTTCTGTACGCCGCAATTACGAGCGACAAAGACAACGAAGCAAATGGAGCTTTTTCAACAGCCTGAGGCTACTTGCCCTTGCAATTGCAAAGCTTTCTCAGATAATCCTTGAGCGAGGATATCTCCGCCTTTGAAAGGGTCTTACCGTATGGCGGCATGAGGCTCGACTTGCTCGTTGCCGGGCCGCCTTCCGTTATCGCGTTTATTATGTCGGCGTCCGTGAGCTTTTTCATCTCAACGGCGCTCGTATGGTCGCGGGGGCTCACGGGCATTTCCTTAGTGGCGTTAGGCCCGTCGCCCATGCCCTTCAATCCGTGGCACTGGGCGCAGTGGAACCTGTACAGGTCTTCGACAGCTTCACCAGAGGCGGTAGATGCGCCAGCGGATAAAACAAAGGCAAAAGTGATTATCGATAATGAAAACCATTTGACTCGCATTGGCTCTCCTTTAAAGGCTACCTCTGATAAAGGCTGCCTCTAAAAATTAGATATTTTTTCTGAGATCAAGGAAGGACGGAAATAAAAAGCGCAGCATATATGTGAATATGTGAGCATTTTTATTTGCCCTGCCGAGATCAGGAAAAAGAGCAATTTTTAGAGGTAGCCTAAAGTCAGTTCAGGCTTCCAACATAGGATGCAAGTTCCTTCATTTCTGCTTCGTTCAGTATGCCGGAGTAGACCGGCATCATCTTCACGGGCTTGAACGCCTTGGGGTTTTTCAGATACGAGTAGACCCAGTCCGGGTTGAGCCGCTCGGTAGCCCCGATAAACGACGGACCTGAGAGGCCTCCGGCCATCTTGCCCCTGACCCTCATGCTATGGCAGCCGTAGCATGACTGCTTCTTCAAAAATATTATCCGGCCTTTAGGGGATTCAACAGCCGCTATGCCAAGGGGTTTCACCTCGGGCGATTTGAGGCTCATGAGGTATGCCGCCACATCGGATGCGTCCTTCTGGGAAAGCTTCGGGTGGTCGCCCCTGTTCCTGTCGGTAACGGAGTTATACGCGAGCGGCCTTATGGGCTGGGGGCTCGCAAGCCACTTTTCAAGAAAGCCGGACTTGAACTTGCTGCCCGAATACCATAGCTCAGGGCCTTTTTTGGCCAACTGGTCTTTTATGGTCTTCTCTTTCGCAGGCCCCTGTACCTGATGACAACCGGCGCATTTGTTCGCGTCAAAGGCCTTTTTTCCCTCGTCGACCCCGGCAAAGGAAGGGGCGGCCCAGAGAAGGACTGCGGCAGACAAAAGCCCTGCCGCGAATAAACGCCTGATTATCATCTCAACGGCTCCTTTTTCTAATACCAGGAATAAGGAATTTCGTTTTTATTCGATAGAGCGGCCCGGCCAGCGTCAGTCAGCCAAAGACGCCATAAAAATACCGGGACAAGGCAGCTTTTATGGTAACTGTAAGGAAGGAGTTTGTCAAGGGGATTAGGGCTGAAAAGGCTTTGGAAAACACGGACTTTCAGGATTTTCCGCCGATAAGCCGCAGAAAATCCTGAAGTTCCAAAAGGCAAACTGCGTGAAACCTTCGAAACTCAAATAAATTTTGATTCTTTGCGGGTTCAGGGTTGCACCCTGAACCTTTCAGTTCAGACTGGCAACGGATCTACCATAACCGAATATTTCGGGTTCAGGTTACAAACCTGAACCCGCTAAAGCATTTTTATTTACGCCTGCCGAGATCAGGAAAAAGAGCAATTTTCAGGCCTTATCAGATGATCTCGAACCTTTCCTGGTGGAACCTGTCGACCGGCTTCACGACCACCTCTCTGCCGGTCTTTTTCTCAATATCCGCTATAGGCGCCGGGTCTTCCTTGAGCCTCTCGGCGATGGAAGCGCTCACATAGAGGCTTGCCTTTTTCTTCCTTAACGGCAGCTCCCTTTGAAGCTCCCTGTATATCTCCATTATAACGGTGTCCCTGGCTTTCACATTCGCGTTGCCGTCGCAATACGGGCACGGCTCGCACAGGGACTGCACAAGGGACTCCCTTACGCGCTTCCTCGTCATCTCCACTATGCCGAGCTCGGATATCTTCAGGATGTTGGTCCTGGCCTTATCTGCCTTCAACGCCTCTTTCAGGGCGTTATAGACTTTTTCCCTGTCCGCTGTCCTGGACATGTCTATGAAATCGATGACTATGATGCCGCCGATATTGCGGAGGCGCAGCTGATAGACGGCCTCTTTTACGGCCTCGAGGTTCGTCTTTAATATCGTATCGTCAGAGCTCTTCTTTCCGACATACTTGCCGGTGTTGACATCGATGGCGGTCAGGGCCTCCATCTGGTCTATCACCAGATGCCCGCCGGAGCGTAGCCAGACTTTCCTTTCAATAGCGTCGGTCAGCTCTATCTCGATTCCGTTGGCGTCGAATATCTCCTCTTCGCCCTGGTAGAGCTCGAGCCTTTCGGCAAGGTGGGGCATGAACTCCTCGACGAACTTTTTGGCTCTCTCGTACTCTTCTTTCGAGTCTATGACGAGCCTTTCGATGTCGCTCGAGAAGACATCCCTTATTATCCTGAGCGTGATATCAAGCTCTTCCCATACAAGCCCGGGCGTCTTCACCTGCTCTTTTTTCTTCTGTATGGACTGCCAGAGCTTGATGAGGAACTGCATGTCCGCATGGATTTCCTCTTTGGACATGCCTTCGCAAACGGTCCTAATGATAAAACCGTTGCCCGGAGGCTTCATGGAGTGGACTATCTCGCGCAGGCGCCTTCTTTCCTTCTCGCTCGCTATCCTTCTTGAGATGGCGACCTTGTCGTAGGTAGGCATGAAGACAAGATACCTGCCAGGCAGTGAGACATACGAAGTCACGCGCGCGCCCTTTGTGCCTATGGGCTCTTTCGCGGCCTGGACCAGGACCTCCTGGCCTTCCTTGATGAGGTCCTGTATCCTGGCTTCGGCGCGTTTTTTGTGCTCCTCTTCCTCATCATCAAGCTCCGGCTCCTGAATATCGGAGACATGGAGGAAAGAGGTCCGCTGGATGCCTATCTCCACGAAGGCGGACTGCATGCCCGGGAGCACCCTCACGACCTTGCCATTGTAGATATTGCCTGTTATTCCCCTGTCCTTGGCGCGCTCAACATAGAACTCGACCAGACGGCCCTGTTCGACCAGGGCGACCCTGGTCTCAAAGGGGTTGTGATTGATAAGCAGTTCTGTCCTGTTGCTATTATTATCGTTTTTCATCAAATGTGCGGAGGGACCTCCGGAAGGAAATAGGAACCTTACTGAACGGTCCTGATTTTGAGGACGGGGATTAGGGACGCGTCTTCCCTTGAGAGGCCGAACAGACAGGCCAGAACGTCAGCGGGCCGCACGGGAGGGGTGCCTTCTACCTTTCGCAATACGAGCGACAGGTTCGAATCTCCCGCGTATGAAAGAGCGGCCAGCGATGGTTTCAAATCGACGTCTGTTACCTTGTCCTCTCTGGTGATGCGTACAGGAATGGAGTCCTTTGCTGAAAAATCCCTTAACAATCCTTCAATTCTTTCAGGCTCTATATTAATGCCCAATGGGCCGTCCTTAATCTGAGCAATGTACTCTGTCATAATAGCAGAGGGAAATGAAAGTTTCAAGGGCAAGGGGGATGCCGACAGAAAACGGATTCCCTCCGGCAGTTCCGCGTTAAGCTTTCCGAGGGCCTCTTCAGGGGCTACGAACGCCGCGAACTCGATATCAAGGTACTCCTCGAGCGACTCCATGCCGACCGGCAGGGGCGCGCCAAAAGAGAGCTTCGGCATGGGGTGAAAGCCCTGAGAGTACCTGAGCGCCAGCCCCGCCCGCCTTGTTGCCCTGATGACGACCAATATCAGCTCAAGATGGCCCAGAAACCTCGCGATGCCGGTTTTAGAAAAGCGGAACCTCACCCTGCATGACTCTTCAATTGACGGCGCCTTTGCGGCCGAGTCGAATACCGGGCCCTCTTTGGCTGACCTGGGCTTTATGACCTTGTGGTCGCACAGGCCGCAGTTCGAGCACCTGTCAACCTTGCAGTCCAGCGTCCGGGCAAGCTCTATCGCCCGCTCGAACTCCTTTATCAAAAACTCTTTTGCCACGCCGGGGTTCAGGTGGTCCCATGGGAATACCTCGTCAAAGGGACGCTTTCTTCCTATATAGAAGGCCGGGTCAACTCCCGCCTCATTGAAAGATTCCAGCCATTTGTTGAAGTCAAACTTCTCGCTCCAGCCGTCAAACCTGCACCCTTTAAGGAACGCGCTGAGGATTGCCCTTGAAAGCCTCCTGTCGCCCCTGGCAAAGACCCCCTCGACGATGCTCATGTCGGCGTCGTGCCACTTGAAGCCGAGCTTTATCCGGCTGAGTTCCCTTCTGAGGACCGCCTGCTTTCCAAGCCCCTGCTCCATTGTTATCTGCGGCTCCCACTGGAACGGCGTCCAGGGCTTTGGTATGAAGCTCGATGCGCTGACATTTATCTGAGGCATCTTGCCGCCTGAAGCCCTCTTTCCGATGTTCTTCACGCAATCGGCAAGACGGACTATCTCCAGTATGTCTTCTTCGGTCTCAGTCGGCAGGCCTATCATGAAGTAGAGCTTGAGCCCCTTCCACCCGAGGGTGAATATGTCCTGGGCCGCCGCGTGAAGGTCTTCTTCCTTTATGCCTTTATTTATAAGAAGGCGCAGGCGCTCGCTCCCTGCCTCCGGGGCAAGCGTGAACCCGGTCTTTCTGACCCTCTTTATCTCGGTAGCCACTTTCGCGCTCAGCGTGCCTACCCTCAAGGAAGGAAGAGAAACGGCTATCTTCTCATCCGAAAACTTCTTCATGAGCCCGGCGAGCAGGTCCTCTATAAATGTATAATCCCCGCTGGAAAGAGAAAGCAGGGACACCTCGTTATAACCCGTAGCCTTGAGGCTTTCGTTTATTATTTTGATGATGTTCTCGGGCGTCCTCTCCCTCACGGGCCTGTAGATCATGCCGGCCTGGCAGAACCTGCAACCCCTTGTGCAACCGCGTGAAATCTCAACGCTGACCCTGTCGTGGACTGTCTCCAGAAAGGGCACGACCGGCCTTGTCGGCAGAGGCAGGGAGTTGATATCGGGTATGGTCCTTTTTACGACCTTTTCGTAGCCCTCGACAAGCGGGACTATTGTCCTCACTGTCCCGTCGTCGTTGTATTCGACGCCGAAGAACGAAGGCACATACATGCCGGGTATTTTAGCGAGCCTCTTTAAAATCTCTTCTCTCGGCTCGCCAAGGCGACTGCCTTCAATGACCGCATCCGCTATCTCAAGGATGGCCTCTTCGCCATCCCCGAGCAAAAATGCGTCGAAGAACTCGGCTATAGGCTCCGGGTTGAACACAGACGGGCCGCCGCCAATGACAAAAGGCTCGCCTTCTTTCCGGTCTTTCGCAAGAAGGGTTATGCCGCCCAGGTCGAGCATGTTGAGGATGTTGGTGTAGGAAAGCTCGTACTGAATGGAAAGGCCGAGTATGTCGAGCTCATCGAGCGGGATGCTCGATTCAAGCGTTGTGAGCTTGAGCCCTCTTTTCCGGAGAAGCTCCTCCATGTCGGCCCAGGGCGCGAATACGCGCTCGCAGGCTATGTCTTCCCGTGAATTAAGCACCTGGTAGAGAATCTGCAATCCCAGGTGGCTCATGCCTATCTCATAGGCGTCAGGAAAGCCCATAGCGAACTTGAGGCTCACGCTGGAGAGGTCTTTTTTTATGGAATTCACCTCGCCGCCCGAGTACCTGGAGGGCTTTCTTACGAGGGGAAGGAGGGTCTTGATGTCGGTCATATTGATTTCAAATCCTTGGATTTACTTATCAAATTTGTCATTCTGAGAAGATGAAGTGCGTAGGTTGGGTTAGCGAAGCGTAACCCAACAAACATTATTTGAAAGTACTACTGAATTGGTGGGCGCAGCCCACCCTACCAAAAATTAGCTATTTTTTCCGAGATCGAAAGAGATCGGGAAAAAGAACAATTTTAAAAGCGCTTCAGCACACCCCACACCTTACGCAATTGCCCACATCGCACGGAGGCGTCTGCTTGCCCTCGAGCCCCTTCTGAAACTCCTTCCAGAAATAGCCCTTTTTCACGCCGTGGTCTATGATGTCCCAGGGCAGTATCTCATCCCTGCCCCTGACCGAGTAAACCGATTCTTCTATGAAAGATTCCATGCCTTTCATCGCCCTTTTCCAGCCGGACTCTGACGCCTTTTCTATAATTTCCGCTGCCCTTCTATCGGCCCTCGCGAGAAAGGCCTGCATAAAGGCTTCCTTCGCGGACATGTCTGTCACCTTGACGCCGGTCTTGGCAAGCTCCCTCTTTATCATCTTAAGCCTTCTGTCTACAACGCCAGCGTCCTCGAACCTGTGCCACTGGAACGGGGTGAAAGGCTTCGGGACAAACGGGTTTACGCTAAGTATTATCTCGCCGCCCTTCCTGAACGCCTCTCTTATCTTTTTTGTGAGGACGGCAATCCCCAGGGCATCCTCGTCTGTCTCTTCAGGGAGGCCCACGAGGAAGTAGAGCTTCAATCTCGTGAACCCGGCCTCGGCGATGAGGCGGACTGATTCCATGATCTCGTCCTCTGTTATGCCCTTGTTGACTATGTCCCTCATCCGGTCGGTCCCGGCCTCCGGGGCAAGGGTTATGGTCCTGTAGCCCGCCTCTTTGAGTAACGCAAGAAATTCATTGTCCAACTCATCGAGCCTGAGCGACGACAGGGTAATGGTGCCGCCCTCGTCAATGCCGCGCTTCAATATTTCCTTTATAGCCGGGTACTCTGAAACAGCCGTGCCCACGAGTCCCACTTTGCCGGCCCTCTTGAGGCCAGCGTTTACAGCTTCGGCGACCTTCTTTTCTTCCCTCATCCTCGGGGGCAGGTACAAGAACCCGGCCGCGCAGAACCTGCACCCTCTCGGGCAGCCGCGCTCGGCCTCGACGCAATAGGTATCAGGCAGTTCCGTGCAAGGAGTGTAGACAAAGCTCTGCGGAACCGGAAACTGGTCAAGATCGCGCGCCTTGGAGGCCTTGACAGTCTTTTTCGCGCCATCCAGGGCCTTGACCGATTTTATATGTATGCCGTCGTACTCGAATTCGTAAAAAGAAGGCACGAAGACCCAGTCGATTGAGTCCAGTGTCTTCAATGTCTCGTGCTTGCCAAGCCCCTTTGCCCTGCAATCCATGAGCCTGTCTATGACAGGCTGGGCCGCGCCTTCGGCGTCGCCCACAAGGAAAAAATCCATGAAAAGGGCGAGCGGCTCAGGGTTGAGACCGACCGCGACCCCTCCGGCCGCGACAAGCGGGCCGCTTCTGTCCAAAGACCTTACCTGCACGCCCGCGAGTTTCAAAATAACGGGTATATTGAAGTAGTCATCCTCAAACGGGGCCGAAAAGGCGATGAGGTCAAACTCTCTCAAAGGTGTCTGGGTCTCAAAGGAAAAAAGCTGCGACCCTGTGCGCTCATACTCTGGGAGGTCCTCTTTTTCAGGCAGGAAGGCCCGTTCGCAGACGCAGTTATCAATATTATTGAGAAGGCCGTAGACCGCCTGGAAGCCGAGGTTGGCCATGCCGAGGCCATAGCGGTTCGGATAGACGAGGCAGACCCTGAGCCTTCCGCCATGCTCCTTGTAAACGGTCCCGCTCTCCTTTGAGAGGAGTTCGCGCGCCTTCTTTTTAAGATTCCAGGATATGGATATACCTCCGTTGCAAGGCCCTCCTGACACAAGAGCCATTAAAAATTATCCCATAGAGACGGAAGGTTTACAAGGCGGGAAGAACTGACAGGATGCTGAAAAGCTCTTATCTGTCATTCTGAGGGAGCGAAGCGACCAAAGAATCTCGTCCTTCAAGTAACTTCAACACTTTGAGATTGCCTCGTCGCTACGCTCCTCGCAATGACAAAATAAAAAAGCAGGGAGGGTTGCCCCTCCCTGCCGTCATTCGAAGCGTTTAGTCAGCCTGCTTCCTGAGGAAAGTCGGCGTGTCGAAGTTAC
>Ga0209342_10001612_pt1 | contig 25156 bp, 39 predicted proteins | sample RifCSP16_2_FD_184023 | JGI IMG/M metagenome (GOLD analysis project Ga0209342, IMG submission 184023) | Soil microbial communities from Rifle, Colorado - Rifle CSP2_sed 16_2 (SPAdes) (version 2) | ecosystem: Environmental > Terrestrial > Deep subsurface > Rock core/Sediment | place: Rifle... | reverse complement strand
CGCAGCCGGACGGGCGGGAACGAGGGGAAGGCGCTCACGAACGGTCTGCCGCAAAGCGACTGCTACGTCAACGTCTTGCGTAGCGCGCTGGCCGTCGACTCGCTCGATTCGTGCGGCGTGTACTTTGGCACTACCGGCGGGCAGGTGTACGCCTCAGCCGATTCCGGCGACACATGGGCCCCCATCGTCCGGGACCTTCCCGCGGTGCTGTCTGTCGAGGTCCAGACTCTGCCATGATCCGAGTCGTACTCCCGCATCATCTGCGGACGCTGGCGCACGTTGGCAAAGAGGTCGAGCTCCAGGTTGAGGGGCCGACGACGCTGGGCTCGGTCCTGGATGCACTGGAAGCCCAGTATCCGATGCTGCGCGGGACGATCCGCGACCACGACACACAGCAGCGTCGGCCCTTCATTCGGTTCTTCGCCTGCGGGCAGGACCTATCGCATGAGCCGCCCGATGCACCACTGCCCGACGCAGTCGCGCTGGGCGCAGAGCCTTTTCGGGTGGTGGGGGCCATGGCCGGCGGCTAGACGCTGGCCCTGGCGGCGGAAGCGAGCCGGTGAACTTCCTGCGCGAGAATCCGGCCATCTGTGCGCCGCATGCCGTCACCGGCTCGTCGCTCAACATAGAGTTGGGCCGCCTTCATACCCAGCGAGACCAGTAGGCACAGTCGTGAATAAGGAGAAAGCAAACATGACCCTCCTTAACCAGTCCAGCGGAGGCGCAAACTTCCGTGCCGCCATCGATACCCTCGCCTGGCTCATCGAAGATGCCTTCCAGGGCGATCCCTCGCACTCACTCCTTGCCAATCTCCGCGATCTACGCGATGAAGACTGGACGGCGCTCCCGCCCGGCGGCGACCAGCCGCCCCTGGTTCCCGCCCAGAGTTTGCGCTCCCGCCCCCACGATGAACTCCTCGCCTGGCTCACCGAGGGCCAGCGCCGCTGGCTCGCCTCCGTTCGCGCCCTTTCGAACGATGCCGAATTAGACCGCGACCGCCTCACCAACTGGGGCGAACGTCTGCTGACCCGCGTCATCGTCCGCATCATGATTGCTCACGACCTGTACCACGCTGGCGAAATCAACCACCTGCGCGCCCTGCTGCATGGGAGCGACCGATGGCCATATTAGTAGCGTCGAAGCAAATCTTGTTCTCTCCCAGGCATATAAGGGGGCGGCCCAATAGCATCCTGAGAACAGGCAGCTTTTGGGCGACATCACAGCCTTGCCACCTTCCTGTTCTCTAGTGCAGGAATGCCGCACACTGCCAGCGATGGTGTTGAAGCTGAAGTGTTGACAGGAGACTCCAGAATGATGAACCAAGGATTCATCGCAAAAGCAACAATCATCATCAACTCTCCCGTGCCAAGAGTGTGGGACGCACTGACCAACCCAGACCTCATCAAGCAGTATCTGTTTGGCACGCAAGTGACAACCGATTGGAAGGTGGGTAGCTCCATAACTTACAAGGGTATATGGGAAGGTAAGGCTTATGAAGACAAGGGTAAAGTCCTGCAAGTTGAGCCGGGAAAACTCCTGGTCTCTACCTTCTGGAGTTCCTTATCAGGCTTGCCCGATGTCCCCGAAAGCTACAAAACTGTTCGCTATGAATTGTCGCCCGAAGGTGGCGAAACCAGGCTGACCATTACCCAAGACAACAATGCCACGCCTGAAGAAGCCAGCCATTCCGAGCAAAACTGGAAAATGGTCCTTGACAGCCTCAAGAAGATGCTGGAAGGATGAAAAACTGCGCTGACCACGCGGCTGTTGGCCACACAGCCTGCTGCGCTTTGGTGAGACGGCGTGACTGAAGTTGAGCGGCTCATCCAGCGCCTCAAGCGCACTCAGCACGGCTTCACCGATATCCGCGCCGCCGCCGATGAGCTGGCGCAGCGTCCGGCGCGCGAACGACTCACGCTCGCCAAAGCGCTCTTCGCAGCCGAGGTGTCGCAGGCGCGGATGCTGGCGACCTTTCTCTTCGGCGACGTTGCCGCACATTCCAAAGCAAGCCTGCGTTTCATGCGTAGCCGCATCAGCCGTGACGCGGATTGGCGTGTGCAGGAGACGCTCCGCGTGGCGCAAGCCTTTGACCGCTTCTGCAGAGACACGGGCTACGAGGCCGCGCTGCTCGTCATCCGCGATTGGCTGGTGGATGAGCACCCGAATGCGCGGCGGGCGGTCACAGAGGGTCTCCGCATCTGGACGGCGCGACCGTTTTTCCGCGAGCGTCCGGAACTTGCGATTGAACTCCTCGCCGCGCTGCGGGCCGACGAGAGCGAGTACGTCCGAAAATCGGTGGGCAACGCGTTGCGCGACATCAGCCGAAAACACGCTGTGCTCGTCCGCGCCGAGTTGAGAACGTGGGACGCAGCGGATAAGCGCGTCGCCTTGACGTACAAACTGGCGAGCCAATTCCTATGACCGACGTTGACTCGCTCTGGGATTACTGCGCAAGCCGCGCCCACACCAAGCGGCGAGTGGATTGCATGACGTGGATTGACTGGCTCATCGTCGCCCTCGCGGTGCTGGAGGCCGGGTGGATGGCCTTCGACGGCACACGCGCGCCCGTCGTCGGCGACTACGTTACGCCGAAGGAGGGCCGTACGCCGGGTAGCTCGGCCCGTAGTCGCGGTTGGTCGCCGCCATCGGCATTGCGCCCCGCTCGACGCTGATGAAGGCCATCTTCGCGGACTGAACTTTCGTTTTCTCAGCCCGGTAATCTTTCTGGCCCGAGTGACTCGTTCCACCAGAACAAGGAGCAATCATGAATTCAACATACAAGCCTCAAGGTTACACCTCCGTCTCGCCCTATCTGATCGTGGACGGCGCCAGCCGCACGATTGACTTCCTCGTGCGCGTCTTCGATGCGGTTGAGCTGCGCCGGTTCCCCGACCCAACCGGCAGGCTCATGCACGCCGAGGTGCGGATTGACGACACCGTGCTCATGCTGGCGGATGGCGTGGAAGGCTGGCCGCCGATCCCAGCCCATGTGCACATCTACGTCCCGGATGTGGACGCGACTTACCGGCGTGCCCTCGAAGCGGGTGCAGCCTCGGTGCAGGAGCCGGCGAAAAAGGACGACGCGGACAAACGCGGCGGGGTGAAGGACGCCCGCGGCACGACGTGGTGGATTGCCACCAAGGTGGAATAAAACATGCCGCCTCGAAAGCAAACCTCAAAGAAAAAAGCCTCTCACATCCGTGACTGGCAACCTATGAAGGACAAGGCAGCCCGTCTCCTTGAGGAACGCACCGGCGAAGATTTGCAAACTTGGAACCACCGGATCAAGAAGGAGGATTTGGAAGACGCAAAGCATCTCCGCGACTGGCTAACGAAACAAGGTGTTACGGGTTATGCGCAGTCTCTCCTCGTCATGGAGCGTTTCGGTTATCCAGACTTTCTTCTCGCGTCGGCCAACGCGCTCATGGATGGGCAATTTGCGGATCGGTTGCATCTGCGGCCGATCTTCGACGCCATCATTGACGCTGCGATGGGGCTTGGTGAAGTCGCCATCCAGGCGCGCAAGACATACGTCTCGCTGGTCTCGCCGCGTCGGACGTTCGCCCGGATACAGCCGACGACGAAGAATCGCATTGACCTTGGCCTCCGCCTCGAAGGACAAAAGCCTGGCGGACGCCTGCAGTCTTCGAAGATCCATGAAACCATGCGCCTCCAAATCAGCCTCACCACGCTCGACGACGTCGATTCTGAACTTCTGGATTGGCTGCAACGAGCGTACGATGAGAATAGTTAACCGATGACCCAAACCAACAAGCCCGAACTGCCTATTGGCTACTGGCTCAAGCGAGCGGATAGTCTGCTCACTGAGCAGATCAATCAATTGCAGGCCCGCCACGGCGTCTCACGGACTGATTGGCAGACCCTCAACCTGCTCAACGAAAGTGGCAGTTCGAGTAAAGAGCGGCTTTTTGAGAGCATGCGCACCTTCGTGGATGCCGCCGGTCTCGATGAAATCCTCTCTCGACTCAGTCAACGAGGCTGGATCGAACGCGGCCCGGTTTCTGGATCGGGCACGTCAGAGTTTCAACTTACAGCTGAAGGCCGCCGCCAACACACGGTCATCCTCGCCACGCAGAAAGAAGCCCGAGAAAAGGCGATGCGGGGGATCAGCGCCGAGGAATACGCGACGGCGATTAAGGTTTTGAAACAAATCGTCAGCAATCTGGAGGGGAACAGCAAGAACTAGCTATCTCCACGGTTTAGAAGGTGTAAGGCCAGGCCAGGGCTATGGTTTTGGCGTAGGTCTCCAGGTAGAGGATCAACGCCCGGGTGGGTTGCCACAGGGTGTTTTCGGGTGGGGTGGTGGCGCCGGGACGGGAGCCTGGGTCTATCCGGCGGCCGGGTTGATCACCGCAATCATGTATCAGGCATTTGCCTATTCCGAGCCCGCCAATAGGTTTCGAGCGTTGGCCTTTGCCGCCCTGTTGCAATAGATGTGCGCGATGTGACCCCTCAATCGGGTCTCGTCTCGTGCCGCTCGACATTCATCGCCTCCCGGACGGCTTGCTCCAGTGTCATCGCCCGGCCGTCAGCCCAGGCGGGCGCCAACGCGGGCACGTCCAGTTGGTCGTGCAGGTCGTCCACCATCGCCTGCACAGGTGGATCCAGGCGGTAGGGCCGCTCCTGCAGCATCTGCTCGGCGAAGCTCAGTAACCTGGCCGCCGAGTCAGGACTTTCCTGGGCGGCCTGGATCCGCGCCGCCGCCAACAGCGCTTCGATCAATTGCGAACGCTCCAGGTACTGGAAGTCGCGAGGTGAGATATGGCTGCCGTCGGCGGCATAGAACTTTGTGTAGGCGTTCAAGCTTTGTTGAAGGTAGTGGCCGGCCTGGTCCAGGTCCCCTTCCGCCACCGCCACCAGCGCCAGCCAGGTCAGGATGTTGGGAACCAGCGGCCGATGCGCAATTTCCTCGGACACAGCCAGGGATTCCTGCAGCGCGGCGCGGGCCGGGCCGGGTTCACCCTGGTAGAGCTGCACCACGCCCAGCCGCAACAGCCAGTCGGCCAGGCTGACGCGGTTGCGGGTTCGACGACACACTTCCACATATTCCGCGAAGCGGTGACGGGCGCCCGCCAGATCGCCGTCCAACAAGGCCAGCCGGCCGAGATTGCCGAGCGGGTAAAAGATATGCGTCACATTGCCCATCTCACGCAATAGTTGAAGACTCTCCTCATAAGCAGCCCGCGCCTCATCCAGCGCGCCCTGCGACCGCAGCTCGTCTCCCCACATCCACAGCGCGCCGGCCAGCGTCGGCCCTGGCTCCCCTGCCGCAGCAAACTAATCGCCTGCTGGGCAAAGCGCTGGCGCTCCGCCGGCACAGCCATGCTCATGACCCCGGCCGCCAATCCCAGCAAGTAGGGGTTTTCGACCCGCTGCGCCAGCGCATAGGCTTCCTGACTATAAGGCAGGGCGTCTCGCGAGCGACCACTGCGAGCCAGAAAGGCGGAATAGTCCATCGCGGTTCGGCACGTGCCAGGCCTGGCCGAAAGCCTGCTCGGCCTCGCCCAACAGCACGAGCGCCCGGCCGAAGTCGCCGATGTAGGCGTAGGTGTGGGACACGTCGGGGTTGTCAGCAACGCCCAACTGCTCGGCGAGATCGGCCTCAGCGAAGCCGCCCAGAGCACGCTGTTGAAACTGCTGGCGGAGCACATTCGCCAGCGCATCCTGATCGACCCGGTGTGGTGGTGGCGCGATGCCCAGGCACCGCCCTTCTGGGAAAGGCTCCAGCAGGCCGTTTACGAAGATCGCTATATTGAAACCGTTTATGAACATTACGGCGGCGAAGTGGTTGAGCGTGTCTTGGAGGCCTACAGCCTGGTGGCCAAGTCGAGCATCTGGTATCTGATCGCCGCTCATGACGGAGAACTGCGCACCTATCGCGTGTCCCGCTTCAAGCAGGTCGCGCTGCTCGACCGGCATTATCGCCGCCGGGATGATTTCGATTTGCCCACCTATTGGCAGGCGCATTTGCAGGAATTTGTGGAGAGCCTCGCCGAATATCGCTTTAGCTTGCGCATTCATCCCGACCGGCTGGGCTTCGTCCGGTGGCTTGCTCCTAAACGGTCTTTTTCCAGGCTCGCGGCGAGTCCACAATCGTCCCTGGCTCGGCCGCATAGGTGAGTACAGACAAGGCTTCTACGATCACGCCGCGCTGGGTCTCCACGTCGCCCGCTGGGCCGAGCGGCGCGCCAAAGGGAAACTTGACGAATAGCGCACGCGGCGGCTTGACGTTCTCGGCGACCTCGCGTCGCATAATGATGCACACGGTGGCGATACCAGCCTCTTCTACCACTCTTGCGATCAGTCCCACGGACTGCTGGCAGATGGGTCAACACGGCACCAGCAGGGCCGCCTGCGCGCCCGCTTCCAGTAACCGCTTCGCGGCCGCCGGGGCGGTTTCTTTCAGCAGTTGCCGCGTCTCCGGCAGATACCCGGAGAAGCTGATTGCCGGATCCACAAACCGCCTGATGATGCCTTCGGCATCCAAAGCACGCAGGTGACCAAGCGGGAAACCGACATTCGCGTCTTGCGCGACGTGGGCGTGATCGTAGTGTGCATGGGCAAAGTCCAAGGCCGCGGGCGGCGTATCGTGCGGGATTTCTTTGAATGACGGATCGCCGTAATAGTTGGCCGCGTCGAAGGGGCAGTCCACGCCGCGCCGATGCGCGCCGCAGGTGCCGACGAGGGCCAGGGCGGTCTGAGCGAGCGGCTGCCAGAGAGGCGTCCACGGCGCGGACTCGTTCACGACCCATTCAAAGTGCGGATCCCATTTCTCGCGCACATTATTGTAACTGCGTTGCAAGGCTTCGGTGTTGATCATGACGATAGTTTTCCTTCACTCGCCAGTGAGAGGGTCAAGCGATGGAGTTCAAAATCCTCCGGCAGGCCGCGCAATTGGGCCGTCAACGGTTGTACTTGACCCAGGCCCTCGGCCAGCGCACAAGTCTGCGAGTCGTCCAGGATGGCGTGGCTCAACACCACGTCATCCCCCTTGGCCATTTCTCTCAGGCGCGCAGCAATATTGACGGTCTCGCCAAAATAATCCAGCCGTCCATTCAGAGTGACCACAATGCACGGTCCGGCATGCAAGCCGATCTTGAGCGCCAAACGATCATCGCCAGTCAGCCCGATGCGGGTGTTCAACTCGGCCATCCCAGCCAGCGCGTCGGCGATGCTGCGCAGCGCGTCGAGCGGATCGGCGAACATCCCCATCACGCCGTCGCCAATGGTCTTGACAGCCGTGCCATTGTGTCGCGCCGCAGCGTCGAACAATACCTTGAAGTGCTCACACACCCAACGATAAGCCTGCGCATCGCCGAACTTGTGATAAAGGGCCGTCGAGCCGCGCAGGTCGGAGAAGCAGATCGCCAGCCGTTTCACTCCGAGCCATTGGCCTTCAGGCAGGGTTTGCTGGCTGACGAGTTCGCGGAACGTTGGGACATTGATCAGCGCCAGCGCGGGGACCCGGCCAAAGCGGGCGTTGACCAACTCGCGAAACACCGGATCGAGGCGACGCGCCGGGGAGAGACGACGAAGCGTTTCGTTGACCGAAACGGCGACGACAATTTCCTCATCCAGATAGGCGTCAAAGTTGTGATCACATTTGTCGCAGTAATGCAATTGGGTGACGCCGCCCAACGACGAGGCGGTGCGGCCATAGTACTTGCAAATCGGGCAGACCGTCTGCCAGTCCAGGTCAAATAATCCCTCGGCCACACCGGCGACGATCAGGGTGAGCATGGTTCGTTCGTCGAGGCCGAGACGGTCGGCCCAATAGCGCGGGTTGGCCTGATACAGTTCGCGGTCCGCCGCCCGGGTCAAAAAGGGGCCCAACGCCCCAAGCGTCGCAGGGCTAAAGCCATGCCGCTCCAGCCGTTGGATGGCCCGGCGCAGGCGGCGCGCAGAAAGGAAATTGGAAACACTCATAACAGACGATCCTCAGGGCGCCAATCTCGGTGGACGGATAAGGGTGATGCTCGTGACGGTTGTGCGCCCACCCACCGAGCAGACGGTCACTTGTTCTTCGATTTGACTCCGGAGGATGCGATGAAACAATGACGGGTTGCGTCGAAAGCTCTGATGGAAACATCCCGGCGGGAGGGTGCTCGGCACAGGCAAGAGGCTGTCTTTGCCCTGATACCACTCAACTACATCCCGGTAGGCGCCCAATGCCTGATACCGACGGGCCACTCGCAGGCCGTCCGGCCAGGCGGCGTGTGCCGATTGGCTCAGCAGAACCACACTTGGGTAAGGCGCGTGAACCGAGAGAAATGCCGCGGCCTGACGACCCCGGCTGCCGACCAGCCAGGCTATGCTTAACACCGCCAATGCCAACCCGAGCCAGATCCCTATCCACATGCGTCGGCTCATCGAGTATTCTCTCATCTTCACCAGAAAAATTCACTGCGCCGGAGTGGCAGGCAAGTTCTCAGCTTCTGGACTTTTCCCAATCTCCTGCAAGATCAGAAGATTCGACATCTCACACCTCGCGCAGGGCTTGCAGAAATGTTTCGTAGCCAGGCTCTTCTTGATGCTCTGGCCAGCGTACGAACCAGCGGACGACCCCCTGCCGGTCTACAATGACGGCCACGGTATCGCCGCCGACGCCGATCATTTGGTAAGTGACGCGCTGGGGATCCGTCAGCACCGTGTATTCCAGCGGCGGGATAACGCTCGCCAGAAAGGTCGTGAGCGCCTCCAGATCATCACCCGTGATGACGACGATGTCCGCGCCGGTCACCTTGATCTGGGGCCGGTAGCGTTGCAGCAAATGGTATTGCCCAACACACTCCGGACACCACGTCCCGTGTAGAAAATATAACAGCGTCCTTTGCTGGCTCAGATGCGCCTGCACGGTGGTCGCTTTCCCATCGGCGGCCAGCACGCTCAGTTCAGGCAGCGGCTGGCCAATTTGAAGTGAGTTTGCCATAGGACTACCCTACTTTCTTCAGATACTCCCGCATCATGAGCGCCGCCGTCGCGCCCTCGCCCACGGCGGAAGCCGCCTGCTTGGTGGAACCGACGCGCACGTCTCCGGCGGCGAACAACCCGGGGAGCGATGTCGCCAGCGCTTTGTCCGTGACGACGAAGCCAAACTTGTCCAGCTCCACTTTGCCTTTCACCAGATCGCTGTTGGGTGACAGACCGATGAACACGAATACTCCGTCGTAGCGCCACTCTTTCAACTCACCCGTCGCGCGATCCTGTACGACGATGGCCTCCAATTTGCTCTTGCCCTTGAATTCCTTGACCGCATGATTGACGGTCACCGACATGTTCGGCTGCTCGGCCACTTTATCCTGCAAAATTTGGCTGGCCTTCACCTGCGGTGAAAACTCCACAATGTCCACGCGCGACGCGAATTTGGTCAGGAACAAGCCTTCTTCAAAGCCGCTGTTGCCCCCGCCGACGACGAGCGCCTGCTTGCCTTTATAAAATGCGCCGTCGCACGTGGCACAGAAATGGATGTTGATGCCGATCAGGTCATCCTCGCCCGGCACGCCCAACTTGCGGTAATGTGCGCCGGTCGCCAACAGCGCGGCCTTGGTGCCGTACTCTGAACCATCGCCCGTGGTGACGCACCAATACGGCCCATCGGGTGAGAGGGCTGTGACTTCCTGCGCCTGCATGATTTCGACGCCGAAGCGGCGGACCTGCCGCCCCAGTCGCGCGGCGAACTCCGCGCCAGGGATACCTTCGTCGAAGCCGGGGAAGTTGTCGAGCGTCTGCGTGATGCCCGCCTGCCCGCCCAACCCGGCCTTCTCGATCACGAGGGTGTCCATCCCCTCGCGGGCCATGTAAAGCGCGGCGGTCAGGCCCGCCGGGCCACCGCCGATGACGATGGAGTCGTAGAACGCACGCCGGGCCTTCGTCTGTAAGCCCAATTTCTTGGCCAATTCCGCATTCGAAGGCTCAACCAGCATCGAGCCGTCGGGGAAGACAATAGTGGGGATGATGCGTTTGCCGCCGTTGACGCGCTCGACGAACGCCATCGCTTCGGCGTCCTGCTCGATGTCAATGTTGACGTAGGGCACGCGCTGCTCGCCGAAGAACTGCTTGGCGCGTTTGCAGTCCGGGCACCATACAGTGCTATACACGATGATCTGGTCTGACTTCTTTTGCTCCATCAATTTCTCCTTCAATTTACGCGGATGATGGTATCGTCGGCAAAGAGCGGGCCGATGTCCAGCCCCAATCGCCGATACAGTTCCGGCGGCACGCCGATGTCCGCGAGATACAGGTCGCCGATGAGAGGTCGAGCCGAGAGCGCGAGCAATCCGGTCTTGGGCAGGGCCAGTGTGAGCGTGGCCGATGCGCGAATGCAGGGGTGACCGGGAATGCCGGTCGTCGCGTCGAGGCCGGAGGGCGTGTCCAGTGACAGGATGGGGCGGCGCGCCGCCCGCGCACGCTCAATCCACTCGACCACCGGGCCGCGCGGGTCGCCGGTCAAACCATAACCGATGAGGGCATCCACAATCAAATCCACTCGCGCCAGGTCTGGATCATCGTTATTCGCCAATCCCATCGTTTGCAGGATTCGCCATTGATGCGCCGGAATGTCCTTCAGCCGCGCCGGGTCGCCGACGAATTTGACGCGCACGTCTGCGCCGCGATTGTGCAGGTAGCGAGCGGCGACCATTCCGCCGCCGCCGTTGTTGCCTCCGCCGCACAGCACCACAATCTTGCGCCCAGCCAGTTTCCTCTCCATGATCCGTCGCGCCAGTTCGGCCAGGTTGCGTCCGGCATTTTCCATCATCTGAATCAAAAGGATGCCGTACTCTTCAATCATCAGCCGATCCACCTCGGCCATCTGCGCGGTGGTGAGGGCGGGGATACCACGTGTCATCGTCTGAGCAGCCTTTCAACAAGGCCCGGTTGATGAGAAGACAACTTTCTCAATACTTCCCTCGGGGATGGCTCGACCATCACCGTCCCATCCAGGAAGATCACCGTCGGCACGGAGAGATAGCCTCGCGCCAGTCGGCGCAGTTCCTCGCGGAAACGCGGTTCGCCCTCTACCACATCGCGCCATTCATGGTCAAGGTGATGCTCGGCCAGCGCTTCGGCAAGCATCCGCGCCAGGCCGCAACCGTGATGCCCGTAAACGATCACCCGAGCCGACCCGTCAACGTGGTCCATAGGGTAATCACTCCTATCAGAATGAAAATCAGGGCCAACAGCCGTTCCATTTTGTGGCTGTCCAGCCGCGTCGCCAGCGCCGGGCCGAGTTGGCCGCCGATGACCACGCCCGGCACAGTGTAGAGAACCAAGCTCAGTATGAGCGGCGGGACTTGCCCGGCGAAATACGCGCCGACCACGGCCAGGGGGACGGTGACGATGAGCAACTGCTCTGCCTGCCGCTCCATAGGATGAGCCGAGGGATCCCAGCCGTTGAACTCGCCGCACAGGCAGGCCGTCTGGGCCGCGACCTCTGACGGAAGTTCAAAGGTCACCTGGCATGCCTGGCCGGTGTCGGAATACGTTTTCTTGAGCATGGGGCTTCTCCTGCCACAGAATTATCCGCTGATTGAAAAGGGGCCAGGCCGGGCGGGGCAACCCGGCCTGGCAAGACAGGTTGGCCGTAGGCGCGGCCTTAGCGGATGAACAATCCGTAGACCAGCGCGACAACCAACCCGTAGATGGCGTGCCCGATCAGCCCGCCCATGAAGCCCATGACGCCAGAGTTCAGCATCAACACGCCGGGAGCCTGCACGGTTCCAGCTTTGATGCCGGCGTGCAGCATGGGCATGCCGCCCATCATCAACCCGGCGACGAAGAAATGCGCCACGCCGAAGATGACGCCGCTCAACAGCGTGGCCGAGCCGATCCCCGCCGCCCAGAGCGCCGCGTAGATGATAGCAAAGATCACGCCCATCATAAAATGTATGATCCAGCCGAGGGTGTTGTTGCCGTCCTTGCTGAACATGGAACCGAGCATTTCCCAGATTGCCATCTTGGGCATGCCCATTTTAGGGGCCATTGCCATGATCATACTGATGACAACGGTTCCCGCCAGACCTGCAACGATTGCGCCGATGATGTTCATAGTAGTCTCCATCGAGTGAATGTGTTAAGAGCCGATTGCCCTTTCACCCGTATAGACGCGGGTTGGCGAGGAATTCTTACTTTGTCGGGTTGGGATGGGCAGGCGAGGGCGCAATGACAATTCCACGCCTCGTGGGGAATTTCGGCGGGGCATCATGTGCTCCTCACCGCATCGGGCTGCTATGCCGCAATGAGAATCGCCCCCACGGCCATGATCAGTGAGCCTGGCAGACGGTTGACCAGATCGCGCCCCTTCAAGAATAGCGAGGCCCACAGCACTGTCATCACCGCACTGAGCCGGAAGAGCGCGGTGACGTATCCGACGAGGCCGAGGCTGAAGGCCGTGTAACCCAACACTGGCGCGCCTCCTGCGATGCCCGCGGCTAAAAGCCAGGCCCGACGATGCAGCTGGAGTTTGCCGATAGCGTGCCAACCCCGGGCCGCTACGATTGGGCTCAGCATGACGACGAGGAGCGTTGTGACCACGAGCGCGACGAAGCGCGGGCTTTCCGGGGCGGTGTGGCGGATAGCAGTTTTCTCAAACAGTGGCGTAATGGCCCAGAGCAGCCCCGCCAACAGAACGAGCGCAACGCCAGGTTTGAGGGTTAGTGATCTCAAGGGCACCCGCCAGCCTGCGCCCGAGCTATTGAGCCAATATGCGCCGGACACGACCAGCCCCACCCCCAGCACGCCTCTCGCCGACGGCATCTCTCCAAGAAAGAGTGCCGCAATGATCAATGTGAACACCGGACTGAAGGTGAGCAGTGGCGTCACCAGCGAGGCCTCTTCCAGTTTCAACGCTTTGGCCGAGGCGAAATGGGCCGCGACGTTCAATCCGCCCGCGCCCACGACACTGAGGATGAACAATCCATCCACCTGTGGCAACTGTGGGGTGAGCACAAAAGTAAACGCCGCCAGCAGGGGAAGGGCCAGCAGCGTGACGCCCCACACGACGACGAGCGGCTCAGCGTCTTTGAGCATCCGCTTGTAGAGGATGGGGTTGAAGGAGGTCAGCGCCGCCGCGCCCAGCGCGAGCAAGGCCCACATATTTCAGTCAGCGCGCGGCTGGCCCGGGCGAGCCCAGTGTCGAAAAACCGATTCGGATAGGCGGCGGCCAAGCGCGTAAGCCTCGGCAACCGGGAGTGTGGTCGCTCCAGGATGCTCGGCCAGCCAATCGGCCGCCGTCTCTGCCGACTGGAAGAAGTTCACGTAGTCGCAAAAGACGCGCCGCACGTCCGGTGAGGCTTCCGGCGCAACCAGCGAGACGACGGCTTCAGGTGGCTCAACTTGTTTTACTCCATCCGGCGTCACCGTCACCCGCACCGGGCGACCGGTGCCCGCGCACGGTGACTCGACACGAACGGTTTGTCCGACCAGCCCCGGGAACATCAGCGAATCGAGCGCACACCAGGTGAACAAGGTGCAGTCTTTCAGTTTGAACCGATGCGGCGTAGGCCGGAGGGTCAACCCCGCGCCGACGATGTTCCCGGCTTCGTCCCATTCAAGGCTTGGCCGTTGGCGGAGAATCTCGAGCGCCTCTTCACGCGCAAGGCCGAGCACACCCGCGACGCGCTCCGGAGACACCGGCCGCCCTTCCGCCAGGAGAACGATAAGCTCACGGTATAAGGCGTAGCCCTGCGGGTTGAAGCCTGCGCCCAGGCTGCTTTCCAGGACCGCCGCCAACTCTTCAATTTCGTGATGGGTTGCCATGGGGCACCTTCTCAGGCCTGGTCTTGAATTTGGACCAGGACCGTGTTGCGTTGGGGGTTGGAGGACCGGCGGGTTGAGTGAACCATTTGAAAGCCAGCGCCAGCCCGCCGATGAAGATGACGGTCGAGATGACGCCGACGAGAAGCATGATGCGCGGAGCAGCCAGCCACGCGCTGAAGGCCGTCTCGGCGGTGAGCGAGATGAGCAGCGGGAGCGTGAGCGGCAGGTGACACGGGCAAGCAATGAGCGCGACGACACTTGCGATATAGGCTTTGATTTTGGTCATGGACACCAACTCCTTGCGAGGCATTCTCACATAGTCATAGTGATAGGGATCAAACTCAGGGTAACGAACACGAGCATCAAACCAGTTGCTCTTCGATTTACTCGCCAGTCCTGATCATTGGGGCAGACCCAATCGCCTTTGCGGCGCTCTTCACCGCCTCGCTCAGCGTGGGATGGATGTGAATGGATTTAGCGATAGGCTCGGCGGTGCCATGGTTGTACATGGCCGCCACGACTTCGTGAATCAGGATATCGGCGTGGGCGCCGAGGATGTGTGCACCCAGAATTTCATCGGTCTTCATATCCGCCACGATTTTGACGAACCCCTCTGTCTGGCCAATGGCTTTGGCCCGGCCTGTGTGGGCAAATAGGTGCTTGCCGATCTTGACCTCGTGCCTAGCCTCGCGGGCCTCGCGCTCCGTCAGGCCCACGCTCGCTACCGCCGGTTCGGAGAACACCGCCCGCGGCACGACGCGATAATCCACTTTCTTCTTCAACCCGCGCACCGCATTCAGCGCGGATAGCGGTCCGTCGTAGGTGGCTCGGTGCGTGAACATCGCCCCGCCGTTCGCATCGCCGATAGACCAGATATTAGGCATGGTGGTTTGCAACGTATCCACTACCTGGATGACGTCCCGCGATAGTTCCACACCGGCCTGCTCTAGGCTAAGCCCTTCTACCCGTGAGACACGCCCTCCAGCAAAGAGAATTTCTTTGGCTTTGAAGCGCTGCTCCTCGCCGCCGATTTGCGCGACAACCACCTTCTCATCCCCCTCGAATTCGGCGCGCAAGACCGGCGCGCTGGTGTACAGGTCAATGCCCTCGGCGCGCAACACCTCGGCCAGCGCCACCGAAATCTCTTCGTCTTCGTGCGACATGATACGCGGCGCGCGGCCCAGCATCATCACTTTTGTGCCAAACCGGGCATACATCTGCGCGAACTCTACACCGATATAGCCGCCGCCGATGACAATCATAGACGCCGGCAGCCGTTCCAGCTTGAGCGCCTCATAGTTGGTAATGAACCCCACATCGGCGAGGCCGGGAATGTCCACGGTCGCCGGGCGCGCGCCGACGGCGAGGATCGTTTTTTCGGCGGTGATCTGTCTTCCGTCCAGGCGGATGTCCACCGGCGAGGTAAATTCAGCATGGCCTGTGAGAAACGTAATGTTCTTGTTTTTGCGAAGCGCGTCGTGGATCCCGGAGAGGATGCCGTTGACGATGGCGTCTTTGCGGGCGACGGCTGCGGCCAAGTCGAAGGTGATGGCATCCGGGTTCACGCCGCGCACACCAAATTCGTAGGCGCGGTGTTTGACCAGATGCATGACTTCGGCAGACCTTAACAAGGTCTTGGTGGGGATGCACCCCTCGTTCACTCAAGTGCCGCCGACTTCACGCATTTCGATTAGCGCGACCTTCGCTCCGAGGTTGGCGGCCATGTGCGCCGCGGGCAGGCCGCCCTGCCCGGCGCCGATGACGGCAACGTCAAACTTTTCCATTGAGGAATCCTATCATGGGCTCAGTACATATCGCTTGGCAAACGAAAAGCCGCGGGCCGTGCGCTACTGGGCCGGGTCGGTGAGTTTGAGAAGTTCAAGGCAGACGTGACCTGCCCTTGTCTCAAAGGCGCCTTCGCAGTGGGGGCACACCGCCTCGTAAGTTTCTTTGCCCACCGCCACGTAGCAACAGCCAACCGGACAGATGTGAACGTTCCCGACGCCGAGCAATTCAGCGCAGTGCGGGCATTTCTTCTGGCGAGCAGGCTTGCGGGTTGTTATTGCACCTCGCTTTCGAGATGAGGCGCGTTTCATTCGGCGCTCCTTTTAGGATCAGTCCACAACACCAACGGGTGTATCAGGTAATCCTCGTCATATTGAGGGGGCTACATTGTCATTCTGATGGGCAGGGTGGACAGGAGGACAAACACGATCATCAGTCCAGTGGAGAGCCACACAATTCGGCGTTGGCGGCTCAGCGTTTGCGGTGAGCAAACCCCGCTAGCACAGTCGGCTGTAGCCTGTGGCCGATACACAACATAGAATGCGGTTGCCAACATCACAAAGCTGAAGGTGAGCGTGACCGGGCGATAGCGCATCAGAATCACAAAGGGGCCGAGGCTGGTGAACCCCAAAGTCAACAAGGCCAACGGCAGCACACAGCAACTTGCACCGAGGGCCGCCGCGACGGTAGAGATTAGCGAGCCCCATCTGCTCTTCATGGTTGAAATGTTCCCTCGACACTGTAACCGACGGCTTCAACCTGCTTGGTAATTTGCTCCGGGGTAACCTGGGCCGGATCATACGTGACAACCAGTGTGCCTGTTGCTAAATCCCCGGTGACTTCATGGATCCCCGGCAACTGCCGGACGCTCGTCAGCGTGACGGCGACTCAACCCCCTCACGTCCAGCCGCGAATGTTGAAGCCGAGCCGTTTCAGTTTGGCCGCCAGCACTTCAGCGGCGGAGAGAGTGGGCGGCGCGGGCGTCTCCCACACAGGTGTAGGACTCAGCCTCGGAAGCGTAGGCGTCACGATTTTTGGTGCAGATGGTGAACTGACCGATGGCGCGGCGCACGCGCCCAGACTCAGCGCCAACAACAGGCCGACCGCCAACCCACCGACCGACGCACGTATAGAAATTGCCACTTTTTAAGTAAGCCGTCCGCTACTCATTCAGCAGCAGGGTGAGGCCCACATCTGAGCGCCAGCGTCTATTCTGCGTCAACCGCGGTCTGTGGACGGGTTTCGATAATGCACGGTTCTCCGCCCATGCCCCAGTCGCCGTTTTTTACCTCTTCGAGGATCACCCACGTAATCGGGCGGATGTTCTCACCGATGACGGCAACGAAGGCATCAGTCAGTTTGGCGATCAAGTCGCGTTTCTGGACCTGCGTCACACCGCCTTCAATGAGTTTGACACGGATGAGGGGCATGTGGATTTCTCCTTGTCTCTTCAACTTTCACCCGGCGCAGCAACTCAACTTCGCTACGTCCTTCTCGAAGGCAAGCATCGCCAGTTTCAACCCTTCGGCATTGGTGAGATAGGGGAACATCGTTTCGCGCAGGTCACGCACCGTGATACCGAAACGGATCGCCAGCACCGCTGTCTGGATCATCTCGCCCGCTTCGGGCGCGAGAATGTGCGCGCCGAGCAGTTGATTGTTGGCGGCATTGGCGACCAGTTTGATCACCCCCCGTGTATCCCGCGCTGCCAGCGCGCGGGGGACATGCACCATCGGCACGGCGCTGACTCTCACTTCGTAACCCTGCTCACGCGCCTGCGCTTCGGTGAGTCCGGCGCTGGCAATTTGCGGATCGGTGAAAGTGATGCGCGGGATATAAGCTGCGTCGTAGGTGCGCCCCACATTCGTCAGGGCGTTCTCGGCGGCCAGCTGGCCCGCATACGCCGCCACGTAAACGAACATATCCCGCCCGGTCACGTCGCCTGCTGCATAGACAAAGGGGTTGTGCGTTTGCAGTAAATCGTTGACCAGAATCTCCCCACGCTTACCGAGTTTCACTCCGGCCTCTTCCAGTTCCATGCCTGCCGTGTTCGGGCGGCGGCCCGTGGCAACAAGCAACTGCTCGGCCTCGAAGACCACCTCGGCGTCGTTCTTCGTTCCAGTCAGGATGTAGCGACCATCGCGCCGTTCCACTTTCGTCGTCTCGAAGTTGGACACGACGCGCAACCCCTCTTCTTCAAGATATTCGGCCAGCGCGGCGCTAATGTCCTCGTCTTCAAACGGTGCGATACGCGGCAGGACTTCGAGCACCATCACGTACGTCCCGGCGCGGGCGTAGGCCTGCGCCAGTTCGAGGCCAACGGCGTTCGCGCCGAGCACGATCATGGACTTGGGCAATTCTTTCAGGTCGAGCACCGAGGTGCTGTCGAGGTAGGGCACATCGGCCAGTCCGGGGACGGGCGGTGCCCACGGCCTCGCGCCAGTGGCAATCACGATTTTGCCGGGCGCGTAGGCTTTGCCGCCCGCCCCGCCCGAAGTGGCGGGGGCAATCTCCACACCGTTCTTGCCCGTCAATCTGGCGCGGCCTTGAATGTAAGTGATTTCGGGATATGCCGCGAGCACGTCGGTGTATTTGGTCTGCCGCAGTTCATTGACCAGTTCGTCTTTGTGGGCGATCACTTCCGGCCAATGGATACGGCCCGGTGTAGTATGCACGCCTCGGAAGCGGTGCTGGCCTGCGAGGTGATACAGTTCCACCGAGCGGATGAGCGTCTTCGAGGGCACACAGCCGACGTTAACGCACGTCCCGCCGATGACGCCTGCTTCGACGAGTGCGACCTTGAAGCCCAGTTCCGCGCCCTTGATGGCTGCTGCGAACCCGGCCGAGCCGCCGCCGATGACCATCAGATCGAACTGGCTATCGCCGTGAATACCTTGCGGAGTCGGATTGCCGACCGGCTTGCGGGCTTTCACTGTGGCCGAGTAACCGGCCTCGCGTGCGGCGGCGGCGAGCGCTTCGGCCTTCACCCCTGCCTCGGCGGTCACAGTCGCCCGCGCCGATTGCCAGCCGGGCACGTCGGCATCCTGCACGCCCCCCACGCTCTTGAGCGCCTTGGTCACATGCACGGCGCACGAGTCGCACGTCATGCCGCGCACGGTCAGTTCGAGTTCCTCCAGTTCAGGCACCGAATAGCTCTCCTCGTTCAATCTTGACCTGCCCATTCTCGCGATAGGTCTTGATCAGGTAGCAAATGCAATGTTCGCCGCGCACGTCATCCCGGGGCAGAATGGCGCCTTCGGTCTGAAGGTGCTGGAGCGATTCGCGCAAGGCCAGCAGATCGGCGATGCGGCGGTCAATCGCGGTCAGTTGCCGCCCGATGGCATCGAGCACACGCTGGCAGGGAGCGATGCCGCCATCGCGCGCCGCCAATATCTCCGCCACGTCGGCCAGCGAAAAGCCCAGGCTGCGCGCGCTGGCGATGAAGCGCAAGCGCTCGGCCTCGCTGGGCGCGTACTGGCGGTAGTTGTTGGCCGCCCGTTTCGGGCGCGGCAACAGGCCGATTGATTCGTATAGTAGCGAATCGTCTTAGCCGGGACGCCGGTTTGTTTTGCCAGCTCGTGAATGACCATCGTTTTTTGCTCCTGAGCGTCTACTTTACACCTTCCAGTCGCTGGAAGGTCAAGCCCTGTCAAAAAAACCTCCCGCGCCGAGCCTTCGGGAGGTTCTGGGGCTGGGAAAAAGGTCAGTTGCCGCAGGTTCTGGAGAAGAATCAGGCTGAGGGCGGTGGCGCTCGCGCCCAGCACGGTCAATGTGGTGGCCAGGCCCAGAAAGAACGCCACGGTCACCGCGACCACGTTCTGTTTTTGTGGGTCTGAACGCTGAACGCAAAGTACGCGGGCAGGATGGGCAGCGTGCAGGGCGAGAGAAAACTCAGCAACCCGGCCAGGAACGCGGCCGGCGTGAGCACGAGCAAGTTGGCGTGGACTTCTGGAGAAGCCGTGCGTTCGCCGCTCACAGTGAGCACGAATGCAATGACCAGCACGGCCGCGCCGAGGACGCTGGCAGTTAGCCAAAAACGCGAAGACACGTTACGCGGTTGTGATCGCACTTCTTCCACAAGCGAACTCCCTGGGCGCCATCAACTCACGACCTCTCACGGCGCCAACACTTGAGCGAATGCCGCCTCAAACTCTTCAGCGTCTACCGGGCCAAGCCATTCTTGCATCACGGTACCGTCGGCGTCGAGCAAGAAGAACTGCGGCTGGACCCGAAAGCCGAGCTGGTCTTTAGCGGCATCGTTCGCCGGGTCATCAATATCCAGATAGACAAAGTCAATCTGTCCGGCGTACCTGGCTTCCAGCCCATGCACGACGGGCTTCATGCGATTGCAGGTGATTCACCAAAAAGCAAAGAACTCCACCAGTTGCGGCCGGCCGGTTGCGCCCAGCAGGGCGACATCACTCGGATGAAAGTCATCCGATACGACCGCATTACCGGTGGACGTGTCGGCCGCCGGAGTTGCGCTTGCGCAAGCCATGAGGAACAACGCCGCGCCAATAAATCCAAATGTCAGTTTTCGCATGTCGCTCCCTCGAACGATGGAGAGACGTTCCGGTAGAACGTCTCTCCGGTATTTGAAGGCAATGCTTATCCAGTAAAGGTGTTGGGCGCGAGCACCGGCACCGGGCAGTTGACGATGAAGCCGTTGGGGTGCGTGTCCGGCGTGCCGGCGAATTCTTCCACCTCGCCGTCGGCCAGCGCGGCGGCCACATCGTCCTTCGACTTGAGCACGCGCGGGGTCACCCCGTCCTTCCACTTGAGGGCGAAGTGATTCCACAATGGACTCCAGACCGCATCCCCGGCGCGCGAATCGAAGAGGGCCGGTTGGAAGCCCATCACCCCACTGCCGGGGATGCCATTGGCGAACACCCAGATTTTCGCCGTGCCGGGGGCAACGTCACTCTTCCAGAGGTTCTGCACCGGCCCGGCGGCGGCCACCGACATCATCGGCGCCATGGGCACGGCGGAGGTGTCGGTGACGATGTAACGGCTGCCGGGGAAGCACTCGTGCAGTTTGAACGTGACCGTCATGTTGGTCGTATCCACCGGCTCCAGGCATTGGCCGCTGCCCAGGTATTCTTTCTTGTCTTTATCCACCGAGAGTTCGCCGCCCGGCCACTTCACGACCGGGTAATTGACGAAGGTGTTCTGCGCCTCGATGGCGACTTCGCCGGATGACTCGGCGGCTTTCAATTTTTCTTCCGAGTCGTAGAGCGTATGGAGAAAATCACGGCGAGTCAGGGTGAGGCGTTTCATGGTCTTCCTCTCCTTCCGGGTTGGGGATGATGGGATACTTCTTCTAGACAACGTGACGCCGGACTTTCTTACCTGGGCCGGAAAACTCGTTACGCGTCTTCCATGTCGAGGGAGGTCGTGATCGCCACGCAGCCGCCGATGGTGCGGGCCACCGGGCAGAAGTCGGCGTGGAAGCCCGGCCGCGCTTCGGCGAAGCACAGTGGGCAATCCATGTTGCAGGCTCTGTTCACTTCGATGATGCCGAGGCAGGCGTGCTGCTGATGGTCGGGGCACAGGCCACAGTCGTGCGGGCAGCCGTGCACAATCTCGGTCGTGAAGTGTAACGGGATGGTGCCCGGCTTGTCGAATTTGGCATTGGCGGTGTACATCTGCGCGTCGCCATAGATCAACGCTTCAAACACGCCGTGCTCCGGGCAACGTTTACGCATGAAGACTTTGCCCTCGCGCAACAGGATGTGCGCGTCAATCACGCGCCGACACGCTTCGCGCGGGCAAATGCTCCGGGTGAGTTCGTAAAAGACGTAGTCGGCCTCTTTCTTGTGTGGAACGGCAGCGAGGGAAGCAACAGCGGGGAGGGAGTCACGCATGACTGGATTTCTCCGGTGAAGTGGAGTCGCGGGATGAGGCTCCGTTTTCATAGACGCGCGGAAGCAGCGATTTCTTACTTTTCTCTTCAGGGAGCGCGTTAGCGGGAGCATGTATAATGCCGCTCATGAGGCTGGCATGACCAAGCGCACCAACGACCAATGGCTTGGGGATTTGCGCGCGGGCGGCGCGCGGCGCGAAGCGGCCCTGGCCGACCTGCGCGCCGACATCTTATACGGCTTACCGTATGCTCTGCGCGATTGGCTCTCGCCGGATGATCCACACTTCGCGGCCCTCGCCGAGGAAGTGACGCAGGAAACGCTGATGCGCGTGCTGGAGCACCTGGACTCATTTGAGGGCCGCAGTCAGTTCACCACCTGGGCGCACAAGATCGCCGTGCGCGTGGCGCTCACCGAGCTGCGCCGCCGCCACTGGAAAGACGTCTCGCTGGAGCATGTGACGGACAGCGCAGAGGACGAAAGGGCGGGCCGCCTGATAGCTGATGCCGCGTCCGGGCCGGAGACGGCGGTTGAGCGCGCCGACCTGCTGGCGCGCGTGCAACAGATGATGAGGGAAGAACTGACCGAAAAGCAGTTGCGGGCGATGATGGCGGTGGGCCTCAGCGGGATGCCGTTGGAAGAGGCTGCGCGCCATCTGGGCACGGAGCGCAACGCGCTCTACAAGCTGCTGCACGACGCGCGCTTGCGATTGAAACGGCGGCTGGCGCGCGAGGGCCTCACCCCGGCGGAACTCTTGGCGGTCTTCGAGCACAGGTAAGAAAGGTGGCCCTCCGTGCGTCTAAAGAAGAAGGCGACGACGTTGGCGACACGGGCCTGACACTCTCAAATGGTTGAGATGACGAAAGAAGCAATGGGATATGCGACACTGGCTTGACACGATCAAAGGCTGGCTCTGGCCCGGCCAACGGGCTCGTTTGGCTCCGCTGCCGCCGGGGGCCTTGCCCAAAATCGCCCGGCAAATCGAGATGACGGACGAGGTGGAATACACTTGCGACGACGTTCTTCGCCTGCTCGACCAATTTGCCGAAGCCGTTTTACGCGGCGAAGATGCCGCGAGACTGATGCCCCTCGTTCAACGCCATCTGGACATGTGCCCGGACTGCCGCGAGGAATTTGAAGCCCTCATGCGGATCTTGCGCGCCTCACGTGCCTCAGCCTTGTAAGATTCCGGCATCACCCCGCGTCTAGAAAGTAGGCCAGGGTCATCCAACGGTTTTCTGTGCGACCCCCGGTCTATTCCGGGGTTTGCCTTTTTGCGCGTCCGCAGGTGCGCCCCATAAGCCCAAGCAGAATTGTGGCTTTCCGCTTAAACCTCCCCCTCTGCCCCTTTCGCGAAGCACCTCTATGGCCCCAGACGACATGAGGTCAAAGCGTCGTCAGGACAGAGGAACTCGGAGGACAGCCCGAGCAGTTGAGGCAGCAAATTCATCTTGGCCAATGAGGTAAAAGGCGGATTACTTATACGTGATTTGTCCTGCGTACGGCGCGGTTCAGCCGCTCGCGTGGAGCGAAGCGGAACGCGAGTCGGCTGCAATCCCCCCTGCCGCCATGCGGCATTCCTTCACCAGAGAAACCTGAGCGCAGCGCGCACCTGCCCGCCTCCATCACGGAGGCGGGTATTATTGTCCCAGCGCCTGCCAAAAGCAAGACTGGAACACCGACTGGTGCGGCCTGTTGAGCCCGAGCTGCCGCTTCGCGTGGTTCCCGTTCCCGTGTGATTTCAACACGGGTGGCGGCTTTGTCCGACCCCGATCAGGACGCTACGTTCCACGGAAGGGAATGGGTTGGCTGGCGTTTATACTCTTTTGTGGAGGATCCTATGCGTAAACGAAGTCAGTCGTTAGAGAACTTAGCTGTCATTCATCCGAACGCGGCGGGGCTGGACATTGGCGCTCGCGAGATTTGGGCCTGTGTTCCGCCAGGTCGTGACCCGGAGAGCGTGAAGCGGTTCAGCACCTTCACCCCAGACTTGCAGGTGCTGGTTGATTGGGTAGTGGCCTGTGGGGCGGACACGGTGGCCATGGAGAGTACGGGCGTGTATTGGATCCCGGTGTTCGAGATGTTGGAAGCGCGCGGGCTGAAAGTGTATCTGGTCAACGCCTGGCATCTCAAACATGTGCCGGGGCGCAAGTCGGACTATCTGGACTGTCAGTGGATCCAGAAGTTGCATAGTCTAGGCTTACTGAACGGGTCGTTTCGGCCTGATGGAGAGATGGTCGCACTGCGGGGATATTTACGCCATCGTGCGCAATTGTTAGAGCACCGTGCGCCGCATGTGTTGCACATGCAGAAGGCGTTACACCAGATGAACCTGCAACTCCATCACGTATTGAGTGATGTCACCGGTGTCACCGGTTTGGCAATTCTGCGAGCCCTCGTGGCTGGGGAGCGTGACCCAGTGAAGTTAGCCCAATGGCGCAATCCGGGTTGTAAGTCATCCGAAGATACGATTGCCAAAGCCTTGACCGGAGATTGGAAAGCTGAGCAGTTGTTTGTATTGAAGCAGTCGCTGGAAGTTTACGACTTCTACACCCGACAAGTGGCCGCGTGTGATGCTGAAATCGAGCGTCAGTCTGCGGCGATGAAGCCGAGGTGGGAAGGTGTGAAGGAATTACCCGACGGCCGCCCTTGAAGCCCGGCTCGAAGAGTAAGAACCAACCGAAGCTGAATGTACGAGCGGCGATCATCCGTCTCACGGGCGTAGACTTGGTAGCCGTGGAGGGTATCAGCGCTTCGTTGGCTCAGACCATCCTTTCGGAAATTGGCACCGACATGAGCAAGTGGCTGAACGACAAGCACTTCGGGTCCTGGTTGGGGTTAGCGCCCCACAACGACATCTCGGGCGGCAAGGTGCTGCGTAGTCGTACCCTCAAGACCGACAACCGAGCCGGGCAAGCTTTCCGGCAGGCCGCGGCTTCAGTGACGCGAAGTAACAGCGCGTTTGGAGCTTTCTATCGGCGCAAGCGAGCGCAATTGGGGCCGATGCAGGCGCTGGTCGCCACCGCCCACAAGATCGCGCGGACGGTATATTACATGTTGAAGAACCGGGTGCAATATGTAGATATTGGTGCGGAGGCCTACGAGCAGAAACAGCGGGAGCGCGAGATTATTTACTTGAAGAAGAAGGCGGCCAAGTTGGGCTTCGACCTCTCGCCTCACAACCCGGCCAAAGCCGTGGCGCAGGCGGTGGTGATGGTCTAACTCAACCGGTAGGAGGGTTTCTCAGGAACCCGGGGTTAGCCCGCACTTCGCCTTGAATGAAACTGGATCATCTAGCCGAGCATTCGGCGCATGTGACACAGGGACGTTCGAATACCGCTTCGAATGCCCGGCCTTTCAAGGAAACCGTATTATCTAAGTTGCTTTGGCCGACATATTCATCCGCCCTGCCCAGAAGAAGGCAACAGCAATAAGCAGATCGATGGTAGCGGACACCAACGCGACTGCCGGTACACCACTGAGCACGGCCAGCACGTCTAAGATGCCCCCCAGTCCAAATCCGATGGTGTTAGCCAGAACGATGGCGTCGCGTGCTTTAGAGGCCTCGGCGTTGCGGGCGAGCCAGTTCAGCACGGCAATCCCAATAAAGGTGCTGGCGCGGCCGCGCAGAGCGGATTGCTCGAAACTCTGGCCGCGTTCTATGAGCGCACGGGCAGTTGGGACGGCGTGGCCGAAGTGTTTGCAGATTTCGATGGGTCGCGCGGCAGTGGGCG
>Ga0209342_10001610_pt1 | contig 25177 bp, 22 predicted proteins | sample RifCSP16_2_FD_184023 | JGI IMG/M metagenome (GOLD analysis project Ga0209342, IMG submission 184023) | Soil microbial communities from Rifle, Colorado - Rifle CSP2_sed 16_2 (SPAdes) (version 2) | ecosystem: Environmental > Terrestrial > Deep subsurface > Rock core/Sediment | place: Rifle... | reverse complement strand
TGAAAAAACTGTATCGCTTTCGCCATCACCCCGACGAGTACTACCGTGACTTGGAAACTCGGTGGGAGAAGGCAGTTTCATCCGGGCGGTAGCTTAGCCGGTTTGTATGTGAGTTTTGCACCTATTGCATAGAAGGTACTTCTCGCAGTATACTTGACACCTGCTTCATATAGAAAGCTCAGCCAATCTGCAAACTTACGGTATTCCAGTTTCCAGAGCTCATCCCTTGTGATTTCCCAGACTGCTCGAAGCATACGAACTTGACCGGATACCGCTTCTTTATAGCCTGCTACGATTTCACGGTTTAGTTCGTGGAAGCGATCGAGTCTTTTTGCCTCTTCCTTCGTTAATATCTCTTGTGGCATCACGTCTTCCTTATGTGTTGAAGATATCACAGCTTGCGTTGACGCGGCTAACGAATCAGGATTGATGTGGCGCGGAGCCGCCACATAATCCTGCGTTGAACTAAGCCGGTGGGCGGTGCGGTGTCCCACCGCATGCTCCTGCCGCACCTCCTGCCCAATTCTAGAACAACCTGGAGACTCCTTTGCCAGCGGATCACGCTCTGCGTGTCGATGGATACCGGATCACTTGAGGCGACAGTTGACAACTCGACGACAAACGTAGTATTTTGCGACGAACACTCGGCAGGCTTGGCGGCGCGTAACCCGCGCCCGGTGCATGCGCGGGTTGGGCCGCACCCTATGCTAATGACTCTTTGCTACACTGCCAGTTCTACATTCTGGCGCTTGCTTTACGCGACTTTGAAATCGCCTTGCGCTTTGTGGACTTGGCAGGCACTAATGAAATTAACGAGCGCAGAGTCTTGTTTACAGCGTCCGAGTCTGGAAAGTAGGCGCGTACATCTGGCTCAAGCATCACCGCGCCGTCAGCCAGCGTGAAATACTGAACGCTCACTGTTCCATCGGCTTCGTAAATCCTTACCGTATGTCCTTTCCGATAGGCGCGATAATACTTGCCCCGCACGCCCTTCTTGCCCCGAAAGTCATATTCGGGGAGCATGTCATCCTTTGCAGCGACAGGGTGGCTATTCTTCACTTTCTTCATATACTCTCCGTTCTGAGGCCGTTGCTTTGCGGCAACTGATAATGCGAATCATGATGAGCTCTTCGGCGACTTCACGTTCTATGTGAACAACCAACAAAATTCTGTTGGTTGCCGACATGCCGATACTGATAAAGCGCTCCTCGGTTTCCAAGTGTTCTTCATCGGGAAAGGTAATAAGCAGTGGGTCATTGAAAACCGTCTTTGCTTCTTGAAAACTGACCTCATGCTTTTTGAGACTGGCTTTGGCCTTGTTGGCGTCCCATTCGAATGAGAGTTCCATCAGGGCTGATTATATGCCTGCGCCAGCCTGAAGGCAAAAGTAGGTTATCACGATTTCTGTCGCTTGGCAATAACCCTTGCGAAGGCTTCAGAGCCTTCTCGACGCCTATCTCAGCCTGCCTAACCTGCGCGAGTCGGCTGCCTTTCCGGGCTGGTCCCGGCGCATCGTCGTCAAGCACGCCGACAGGCAGATTCGAGGCAGGCGCTTCGCCGAAGTGCCGTTCGAAGACGCGCTCGAAGTGCCTTCCGCCATGCCCGATCCATCGTCGATGGTGGACGACTGGCAGGTCAGGCAGGCGGTGCAGGATGCCGTCGCCATGCTCCCACCGAGTCAGCGGCTGGCGACGACGCTCTTCTACCACCACCGTTTACTACGGTCATTACACTGCCGGCGACGAGCCGGAGCGGTTCGCCGGCCTGGATGCCGTCATCGCGTTCGACGCGGCGCGCGCCCGCCAGGGCTTGTGGCCGGCGGTCGATCCGCTGCGCTCTCGCTCGCGCCTGCTGCAATCCAGTTCGCTCGGCGAAGTGCACGCCCGGACGGCCGCGCAGGCACGGCGCGTGCTTCGGCGGTATCGTGACCTGGAGCCGATGATCGAAAAGAGCGGGCTTGACGCCCTGTCGAACGCCGAAGATCGCCAGACCGCCATCCGCGCCCGCCACCTGAACCGATTCTTGACCAGCCGTTCGCGGGCGCCGAGCCGTGAACCGGCATCCCCGGCCAGCACGTCCCCCTCGAAGAGACGATTCACGGCTGCCAGGCTATCCTCGACGGGGAATACGATTCGGTGCCTGAAGATTCGCTGCACTTTATCGGGGATATCGACCAGGTTGCCCCGTGAACTGCGGCGCTTACTGGATGACAAGCACGACGCCCGTGAATCGAGCCTTCACGGGCGTCGTGATCTTTTCTGGTCACAGTTTCTTCGTCCCCAGAATCAGCGCCTCTACCTCGGCCTCCGCTTCGCGCGCCCAGCGCGCGGCGGCCTCGCGCTCGCGGGCGATCTCGGCCCGGCCCGCTTCGACGCGGCGCACAATCTCGCGCTGAATATCAAGCGGCGGGACAGGAATTGGGAATGCATCCAAGTCCTCGGTATTGATGCTCTGAACAGTGGTGCTCCATTTTACCAGTTTGAGCAAATCCCCTTGCTTTGCTTCAAGAAAAGATGCCAAGAACTCCGGCAGCAATCGGTCACTCACTAGCGTATAGGCCCGCATGTCTTGGTTAATCGACACAGGAACTCGATTGATCGCAACCGGTACAATTCTTTGAAGGATACCGCTGCGCACTACTAACAAAATCGAGTTGGGTTGTATAAGAGGAGCGGACGAGTTCTCGATTGCAGCATTCGAGATATGATCTCTTGTATCCCAGATCTCTCTTGACTTCATATCTTTGGGTGATACCCACGGAATGGTGCCATTCCAGTAATGCGATTGCCGCTTTGAAGGAGTTCCCCCACTCCGGCTATGGCACAGAGACATCAAGGGCACGGTGTTATACATACTCGCTTTGATGTTACTCTCACGTAACGCTGTCCGCGTGACAAATTCCACGCTCCATCGCTCAATCTTCCTCCAAGGTAAAGCGAAATATTTAGGCACCTGAGTATTAGCTGACCGCTCAAGACCTAGACTTTGCAGCACAACCTGTTTCGTATCCTCTTCCAAATGCCCAATTCGCTCCATTGCAGCTGCAATCTCCGCCTGCGCCTGTTGCCAGCGGACCACAATCGCGCGCTGCGTCTCGAGCGGCGGGAAGGGAACTTCAAGAGATTCGATCTGCCCAGGTTGCACGCGCTTTCTGCCGCTCGTACCACTGATCATGCTGTTGATAGCTCGTCGGAAATAGGCCGTCCGGAATACAAGCTTGACGTATTCTGCAATCGCGTGATCTGGTAAAACCTCATAGACTGGATACTCGCCGCTGACAGCAATGCTGGTCAGTTCATTCGGCACGACTCCAATCGCCCCATTCCGAACATCGATCTTCGAGTAGATCACGTCGCCAGCATGGGCAAGATACAGCTTGCCCTTGAACTCATCTTTACCACGCAGATCGCGCGGCTCCATCATCCCGTCAAAATGCAAGGTCACCAGCTTCAGTGATCCGAGTGGGTATGCTCTCTTGTCCACTTCAACTTGCTTTCTGTTCAACGCGGCAGACAAGGGCTTGATGAACTCCTGAGGCCATTGCCAGCCAACACCGAAGAATGAGCCAACGCTCCACAGGCGGAGTTCTTTGAACTGAACAACGAATGCCTTTGAGGAAGTCGAAGCGGCTGTAATCACTTCGCCACCTCTTGATGCACAAAGGCTTCGGGATTCCGGCGGAACTCGCGGTACAGTTCGAGGCAGGTTTTCGCCACACCCGGCGGCAAATCGTCATTGGGATACAGCTCGTTGTAGTCCGGCTCGCCGGTGGATGCGATGCCGACGTACTCGGCCTCGTACATGAAGACCGGGTAAGCGAAGCGCTCCTTCAACAGGGCACGCGCTTCCGCCCGCTTCTGGGCCTCCATCGCTTTCAAGTAATCGGCCAGCGCCTTTTGAGCCGCCTTGCGCCCCTCGGCGTCGCGGGCTTGTTTGGCCGCCTCAATCTCGGCGTTCAGGCGTTTCGTTTCCGTCCCAATCTCCGGCGCGTACCTCACGTCGATCTCGGCGCGGGCCTGCTCGCGCAGGTTGCCGTATTCGATCTGCTCGGCGTCGGTGAACTTCTGCAGGAACAGTAGCGAGGCTTTCACAGTCGCGCCCGACGAGTAAAACGTCTCCTGCGGCAGGCTGACCACCGCGCGGATGAAGGCGCGGTCTTCGCAGAACTCGCGCACGTACGCCAGGGATGGGTTGTTGAACACGCCTTCGGGCAAGACAATACCCATCCGCCCGCCCGGTTTGAGCAGCTTCAGACAACGCTCGATGAACAGGATTTCGGTCTTGACTTTGCTCTGGTCGCGCTTGGGGAGTTCGTAAAGGCTGGCGATCGGCTTGTCTTTCAACGCGCGCACGCGCTCATGCGCCCTGGTCCACAGCTCGCCATACTCCGCCGCGTATTTTCGGTACAGGTCGCGCGGTACTTCGACCTCAGACTCCAAAATCACGTCGCCCGACTCGACGTTCGCGCCGAAGGGCGGGTTGGTCAGAACGATGTCGAAGCGCCCTTCGAAGACGCCGTCGACGTTGATGAAGCCGTCGTGATGATGCACGCCGCCGTGGCCGTCGCCGTGCATGATCATGTTCATCTTGCTGGTGCGCGCCATGCGGTCGTTCGCGTCGCAGCCGTAAATGCACCGATTGGCGAGATGCCACAGGCGCGATTCTTCTATCTTCTGGTCGATGCTGGCTTGAATCTCGTCGTACTTCTGGCGCAGCAGTTCCGCCTTCTTCGCCTCGGAGTATCTCTTACCCTCCAGCGACGCTTTGAATACCTGATACTGGCGGTCGGCGTCGGCCAGGATTTGCTGGCGGACGATCTCGAAGAAGCGGATGAGAAAGCCGCCCGACCCGCTCGCCGGATCGCAGATGATCTCGCCTTCCTTCGGATCGACCATGCGGATCATGAACTCGACGATCGTGCGCGGGGTGAAGAACTGGCCGATCTCGCCACGGAAAGTGCGACCCAGAAAGCGCTCGAAGGCGATGCCCTTGATGTCTTCGCTGGTCTCCGACAAATTGTAGCGCTCCAACATCCGGACGATTTCGCGTCCGGTGGCGGGCTTTAGTTTTATCTCTTCGTCTTCCTCGAAGATCTGGTCGTCCCGATAAAACTCTTTGGTCTTCCCGAACAGATCGTTCAGCGGGTCTTTGCCAATCTGCTCGTCCAGAAACTCGACCGTGAAGATGTTCTTGCGGCGGCGCTTGGCGCGCAGTTCGCGCTCGACGTAGACCTTGATGAACAGAATCTTGGCGATCTCGTCAAAAGCTGCGGCAGGGTCTTTCTTCTCGCGGTTGCGAATGACGTTGTGGCATTGGTGCAGCAAGTCGGCGAACTCGTCCTCCTTGAACACCTTGAGCTTGGAGATCAGGTCCTCGATTTCTTTATCGCTGGCGTCGGCGTGCGGGATGTTCTCGATCTCTTCGAGTGCTTTGGGCATCTTCTCGTGGACGACGCGCCAGTACTTTGTCTCGCGCCGGTTGTGGGTGACGAAGAAACGTGCGCCGGTTAGACGGGCGTAGTTGTCGCCTTGCCCGTACTCTTCGGCGCGGATAGTGACGTTATCGGATTTGCATTCGATGATAATCAGGGGATTCTTGGAGTCGACCTTGTCCTGGGGCGTGCGCCAGATGACGAAGTCGGCGCGGGCGTGGCCAGAGCCGCGCCCGATCACCTCTACTTCTTCGTCCATCTGATCAAGCGAGAAGCCGTACTCGTTCACCAGGACGAGCAAGTACTCCTGACGGACGCCTTCTTCGGGTGTCTCCTCCAGCCAGGTTTTCCGAATGTGACTCCAGATCTTGCCGTCTTTGCGCCGAGTGGTCAGCAGTTCAGACGCGGCTGCGGTGGGCCTGCTGCCATTAGCTTTTCGACTCATGCGACACCTCGCATTGGGGTGGACGCATTATAGCAAAGGTTCACTTTACACACATCGGTTTTCGGCCTAAAATAGGCACGGTGTCAACCAGGAGGCAGGCTATGTTGCGAAGCATCGAGGGTGTCTACCGGAACGGAAAGGTCGTGCTTGCCGAACAGCTGGTCGGCGTCTCCGACGAAACGCGGGTCATCGTGACGTTCCTGGAAACCAGTTACATTGACCTGCAGGCGCGAGGCATTGACAAGGCACAAGCTATGGCGCTGCGTGAGCGCTTGACGACTTTCGCCGAGGACTGGGAAAGTCCAGAGATGGCCGCGTATGACAACTATGACGCCGCCAGCGCCGCCGATCGAGACGCACAGCCAACATTCAATCAAGTACTTTGAAGATGTGGCGCTTCAGATCGAAGATCGCGCGCTTGCCGTCGATGAGGGCCATGCCGATCAGGCCCAACTTCGAATCGGTCAAGCTGGCTACGACGGGCATCGTTTGCTTGCCGAGCCGAATCGTGACCGTGAACAGCTCCTCGCTGACGATGGCGCCGTCGGCGAGCTCATAACGCTCAATGCCGCTGGGGACGAATTGGCCTAGCGGCTGGAGCCCGCGGGGAAGGACGACCATACCGGTGAAGCCGGTGTCGAGGATAGCTTGAACGGGGATGTCCTGCGCCTTGCCGACGAGGAAGAAGTCGCTGACCAGCGGGAGGCGGTCGGCGGTGATGACGCCGCGCAGGAAAACGATCATGCGGCGGGCAGCTTGCGGTACTGCGGCGAAGCGATGCGCTGCGCGGCCTTGTAGCCGACGCGCAGGAAGTAAAACAGGCGTTCGGGGTGTTTCTTGCGCGCCTTGCCGATCGCGTCCAGCTCCGTCTTGCCGACAAAAGCGTCTCCGCTTTTTACGTCGATCGCCACGATCAGACCGTGATACTTCGATTCGAATTCGACGCGATACTTGCGGTCGTAGATGGCTTCGGCCTTGCGGGCGAACGCTTCGGGATTCTTGATCGTCTGCATATATGCCTCGCTCGACTTCATTGTAGCACCGGCGGCGTCGCTTGACAAGAGGTCACTCGTACCTCAACGCCTCCAGCACATCCACCTGCCCCGCCTGCCGCGCCGGGACGAACGCCGCCAGCGCCGCCGCGCCAATGACCAGCGCCAGCGCCGCCGCTACCTCGCCCGGCACGAGTGCGAATCTTATGCCGAAAATGTCCTCGACGGTCAGCGTGTTGGCGTAGTTGTTGAACACGCCCATCGGGATCGCGAGCGCGCCGGTAATGGAGGCCAGTATCACCGCCTCCAGGACGACGCTCGCCGTGATTTGCCTGCCGCGCAGCCCGATCGCGCGCAGCATGCCCATCTCGCGCCGCCGATCGAGCACCAGGATCACGAACGTGTTGCCGATGCCGAGGACCATCGTGATCACCAGCAGCGACGACAGCACCCGCGTCGTGGCAATCGAGGCATTGATCGTGGCGGTGAACGCCGCCACCAGATCGGCCGGGCTGGAGATGACGGCCCCGTCCTCGCCGAACTCGTCCTGAAGCGCGCGGCGCACGGCGTGCGCGTCACTGCCCGGCTCGAGTTTGATCGACAGCCGGTCGACGCGGCGATCGCGCCACAGGCGGCGATAGACGTTCAGGTCCATGATCAGCCCTCCCGAGCCGGGCCGGCCCGGCTCGACTGCGGTGAGCATCGTGCCCACGACCTCGAACTCGCGCAGCCCATCGCGCGTTTCGAGTGCGATCGTGTCTCCTTCTTCCAGCGCCTGGGTGAACGCCGTGAACGTCGAGGCCAGGACGGCGGGACGGTTCAATTCTCTCAGCCGCGCGAAGGCTGCCGCCGGATCGCCGGAGTCCCACAGGAAACTGCCGCCGCCTGCCTGATACCGGGCCATGTCGATGGCCCGAATGTCGAGCGTGCCTTCGCCGTGATCGATCGACACGATGCGCTCGGCGACAGTCGCCGCGACGCCGGGCCACGTCGTAATCCTTCTCGGCAGATGGGCGGGCAGTCCGATGACGGGTCTGAACGGGCTTGGTCCTGCGCCGGCGATCGTCAAATCCCACACGTTCTCGCTCGCATTCCACTCGTCGACCATGCCCCGGTAGCCGAAGTTCACCGAACTGGCGACGACGGCCACCCACGCGGCGACGAGCAGCACCGTCGCCGTGGCGACCATGCGTCTCGGCCGCTTAGTCAGGTTCTCGGCGGAGAGCAGGCCCGGCACGCCGAACAGCCGGTGCATCAGGCCGGGCATGAAGCGCCCGAGCCACGCCAGAAGGCTCGGCAGCAGCAGGATCACGCCTCCGAGCATGAGCAGCGCGGCGACGATGACCTGCGCGAAAGAGGCGCCTGGCACGATCGTGAAGCCGAAGGCGGCGTAACCGAGCAGCAGGAGGCCGGCTCCCGCGAGCAAAAGAATGGCCGCGATGGTGCGCTTGCGGTTCACGCGCATGGTGCCCGTCTCGGCCTGCGTGCCGCTCAGCGCCTCGATCGGGTCGACGCGCGCCGCCGCACGGGCAGGCAGGTAGCCGGCCAGCGTTGGGATAGTGACGCCTGCGATCAGCGCGAGGAGCGTCAGCCAGGGCGGAACCTCCGGCGTGATCGAGGCGCTCAATCCGCTGTCGAACAGGGCGTCAAGCTCGAGCGCGCCACCCACCACCTGCACCAGCGCATAGCCGGTTGGGATGCCGGCGAGGGTGCCAATCAGCCCCAGCATGCCGGACTCGATCAGGAACATCGCCTGCACGCCTGCCCTGGGCACGCCGAGCGCGCGCAGCACGCCGATCTCGGTTCGGCGCTGCGCGACGGCGACGGCCATCGTGTTGTATACCAGCGTCGAGCCGAGGACGAGAAACAACACGCTGTTGAACGTCATCATGAAATTGACGATGCCCTGGATGTCGTCGAGCGGGCCGCGCCGCGTCTCGGGCGAGTCGATTTCGAGCGTGTCGGGCAGCGCGCGGCGCAGCCTTTCGGCGACGACGCCGGGATCGTGACCCGGTCGAAGCCGGATGGCGATCGAGTCGATGCGGTCGTCGCCGCGCAGCGTCTGCGCATCGGCCAGGCGCGTCACGGCGATGTCGCCGCCGTTCAGCCGCCCGACGCCGCTCTCCGCCAGGAGGCCCATCACTTTCAAGTCGACTGTGCCGCCCGGCCCGATCAGCGCGATCGACTCGCCGAGTGAGATGTCTTTTTCTCGCGCGTAGCGTCCGGTCAGCAAGACGCTGCCGGGTCGATCGAGAAAGCGCCCCTCGATCAGCGCGTACGCGCGCACCTCGCGATCGATTTTCGGATCGACGCCCAGGATCGCCAGCGGCTCCGTCTCTCCGGGCAGCGCGCCGCCGGACTGGACGAGCGGCGCGACCAGCGCCACGCCTTCCGCTGCGCGCACCTTCGCCGTGATTCGCGCGCTGAATCCCTCGCTGGGGCCGCGCACTTCGATCTCCGCCTTTCCGGCGATGTCGTCGATCGCCGCGCGCAGCGAGTCGGCTATCGACGCCGCCAGCGTCGGCGCGAAGATGAACGTCGCCACCCCCGCGACGACGCCGAGCAGCGTCAGCAGCGTCCGGACTTTGTGGCGGCTCGTATGGCGTAAACCGGTGAGCAAGACGAGTCTAAACAAGGAGTCAAGCTCCAAATTTCAAACTTCAAAATCCAAACTCAAAACTCAAAACTCGAATCTCCAATCACCAATTACCAATTACCAATCACCAACCACCAATCACCAGCCTCCAACCTCCAATCTGCTTAAATAACCTGACCGTCTTTGAGCGTGACGACGCGATCCGCGTAACCCGCCGCCCGCGCTTCGTGCGTCACTATCACCACAGTGCGCCCATGCTCCGTGACCAGCGCGTGCAGGAGAGTCAGGATTTCCTCGCCGGTCTTGCTGTCGAGGTTGCCGGTCGGCTCGTCGGCGAGCAGCAGCGGCGCTTCGTTGATCAGCGCGCGGGCGATCGCCACGCGCTGCTGCTGCCCACCGGAAAGCTCGTCCGGGTGGTGTGACCGACGGTCGCTCAGGCCGACGACGTTCAGCCAGTGCGCCGCCTGCTCGTGGGCCGCGCGCATCGAGCGGCTGTTGATTAGCAGAGGCAGCGACACGTTCTCCTCGGCGTTCATCGTCGGCAGCAGGTTGAACGACTGGAAGACCAGGCCGATGTGGGTGCGCCGCAGCCGGGTGCGCTCGTCGTCGTTCATTTCGCCGATATCCCGATCGAATAGCACGACGCGGCCGGAGGTCGGGCGCGCCAGTCCGGCGACGACGTGCAGCAGCGTGCTTTTGCCCGACCCCGAAGCGCCCATCACGGCGACGAACTGGCGCTCGGGAATCGTCAGCGACACGCCGTCGAGCGCGTTGACCTGCGTTTTGCCCTGGTGGTAGACCTTGGTGACGGCGTCGAGGCGGATTGCGTCCTGCGCTGCAGAAGATTCTCTCATGAGGCTCCTCGTGTCAGGCTCCTGGTCGAGCGACGCGGTCTGACGGCCTGCCATACCATTCTTCACCGTCGCGCCGCCCGATGGAATGGGTGCGATTCTAGCACAGCGCGATGGCTGCACAATGTGGATTTCCATTTCTAGGGACTGCTGTATATACTATTTGCCAATTGACAGATAGTGGGTTTACGTATTATCATCTGAAACACCCACATCGCCACGAGAGGGAGGATGCTACCATGAGCGAAAAAGAATTCATGCGAGTCAGCGAAGCGGAGATCGCCGTTCACTGGCAGGAAGAGGAATATTACCACCCCTCGGCCCAATTTATCGCCCAGGCCAATATGGCGGACCCAGGAATTTATGAGCGGTTCAGCCTGGAGAATTTCCCCGAATGCTTTAAGGAGTATGCCGATCTGCTGACCTGGTATCAGTATTGGCATACGACGCTGGATACGAGTGATGCGCCTTTTTGGAAGTGGTTTGTCGGCGGCAAGATCAATGCGTGCTACAACTGCGTCGATAGACACTTGCCGAAGTATAAGAATAAGGCGGCGATCATTTGGGTCCCCGAACCGGAGGATGAGCCTCATGTGGCGCTCACTTATCGGGAGCTGTATGTCCGAGTGAATGAGGTGGCCGCGGTTCTCAGAGACTTTGCCGGACTGAAGGCCGGCGATAGAGTCACGCTTCATTTGCCGATGGTGCCGGAACTCCCGATCACGATGCTGGCTTGTGCCAGACTGGGCGTCATTCACTCCGAGGTATTTGGAGGATTTAGCGGCAAGGCGTGCGGCGACAGGATAGCGGACTCCGGAAGTCATGTCCTGATCACTATGGACGGCTACTACCGGTCCGGCCAACTCGGCGACCATAAGGAAAAGGCTGACGTAGCCATCAAGGCGGCGGAAGAACAAGGCCAGATCGTCGATAAAGTCTTGGTTTGGAGACGCCACCGTGGGAAATATGCTTCTCAAACGCCCATGAGAGCAGGCCGTGATTACTTTATGGACGATCTGATTAGGGATCATGGCGGCAAAAGAGTCGATCCCGTTCCCATGCCGGCCGAAGCGCCCCTCTTCCTGATGTATACCAGTGGGACGACGGGCCGGCCTAAAGGATGCCAGCATAGCACCGGCGGCTATTTGGCCTATGTCGCAGGTACAGCAAAGTATGTACAGGACATTCATCCCGAGGATGTCTACTGGTGCATGGCGGATATAGGCTGGATCACCGGGCATTCGTACATCGTTTATGGCCCGCTCGCGCTGGGTGCGACGAGCGTAGTGTACGAAGGTGTCCCCACCTACCCGGATGCCGGGCGTCCCTGGCGAATCGCCGAGCAACTGGATGTCAATATTTTCCACACGGCGCCGACGGCGATACGGATGCTCAGAAAAGCGGGGCCGGATGAGCCGACGAAATACCATTATCAGTTTAAGCATATGACGACGGTTGGAGAGCCGATAGAGCCGGAAGTGTGGAAGTGGTATTACCACGTCGTCGGCAAAGGCAAGGCGGTCATTGTCGACACATGGTGGCAAACGGAAAACGGAGGATTTCTCTGCAGCACGATGCCGGCCCTGCATGCGATGAAGCCTGGAAGTGCCGGTCCGGGGATGCCGGGTATCCATCCGGTCATCTACGATGAGGCCAGGAATGAGATCGAGCCGGGATCGGGTAAGGCCGGAAATATATGCATCCGGAATCCGTGGCCAGGGGCATTCCAGACGATCTGGGGCGACCGAGAGCGATACGTCGCGCAATATTATGCGAAGTATTGCAAGAACAAGAACAGCAAAGACTGGCGCGACTGGCCTTACTTTACCAGCGATGGGGCCATGCAGGCTAAAGATGGCTACGTTCGGATATTAGGCCGGGTTGACGACGTCATCAATGTGGCAGGCCATCGATTGGGCACGAAGGAGTTAGAGTCCGCTTGTCTGACCGTCGACAAAGTGGCAGAAGCGGCGGTTGTACCGGCCGTGGATGAGGTCAAGGGCCGCGTCCCTGATATTTACGTGTCGCTTAAGCCCGGCTATCCATCCAGCAAAGAGATCGGATATGAAGTGATCCGGGCGCTGGAGACGATCATCGGCAAAATAGCCAGGCCGAGGCACGTCTATGTTGTGCCGGACATGCCGAAGACTCGCTCCGGGAAAATCATGCGCCGTGTCCTGGCCGCTATCTCGAATAATATGGACGTCGGTGACGTAACGACGTTAGCCAACCCAGAAGTGGTCGAGGAAATCCGCAAAATGGTTCAAGGAGAGACGGTGGTCGTTACGCAAGAGGTGCCGGAAGATATCAGGCAATTTGGTGAGGAACGTTGATAGAAGAAGCGCGCGCAACTACTCAACCCACGTCATTGCGAGCGTTTTTTGCGAAGCAATCTCCTTGACAGTCAGCGGGGATTGCTTCGTCGCAAACGGCGCTCACCTGCCCCGCGCTTCTCAGCGGGGTCGCAATGACGGCTGATCAGTTAGAAGCGCGCGCCACTTTTGCGCGGCTGGGAGCCGATCGGGAAGCCGAGCGGATGAACCGGATGCCGTGAACGGCTTACGCCGTCAGATCACGTTTCCAGGATGGGGGCACGCGCTTGCGGTCGTACTCGACATCTTTCGCGCCGAGGAATTCCGCCAGCTCCTCGATCGCCGTCGCGACAGCGCGTGAGACGGTTCGACTATTCGGCGCGCCGGGTTCGGCGTGCACGGCGTTGATCGTCAGCACGCTCCGCGTGCGGTCCATCTTCGGATCGATGCGCCCGACGAAGCGGTCGCCGTGCAAGATCGGCAGGACGTAGTAGCCGTGCTTGCGCTTCGGCTGGGGCACGTAAATCTCCACGGTATAGTCGAAGCCGAACATCCGCTGGGTGCGCGCGCGGTCGCAGATCAGGTTGTCGAACGGCGAGAGCAGCGTCGTGCGCGACTCCCAATGTCCACGCGAAGCGTCTAATCTCTCCAGAAGCGGCAAGTCATCTGCGTGTATATACCACTCGCCGCGCCACACCTGCCCGCCGTCTCGAATCTCCACTCTCTCGATTCGAGCATCCGATTGAAGCTCGGACAGCACGCTCTTCAAGTCAGGATAGCGGCCTCGAATGTAGTGCAATCCGATATGCCGGGGTGTCGCCACGCCGAGCGCGCGCAGCGACTTCTGCGCAGCGCGGCGCACCACCTCGCGCTCGGCCAGCTTCTCGCGCGGCGTCCATTCCGGCAGGCAGCGCTTGCTTACGTCCCACAGCTTCTGGAGACCCGATCGGCCGGCAACCATGATCTGCCCCTTCGTCCACAAGTAGTCGAGCATCTCGGTCACGTTGCGCCCCGACGTCCAGCCGGTGGAATACCAGTCGGACCTGGCCTCGTCTTCGAAGTAGCGCGCGGGCAGGGGGCCGTTGCGACGCAGCTCGCCGAGAATGTGCCGGCGCAAGCCGGCATTGTCTTTCAGCCACTGGCGAAGCTTCTTCGCCCTCGGCGTCTTGGGTTCGCCGGTCGCGTACGTGCGCATTAGCAGGCTGTGGATCGGATAGTCCTCGGTGAGCACGATCGACGCGACGTGCGCCCAATACTCGAACAGGCTGCGGTCTTTCCACAGCAGCGTATCGACGTCGGCCAGGTCGTACTGGCCCAGGCGGCTCCACAGCACGAGCTGATGGCTGCGCGCGACGGCGCTGATCGGATCGAGCTGCAGGCAACCCAGGTCTCGCACGACTTCCAGGATGCCGGCCGGATCGACGGCCGGGCGCGGGCCGGCCAATCGCTGCTTGGCAATCGCGAGTCGGCGAGCAAGAGCAGGGGATAAGGTGCGCAAGGTGTCCTCGAAAGACCTGCCAGGTCTTTGCGAAGCACCCCCGAAGCGCAGCGCAGGGGGCGAAGACCTGGCAGGTCTGTTGGCGTGATTATACAACTACGCCGTGGGCGTGCCATCCCCCAGTATTGTGCGCTGATTCTCACCGAAAGGCAACCATGCGCAGTGATCCGTGCGCGCTTTGCCAACCGTGGCGTCGTGGTAAAATGCATACACCATGCGGTTGAGCCAACTGATAGCGGCGCTTCCCTCGCTGGAAGCGCGCCCCGATTCGGATCCTGAGATCACGCTCGTCACCGACGACTCGCGTCGAGTGGCGCCGGGCGCGCTGTTCGTTGCGTATCGCGGCGTGTCGGTCGACGGGCGCCGCTTCATCCCAGACGCCGTCGCGCGCGGCGCGGTGGCGATTGTGGGTGAGCGCGGAGACCTGACAGGTTTCCAAAACCTGTCAGGTCTTGACGTTCCTTATCTTCAAGTGCGCAGCGGCCGCCAGGCGCTCGCCTATTTGCATGCGGCGTGGAACGATTTCCCTGCGCGCAGGCTGATCATGATCGGCGTCACGGGCACCGATGGCAAGACGACGACGACCAACCTGATTTACTCTATCCTGAAGGTCGCCGGCGTCAGGGCGGGCATGATCAGCACGGTCAACGCGGTGATCGGCGACGAGATGCTCGACACGGGTCTGCACGTCACCACGCCCGACGCCGACGAAGTGCAGCGCTACCTGCGCAGGATGGTCGACGCCGGGCTGACGCACTGCGTGCTCGAGGTCACCTCGCACGGGCTGGCGCATCGCCGCGTCGACGCCTGCGAGTTCGACGTCGCCGTTGTCACCAACATCACGCACGAGCACCTCGACATACACGGCTCGCTGGAGGGATACCGCGCCGCTAAAGCGCGGCTGTTCGAATCGCTGGCGGCGGCATACGACAAGGGCGTTCCCAAGACCGCGGTGCTCAACGTCGACGATGCCTCGTATGGCTATCTGCGCCCTCGCGTTCGGGGACGTGTGCTGGCCTACCGGATTGTTCGCCACGGAGACACGGAGGTCACGGAGACTCTTAGAGAAAACGCCGTGTCTCCGTGGCGAGATCGCGCGATTCGGGCCACCGACGTCGTTTATGAACCGGACGCGATTCGGTTCGTCGCACAGGACGACAGCCTTAGCGTTCCGATCGAAACGTCGCTCGTCGGGGAGTACAACGTGTCGAACTGCCTGGCGGCGCTCGCGGCGACAGCCGGCGCGCTCGGCGTCCCGCCCGAGGCCGCCGCGCGCGGCATCGCCGGGCTGAAGAGCGTGCCTGGCCGCATGGAGCGCGTCGACGAGGGGCAGGCTTTCATCGCCGTCGTCGATTTTGCGCACACGCCGAACGCATTGGACAAGGCCATCGCCGCCGCGCGCACGATGACGCAAGGACAGGTGATCGTCGTGTTCGGATCGGCCGGCCTGCGCGATCGTGAGAAGCGCCGCATGATGGGCGAGGTGGCCGGTCGGTATGCGGACAAAATCGTGATCACCGCCGAGGACCCGCGCACCGAGCCGCTCGACGCCATCATGGATGCCACCGTCCACGCCGTCGCCGCGCAGGGACGCGCCGAAGGCGTCGATTTCTGGCGCGTGCCCGATCGCGGCGAGGCGATCGCCCTTGCCTGCTCGCTCGCCCAGCCGGGCGACGTCGTGATGGCCTGCGGCAAGGGCCACGAGCAGAGCATGTGCTTCGGCGAGACCGAACATGCGTGGGACGACCGCGCAGCGATGCGCGCCGCGCTGAGAGGACAGCCGCTCAGGACGCTGCCGACGGCAGGTGCAATGAAGAATGCAGAATGAAGAATTCTGAATTCTACATTCTGCCTTCGTGTCGTTTGATGTGCCATCATGTCAGATCTCGGTATCGTCATCGTTTCCTACAACGTTTGCGCTTTGCTGCGCGACTGCCTGAAATCGGCGCAGGCCAACGAGGGCGTTCGCTTTTCAATCTGCGTCGTCGACAACGGTTCCCCGGATGACAGCGCCGGCATGGTCGAGCGCGAGTTCCCCCAAATCCATCTCATTCGCAACAGCAACAGCGGTTACGCCGCCGGCAACAACCTGGGCCTGAGATATTTCGGTTTCAGCGAGAAATCGGATCCAACTTCAAACTTCAAATTTCAAACTTCAAATTACCAATCCCCAATCTCCAATCTCCAATCTCCAATCCCTACTCCCCAGGATCCTACGGGCAAGCCGCCGCGTTACGCTCTTCTGCTGAACCCCGACACCATCGTCCCGCCCGACGCCTTCGTGCGTGTCGTGGCCTATATGGACGCGCATCCCGACGTCGGCGTGCTCGGCGTGAAGCTGGTTCGCGCCGACGGCTCGCTCGATCTCGCCTGCCGTCGCTCGTTTCCCACGCCGGAAGTGTCGTTTTATCGGCTCGCGGGCTTGAGCAAGCTGTTCCCGCGCAGCCCGCGCTTTGGGCGCTACAACATGACGTTCCTGGACCCGGACCGGCAGGCCGAAGTGGACTCGGTCGTCGGCGCGTTCATGCTCGTGCGCAGCGAGGCCATCGCGCAGGCCGGGTTGCTCGACGAGACGTTCTGGATGTACGGCGAAGACCTCGATTGGGCGTACCGCATTAAGCAGCGCGGCTGGAAGGTGTTGTACTACCCGGAAGTGACCGTGCTGCATCTCAAGCGGTCGTCGAGCGCGAGCAGCGCGCGGGCGCGGTACGAGTTCCAGCGCGCGATGTGGGTGTTCTACTGCAAACACTATCGGGCCGTGACGCCGCGCTGGCTCGACGCGCTCGTGCGCCTGGGCCTCGGCCTGCGCGGCGGCCGGCGGCTGCTCGCCGAGATGACCCGCGACGGAGGCAGGCAGTGAGCAAGCGCAAGGTGCGTGCTTTCTTCGGCATTACTTTGGTGCTCGGCGACATACTGATGGCGGCCATGGCCTTTGTGTTTTCCTACCTCCTTCGACTGTCGCTGGCGCTGCCCGACGCGGCGGTCAACGTCGCGCCGCTCAACGAGTACCTGGGGCTGCTCGTGGTCTTCGTCGGATCGATGGTCATCGTGTTCTTCTTCGCGCGCTTGTATCACCAGGGGCGGGCGATCTCGCGCATCGACGAGCTGTACACCGTTTTCGGCGCGGTGTCGATCAGCTCCATGATGTCGGTGGCGCTGTCCGTGCTGCTGTTCAAGAACAGCGCGTTCGAGCTGGACTTTCCGCGCGCGATGGTGATCTACGCCTGGCTCCTGACGATCGTCCTGGTGACGCTCGGCCGGCTGCTCCATCACCGGGTGCAGGGACAGTTGCAGGCGCGCGGCGTGGGGCGCGACCGGGTGCTGATCGTCGGCGCGAGCGAGACCGGCAACATGATCCTGCAGAAGATCAAATGGTCGCCTCAACTGGGCTACCAGGTTGTCGGGCTGGTCACGCGCAACCCGGACTTCGCGCTGAGCGAGGTGTTTGGCACCACGGTCGTAGGCGCCGTCGACGATCTGCCGCGCCTGATTCAGGAGCATCAGGTTGACGAGGTGATCATCGCGCTGCCGGAGGCCACGCACACGGAGGTCCTCGACCTGGTCGCCAAGTGCGACCACGGCAGGATCAACGTCAAAGTGTTCCCCGACGTCTTTCAGATCATCGCCAGCCAGGTGTCGATCGACGACCTGGGCGGGCTGCCTCTGCTGTCGATGCGCGACGTGCGGCTGCGCGGCTGGCACGTCACGCTCAAGCGCGCTTTCGATTTCGTCGTATCGGCGATCGTGCTCGTACTCCTGTCTCCCCTGATGCTGTTCGTGGCGCTGCTCGTCAAGCTGGAGTCGCCGGGGTCGGTCTTCTACGCGCAGGAGCGCATGGGACTTGACGCCAGGCCGTTCATGATGCTGAAGTTTCGCTCGATGCGCCGCGATGCGGAGGCGAACGGCCCGGGCTGGACAACCCCGGACGATCCGCGCCGCACCCGCCTCGGCGCGATCCTGCGCCGCCTCAACGTCGACGAGCTGCCGCAATTGATCAACGTGGTGGTCGGCGAGATGAGCTTGGTCGGCCCGCGCCCCGAGCGGCCGGTGTACGTCGAGCAGTTCAAGAAGACGATCCCGCGCTACATGGAGCGGCACAAAGAAAAGGCCGGCATCACCGGCTGGGCGCAAGTCAACGGGCTGCGCGGCGACACATCGATCGCCGAGCGCACCAAGTACGACCTGTGGTACATCGAGAACTGGTCGTTCCTGCTGGATCTCAAGATATTGATTCGCACCTTGTTCAGGGTGATCAACGACCGAAACGCGTACTGACCGCGCCCGCTCCTTATCCCGCTTCCTGAGAATCAACCACGGAGATCACGGAGATCACGAAGGTTCCCGGTTTGACAAGGCCAGGCGATCTTCGTATACTGCGCCCAACCGGCCAAACTCCGGTGACCAGGAGACTGTATCATGCAGGCTGCTCCGCTTCTCAAGCTGACGATGCAGCAAGGCCCACGTCCCGATCAGACCTTCGAGCTGCATAAGGATGTCTACACGCTGGGCCGCGAGGCCGGCAACGACATCATCATCAACGATCCGCAGATCTCGCGCCATCACGCGCGCCTGACCCTTCAGGGCGGCTCGTACGTTTTGGAGGACCTGGGCAGCACCAACGGCTCGTTCGTCAACGGCCGCCGCATCACGGGGCCGACGGCCTTGTCGCCGGGCGACATGGTCGGATTGGGCGATACCGTGGTTTTGTCCGTGTCCGGCGCGATGGATGCGGCCGCCACACAGGTGAGCCGCGTTCCGCAAACTGCCCCGTCCATGCAGGCTGCGCGCCCTTCCGCTCCAACTCCGTCGCGGCCTCCGCCTGTCGCTCAGGTCGGAGTGTCACAAAATACACAGCGGATGTTCGTGATCGGCTGCGCGGCATTGACGCTTGTCGTCATCATCTGCATGATGGCGCTCGTCGCCTGGTCTTTCCTCGACTGCCCGTCGTTCGAGGCATTCTGGGAGGGTCTGCCCATCCTGGGCAGTATCCAGGTCAGTTGTTAGACAAATAAGAACCCCGGCCTTTCCAAGAGACCGGGGTTCTTATTTCGCGCTCCGCCAGTACACTATCTCTCCGCGCCGAAAGCTTTCCACGCGCCTTTGCTCCTCCAGCCATTCCAGGTGGCCGATCACCTCCGACAACGCAAGGAAAGAATCGATGGGGCCGAGCCTCCCGAACATCGGCCTGCTGACTTCGTACGCCGTCATCTCCCCGTTCTGGAGCAGGCTGCCGATGCGCTGCGCACGCCGGCTGTGGAACCTCAACCGCTGCCGGACGAGCTTGTCCACGTCGGTGATCGGCTCGCCGTGGCCGGTCCACGCGATCGACGGATGCATGTCGGCGGCGCGCTGCATCTCGCGGACGTATTCGACGAGGCGGTGCGGCTTGGGCGCGCCGGGGTGCGGCGGCGGCTCGACGACCGGGTTGCTGCTGATGTCGCGCAGCAAGTGATCGCTGGACAGCATGACGCGCGATTCCGGCTCGAAGAAGCACAGCATGCCGCCCGCGTGGCCGGGCATGTGCAGCGCGCGCCACGTCTTCCCGGCGAAGGCCACGCAGTCACCTTCGCCCAGCTCGCGATCGATGCGCACCGCCTCGGCGAAGCGGCCGACGCCTCTCCGGGCGACGGCCATGCGTTCCTGCTCGCCCGGCGGGGCGCCGGATTCTCGCACGAGCTGGCTGTAAAACGCCAACCGGCGGGCGCGCTCGGTCTCGTAATCTTCCAGCCACATGCGGTTGTAAGGATGCGTCCAGACTTCACTCCCGTCGCCGTCTCGGGCGATCTCCGCCGCCAGCCCGCAGTGGTCGGAGTGCGCGTGCGTGACGAGGATGCGCCGGATGTCGCCGCGCTTGAGGCCGAGTACATGCAGCGCCTCGCCGAGCGCCTGGCGCGCCGCGTCGTCGCGCGGGCCGGTGTCGATCAGCGTGATCGGCTCGTCCGTGGCGAGGTACACGTTGACCGGTCCGACGGGAAACGGCGTCGGCAGAGTGATCTGATAGAGATGATCGAGGACAGGTCGAGGCACGGGAATCCCAGCGATTCGAGGTTGAAGATTCAATCACCAATCACCAATGACCAATCACCAATTACCCTATCACTCCGCCCTCGGCTTGCCTTTCACCACGATCATCCATTCGCCGCGCTGGACGGTCTCGTCGCGCTGGTTCTTGACGACGACGTTGAACGTGACGAAGCCGCCGCTTGCGCCCATCGCCCGCGTCTTCGTGACCTTGGCCGTCATGTGGACGGTATCGCCGATCTTGATCGGCGCGCGGAACTTCCAGTCGAGCGAGGTGAAGGCCTCGACCGTGCGATCAAGGAAGCCAAGCTGCATCGCCAGCCCCGACGCGATCGCCAGCCCGAGCAGCCCGTGCGCCACGCGCTCGCCGAAGATCGACTGTTTGGCATACTCGGCGTCGACGTGCATGGGGTTCCAGTCGCCGGACAGGCCGGCGAACTGCATGATGTCGGCCTCGCTGATCGTGCGCCCTGCGCTCGTGACCTTCAGGCCAGGCGTCAGGTCTTCGAAGTACAGGCCGCGCGGTTGGTAGTCGCTCATGAGTTGGCTCCGATGAATGGGATTGGGGATTGGGGATTGGAGATTGGTGCGGCGGGATTGTAGCGGGGAATGGAATGATGGTCAAATGCGACGTGCGACGCACTTCCAAAGTGCGTCGCACGTTGAGTCCGAGTATAATTGGCGCATTGTTGCGCCGAGGCAACCACCACGACGGATCGAGACACAACCCTTGACGACGAAAGGACGAGCCATGGACTGGTTACCGTTCGCGGCCGGTGCGGCGGTCGCGCTGGCGACGGCCGATTTCTCGGTGAAGCTGGCCGCAGGTCAGATCGGCAGTCAAATAGGCGCGCTCATCTACAGCCTGACGACGCTGGTGATTTCGGGCGGGTGGGTGCTGATTTCGCGCGCCAATGGCGCTGCGCTCAAGTTCACGCCGGAAGGGTTGCTCCCCGCGCTCGTGACCGGGGTCGCGTTCGCGTTCGTCACCATCTTTCTGTACCTGACGTTTGCAACCGGAGTCAACATTTCCCTGGCAATCCCGACTATCCGTATCGCCGGCATCCTGCTGGCCAGCGCGCTGGGGGTGATGCTGCTGCGCGAGCCGCTGACGTGGCGCTACGTCGCCGGTGTCGCGCTCGCGCTGGCCGGGATTTACCTCATCGCAACGCGCTGATGACACCCACGTGCGACGTGCGGCGCACCTTAATAGGCCAAAGCGGATGCGATGTATAATCAACCTAAACAATGCTTATAGCCCACGTCCTCGCGGGCGTTGCCAACCGCGAGGACACGGTTATAGTATATTCCGACTTCATGGCCCGGCCAGGAGGCAAGTATGTCAACACCTGTGAGTCATGCGCCTCAACCGTGGTGGAGAAGAAAAGCCGGGCGGGTGGCGTTGTTCGTTCTTATCTCGTCGATTATCGCGCTCCTCGCCGCGAACATCGGCGGGTTTCTTTTATTTCTGCTGGTTGTGATCGCTGCTCCATTGATCTGGATTCAACGGTCGATTGAGAAAGATCAACGTCGGTTTCCGAGGTTTCTGTGGATCGTCTACATGGTTTGGTGGCTCATCGGCTCACTGTTCTTCTGGGCTTTCAGCATACATTTCGCTAGCTTCGACCTGGGCTGGCTGGCCAGGATGCTCATCGGCAGCGACATCCCGCGGCTCATCGTGTCGGCCTTGATAGGCTTGATCGTTGCCCTTCTCCTCACGGCGCTACCGGTTTATCTTCAAGCCACAATCGCCGCGAAGTGGGTGTTGGCGTTGACGCGCATTTACAACATCACGGAATGGCAGGCCGTTCGGTTGATGATGTCGCTGATCCTCAAGTCCAATCCGCCTTTCGTGATCGTCGAAAATGGCGAGTTTAAGGAATCGCAGCCACCTGGGTTACTGCCGCGGATCGGCGGGCCAGGACTGGTGATTATCCGGCCGTACAATGCTGTCGTCTTCGAGCAGGCCGGCCGTGTGACGCGTATCGAAGGGCCGGGCGAAGTCCTGATGAGACTCGACGAACGCATCAGAGAGGTCGTCGAACTCCGCATGCAAGCACGTCGTGTCGAGGCGACTCAGGTGCTCACGCGGGATCGTGTGCCGTTCAAGATCACGGCCGGGGCCGGCTTCCGCCTGGAGCGAATGGAAGACTTGATGACGGACGACGAGCGCCTGCGCACACTGCCCAAGCGAACGTGGAAGTCAGATAGTTTCCCGGCTGCCGGGCGTGATCCAGAGCAGGGAAAACGCGACGAGAGCCGCGTGCACCGCAGCTCGGTCTACAAAGCGGTATATGGCCCGCGCTCAGGCCGTAAGTGGCAGGACCAGATCCAGGGGGATGTGGAAGGCGAGTTGCGCAGGGCGGTGAGGATGTATAATTTCGGCGAAATCTACAACCTCGATCAGCCCAACGATCCACAAGTCAGAACCACGGTGTTGGACGAAATCACCGAAAGAATGAAAGAGGGCCTGCGCCGCTCCTCGGCGCGGTACGGAGTGATAGTCCTCGGTGCGTCGATCAGCACCATCGAAATCGACAAAATGCAGAATGTCCAGGATGCCTATTTCACCGCGCTCGGCGCCGAATGGCGGAAGCGCATCGCGCTTACGGAGGCTGAAGCGGAGGGCCAGGCGTTCGCGGGCCGAGCGAAGATTCAACAGCGGCTCATGGCTGATCTCTTACAGCAATTCCGCGAAGCGCTGGCTGAAATGGCTAGATCCGGGATGGCAATGTCGGCTGACGTGGTCGATCGCTACCTCCAGGTATCGGAGCGCCTTTTGCAGAATGTTCTGACTGACCACTCCACCGCGCGGCGCTACCTCGACACGATGGAGACCCTGGCGCGGGTCAGCCCTAGCACGATCATCGCCGCCGGCATGGACGTTGCCCATTTGACAGATTTCATCGCACCTGGACTCAAACCTCCGAGCGAGGCAGCAGATCGACCGGCCAAGAGGCCGTAATCGCAGGGCCTTTCAGGGAGTGATGCGCGGAATGTCTTGCAGCGCGTGTTGAACCGCATCCAGATCGTCAGGCAGCAGAAACCATTCCGGCTTGACGCCGAACACCAGTGCCACACTGACCAGCGCCGCCACGAACCCATCGTGAAAAGCATCCGTATCCACCTGCGGCGCACGCATTGCATGGGAGGCCGCATTCACGCCCATAAGAACTTTCGCGATGTCCTCGCGAAACCACACCCTCAAGTCGCTTGTGTCACGCATGTCGAAATGATAGAATACATGTTCTAAAATGTCAACCCCCTGCAAGATAGTTGCGGCTTCATCCGATATTTGACGAACCTCGCATTTCAATTACACTTTCACCCGGGCACCGAGGAGCGCCGTTACTCCCACACTCCCATACTTCCATATCTATAGAACGCCGATCCAAGTGGTGAAGAGAGGTTATGAAAGGAGCTTGTCGTGACTACCGTGCTGACCCCGGCCGAAGAGCGCGGTTTGAGCGGCCTCAGTCTGGACAGCCAGGTTCGCAAGGTCTTCTACTCGATACCGCCGGAGACGATCCGAGCGATGGGCGAGCGCATGGTCGAGGAGGCGTTCCGGCGCAGCCTGATCTACGAGCGCGATGGGAAGCCCGAGGCGATCCACGTCTTCCTGCGCCCGATCGGCATCATGCCCGATCAACTGGCGTACCTGCACTACGTGTCCCTGACGATCGTCAACGCGCTGAAACGGCTGCCCGATCTGTACATTCAGGACTTCGCCGTGCGCCAGGTCGTGCCGCTGACGCCGCCGGAAGAGAAGTGGGTGTGGGATTGTTACGGACCGAGCCATCGCGACAACAGCCCGGTGTTCGGCCGCCTCGACGCGGTCGTCGACTTCACCAGCCCGATGTGGAAAGAATCGCTGCGTTTCGTCGAGCCGAACCTGTGCGGCGTCGGCGGGCTGCATCTGATCCCGACCTGCGAGCAGATGCTCGCCGACGTCGTCTTGCCCGTGATTCAAGAGTACGCGCCGCAGATTCAGTTGGAAATCGGCCAGGACCTGCGCGAGCTGTTCATCGAGGAGGTGCTGGATCATCTGGATACGATTGGGCGGTCCGGGCGCAACATCTGCTTCGTCGAGCCGAAGTATGCCGGGGACGGCCCGAACGAGCAGGCGGCGCTCGCCGAATACTATCACGAGCGGCACGGGCTGACCGTGCTGCACGCCGATCCGTCCGAGCTGTATATGAAGAAAGGCGACGTGTGGTACGAGGACAGCCCGGTCGACGTCGCCTACCGCGACTATGAAGTGCGGGACATCGTCGATCTTGAAAGCGAAGGGATCGACGTGCGCCCCATGCGCACGTTGTTCAAAGAGAACCGAATGGTCTCCTCGCTGGCGGGTGATTTCGATCACAAGAGCTGCTGGGAAGTCCTGAGCGATCCGCAGTTCACTAACAAGTACTTCAACGCCGAGGAGCGCCTGGTCTTCCGCCGCCACATTTTGTGGACGCGCGTCCTGTCGGATCGGCGCACGGCCTTACCAGACGGCGAGGTGGTGAACCTGCTCGAGCACACGCGCAAGTATCAGGACGAGCTGGTCGTCAAGCCCAACCGGTCGTACGGCGGCGACCGCGTGCTGATTGGGCCGTCGGTCAGCCAGTCGGAGTGGGAAGCGGCCATCGAAGAGGCAGTGACTGGCGACGAACCGTGGGTCGTACAGCGCCTGGCGCCGATTGCGGTGACCGAGTTCCCGGTGATCGCCGAGAACGGATCGGTGCACATGGAGCCGTTCTACACGGTGTTGGGCTTCGCCCCTACACGATACGGCCTGGCCGTGCTGGGACGCGCGTCGCAAAAGCAGGTCGTCAACGTCGCGCAGCGCGGCGGCATGTGCGGCGTGTTGATCGGCAAGCCTTCGGGGCGACTGATCGGGCCGGGCGCGCCGGTGAGGATGAATTAGCCATGGCCAAGACTCAGTAGATCCGAATTTCAAAGGCGCGGCAAGGCTGGCGCCTCGATTTCCCGAATACAGCCATAGAGTTGCTCCAAGGCGCGGCGGATGAACTGGGCGAGTCGGGT
>Ga0209342_10001609_pt1 | contig 25178 bp, 22 predicted proteins | sample RifCSP16_2_FD_184023 | JGI IMG/M metagenome (GOLD analysis project Ga0209342, IMG submission 184023) | Soil microbial communities from Rifle, Colorado - Rifle CSP2_sed 16_2 (SPAdes) (version 2) | ecosystem: Environmental > Terrestrial > Deep subsurface > Rock core/Sediment | place: Rifle... | reverse complement strand
TTGCCCCAGTTGAAGACCAGGTCCACCCGGTCCCGGGACGCCGAGGAGTCCACCAGGTTGAAGTCGAGCGCATCGCGCCCCCAGTAGCCAGTGAGCGAGACGAAGCCGTCTTCACCGGTGGGGACGTGGACCTTGGCCAGGCCGTCGGTGAAGTAGTAGGGCAGCACTTCGTTAGTGAATGCGCTGACCACCGCGTCCAGGTACGTACGGCGGAGCGAGCCCAGCCAGCTGGCCCGCCCGGGAAGCGGACCCTCCAGCAGGAGCTTGCTCGAGAGCAGCGAGACCTGGGTGCTGCCGTGCACCCGGTTCGCGTCGCCCGGCCGAATGCCGATGTCCAGGACACTGGACAGGCGGCCGCTGTAGCCGGCCGGGAAGCCACCGGTCAGGAAGTTCGTCTGGCCAATGGCATCGGCGTCGAACGTGCTGAACAGCCCGCCCAGGTGACTCGGGTTGAACACGGTGACGCCATCCAGCAGCACCAGGTTCTGGTCGCTCTCGCCGCCCCGCACGTTGTAGCCAATGGAGTAATCGTTCTTGGCCACGGTGCCGGGCAGGAGCTGCACCGTGCGGATCACGTCCGGTTCGAACAGGACCGGTGCCGCCCCGCGCATCTCTTCGCCGGAGATGCTGATCACACTCGGCTGGGCGATCTGCTCGAAGCGGACCCGAGACTCGACCCGTTCCCCGCGCACCTCGATCGGAGCGAGCTGGACCACCTGTCGGGGGAGGTAGAACGTCAGGGTGTCGCGGCCGGAGGGGAGAAACACCGTGTCCGGCTGAAAGGCGGGGCCGCGGGCGGTGACCAGCACGTCGCGGCGTGGTGCGCCGCTCAGAACGAACCGGCCGCTCGAGTCGGTGAGGGTCTGGAGCCGGGTGCCCACGACCTCCACCAGCACCTGGGGCACCGCGGTCGAGTCACGCTCCTCGAGCACTCGCCCGCGGATGACGCGGGCATCCTGCGCGTCGACGACCCGGAGGCCCGCCAGGCAGATGGCCGGGAGAAAGAAGACGGCTCGGATGTACGGCCCTGCGAGCTGCGTCATTCCCGGTTCAGTACTCGGTCTCCTCCCGCCTGTTCCAGCGCCAGCAGCCGGCGCTTGAGGTCGAGGCCGCCGCCGTAGCCGCCGAGGCCGCCGCCCGCGGCCACCACGCGGTGGCACGGAATCACGATGGGGATGGGGTTCTTGTGGTTGGCCGAGCCCACCGCGCGGGCCCCTGTTGGCGTGCCGACGGCCCGGGCAATCTCGCCGTACGTCCGCGTCTCACCGTACGGGATCTGCTGCAGCGCGTCCCAGCAGCGTTGCTCGAATGGTGTGCCCGCCGGGGAAACGGGAAACGTGAAGCGTGAACGAGATCCCGCGAGGTATTCCGTCAGTTCCTGGGCGACCTGCTGCTCCAGGCGTGTTTCCGGCGGGCGCGTGGCCCGGCCGTGCAGCGAGATCTTTGTGACGGCGCCATCCTGGATGGTCACGGCGAGGTTGACCAGGGGTGAGGCGACGAGAAACGGGACCGCCATCACCCACCGCCTCCGCTCGAGGGTTGGGGTACCTCGGTGCCGAATCCGCCCGCGGCCGACCGGTGGAACCTATACGTGGGCACCGGCTTGCGGGTCAGCGGCGTGGCAAAGGGGCCGGCCGTGAGGCTGGGATCCGCGAGGTCCACGCGGAGCACCGGCAGGCCCGCTATCAGTAGATCAGCGAAGTATCCCTCGAGATCCAGCGTGGGCGTGGGGTCCCCACCCAGGGTCACGTAGAGGATCCGCCGCACGCCGCCCTTCGAGAGAATCCCGGCGCCCGGAAGGACGGAGTCGTCCAGGTAGTAGCGGTTGTCGAATTCCCCGGGCTTGCCCGCCCGCGTTCCCAGGCGATCGCTGTCGCAAATCCACAGGGGAGGCGATGTCGCCTGCAGGCGAGGCCGGGCGGCGGCCACGGTGGTCGCCCAGCGGAGCAGCGCCTCCAGGGTGTCTTCGGGCTTGAGCAGGCCTTTGGGGTGGGGCCAGTTTTCGAAGGTGCATACCGGCTGGCACTGCGCCGTCGTCACCAGCCACGCGGCTGCCTCCACCGAACGCGGGCCAGGGAGGTTCAAGAAGGTCAAGGTCTCCGGCGTGACCCACGCAGGCGCGAGCGCGCCGGGCTTCGCATGGGTCGGTGGCAGCGGTGGCAGCGGTGGCAGCGGTGGCAGCGGCGGCAGCGGTGGCAGCGGCAGCGCGGTGGGCGGTGAGAATGCGAGGCTGCGGTCCGGATCCCTGGGCCCTACGCGGTCCTTGGGGATCGTGTCCAGCGCGGCGAACAGCGGCACACAGTGAAACGGGGCCCACACGCTCCCGGGCACCGGGCCCCAGACGTCGTAGAGCCGCTCGGCCGTGGCGTACTCGGTCCACCGGTGCCCTCCCAGCGCGTCCGGCGCTCCGGGGTGGCCTACGGTGACCTGCCCCTTTGGAGGTCTGCCGAGCCGAACCCGGCCTAGCAGCTCAAGCAGCCTGGACCAACGTCGCCACATGGTATGCCTCGTGGGTGATCAGCGGGCGCGCGGCGGCCCGGCTGTAGTATCCAGCGAAGCGGCCGTTCACCACGTATGCTCCCACCGCCGGGTACATCGGCCCCTGGGCGAAAGGAATGGCGCGCACCGCGAAGCACTCCTGCACGCACCAATCCGCCGGCGCCTTCTGTGCCAGCGCGATGGTCTCCTCCCACTCGCGCTCCGTCGCCAGCGAACCCAGCACCACGGCGTCTCCCATGCGGCCGAAGGCGCGCTTCAGCACCCAGCACTCCCGCTCCACCCGGAGCAACGGCACCTGCTGCCCGTCGAACGGCATCGTGATGGGGCAGTGCCGCTCGACCAGGGCCCGGTCCTCCGGATCCAGGCGGCTCTGCCGCCAGATGGCGAACATGGTCTTGCTCTGACGCGCCAGGTGCCGCAACGGGTTCATCTGGGGGATGCCGGGTCCCAGCCGGAGCCAGGTGGCGAAGTTGGGGAGCCGCGGCATCCACTCGCCGGGATAGAAGCGAAACGCCGCATCAATGGGCGTGCCCAGCACCCGAGGCCGGCGCCAGCCGCGCTCGAGATGAGCCGGCGATGCCCGGACGGTGCGGTGCCCGGCCTCCGCGAGCCACCGCTCCAGGATCAGCATGTGCTGCAAGTCCTCGGCGTACGCGGTGGCGTAGAACAGTGCGACCGCGTCGTAGTCCCGGAACGCGTCGAGAAACCGCTCGCGCAGCTCGGCGTGCCACTCCAGGCCGTCCCCGGGATCCCCCAGCAGCTCCGGCAGCCCCGCGGCTTCGTTGAAGCCTCCGGGGACATCGTCGTTGAACTCGGAGACCATCCACCGGCCGTCGTCGGTGAGGAAAAGATCGTAGCGCCCCAGCGTGGGCGCGCCGTCTTGCTCCGCCGCGATGAGCGGATGGAGCGGCGCCGGAATACCGAGTCGCGCCAGCGCCTCCGAATCTCCCTGCACCCGGCGCACGAACCGGTCCAGCGCCCGGTGCAGGCCCTCGACGGCCGCGACCACCTCCTGGTGCGCCTGTTGGGAGAGGATCATGAACTCGGGAAGCACCAGGCACCTGCCGCCGCCGTACGTGTCCCACTTGAAGTACCGAAACCGGAGGGCCCGCATCACCTGCGCTTCGTCCGCCGGCGAAAGCCCCCACGCGCGGGCGGTGATCACCCCGGACCCAGCAGCCGGTCGAGGTAGCGGTTCAAGCCCCACGAGGCGAAGCCCAGAAGCGTGTACGCGCCGGTTTCGAGCAGGCGATGCCCCGTGCGCTCGGCCTGCGGGAGGTAGGCCAGGACCTCGCGCACCAGGAGCATGACGGCCAGCACGCCGAAGGTGAGGAGACCGTGGGTCCAGCCCCAGAAGTCGCCGGCCACCGCGTCGGTGAGAACGGAGGCGCAGGCCAGCAGGAAGAACGCCGCAGCCCGGGCGTCGTCCAGGCTCCGCTCCTGCTGGAGCCGCTGGGTGAGGCGGCCGGGCTCGCGGCGCAGGAACAAGCCGAAAACGATGACCAGGACGATCCACCCCAGCAGGAAGAAGCTGACCGGAATCCACCAGCCACCTTCGCCCTCGCCCGTCGGGTCGGCCTCGCCCCACACACTGCCGCCGAAGATCAGGCCCGTGGCCAGCGTGAAGGCGCCCACGACCAGCGCGGCCGGCACGTTGCGCCGTTCGGCGGCATCCACCCGGGTCCGCGCGCCGTACGCCATGGCCACGGTCTGCCCGAACATCTTCACCACGCCGTACCCCATCACCAGGTAGAACACCACGTAGATGCCCACGACGCTGGGGTCAGCGTGGCGCCAGAGCACGTAACCGATCCAGGCCATGGCCAGCAGCACGGCCAGGCGGATGATGCCGGGTCCGGGATTGTCGCGGAAATAGAGGGGGTGCAATGCCCCGGTGCGGTTAATCACCGCTCCGGCGACCCCGAGGATCACGGAGAAGAGAAGTACGAAGCCTTCCGACTCGGACATGGCCCCCTAATCTGGGGGCCGCGCCGGAAACCGGCAGGGGCCACCTTGCTCCGCGCCTGCCGTTTGGTCATCGTGCAGGCGTGTTGCAGGAGAGCCGCTACGCCAACCTGTTGCGGGATTTCGTGCTCGCGCCCGTCTTGGTCGGCTTGGTCCTCGGAGTGGGCTGGCTCATCTACCTCAGATCTCGCGTCAAGACTCCGGACTTCTGGAAGCTGGCCGCTCGGCAGCCGGACCACGCCTACGATTGGTTCGTGTCACACGACGGATGGGCGGTGGTGGATTTCCACCAGCGGCATCACCAGAAGCCCAAGGGCGTGGACGTCGAGGGGCCGTTCATCCTCCGCGTGCCCAAGCTGGGCGGGAAACGGGTCGCGGTCTATGGCCTTCGAGGTTTGATGGAGGAATCGCAGGAGGCGTTCATCCGGTTCTTTGGCGCACGGGGGGACGAATGATCATGAGGCTCAACGCGGCATGGCACACGAAGCATCCGATGCCACCCAAGGCCACGCTCGGGCAGCGCATCCGCTGGCACGTGCAGCACGCCAAGCACTGCGGCTGTCGCCCCATGCCGGAGAAGCTCAAGGGGGAGATCCGGCGGCGAGCGCGCCGCTAGACCTCCCGCGACTCGGAGTCGGCCATGTTCACCATGCAGCCCATCGGGACGGTGCGGAGCCCATACACCGAGGCGGCGCAGATCCCCAAGGGCCCCGGCGCGGAGCACAAGGCCGAGGGCATCCTCGAGATTGCGCGGGAGCTCGAGGCAGGCCTCCAGGACATTGAGGGCTTCTCCCACCTCTATGTGCTTTGGGTGTTCGATCGCGCTCAGGGCTTTGACCTGCTCGCGACGCCGCCCACCGACACCAAGCCGCACGGCGTGTTCGCCACCCGTGCGCCGCGGCGTCCCAATCCGATTGGCTTGACGGTGGTGAAGCTCTTGCGACGGGAAGGCCCCAAGTTGTACGTCCGCGGTGTGGACATGCTGGACGGCACGCCGATCTTGGACCTCAAGCCTTATCTGTCCAGCGTCCCCGAGCACGAGCTGCGCCGCGGTTGGCTGGAAGACGGGTGAACAACTGCGTAAGGGGTGAGGGGTAAGGGGGACCCCTCACCCCTCACCCCGTTGCCGTTCCCCGCTGGCGGGCGATCGCGCGTTCGATTCCGGGACTGTCGTTCCCGGGTTCGGACGCTTGGGCTCCGGGGCCGGACCGGGCCACCAGGCGTAAGCTCCTGGGGCGCTTCCACCTTTGCGCTGGCCGCGCGGTGGCACGAGCGATGCTACGGTAGGCGCCAGACCCCTCCGACACCCCGCGCCCCCGTAAGGGGAATCAGCGAGGACCGCATATGCGATGGGCCGGCGATCTCCGTTACGTGCTCCGGGCGCTGAGCAAGAGCCCGTCGTTCACCGCCGCGGCCGTGACCACGCTGGCGCTCAGCATTGGTGCCACGACGGCCATCTTCAGCGCCGTCAACGGCATCCTGCTACGGCCCCTGCCGTTCCCGGCAGCTGACCGTCTGGTCGTCATCTGCGAACGGCATCCGTCGGTGGCCGCGTTTTGCGTCGGCTCACCACCCAACGCGGCGGACTGGGCGTCGCGGAGCCGCACCCTGGGGGCCGTTGGCATCGCCCGCGATTGGCCCTTCGTCACCCGGGACGAGCGCGGGGGCGAGGCGATTGACGGCGGGGTGGCGACGGCGGACTTCTTTCGGGTCCTGGGGATGGCGCCGGCCTTGGGCCGGCTGATCGCTCCCGACGATGAGGGGTCGGGGCGAGTGGTCGTGCTGGGCCACGCGCTGTGGCAGAGCCGCTTCGGCGGCGATTCGGGGCTGGTGGGGCGGGCGATCACGCTGGACAAGGAACAGTACGTGGTGGTCGGCGTGCTTCCCGCCGACGCCACGGTGCCGGAGCTCGAGTGGGTGCAGCTGTGGACGCCGCTGCCGTTCGACCAGCGTCTGGAAGAAAACCGGGAATGGCGGGGCTTCAGGGTCTACGGGCGTCTGGCCGCGGGCGCGACGCTCCGCCAGGCCCAGGACGAGCTGGACCGGATCGCGCACGGCCTCGCCGAGGAGCACCCGGAAACCAACCGGGGCTGGACCGTGAGCGTGACGAGCCTCCAGGCCCACGTGGTGGGCTCGGTGCAGCGCGCGCTGCTGGTGCTGCTGGGGGCGGTCGGGTTCGTGCTGCTGATCGGGTGCGCCAACGTCGCCAATCTGCTGCTCGCGCGCATCACGCACCGGGGCCGGGAGTTGGCGCTGCGCGCCGCCCTGGGCGCCGGGCGATGGACCGCCGCGAGGCTGATCCTGCTCGAGAGCCTGACGCTCGCGGTCCTGGGGGGCGCGGCGGGGTTCCTGCTCTCGCTCTGGGGACTCGAGGCGTTCGTGCAGTTGGCACCGGCCGGCATCCCGCGGCTGGGAGAAATCAGGGTGGACGGCACGGTGTTCGGTTTCGCGGTTGCGCTGTCTACTCTCAGTAGCCTCCTCGTGGGCGCCGCCGGCTTGGTTCAGGCGGCGCGGCTCAACCTGAGCGATACCCTGCGCGGCAAGGACGTGGGGCCCGGAAGGCGTTTCGGACTCCGCGGGGCGCTGGTGGTCTCCGAGATGGCGCTGGCGCTGGTACTGCTCACCGGAGCGGGGCTGTTGCTCAAGAGCTTCACCCGGCTCGCGAGCTGGAATCCCGGGTTCGAAACCGAGCATCTGACCACGGCGTGGCTGCTCGCCCCAGAGGCCAAGTACCCCACCGGCCCGCAGGTGGCGGACTTGTTCCGGCGCGCGGTGGAGGAGGTTGGTTCATTGCCGGGGGTGGTCTCCGCGGGCGCGGCGTCGGCCGGGCCGCTGTTCGGCGGCACCGAAACGGGCGAGCTGCGCATCGTCGGGCGGGACGCGCCGGCCGAGCCGCCGGCGACGGCGCGCTGGTTCGACGTGGATCCCAACTACTTCGCCACACTGGGGGTTCCGTTGCTTCGGGGCCGGGCCTTCACGGCGTCCGACGTCACGGGCGCACCAGAGGTGGCCATGGTCAACGCGGCTCTGGCACGTCGCTACTGGCCGGGGCAAGATCCCATCGGCCAGCAGGTGGCGATGTACGACCGCACCATGACGGTGGTTGGGGTAGTGGCCGACGTGACACCAGTCCGGTCCGATGAGCCTCCCGCCCCCGAGATCTACTGGCCCAACCGCCAGGTCCCGCGCTGGGCAACGTTCGTGATCCTCCGTACCTCGTCCGATCCCACGAGCCTCGCGAACGCGGCACACCGCCGGCTGCAGGAACTGGATCCCGATCTCTCCATCTCAGGATTCCAGCCGCTCACGGCGCAGTTCGCCCGTGTGCTCGTCTACCCGCGGTTCGTGACGCTGCTCATGACCACCTTTGCTGGCATCGCCCTCATCCTCGCGGCCGTCGGCGCCTACGGCGTCATCGCGTACTCCGTCGAGCGCCGGACCCGAGAGATCGGGATCGAGATGGCCCTGGGCGCCGCCCGTGGGCACGTACTGCGTGCGGTGATCGGACAGGGGATGGTCCTGGTGCTGGCGGGCGTGGCCATCGGCGTGGTCGGCTCGCTGGCGATCACGCCGGTGCTGCGCGGCCTGCTGGCCGGCGTCGAGCCGGGCGATCCGTTGACGCTCGCCGGAGTGGGCGCCGTCCTGGCGCTCACGGGTCTGGTCGCGAGCTTCCTACCGGCGCGCCGGGCCAGCGGTGTCTCCGTCATGGAGGCGTTGCGCACGGAGTAAACTGCGGCACTGAAGGAGCGTAAGGGGTAAGGGGTGAGGGTCCCCCTTACCCCTCACCCCTTACGCAGTTGCCCTCGCCGGTAGTCAGGTCCGGCAGGTGTCCGCCACCCAGCGTCCGTTGTCGATCCAATCACACCGCCGTTCAAAGTCGTAGCGCCGGAAGAACTCCATTCCGGGCTCGCCGATCGGATCTCCCCGCACCGGTTCGACCGTGGGGAGCGGCGCGTAGGGGGCGTACGGCCGGTCCAGGAACCGCTTGATGTCCTGCGACAGCAGCAGGGAATGCGCGCGGTCCGCATCGCTCGTCGGGCTGGCGCCGGTCAATTGGTTCATCTTCCGCACCAGCCGCTCGTTTGCCACGGCCCGCACCTGCGGCATCGGGGCGCCGGCGGCGAGCTGCATCAGCTGATCCACCGCCACCCGCTGTACCGCGCGCGCGATCTCGGCCTCGTAGGAACTGGCGGCCCGCGCGTTGAACGCGACCGACAAGAGCGAGTCCACGACCTCCTCGAGCCCGGGGAGTCGAGGATCGAGCGCGTGCTGCTCGACTACCCTGGCGGCGCGGTCGGGCACCAGCATGGCGCCGACGGTCAGGTTCGCCACGGCGACGGCCGGGCTGATCTTGTCGAACATGAGGCCGGTGTAGCGCTGGAACAGCTCGCGCGTCCGCGGATAGCCCGAGGGGCGCGGCGGCAGCTTCCTCACGACCTCGTCCGGCAGCACCAGCTCGGATGGCTTGAGCGTCGCCAGCAGAGCGCTCAGGGCCGCCCGCTGCTCCGCCGCGGGCACCGGCGGCGCCGGATCGCGTCCGTCGCCCCGCAGCGCGTACACGTAGTGCATGCCACCCAGCGCGGAGGCCGTCGCCTCGAGTTGGAAGGCGTGATACAGGTACGCCGGAACCAGCACTTCTTCCATTTGCGCCATCGGCATGCCGCGGCGGATGGCCGCCTCACCCCAACGCCGCAGCGCGGCTCGGCGGATCTCCATCATCCGGTTGAGCTCCGCCGCCGGATCCCAGCCGTTGGACCACTGATTCGACCGCGGGTGAGCGCTGGCGTCCTGATTGGTCAGGAACCGGAGGTCGCGGGCCCAGGCGTCGTCCAGGATCTTCTGGAGCGCGGCCGCTTGGTCGGTGCCGGGCGGGAAGTCCTGGTAGCCCCACTTGATCGCCACCGAATCCCACTCGCCGATGCCCCGTTCGTACACCTGCGAGACGTCGAGCGTCCCGTCGGCCTTGAGCGTCACATACGGATGAGGATAATCCATCACCGAGGTGCGTCCGACCTTGCTGTCGTAGTAGTTGTGCTGGAAGCCCAGGGTGTGGCCCACTTCGTGCGCGGCGAGCTGTCGAATGCGCCCCACCGCCCACTCGCGCACCTCCGCAGGCACCTCATCGCCGTTCTGGTACGGCAAGAGCAAGGCCTCAGCGATCATGTAGTCCTGCCGGTAGCGGAGCGACCCCAACGTCACCAGGCCCTTCATGATCTCACCGGTCCGAGGATCGGTGACGGTGGCGCCCGAGGAGTAGCCGCGGGTGGACCGATGCACCCAGTTGATCACGTTGTAGCGGACGTCCAGCGGGCTGATGCTGTCCGGGCGGGTCTCGACCCGGAACGCGTTGCGATAGCCGGCGGCGGTGAACGCCTGGTTCCACCAGCCGGTTCCCTCGAGCAGGGCGGACCGCTGCGGCTCGGGCACCGCGGGGTCCAGGTAGTAGACGATGGGCCGGACCGCATCGCTGGTGGCGGCCGCGGGATTCTGTTTCTTGAGGCGGTGCCGGCGAATGTAACGGACGTCCATGCTGTATTCGTTCCCGTCGGGCGGCGCCGCGTAATCCCTCCATCCCACGGGCCCGTAGCTCGCCCGCGGGTCGAACGTCCGCGGCGTGTAGTTCCCGTCCGGAAGCTGGACCAACGAGTGGTGGATGCGGAGACTCGCGGCCTCGCCATCGGCGGCCACGTCCGCGACGCCCTCAAAGAAGCTCCCCGGCCCGGCCAGGGGGTTGAACCCGCCACCGCCCGCGCCGAACCCGCCGCCTCCGGGGCCGGTGGGCGGCTGGCGCACCCAGGTCAGCTCCACCTCCATCTCGGTGTTTTGTGGAAAGTTCTTGGTCATGGGCAGATGGATCGAGCTGCGGGAGGGGTCCACGCGATACGACCCCGGGCGTAGTCTCTGCGTGATCACGTTGGGATCGCGGAGCAGGTAGTCGGTCGCGTCCACCAGCACCCGGCCCGGCGACTCCGCGGCGACCTGGAACCCCCACCGCACGCTCCGGGCGAAGGACTCCCGGACGCTCTTGATCTCGATGGAGTCCCTGGACGAGGAAGCCCGGAAGTTGTAGTTGGGCTCGACCAACAGCACCTTGGGTCCCTGGCGCTCGAAGAAGACGATCTCCGAACCCTGGAGGTTGCCGCGCTCGACCCCGATGTCGTTAGAGCCCAACCCCGTCCCCATCCCCTGGATGTGCATGACCTCCGTGTTGAACCGGGAGATCTCCAGGTAGAGGTGGCCCGCCGCCGAGTCCCAGTAGAGCGGGAAGAAGCCGTCCAACTTCTGCATTCCGGCCGTCCTGGCCTCGATGGTCGGCAACGAACCGCCTTGTCCCTGTCCTTGGGCGCGTTGTGCGGGTATGGGGTAAGGGGTAAGGGGTAGCGCCGCGAGTGCGATGAGCGCTCCGAGGCCTGCGGCGGGCACTGTACCACGGCTATACATGTCTAGAATCCTCCGATGTGGTTCGGTAGGGATGGGTAAGCGTCGCAAGAGTGTACCGACGCGGCCCGGGGGCGGCTAGCAGGTGGTGAACGCCCCGCTCGGCGTTAGTTTTCCCAGCCCATGGAGCCCCGGGACCGGTCCCAGCAGAGCCTGCAGGAGCGTTACGCGCCGCAGCACCAGTGCTTTGGCTGCGGACCGGCGAACCCGAAGGGACTGCACATCCGGAGCTTCCCCGAGGGCGAGCGCGTCGTGGCCGAATGGAACCCGGAGCCCCATCACGAGGCATTCGCCGGCGTGCTGAACGGCGGGATCGTGGGCACGCTGTTCGACTGTCACTCCAATTGGACCGCCGCCTGGCACCTGATGACCCGGGACGGTCTCGATCACCCGCCGAGCACCGTGACGGCGGAGTTCCACGTGAGGCTCCTCCGGCCCACGCCGAGCCGGGAACCGGTCAGGCTCGTGGCGCGCGTCGCCGAGTCCAGGGGCAGCCGGGTGGTGGTGGACGCGGAGTTGCTTGGCGGCGGGGAAGTGTGCGCGACGTGCCTCGGCACGTTCATTGCGGTCAAGCCGGGACACCCGGCGTATCACCGGTGGTAGGAACCACGTCCCATGAACCGTGACGCGCCCCGCATCGCCTTCGTAGTCTACGACCGGATGACGGTCCTGGACTTCATCGGGATCTACGATCCGCTGACCCGCCTCAAGTCCATGGGGTTCCTGCCGGCGCTCACCTGGGACGTGTGCGCCATGCAGCCCGTGGCCCGGGACGATCGCGGGCTCTCGCTCAACGCCACGCGGTTCAACGAGCCGCTCGGTGGGTACCACATCCTGGTGGTGCCGGGCGGGTTCGGCGCGCGGACGCTCAAAGACGATCCGCGCTTCGTGACCTGGCTTACGACCGCGGCACCGGCCGACCTCAAGGTGTCGGTCTGCACCGGGGCGCTGCTGCTGGGCGCCGCGGGGTTCTTAAGGGACAAGCGGGCGACGACGCATCCGGCCGAATACGACGCGCTCCGGCCCTACTGCGCGGAAGTCGTGGCGAAGCGAATCGTGGACGCGGGCAACGTCATCACGGCCGGCGGCGTGACCTCCGCGATCGACGTGGGTCTCTACGTAGTGGAACGGCTGGCGGGTCCGGACGTGCGCCACAAGATCGCCCGGCAGATGGACTATCCGTACGCGCTGCCGCCCGACAGCGTGGTCACCCCTCGTCCCTGACGCCCGCCGCCTACGCTCGGGCGAGCCGCTCCAGCAACTCGGCAGCTTCCCGCAGCAAACCGCGCTGGGCGGGCCGGAGTTGCGCGATGGCCCGGGCCAGGCGGGTCACGCGCCGGGTCCGTCCTTCCTCCAGGAGCCGTTTGCCCTTGGCTGTGGCGCGGATGCGCTGAGCCCGGCGGTCGTCCGGGTGGGCCAGCCGCTCCACCAGGCCGAGTCGTTCCAGCTCTCCCACCAGCCGGGTCATGGTGGGCGGGCGGACTTGCTCCGCGGCCGCCAGGCCGGTGAGCGACACGGGGCCCCCGAACACGATCACGGAAAGCGCCGAGAGCCGCGGGCCGCTCAACCCGGTGCCCACGTCTTCGGCCCGGAGCCGCCGGAGGAGGTGAATGGCGGCCGAGTGCAGGCGATCCGCCGTGCGGACGGCGTCGTCCGGGGGGTGGGGTTGACGGGTCTGGGGGTGGCGCACAATATTTAGCTACGCTAACTAAATATAGGTCCAGTATAATCGCCACCCTGCCGGAGCACAAGCCATGACGTCACCCTCCCATGCCGCCGCCCCCGTCTTGATCGAGGACGTCGGGCAGATCTTCCTGCGCGCCAAGGACCTGCCCCGGGCCACCGCGTTTTACCGGGACACCCTGAGGCTCACGCTGGCCATCGAGGCGCCCAACATGGCGTTCTTCCAGGTGGGCGGCCTGATGCTGATGCTGGGCGTCCCGGAGCAGCCGGAATTCGACCATCCCGGTTCCATCGTCTACTTCCGCACGCCGGATATCGGGGCCGCGCACCGCACCCTGGCGGAGCGTGGCGTGAGGCTCCGCGACCAGCCCCACGTGGTGCATCGGGCCGGCGGCCGCGAGTTGTGGATGGCGTTCTTTGACGATTCGGAGGGCAATACGCTGGTCCTAATGCAGTGGAAGTAGGGGCCGCTGGACGGGATCGGCGAGCGGCTGCATAGTTCAGGTGGTTCCGACGCGGTCGAGTTCCGTACCGTGGGTGCCGAAACTGCGGTTCAGACGTTCCCGGCCCTTTCCCTGGACGACCAGCGCTTGCTGCTCGCGCTCGCTCGCGAGACCCTCACCGCCCACCTCAGCGGCCGGGGGCTGCCGGACCCTCGGGCGACGTCGGCCGCGCTGCTGGTCCCGCGTGCCTGCTTCGTCACGTTGCGGCGGCGGGATTCCGGCGACCTGCGTGGCTGCCGCGGTGAGCGGGTCGCCCGGCGGCCGCTGGTGGAGTCCGTGATCCACATGACCGTCGCCTCCGCGGTGGACGATCCCCGCTTCGAGCCGGTTCGCTTGCATGAGGTCCCCGGTCTCCGCATCGAGATCAGCGCATTGACGCCGCCGCAGCCGATCCGGCCGGAAGACGTGGTCGTGGGCCGGCACGGTCTGATCATCATGGCGGGCGGCTCCGCCGGCCTGCTGCTCCCGCAGGTCGCCGTCGCCTACGGCTGGAACCGAGAGCAATTCCTTCGCGCCGTGTGCGAGAAAGCCGGCCTGTCCCCGGAAGCCTGGCGACGAGCCGGGGTGCGGCTCGAGGCGTTCGAGGCCGAGGTGTGGGGGGAAGCAGAGAGCTAGTGTCGCGTCCAGAAGTTTCCGCTACTTGGTCTGGCCCGTGCCGGTGGGTTCCAAAGGGCGCGTTGGTGCGGGCGTGGTCTCGGCGCGCCGGGAGCTCCGGTGGTTCACGGCGATGAGAGCGCGGGTGGGTTCCCTTCGCGCGCTGGCAGTTCCGCGCCGCAGACGACGGGAGTTTCCAAGGCGCGCGCTACACTGACGCGCGCTCCGGGGACCCACCCGCACTCTCATCGCCCTGGCCCATAGCGCCCAAGCGTCGAGTCCACCCCGCACCAATGCGCACTCTGGGACCCACCGGCGCCGTGCCATGAACAGCGACGTTCTGGGACACCATACTGGCGCACCCGAGTACCGCTTCACGGCCCGGATCCACCGGCTCGGCGCCAACCCCTATGTGGACGCTCCACCGCGGGTAAGCGCCGCGTTCGGCCGGCGTGGCGCGGTGGCGGTGAAGGGAACGCTCAACGGCGTCCCCATCCGCGCCACGCTGGTCGCGGCGGGCGGCGGACGCCACCGGCTCTATGTCAATGGATTCATGCGCACGGCGGCCGGCGTGGACGTCGGGGAGACGGTCCGCCTGGCGCTGTCACCTGATGGGGCGTCGCGGCGCGGGCGGGTCCCGGTGCAGGCCCTGGGACAGCTGGGTCGTGGCCGTCGCGGGCGGATCGACACCGAGCGCCCGCTCTGGACCTGTCCCAGGTGCGGGCATCAGTTCGTGAGCCGCAACCTGTGGCACTCGTGTGCCCGCCACGATCTCAACGATCATTTCAAGGGCAAAGACCCGCTGGTCCGCGCACTGTTCAACCGGTTCCGCGGGGTCATGGAGTCGTGCGGCCCAGTGACCGTGTACGCCCAGAAGACGCGAATTGTGTTTCAGGTCAAAGTCCGTTTCGCGGCCTGCCATCCCCGCACGCGGTGGTTGGACGGCGGGATCTCACTCACCCGACGCGCCAGGCATCCCAGGCTGCTTCGCGTGGAGCAGCCGGTGCCCGGCTGGTATGCACACGTCTTTCGCTTCCGCCGGCTGTCCGACTTTGATGCGCGGTTCGCGCGGCTGGCGCGCGAGGCTTACCGGATGGGGCAGCGGGAACATCTGCGGGGCGGGAAAAACGAAAAGGCGTAAGGGGCGAGGGGTACTCCTTACCGCTCACCCCTTACGCAGTCCCCGGCCAGGTGGCAGCCAACGGAAGACTGAGTCTCCGTACGTCTGCCCTACACCCAGCCCTCCCGCCGGAACGACCTCAGCGCATCCGTGAAGGCCTGCATCTCCTCAGGCAGCCCGATGGACACCCGGCTGTAGGTGAGCATCGGCGGGAACGGGCGTCCCACCATGATGCCGCGCTCCCGCATCCGGCCGTTGTAGGTCGCCAGGTCGCCCTGGATGCGATGCATCACGAAGTTGGTCTGGCTGGGCAGGTACTCGAGGTCGAGCTCCTTGAGGCAGCGGTGGAGGGCCTGTAGTCCCTCCCGGTTCACCGCCAGGCTCTTCTGGGCGAAGGCGTCGTCGCCCAGCGACGCCAGGCCGGCGGCGAGCGCCAGCTGGTTGGCGTTGTTCCCCGCCGAGAAGCGCTCCAGCCGCTCCGCCGCGGCCGGGTGCGCGATCCCGTACCCCAGCCGCATGCCGGCCATGGCGTAGATCTTGGAGAAGGTCCGCACGATGATGACGTTGGGATGGGTCTCGATCCACTTCTGGGCCGACCAGTAGGACCGGTCGCTGGCATACTCGAAGTAGGCCTCGTCCACCGCGAACGTCACGCTTTCCGGCGCCGACCCGATCCACCGGTCCACGTCGGCGCTCGGCGTGATGGTCCCGGTGGGGTTGTTGGGATTGCAGATGTATACCAGCACGGGGCCCGCGGCCCGCGCCGCCGTCTCCTGCATCCGTCCGAGATCATGGATGTATCCGGACGCCAATGGGACCTTCTCGACCCGGACGCCAATGCGCTCGGCGTAGCGCGGTACGTCTTCGAAGGTCGGATCGGCCACGATCACCGTGGCGTCAGCCCCGGCGGCCTGCACCACCATCTGCAGTACCTCGGTGGACCCGTTGCCGAGGACGATCTGCTCCGGCTTCACCTGATGCTTGGCCGCGAGCGCGGCGACCACGCGCCGGCGCCACTCGCCGGGATACCGGTTGGCCTCGTTCAGCCCGTCGGCAATCGCCTTGCGCGCGGCTTCGGAGAGACCCAGTGGATTCTCGTTGGAGCTCAAGCGGATCGGTGATGCTGCGAGCCTCCCGGGCGCCGTGGGTCTCCTGACGGCGGTGCGGGATGGAAGTCGAAGCGCGGTGACGGGCGCCAGGCCCGCGGCAACGGCGAGACTGGTCTGGAGGAATCCTCTGCGTTCCATGGGGCCCCCAAGCAGGCGGTGGATGTTGGCAGCAACCCATTTTGCACCTTAAGTCTGCGGCGCGCAACGAACCTCTGCCACGCCCCCTCTGCGGGACAGCCTAAGGGCTTCTTCATTCCCCTTTAGGACTCGCCATGGGTGGGGCTGACCAACTTTTCACGCCGACGTAGGGAAAGACCGCATCTCGTGCTCTCACTTTCGTGAGGTGCCCACTTATGGCGAATAGGCTACTGACTGCGCTCTGTGCCGGCGCCGCCGCGCTCACGGTAACGTTGCTGCTGACGGGTTGCGAGGAGCTGGTCTACAAAGACCGGGAGCTGTTCAACCCCCCGCCGGACACCACGTCCGGGTTCCTCGGCTACTTCAACGTGGCGGAGAAGCAGACCACCTGCGGCAACTGCCACGTGAGCTTCCAGGCGCAGTGGAAAGAAACCAAGCACGCGCAAGCGGGCGACGATCTTGACGCGTCCGGCCACGCCGAGGGCTTCTGCTGGGGCTGTCACGCGGTGAGCGAGCTGGGCAACGCCGTCACCGTGGCGGCCGGGTACAACGCGGTGACGGACTCCGCCTATCGCGACGTCCAGTGCGAGAGCTGCCACGGGCCCGGGTACACGCACGTCCAGAATCCGTCTCGCGAGACCAGGCCATTGGCGTCCCTCAAAGTGGCCGAGGGGCTCGCCAACGGCTGCGGTGAATGCCATTCTGGCGAGCACACGCCCTATCTGGAGCAGTGGACCGAGTCGAAGCACGGCTACGGAGGCGGCGCATACCTCGTGGAGGGTGGCCGGTCTCCCTGCAACACGTGTCACGAGGGGCGCAAAGCGATCGAGCTCAACTTCGGCGAGATCACGAATTACGTTGAGCAGGCCGACACCGGCGCGGCGTCGTACCAGCCGATTGTGTGCGCTACCTGCCACGACCCGCACAGCGCGGCCCATGAGGGGCAGCTCCGGGCACCGCTGAGCGAGCCCAGCCGCGAGCAGTTATGCGTCCAGTGCCACTCGCGAGAGGGCGCTCCCCCGACGTCAAGGGTTACCCGACGCGGTCCGCACGCGGCCCAGGGGCTGCTGGTCATTGACGAGGACGTGGGCTGGATCCCGCCGAACTTCACCTACACCGGTCCCATTGTCGGCACGCACGGCACGGAGGCCAACCCGCGGCTGTGCGCGGCCTGCCACGTCAGCCGGTTCGAGGTAACGACGGCCGAGGGTGAGTTCGTCAACGTGGGGCATACGTTTGAGCCGATCCAGTGCCTCGATGCCCAGGGCGTGCCCACCGCGGGTCCGTGCACCGTGGACCAGCGGTACTTCGGGGGCTGCGTGGGTTCGGGATGCCACGGTAGCGTGACGACCGCCCGCTCCGCGTTCGTGGCCGTCAAGGCTCGCATGAACACCCTGACCGACTTGCTCTGGGCGGACACCGATGCCGACGCCACGATGGAGGCCACGGATGGCGGGCTCTTGCCCAAAGTCCTGGCGCAGGCGATCGCCGCGAACAACAAGAACGTGATCAACCTGTACGACGGGACGCTCACGGTGGCCGAGGGGGCTATCTGGAACGCCCAGCTGGCGTTCACGCACGACCGCGAGTACTGGTCCAGCTTCAAGGTGACCGGGCAGCTTAGCTGCACCCCCACGACTACTTGCACCACCACCGGCTCCTCGAACACGGCCCACAAGTCCAGCGGGGAAGGAGTGCACAACCCGTTCCTGCTGGACGCCTTGCTCACGGCCTCGATCCAGGCGGTGCAGACGACCTACAGCGTGGCGCCTGACATGCCCGTTGACCTGACCGTCCAGGCGACGCCGCCCCCGGGCGTGCGCACCGCCAGGTAAGAGACCGAAGCGTCGTTGACGGTAGAGCCGGCTCCACTCTCCGTTGGCCGGAAGGTGGAGCCGGCTTTCCTCAATAGTATTAGACCCTTTATTTAACCCTCCCTCCACAGGAACCCTCCTTCACACCGTTTGACCGCTGGCGACCATTGTGGAGGGCAAGTTTGCACGCGGAGGAAGAGGCTCACTCACGCTGCCTGACCTGGCCCGCGCGTACGCCATGACGGTCAGACGGAACGTTCATAACTGCTTCATGGATTCTTGGCCGGGCGTGTGTATTAAGGTGTGTTCACGGGCTGGTGGCGTGGGTTCACGGACGGTGGTGGGGCTGGCCCGGTTCCGACGCGGAGGAGGAAGCAATGAGCTGCCGCTCCAGGCGGTCGCGGAGTTTCCTTGTGGCTCTCTTGCCGATGGTCCCTCTGCTCCTGTTCGCCCGCCCCGGTCCCGTCTGGGGTCAGAGTGCGGGGTCTCCTCCGGCGGCGCAGCTCTCCTCGGCGCAACAGGTGGGATCGGAGGTCTGCCGGGCCTGCCACGCGGATGCGGGCGCCACGTGGGAAGCGACCACGATGGGGAAGGTCTTCCTTCATGCTCCTCGGAACCAGCTCGAGGCGCAGGGATGCGAGGCGTGCCATGGCCCGGGCTCCGAGCACATCCAGGGAGGCGGTGACAAGACCAAGATCTTCCGGTTCGGGAAGGACTCGCCGGCCTCCATCGCGGAGCAGAACGACCGCTGCCTGCAGTGTCACGAGCAGGGTGCCCGGCTCCACTGGCAGGGGAGCATGCACCAGAGCCGGAACCTGGCGTGCGTGAACTGCCACAGCGTGATGAAGGAAGTCTCCGCCGAGAAACTCCTGGTCCAGCCCACGGTGCCGGAGGTTTGCTATCAGTGCCACCTCCTGCGGAAGGCCCAGAGCCAGCTCTCTTCCCACATGCCCCTACGGGAGGGCAAGGTCACCTGCACCGACTGTCACAACCCGCACGGGACGGCCACGCCCAAGCTCCTGGTTGCGAACACGGTGAACGAGGTCTGCTACACCTGTCATGCGGAGCGCAGGGGTCCCTTCCTCTGGGAGCACCCGCCGGTGAGTGAGAGCTGTCTCAACTGCCACGAGCCGCACGGGTCGATCAACGACAATCTGCTGAAGGTCCGGCCGCCTCGCCTGTGCCAGCGCTGCCATATCGAGGCGCGCCACCCGACGACGCCGCAGGTGCCTACGGCCCGCTTTGCCTTCAACCGGTCATGCACCAACTGTCACTCGCAGATCCACGGCTCGAACCACCCGTCAGGGGTGCGCTTTCAGAGGTAAGGTTGCACGGCCTCAAATCATTTCCGTTCGGGTGGAGGACGGTGATCATGTTGACTATCCCAGCCAAGCGTTTCGTGGTAGGCCTCACGGCCCTCGGCGGTCTCGCGCTCCTCTCCGCGACGGCCTCGGCTCAAACGGTGAGCCCCAGGGGCGAGATCGAGTTCGGGACGCGGCAGCTCTTCGGAGACCTGGCCTCCTCCAAGTTTCTGGAATACCGCTCGATCCCTGAGGGGCCCTTCCTCAACCGGTTGGCTCTCGGTTTGGACTGGCCCGAAAGGGGCTACTACGTGTCCCTGTCCGCCCTGGACGCCCTGGAAGGGGACCAGTCCGTACGGGTCGGCGCCGGGCAGCACGGTCGCTTCGCCTTCACCTTTGACTACGGCAAGACTCCCCATCTCTTCAGCACGAGCACGCGGACCATCTACACGGAGACCGCTCCGGGCGTCTTCGCACTTCCGAACCAGGTGCAGAGTACCCTGAGGACGATCCTGACCACCGACACCGACGCCGCGACCGCGGGGGTGCAGCCGGACCTGGCCAGCCTGGAGGCGATCGTGGAGGGGCTTGCCCGGCCGGTGGCCGCCGATCTCATCCGAGAGAAAGGGACGGCGAGCCTGCGCTATACGCCAGCCCCTGCGTGGGACGTCCAGGTGCAGTACTCTCTGGAGAATCAGCGGGGAGCCCGGCCCTTTGGGGCCACGTTCTCCTTCTCGCCCTCCGAGCAGGCCGAGCCCATCGACTACCGAACGCACGACGTGAGGGCGAGCGTGGAGTGGTCAGCCGAGAGCTGGAGCGTCCAGGCGGGATACCAGGGCTCGATCTACCGCAACGAGGTAGACGTGCTGATCTTCGACAACCCCTTCCAGCCCACAGATGCTGCGGGAAATCCCTCGAGGGGTCAGATCGACCTCTATCCGGACAACGCCGCCCACCAGGGGACCTTGTCCGCAGCGCTGAAGCTCCCCCTCGAAAGCCGGTGGACGGCCAGCGCCGCGTATGGCGTGTTCTCCCAGAATGACGCTTTCCAGCCGTTTACCATCAACCCGGCTGTCGCGAATGTGCCCTCTCTCCCCGCCACGAGCGCCGACGCCCGGATCAAGACCCTCCTCCTCAACACCGCGGTGACGACTCGTCCAGTTCGGCCCCTAACCGTCACCGCCCGGTACCGGCGGTACGACCGGAACAACGAGACGCCCAGCCTGGACTTTGCTAACTACGTTCGGACGGATCAGCTGCTGGGCGGCGTGGTGCGGCGCAATCTGCCCATCGCGTACACGCGGCAGGACGCGAGCGTGGAGACCTCCTGGCGTGTAGTGGGGCCGGTCGCGGTGCGGGCTGGGTACAATTGGGAGGGTTGGGATCGGGAGCACCGAGAGACCATCGCCACGGATGATCATACCCTCAGCGGGGCGGTGGACGTCACACACCGGGGCTGGCTGTTCCTGCGTGCGGCCTTCCGGCGGTCGGACCGGACCGCACACGACTATGAAGCACATCGCGTAGCCGATGAGACCTTTCCCGCAGGAGAGCCGGGGCTCGGTCAGCTGGAGGAGCTGCGCAAGTTCGACCAGGCCGACCGGGAGCGAGACCGTGCGGAACTCATCGCGCGGGTGAGCCCCGGCGACCAGCTGAGCTTCTCAGTTACCTACAGCCTGACGAATGACACGTACGACAAGTCCGAATACGGGGTTCTGGCGAGCAAGAGCTGGAGCCCGGCCGTGGAGCTCAGCTATAGCCCCGTTCCGCGCCTGAGCTTCTTTGCGGACTATGCCCATGAGCACAACAGCTGGAGCATGCGATCCCGGCAGCGTGTGCCGGCCACGGCGACGGCTCCGGCCAACGACAAGCCGGACAACGACTGGATCAGCGACATTGAGAGCCCCGTCAACACCTACGGGGTCGGGGCGTCGGGCTGGCTGCTCCCCGAGCGGTTGCAGCTGGATCTGAGCTACAGTTTCTCGGACGGGAACGGACGAACCGCGACCCGGACACCGGGGACTCCGGATCTGGTCACCACTGCGGTGGACTACCCGGACATCGTCAGTGACCTCCAGTCCTTGAATGCCACCCTGCGCTACGACCTTGGCCCGCGGGTGGCGGTGAGGTTCGACTATCGCTTCGAGGAATACAACCAGGAGGACTTCGCCCTGGATCCCATGACTTCCTTCATGGGGAACCTAGAGGCTATCTCAGCCGGGTCCGTGTGGCTGGGCGCCACCAGACCCGACTTCCGCGCCCACATTAGCTCGTTGAGCCTGAGCTACCGGTTCTGAGCGTGGGGAGGGCAAATAGGGCGGGGGCCTGATCCCCCAGCTGAAGCGGCTCGAGCAGGGCTCAGTGCGGCGCTCGTCTTCCGCCAACGCGCGAAAGGCGAGCGCCGTAACTATACCGGGCATCTGTTCGAGCCATCCCTTGCATCGACCAGATCACGGGTGAGCCGATCCACGAGGGCTCCTGCTCGGGCGACGAGAGGTACTTCGGCCGTGCTGTGGGCTGACACCGACCGTGACTCGGCGATGGAAACGACGGACGGCCGGCTGCTGCCCAAGGTGCTCGCGCAGTCCATCGCGCAGAACAAGTAACGATCGGGCCGTTGTTGCCACGCGGCGCCGGCTCCCCCCGGATAGCTGGGTGGACCCGGCTCTCGCGTCTGGCGGCCGCGCTCCAGCCCGCGCGGCCCTTCCTTCTGTCAACCGGTTCTCCGGCGTAACGTTAGAGCGCGCGTGGAGCCCATGGACCAGGAATCTCGACCGCTCGGCGCCGGGTTCACCGACCTGCTGCTCGTTGGCGTGATTCTGCTCATGCTCACCGGGATCACGATCGGGATCGGCCTCTATGCGCTGCCCACGGAGCGCCTCCAGCTGGCCGAGCTCCAGCCCAGCCTGCGCGTGGCCCGGGTGCGCGATCTCCCGGTGGGCGGCAGCCGCGTGGTCAACTGGGGCCAGCGGATCATTCTCGTGGTGCGCAGCGGGGAAGAGCAGTACTTCGCCCTGGGCGCCGTCTCGCCGGTGGACGGCTGCATCCTGCAGTGGGATCCGGACGGGATGCGGGTGGTCTCGCCGTGCGGGTACGTGGTGTACGAGCCGGGCGGCAACGTGGTGGCCGGGCTCACCACTGAGCCGCTGCACCGGTACGGGGTGGTGGTGCGGGGCGGCGTGGTGTACGTGACGGGGTCGTACCTGTGACGCGGCCGCTCGCGTGGCTGCGGCAGTGGCTGGTACAGGTGTGGGCCGACCTCCGGGCCAGCACCGATACCGGCGTGCTGGCGGTAGCACGCTTTATTGGCTTGCTCTACGGGCCCATTGACGGGCAGGCGCGCATCGACGAAGCGCTGCGCAAAGCGCTCCGGTATCGGCTCCCCGGGCACGTGGGCTGGCGACACGCCTTCGGCGGCGTCACCTACCTCCTGTTCATCGTGCTGATCGTGACCGGGGTGCTGCTTTCCTTTTATTATCGGCCCTCAGCTCAAGAAGCCTACCCCAGCATCCAGTTCATCGTGTCCCAGGCGCCGTTCGGCTGGCTGGTGCGCGACCTGCACGTCTGGTCCGCCAGCCTGATCGTAGTGGCCGCGCTGGCGCACATGGGGCGGGTGTTCTTCGACGCGGCCTACAAGCCGCCGCGCGAAACCAACTGGCTGGTGGGCCTGCTGCTGCTCTTCCTGGTGCTGGCGTTTGGTTCCACGGGATACTTGCTGCCCTGGGACCAGTGGGCCTACTGGACCGTGACCGAGGTGCTCGACGCGCTGGCTGGTCTGCCGCTGATCGGGGGGCCGGTCGTGGCCGTGCTGCGGGGCGATGCCATCGTCTCGGGGGCCACCCTGAGCCGGTTCTTCGCGCTCCACGTCATCGTGCTGCCGTGGGTGGCGCTGGTCCTCCTGGGCTACCACTTCACATTGGTTCGTAAGCACGGCATTGCCCCGCCCAAGAACCCCGATGAGGCTTCGCGGCCCCCGGTGCCGTTCTTCCCGCATCACCTGCTTCGCTCGTTCAGCGTGAGCGTGGTGGCCCTGGGGCTCGCGATCAGCGTGGCGGCGTTGTTCCCGCGGCCGGTGGGGCATGCCGCCAACCCGTATGAGCCCCCGAGTGAGCTGGTCTCGACCTGGGCGCCGGTGGACGTCTCACTGGGGCTGATCCGCTACCTGGGTGCGTGGGGCTTCGCCCTGTTCACGCTCTTGGGGCTGAGCCTGGCGTTCCTGCCGTTGTTCGATCGCAGCCCCGAGCGGAGGCTGCGTCGGCGGCCGGCGGTGGCGGCTTTGGGTCTCACGTTCTTCGCCGGATTCGTGGCGTTCTGGCTGATTGGCCATCAGGTGCGGTCGGTGGCGCCAGGGCCGAGGCCGGAGCCCGAGCGCGTCGAGCCGGCCGAGCCGGGCATCACGTTGCCGCCGGCGGGGACCACCCCTATTCGCCCGGCCGAGCCGCCAACTCGGCCCCCCGGTGGGCTGCAGTGAATCGCTTTGGAAGGGATCGACGATGAGGCATGAATCTCGCCGATACTTCGCCGTGCCTCGGAGATGGGCATTCGTGGCCGCGGTGTTATTGAGCCGGGTTGGCGCCCCAACTGCCTCTGCGGCCCCTGCCGCCTCTCCAGCCTTCCAGCAGGACACGGCGACGTACGGGTGCGTGATCTGCCACGCGGACAAGCGGCGCGCCTTCCAGCTGGGGGCGCACGCCGAGCGCGGCATTCGTTGCGACAATTGCCATGGCGGAAACCCGCGCGCGTTCGAGGTGCGGACCGCTCACGTGGGCCGGTTCGTTGGTCGCCCCACCAAGATCGGCGTGGCCCAGCTCTGCGCCTCGTGTCACTCCGACCCCGACCGGATGCGGCAGTACGGCCTGCCCGCGGGGCAGCTGGCCGAGCTGCGGACCAGCCGGCATGGCCGGTTGCTGTTTGCCGGGAACACCGACGTACCTACGTGCACGGATTGCCACGACGCGCACACCATCCTCCCCCCGGAAGACGCGCGGAGCAACGTCTATCCGATCAACATTCCCGCAACCTGCGCCCGCTGCCACGAGAACCGGCCGCTGATGGCGAAGTACGGCCTGGCCACGGGGCAGCTCGCCGAGTTGCGGTCCGGGGCCCACGGGACCGCCCTGTTCGAACACCGGAACTTCGCAGCGCCGACCTGTATCGGCTGTCACGGCTCGCACGCGGCGCTGCCGCCGCGGGTCGCGGAGATCGTGCATGTGTGCGATCGGTGCCACGCCGAGCTGGGCCGGGCGCTGTATGGTGGCCCCCACGGCCGGCCGGCCCTGTCCGGGCGACTGCCCGGATGTCTGGGGTGCCACACCAACCACGCGACCGAGCGGGTGCCGCCGGATCGAATCGCGGCGACCTGCACCCGCTGCCACCAGCCGGAGAGTCCGGCCGCCCAACGCGGCGTGGAGATCCAGCAGCGCGTGGTGCAGGCGGCGGAAGACCTCCGGGCGGCGGGAACGGCCATCGAGGAGCTGGTCCGGGCTGGCCGGCCGGTGACCGACGAACGGTTCCGCTACCAGACGGCGCTCACGTCCTTTCAGCAGATCGCCGAAGTGCAGCACAGCCTCGACCTGGAGGTGCTGGACGACCTCGCGCTCAGGGTCGGCTCTATCTCCCGCACCATCCGCTCCACGGAGGAAACCGCCGCCGAACAGCGCTGGGAGCACCAGCTGATCCTGATCCCGGTGTGGTTTCTGGTGCTGTCGGCCGTGGTCCTGGTGCGATTCAAGCTGAGCGAGCTGAGGCGCCAAGGAGAGTGAGGGGGGATGGCCGCCGCCCGGTTTCGTGAGCGCTACGCGCGCGCCCTGAAAATCGCCATTCAACTGGGGATCGTGGCCACGATTCTCCTCGCGCTCGGCACGGCGGGCTTCATCGAGTACAGCGCCCAGCCCGGCTTCTGCGACAACTGCCACAACATGGTGCCGTACTACCAGTCCTGGGCCACGTCGTCGCACAACCAGGTGCCCTGCATCAAGTGCCACTACGCTCCCGGGATCAAGGCCGAGGCGATG
>Ga0209342_10001608_pt1 | contig 25184 bp, 16 predicted proteins | sample RifCSP16_2_FD_184023 | JGI IMG/M metagenome (GOLD analysis project Ga0209342, IMG submission 184023) | Soil microbial communities from Rifle, Colorado - Rifle CSP2_sed 16_2 (SPAdes) (version 2) | ecosystem: Environmental > Terrestrial > Deep subsurface > Rock core/Sediment | place: Rifle... | reverse complement strand
GCCAGCGACGATCTGCGGCGCGACGAGCACGGTGCCGAGGAGGCGCAGCGGCTCGCCGACTCCGCGTCGAGCAGGGCACGCAAGGCGAACATCCTGTACGGCGCCGCGGCGGCGGCGGGAGCGGCAGGGGTGACGCTCTTCTTCATCGAGGGGCGGTTCTGATGGCGCTCAGAGGGTACCTCGCGCGGCAGGGGGTCGTCGCGTTAGTCTTGTGCGTGCTGGCCGGGTGCCAGGTCCCCACCGAGGGCGCGCCGTGTCAGAGCGACGCGAGCTGTCCCCGGGGACAGCGCTGCGGGGCCGACGGGCGTTGCAGCGTCAAGGCGGCGAAGTGCACCGAGTGCGCTGATGCCGAGACGAAGTGCGTCGAAAAGGACCTGTTGCACTGTACGAAGGCGCTGGACGGCATCTGCCGCGTCTTCGGCGATCCGGCAACGCGCGGGCAGCATCAGGTGTGCGACTCGACCGACGGGCCGAAGCTCGTCTGCGAGCCGACGGGCTGCGCGGCCGAGGGCCTGGCCTGCGCGGGCGGCGCGACCTGGATCACGTGCGCCGTCGACACCGACGGCTGCCTTTTCTATTCCGAGTCAGATCCGAGCGTGGCGTGCGCGCCCGGGCTCCTGTGCGGATCGGCGGCGAAGAGTTGCATATGCCCGGCCGCATCGGGCAACAAGTTCTACGTCGATCCGGTGGCGGGCTCCGAGGTCGGCGCGGAGCCCGCTCCGACCGGAGCGGAGGCGCCGCCGGGGTGCCGGTTCAAGGCGCTCGGGCCGGCGGTGGACGCTGCGAATGAGCACGCACGATCGCCCGCGGGCGCCGCGACGGTGATGGTGAGCGCGGGGGGGACGCCCTTCACGTTCACGGAGGCGGCCATCGAACTCGTGCCCGGCGTGACGCTCACCTCGGACGCGCCGACGAACCCGACTGGCCCGCCGGCGGACTTGCCCTACGTCTTGGAGGTCTCGGGTGCGTCCGCGGGGGAGCCCGGCGTGCCCGGCGTGACCCTGCACGAGGGCGCGACGTTCTCCGGGCTCAAGCTGCAGCCGGCCGCGGACGCGAGGGTGACGGACGCCATCCTGGCGGAGTGCGCGAGCGGGGCGACGCAGGAAGCGAAGGTGCAGGACGCGATCGTACTGGGGACGAACGGGGAGGGGCGGTTCGGGAATGGGGTGCATCAGAAGGACGGGTGTCCGGTCACCGTTGAGCGGACGCTGCTAGAGGTAGATAGGGTGGGGGTGCTGGGCGACGGGGGAGGGCTTCGCACGGAGGCCGACGAGCCGGAACTCAAGGTGGATGCGTGTACGGTGCGCGGTGGGCAAACCGGGATCCTCTTGCAGCCCGTCACGGGCTCGAGGACGAAAGCGACGATCAGTGGGACCCGGGTCGAGCACGCGACGGAGACGGGGATCCAGCTGATGTACATGTCCGGTTCCACGGTGATCCTTGACCGGAACACCGTCACCCAGAACAGTGCAACCGTGGGACACGGAGGCCAGATCGCTGGCGGAATCCTGTTGCTCGGTTCCCTTCCCGCGACGACCTTCACCGGCAACAGGGTATTTGGCAACAGCTCGAATCAGGTGCTGGTCTACAATAATGACGGGTCGCTCAACCTCAGCGGCGGCACAACGTCGGACGCCTGCGGCAATACTGCGAATCAGCTCTGTCCCCCGGGGGGCGGTCAGCCGGGTGTCGGGGTCTACTCGACCGGTGCTACCGTGACCGCCTGGTACAACAGCTGGGCGCACGACCCGGCGCATCCAGCAGTTGACTACGGCGGGAACGTCGATGCGAACGGGTCTCAGAACGACAAGTCGTGCCCGCCGGCCGACTGCTGTTCGGCCCCCGCAACCTGTCCCTAGCTGAATCAGAATCATGGGACTTCCAGGCTGATCGGTGCTCTAGATCTAGAACCTCGACGCTCGCTGGAGAATGGTTCCGCTGAACCGGCTCCGGCTCAACCGCGGATCGGCACTCCGCCCCATTCGGGGTTCACCGGGGTAGGATTGTCGCTTCGCCCAAAAGGGCTAGAGCTCCGCATGCTCCGTCGCTCGCGCGGACCCAGGTCCGCGGTTCGGCCGGTCGCCGCGATCCGTTCTTTCGCTGCCAGTCACGTAATCCCCATGCGATCACTCACGATTGCAGCTCGGGCCCGCCGCTTGCTCGAGGCGAGGGAATGCCTCTTGATTTCGGATCTCCTCGTGAGTGGCGAAGGCTCCTGAGCGGACGCGCGTGCCGGAGCGCCGGCGGTGCGCCGTGCGCTGCCGTCTGCCGAGCCGTGTGGTTCGTTCTTTCAGCCATGGAGCCAGAACCCGAGACGCATGGGCTCGCTCGCTGGCCAGCTCCTCTCTCTCCGTGTGCGTGATGCACCCACGGCGCGAGGCAGCGCCATCGATGCGAATTGACGCTTGATCTGCAGGTCACATTCGGCCAAAAGCGGGCCTCTAAAAGGACTCATACAGCGGGAGGGAAGGCTATGCGTCTCGGTCTAGCCGGGTGCGCTGCTGGTGTCTCGCTTGCTGGCAGTCGTACTGGCAAGCACGCGATACGTCACGCCGCGCTCTTCCTCGCCTGTTGGGCCATGGCCGCCGGGCCGGCCGCGGCTCAGACCCGCTATCGCTACGATCCCGCGGGCAACGTGGTGGCGGTGGTGCCGCCCCTGGCAATAAGACCGAACGTGGCGACCACGCCGCCCAGGGGTTCTCTCGCGTTCGTGGCTACCGGCGGGAGCGCGATGGGGCTGGCATGGTCCTTTGTTACTAACGCTTCCGGGGGCACGCTGGACGGCAGAACCGGGGCCTACACTGCCGGGCGCACGGGCCAAGTCGAAGACATCATCCAGGTGACGGATTCGCTCGGCGACGTGGCGACCGCCAAGATCGAGGTGACGGCGGGCGTCTCGGTCGCGCCGGCTTCCGCCAGCACGCCGCCGAGGAGTTCCATCGCGTTCGCCGCCAGCGGCGGGAGCGGCATGGGTTTCACCTGGACCCTCGCAAGCAACGCTTCTGGAGGTACGATCGATGGTGCGACCGGCGCCTACACCACTGGGCGCACGGGCAGCGTCGAGGACGTGGTCCAGGCGACGGACTCGCTGGGGAACATCGCCACTGCGAGGATCACTGTCACGGTGGGCGTTTCGGTCACGCCGGCCGCGGCAAGCACGCCGCCCGGTGGCTCACTCGCGTTCGCTGCTAGCGGCGGAAGTGGCAAGGGCTTCACCTGGACCCTCGCCACCAATTCCTCGGGAGGTACGGTCGACAGTGCGACCGGTACCTACATCGCCGGACACACGGGCAGCGTCGAGGACGTAGTCCAGGCGGCGGATTCACTGGGGAACATCGCCACCGCCAGGATCACCGTGACCCCCGGGGTGTCGATCTCGGGGGCCAGTGGGCCGGCCGCATCGGCGCCGAGGATATCCCCGATCACCGTGTCACCGACGAAGGGTTACACCTTCTCGGCCGGCGGCGGTAGCGGTACCGGCTACCGCTGGTCGCTCGTCACGAACGCCTCCGGTGGGCACATCGACGCGGTGACCGGAGAGTACGTGGCCGGCACCATCGGTGGCGTGACGGACGTCGTGCAGGTCGTGGACTCGCTCGGGAACACGGCCACGCTCCAGGTCAACGTGTCCTCGTGGAAGATCGCCGGCTCCGGGTGCTCCTCCACGCACGGGAATGGGTCCTGGGCCGTCCTGCTCGTCATGGCCGCGGCGCTCCTGGGGCGCCGGCGTCGGTGGTCGCGCTTCCCGTTGGCGAGCGCCGCCGTGTTCGCCGCGCTCGTGGTTTGGTCGCCCGCGCGTGCGCAGGGGTTCGAGGCTGAGCGATTTCAACCCAGCGCCGGAGCGCACGACATCCTTGCCGTCGAGTCGGCGCTGGTGCCGCCTCATCTTGGCGCGTCTGGCACGGTCTACGTGTCCTACGCAGACCGGCCCCTGCGGCTCGTGGCCCCCGGGGTGGAGATGGACCTCCTCAGCACTCAGACCACGGTGACGCCCGGCGCTTCCCTGGGGCTCTTCGACCGGTTGGAGTTTTCGCTCTGCATTCCCGTGGTGGTCCATCAGGGAGTCACGGCGACGAGATTCGCACCCGGGCGGCCGCCCCCGTCCTCCAGCGGCGTGGGCGACGTGCTGTTCGTCCCCAAGGCCAGGCTGTTCGGGAACTCGACACTCGGGCTGGCCATCGCGGTGCCGATCTCGTTGCCGACAGGGAGCGCGGATTCCTTCCTTGGGTATGGCAACGTGACCGCAACCCCGCGCCTCATCGCGGAGTACGGAGGCAAGCGCTTCCTCCGTGTGGCGGCCAACGCTGGGGTCGCACTCCGTGGCCAGAACCGGGTGCTCGACCTCGACGTCGGCAACGCCGTGACGTACGGACTCGGCGCGGAGCTGCCCTTTCGCCTCGCAAGCCAGCGGCTCAGCGGCGTGGCCACGCTGGTCGGCGAGACCCAGCTCGGGAGCGGCTCCGGGAGGAGCCCGCTCGAGCTGCTTGGGGGCATCTCGTGGCGAGGGCCGGGAGGGATCGGCATGACAGCGGGCGGCGGTCCCGGCCTCACCAGCGGGTACGGGACGCCGCGTTATCGCGTGCTCTTGGCGATCTCCTACGTGCCTGAGGACGCGTCGGGGGCGCAGGAGCCGGCCACGAGCGACCTCGGGGAGGAGTCGCAGCCGCCTACCACGCCCGGCCCTTCGGCGCCCCTGCAGCGAGAAGGGGCGCAAGAGCCCGCGACTCCCCCTGCCGCTCCAGGCCCGGCCGACGAGGAGCGCGCGGCGGAACGGAGAAGGGCGGCGGAGCGAATTGCCCTCATCCGCGGCGGCGCCGTGCGCTTCGAGTTCGAAAGCTTCAAGATCGGCGCGGAGTACTCCGAGGGGCTCGACGAGATCGCCGCGGCTCTGCAGGCCGACGGGTCCCTCAAGGTGCGCATCGAGGGCCACGCTGACGAACAGGGATCTCGGGCCTTCAACCAGGTCCTCTCCGAGAAGCGCGCCCGCGCGGTGCGCGACGCGCTCGTGAAGCGGGGGGTGGCGGTGCTGCGCATCGAGACCGTTGGGTTCGGCAACACCAGACCGATCCAGCGAACGCATACGCTGCGTGCACACAGAAGTAACCGCCGGGTGGAGTTCGTCCCGATCTCGCTGAAGATGGCCCCGGAAGCAAGCCTGGTCCCGACGTTCTTGACTGGGGGGATCGAATCGTGACGCCATCTTCAGAGCACGAGGACGTGGCTTTCGGCAACCTGCAGCCGTCGCCGCTCGCGGAGGCACGCGAGACGAGCCGCCGTGGCAGAGGGCTCCTGGCGACAGCTCTCGGCGCGACCTGCGGACCAACTCGCTGCGCCGCGCTTCTTCTCGCCGCGCTGTTGCCCCTCTCTAGCGGCGCCCAGGTGAACCAAGGACGCTTCACGCACCGGATCCCGATCAAGATACCGATAGGGACGCACGGGATGGAGCCAAGCCTGGCCCTCGTCTACGACTCAGGGAATGGGAATGGCATCCTCGGTATGGGCTGGAGTCTTGCCGGCCTCTCCTCGATCGCCCGCTGTAACTACGGGAACGGCATCAACTACGTCGGAGCCGACACATACTGCCACTCGAACCTGGGGGTCCTGGTAAGGCAGCCGGACGGCAGCTACCGTTCGAAGAAGGAGAGCTTCACGAAGCTGGTTCCCTCAGGGAATTGCGGGGACGGGCCCTGCTCCTGGGTCGCGTATGATCGCAGCGGCCTGCAGTCCTGGTACGGGGCCACGGCTGACTCTGCCTTGATGAGCACCGGGGCCCATTCAGGCGCCGTACGGACCTGGGGGCTCTCTAGAGTCACCGATCTCTTTGGCAACTTCTACAGCATCACGTACACGAATGATGCGGCAAACGGAACGCTGTATCCGGCCCAGATTGACTACACCTTCGGTCCAGGTGTAGCCAACCACCGGACGATTCAACTGCAGTACGAGGGTCGACAGGACGCCGAGACAAGCTACGCCCAAGGCGCTTACACGGCGATGTGGTGGCGCCTCAAGTGGATCATCGTCAAGTCGGCGTGTAGCAGTTCGTCCTGCTCGGAGGGCAGCCTGCTGAGGCAATACCGTTTGGACTACCGGTGCGGCGCCGGCCTCGGCTGCCAGGGCTCGGAGACCGGGCGCAGCCGACTGGATGCTGTAACGGAGTATGGCAATGACGGAAAGAGCACACTGCCAGCCCAGACGTTCGGTTGGCAGCAGCCAGCATCGAGCGGTCGCTTCTTCCCGCCTTCTGCTCCCTCCGCATTCTTCGATGGAGCGTATGATGGGGCACCGGTATTGGTCGATCTGAACCAGGACGGATTCAGCGACCTTGTCGCAGCGATAGGCTGGGTGGATATCGCGTATCTCCTGACAACATCTGATGGCAACAGATTCAGAAGCTGGGGGCGCAGCATCGCTTTCGAGTTGCCAGCAGCCCTGTTGGGGTGGGACTTCAATACGCACTCGTGGTTTGACCGTGGTGTGCGGATCGTCGATCTGAACGGCGACGGGCGCCGGACCTCATGCAAGGATTCTATGACGGCAGCGTTCCAGTACTCCATGCCTGGTTGAACAATGGCGGCAACTGCTCAACGACTGGCTGTGCGTGGACGCCGGCCGATCAGTACGCTCCTCCCGTGTACTTCACCGCGCACGATGCGGCCGGCCATTCGTGGGATCACGGGGTTCGAATCGTCGATCTCGACGGTGAAGGCTTGCCCGACCTCCTCTACGGCTTCGACTCGGACCCGAGTTCGGAGGTCGACCTCGGTGGAAGGGCCGCCTGGCGCAATACTGGGATGGGGTGGACGCAGGATTTGCGATACAGTCCACCAACCGCATTCACCGCGAGGGATGCAGGCGCGCCATCGGGAGCGGACAGGGGTGCTCGCCTTCTCGACCTGGATGGAGACGGGAAACCCGATATGCTCTTGAAGGGGAGCAGGTGCTGGCCGGGGGCTTCCTGTGTGACCCATGCCATGGCGTACATCAATACCGGGGCAGGGTGGGTCGAATCCGCACGGTACAGGGTGCCTGACCCCGCGTACTTTGCAGTGACGGACTCCGAAGGGCATTCATTTGATGGAGGTCTTCGTAGCGTCGATCTCAACGGCGACATGCTGTCGGATCTCCTCTGGTCACTGAGTGACGAGTCCGGGGTCCATACCGCCGCTCTAATCAACACGGGGAGCGGTTGGCTGGTGCAGACAGGCCCTGACGGCTATTCGCCGCGTTCAGCCGCCATGTTTGCCTTCGCAAACGACTGGAGCGCACTCGACCCGACTCAAACATGCCCAACATTCGAGCTGCATGTCGGGAGCGGCAGTTTCGATGGCGGTCTGCGGATTGTCGATCTCAACCTCGACGGCAAGCCCGATCTGCTTGGGGGAGCGGCGAGGTGCGACGCGCTGGCAGGCTTTTACGCCGGTTCCTGGATCAATAATGGGCGTGATTCGTTCGAGCAAGATGGTTACTATTCCAGCAAGTGCGCCAGTCCTGGTTTTGTCGGCGACGCTAGTTGGTGTCACTTCGGGGGAGACTGCTACGGCGCCCAATATGAACACCATCTCGCAGACTTGGATGGTGACGGCGGGGTAGACTCGCTCGGCGGAAGTGAAAATGGAGCGACTGCAAGAACCTTTGCGCGTTCAGATGCCTTCCTCGACCTGATGACGTCCGTGAGCAACGGGCTCGGCGGCACGGTGACCGCGAGCTACGCGCCCGCGCCGCAGCTCGATGGAGCGATCCTGCCGGGATCAAGCGGGCCCGGGATCCCGAATACGTGGCCGCAGCAGTTGGTGACAAGGGTCGTTACCACCGACGGACGTGGCGGTAGCTACGCGACGCACTACAGCTACCATGACGCACGATTCTATCCAGGAACCCTTGCCGAACGTCGGAACCTGGGGTTCGCCTACATAGATGCAGCGGATGAGCAGACCGGGCAATGGACGCGGACGTACTACAATCAGGCCCCTGTCCTTGAGGGGCACGTCGCCGAGTCGCGCTCCTATACCGGAGCGAATCAACTGATCGAGCACACCATATTCGCTTACGATCTCGTCAACCCAAGCGTCGGCACGGAACTCGTACGCGAGCGCCAACGCGAGACAACGACGTTCGAGCCGACATCGACCTCCTCGTACGCTTCCTCCCAGACGACAGCCACCGACTACGACGACTACGGTAACGTCACGGTGAGCACGCAGTCGGCTGACAACCTGCCGACCGTCACGGTCACGACGACCTACGACAACGACCCGGCCAACTGGATCCTGGGCCGGGTGAGGGACGTGAAGACCTCGAGCGGGGGGGCGACCCTGAGCGAGATCCAGTACACATGGACTGCCAACAGCATCACCGAGAAGAGAGAGTGGCTCGACACTTCCGGTTCGTGGTTGACGACCGCGATGACGTACGACGCCAACGGCAACCTGACGTCGGCCACCGAGCCAACGGCGTTGGATGGCCTGCTGCGCAGGACCAGGCTCGAGTACGATCCCACCTACAATGCCTATCCCTTCACCGTGACCAACGCGCTGGGCCAGTCCTCCTCGATGAGGTACTACCCCGATGGCCAGATAGAGTCGGTGACCGATGCAAACGGCAACGTGGTCAAGTTCGAGTACGACGTCTTCGGCCGGATACAACGAGAGACCCGGCCCGACGAAGGCACGACCAGCTACACGTACGACAGCTGGGGTGATCCCAACACCCAGTGGAGCCGGGTGTGCGTGGCGCTGAATCCGAACCAGACCACCTGTACCGAGCGCTACTTCGATGGGGCTGGTTTCGCGTACCGCGAGACGAGTTCGGGCAGCGGCGCCCAGAGCGTCTCCGTGACCCACTGCAAGGACGTCGCAGGCCGGTCTGCCGCATCATCCGTCCCGTACTTCGGCGCGAACGTCGTGAACTGTGGCGACCCGAGCACTTCCTGGACCACCGTGACGTACGATGGCGCGAGCCGCGTTAGCAGCGTGACGAAGCCGGACGCGACGGTGACTCACCTCAGCTACGGACCCAACCCCGGGGCGACACCCGCATGCCCATCGGCTCTGGCCACCTGCATGCAGGATCCCAATGGCCAGGTGACGGTCCGGACCGTCGACGCGCGCAGGAAGGTCACGTCCATCGTCGACGCCGCGCGCCAGACGACCAGCTACGGCTACGAGCCCCTGGGCCGCCTGACTTCGGTCACCTTGCCGAACGGTCAGGTCTTCTCGGCCACGTACGACTCGCTGAATCGAAGGACGAGCACCGCGGACTCGCGACTCGAGACGACCGCTCTCGGCTACGACGCGGTCGGGAACCTGATGAGCGTGGTATCGGCCGGGAAGGCCATCACCCTGGCCTACGACGCGCTCGGCCGGCTGGTCAGGAAGCAGGCCGGGGACGAGCCCGCCGTCACCTACACGTACGACGAGCCCGAATTCGCGAACGGCAAGGGAAGGCTCACCACCGTGGTGGACCAGGCGGGGACGACGCATTTCGCGTATACGGCGATGGGCTTCCTCAACAACTTCGTTCGGTCCATCGACGGCAGCGAGTACTCGCAGTACTTCACCTACGACTCGGGCGGTCGAATCACGCGAGTCACCTATCCCGACCAGACCTCGCACGCTGACTACGCGTACACCAACGAGGGCAACCTCGCATCCGTGGCGCTCAACGACACCGACCTGGCCACGTGGTCCAACTACACTGCTTCTGGCAGGCCGCAGAACGTGCGCTACGGCAACGGCGTGTCGACGACCTACGGCTACGACACGGTGAACCACCTGGCCTCTCTCGCCACGGTGCGTGGGGACACGATCCTCCAGAACCTGAGCTACGACTGGTACAGCCGCCCCAACACCGCCGGCCTCAATCTCGGGAGCATCACCGACAACAGGCCGGGCAAGGTCGCCGCAGATGGATCGATCACCGACGAGACGCAGACCTACACGTACGACCCGCTGTATCGTTTGACGGAGGCGACCGGGGCCTGGGGCGCGACGACACCGAACACGTACGTCCAGAAGAAGTACGAGTACGACTCCATCGGAAATCCGACGACCTTCGGTGGCGTGACGGACCGCACGCTGACCTTCAACGGCCAGCAGGTCGACACTGTGACCGGGCTCGATGGCGTGGCGTGGAGCTACACCTGGACCGCCGAGAACCGGCTCGCCTCGGCGACGAAGGACGGGGGCCTGACCGCGAAGATGACCTACGACTTCTCGGGGGACCGGGTGAAGAAGGAGTACACGCCGGCATCCGGTCCGACGGTGACGACCACCTACATCGGGAAGATGTACGAGAGACGCACGTACAGCGACGGTTCTCCGGACCGGAACACGGTGTACGTCTTCGCCAACGGTCAGCTCCTGGCTTCGGTGACGACGGCAGGGAGGGTCGCCACCGCTCTCCGCGACGCGAATCGCTGGAAGAGCGAGATGGCCGCGACGACGACGTATAGCTGGCGAGACGCCCGCGGCGTCAGCCAGAAGGTGCGCCATTTCCTGAAGGCGCTCTCCCTGCATCCGAGAGCGGTCACGTGGATCCTGTTCACGCTGTACGGCGTCTTCGTGATTGTGGTCGTGGTCGCGTACCTCGCCGCGCCGAGCACGTGCGTCAGCGCGATGAGCGGCTTCTCGCCGAATCTGCGTCCAGTGAGCCTCGTGGTGCTCGTCCTATTCACCTTCACGGGCTGCGGAGGCCCCGACGCTGCTAGTCTGCGTGTCCCACGGAACTATCTCATCGCGGGCGACACCACCAACGGGCCCGCGCTGGGCACCTACTTCTACCATCGCAATCACATCAGCTCGAACTCGGTGATCACTGATCCCAGCGGGAACGAGGTCACCCGCCTCGTCTACCTGCCGTTTGGAGAGCTGTCGCGGGCGAACTCGTCGGGGACCGACACAGTGACGTCGAAGTTCACCGGCCAGGAGTATGACGAGGAACTGGGGCTCTACTACTACGGGGCCCGCTACTACGACCCGAAGGTCGGCAGATTCTTGAGCCCCGACCCGTTCATCGGCGACATCGGGGACCCGCAGTCGTTCAATCGATATTCGTACGTAGCGAACAATCCGGTCAAGTACATCGACCCGACAGGATACCAAGGATGTCCGGCCGACATCTGCACTTCGTACCCGGGTCCAGGTGATCCCGGAGGACCCGGTTACGTTCCGGGGACATACGATCCCGCACGGCCCGGGGCGCACGATCCCGTGTACCTGCCAGGGCAATCCCCAGGCAGTCCGACCTCCCAGCCGCCGGGCCAGCCGTCGACTGGCGGGCCGTCCAGCGCCTCACCGCCGCCCCCCAAGCCGCTACCGCCGACGCCTTTCATGCCTACCGACACGTACATCGTGGAGGGTATGCCAGCACCCCCAGCTGACGCCCTTCTGGGTGGCACGAACAGTGCCGGGGGGTCCTCCACTCGGGTAGATGAGTCCGTTCCGCAGGCCGTTGCCTGGCGGTCATATAACATCGGCATGTGTGGCGGCGAACCGATGGAAGGATGGCGTCGCTCCTACTTTGATTTCCAGTGGAGGAAGGCGTGGCGTGATTACTGGAGCCAGGTAGAGTGGGCGCGTTCTCAGACCCTTGACGCGCTTGCCCTTACCAACGTCTCTCCAGTGGGAGGAGCCGCGAAGCTCTCTGTCTGGTTGGCGAGAGGGCTCAGCGGGGTTGGCTTCGGGGCCATATATGGGGCCCTTCCAGCCTCCTCTATGGCTGCGCGACCGATTGGAGCATCCTGGCCAGCAGTGGCAGTAAGAGGGGGTGCCGCGCTCTCTCTTGGTGTATTGTCGTTGGACATTGGAGTCACGGTGGGATCGCTGCCTTCCGCGGGCCTGTTGCTTCTTCAGACGCCGGTTGGAACATATTACGGTGGATACTATCAGTTCTATGATCCGGAACCGTATCCGTGGGAGGCGTATGGCGGACCCTATGAGTGGGACCTGTATGGACGGTAAGTCACGCAGTGGCGACCCGAGACGGGTGTCGTTCTTGCGAAAGACCAAGCAGGAATGGAAGCTGGCGTGTGCGCTAGGCCTGTTGTGCGTCGGCGCTGTCCTAGCAGTCATACAACTAGTCGGGCCGCGTGAGATTCGCCTCATCGTTGCCGATCTCATCATCGTAGTGGGATTAGTAGGTGTGGGAATGGTCATCGCAATTAGGTGCCCGCATTGTCACAAGTCGCTCGGTTGGTGGGCCTTTCGAGGGCCGAGAGCCAAGCATGCACTGGACGCACTACGGGACAGGACGACGTGCCCCCGCTGCGATTTCACTCCGTGAGGCCCCCCCTAATAATATGACCGCCGCGCGCCGATCCGAAATCAGCTGATTGGTGACCGGGCCGGCGCCTCCAGGTAGCCGCCTGTAGGCTCGGGGGGTTAGCTGCGCTGGGTGGGGCGGGTGGCCCCCGGGCGTGCACATATTCGCACGCAAGTCTCACCGGCTGCTTCACCCGAGGCGAAAGACCGAGCGCGAGCACGAGCGCGGCTCGCGTCGGGCGGCGGAGGCGTCTCGCGATTCGCGTCTCGCGTCTCGCGTCTCGCGTCTCGCGATCGCGGGCCGTGATCCGCGCCACGCGGACCGCTGATCGCGAGACGCCCTCGCGAAACGCGCTCGCGCTCGCGCTCGAAGTCGGGCAGCGATGAACGGCTCGCGAGGAGTCTCTCGGGGGCGGTAGCCGCACGCAGCTGGCGTGGCTTGGCTGCGGCGGTAACTGGCCCGCGCGCGTTCACAAGCTCGCGCGGGAACCTCACCCGAGGTACGGAAAAGGGGGAATCTACGCAGCCAGCGGTCGTTCCGCGTCATCGCGCGCTCGCGTCTGCCGGGTGGCGGCGTCACGGGCTGCTCTCGCCCGCCGAGGTGCCCGCATTCACCTTCGGCGCGTGTGACCGCAGTTCGTGACCGCGAGCGATACCGAACTGCCTGCTCGGCGGTGCCTCCAGGATACTGCCAGCAGGTGGACCTCCTCGGCCCGCCGCACCCCAGCGCGCCTCGAACGGGCCGCCGAGCGCGCCGGCTCGGGGCGGTCGCCCGCGACCGCCCGGCCCAGCGAGTTCGTCGCAGTGGTTGACCGTCAGGAGCCCCAGCCCTACCCTGGCCCTGTGAGTACGGCACAGGTCTTCGATGACCTCGTCTCCGCGCTGACGGAGGCCGTCCACGCCGCCTATGGCGATCGACTGTGTGAGTCTCGTCGTCTTCGGCTCGGTCGCGCGCCGCTCGGCGCGGCCCGACTCCGATCTCGACTTCCTCGTGATCGCCGACCGGTTGCCGGACGGGCGCATGGCGCGGGTGGCGGAGTCCGAGCCGGTCGAGCGGCAGCTCTGGGATCTCAAGCCCGACTTCCGCCCGGGCGACGTGGTGGAGATGTGACGTCGCCCTTGCCCGTGACTCGGCCGTCCTCCCCTCATCACCGTTGACTCTCCCCCAGGGGGAGACCCGACGCTGGCCGTCGAAGAGGGAGGCATGAAGAACCTCGTTCCCATCGGGCGGTTCTCGACCGTGTGCCGGCTGTCGCTGAAGGCGCTCCGGCTCTACGACGAGGCGGGCATCCTCAAGCCGGCGCTCGTCGACCCGGAGTCCGGCTACCGCTACTACAGCTTGTCGCAGGCGCTCGAGGCGGAGCGGATCCGCCTCCTGCGGTCGCTCGAGGTCCCGCTCGACGAGATCGGCCGGATCCTCCGCGCTCCGGGGCCCGAGGCCGCTCGCGAGCTGCTCGAGCGCCACCGCGCCCGGCTCGCGGCGCGCCTCGAGGAGTACCGCGCGATGCTCGCCTCCCTCGACGCCCTAACGACAGAGGAGGAAGCGATGAACTACGACGTGAAGACGAAGGAGCTGGCGCCGCAGCAGGTGCTCTCGATCCGCCTCCGCACCCGGCTCGCGGACATCGGGGGCGAGGCGGGGCGCGCGATCGGCGAGATGTTCGGCCACCTCGGCCGGGCCCAGCTTCGCCCCGCCGGGCCGCCGCTGGCGCTCTACCACGGCCCGGAGTTCGACGAGGAGGCGGTGGACGTCGAGTTCTGCGTGCCTGTCGGCCGCCCCGTCTCCGGGCATGGCCGGATGAACGGCCGAGAGCTGCCCGGCGGGCGGGTGGCGTACACGCTCCACTCAGGCCCGTACGAGTCCGTGGGCCCGATCTACGCCGTGCTCCAGAAGTGGATCCAGGAGCACGGGCACGAGTGCGCCGGGCCGCCGCGGGAGGTCTACCTCGTGGGCCCGGGACAGGTGAGCGACCCGGCGGCGTTCCGGACCGAGGTGCAGTGGCCGATCCGGTGACCCACCTCGGGTTCACGCGCACCGGATCGCGCGCGCCCCATGCTGGCGCGCTGTCACGAGCGGTGAGTACCTCCTGGCCTGCGGGTCAGGTGCCTGCACCCAGGGGCCTTGACGAGATCTCCCCGGCGATCAGGGAAAACGCAGCGGAAACAATACGATCACTCGGCCTCCGCGAGCGCGATCTCGCCCTTCACCAGCTCGCGCATGACCACCGTGGCGTACGAGCCCTTCGGCAGCTCGAACTCCACCAGGTAGCCGTCGTCGCCCAGCGGCTCGATGCCCAGCGCCAGCGGGATGCGCCCGGCGCGCCGAGTGCCCTCCGACTCGCCGCCCCCGCGCGCCAGGTCGGAGGCGGTCATGCCGTCGTCCGCGAGCAGCCGCTCCTCCCGGGCGAGCGCGTCGCCGGCGGCCGGCCGCATCTTGTGCCCGAACATCGGGCCCGTCGGCGAGACCTCGAAGGCCGCCACGCGCGCCGAGTCGGCCGCCGGATCCTCGCAGGTGAACAGGCCGCCCGTCGCCAGCTTCTTCAGCACGTCGCCGCGGATGGCGGCGGCGAAGAGGCCGTCGGCGAGGCGCTCGGCGAGCCAGCGGTTGAAGAGCCGCGCCTGCCAGGCGGAGAGGACGAGCCGGCGCAGGAAGCGATCCCGCGCCGCCCGGCGCACCTCGGCCGCCTCGAGCTTGCCCTGCAGCAGGGCGCGTCCGATGTCGGCGTTCTGGCCCATGGCCCCGAAGCGCTGGAAGCCGAAGAAGTTGGCGAGGCCCCGCTCCCGGAGCGCAGCGGCGCAGGCGCGGGCGCGCCCCGGGTCGCCCCCGCGGACCGCGATGGCGAAGCGGTTTCCGCGCAGGTGCCCGGTGCGGAGCTTGTTCCCGTGCCGGGAGGCCTCGAGCACGCGGAAGCCGTCGCCGGCGAGGCCCGCCGGATCGGGATCGCGCGCCAGGGGAAACGAGAGCCATTGCGTGGTCACCGCCGCGCGGTCCTTCAGGCCCGCGTAGCCGACGTCGCGCTCCGGGACGGAGAGGGCGTGCGCGAGCGCACGCACGACGTCGCGGGTGGTGCGGTCCCGCTTCTCGACCCTGAGCCACAGGTGCGGCCCCGTGCCGGCGGGGAGGTAGGCCGGGATCTCGTCCACACGGAAGTCTTCGGGCGAGGCCTTGACCACCCCGCCCGATCCGGGCAGGTCGGCGGTGACGAGCGGGAGCGCCGCCTCCCGCTCCAGCGCCCCGCGCGGCGCTCCCGGCCCGCTCGCGCCGTTCATACCAGGTCCTTCAGCGCCTCGAAGCGGCGCTTCACTTCCCGTCCCAGGCGCTCGTCCGCCTCGGGCGGCAGGCGCTCCCCGGCCTGGAACAGGTAGAAGAACATGAGCTCCCGCAGCCCGTCGAAGAGGAAGTGCGTCGGGTCGCCCGAGGGCTCGATCCGGGCGAGGGCCGTCCCCTTCAAGGCCGCCAGGTTGCCGAGGAGCGCGCCGGGATCGAGCGTGCCGTCCTTGGCCGGCAGGACGAGCCTCCACAGGGGCGCGAACCGGCTCGCCGTATCGGCGAGGAAGGTGCGCGCGCCGGTCAGGAAGAGGTCGAGCCCTCCCACGGTGGCGACGGTGACCGCGATCTCGTGGAAGAGCGCGTTCATGGCCCTGGCGATGGCCTCCTGCCGCTCGGCGGGCGTGCCCGAGGGCGAGGCCACCGGCTGCTCCGCCGCCTCGAGGTAGCCCGCCTCGGCGAGGTGGTAGAGGACCTTCATCGTGTCGAACTCGGACAGGTGCGCCGCCTGGGCGACGTCGATGACCCGACGGCGGCCATCCACCAGCGAGAGCGCCTGCTGCTCCAGCGGCTCGAGCGGGGTCGTCACCTTGGGCTCGCGCCGGCGCAAGAAGCTCTGCGGCCCCGGGATCCGGGCCCGGAAGAGCTCCATCTCGTCGATGCGGCGGACCCCGTCCATGAGGAGCGCCTGCGTGTTGACCGAGAGCGATGCGTTCGCCTCCTGCTCCGCGCTGTCCACCACCGTGAACACGCCCTCCCGCGCGAGGAGGATCGCGTGGAACACGGTCGTCACCTGCTCGTGCAGGCACTTCCACAGGTCGCTCGGCGAGATGAACCCCTTGTCCACCAGGACCTTGCCGAAGGGCCGGCCCGCGTCCGCCGCCTGCGCCAGCTGCTCGGTGGTCACCCGGCCCAGCCGGAGCGCCACCTGGCCGATGCGCTCGCCCGACGCGGTGGAGTGAGCGGCGCGGACCTCGCCGTCCTTGAAGACCACCTCCCTGTCCACGCCCGCGGCGCTGACCGTGAGGAGGCCGGAGAGCCGCGCCTGGTGGACGAAGGCCACGAAGTCGGCGATGGGGAAGGCGGAGAGGTCGCCGGCGAGGATGCACCGCGGGCGCGTGGAGAGGCCGCCCGCGGCCGGCGTCCGCCGCGCCACGAGCAGGTCGGGAGCGCAGGGCAGGAGCAGGAAGCGCCCGGCGTGGTCGGCGAGGAGCTTGCGAGCCTCGCCGTTCTGGGTGACGACCCGTCCGTGCGGGTCGATGTCGAGATGGAGGGCCAAGCGGTGCCTTTCTAGTGCTGCTCCGCACAAATCGTGAAACACTTAACCCATGGTGCTCCGCAGTACCGCCCCCCCCCCGAACCCCCACCGGCCGGCGCGCTGTGGCCGGCTCGACACCATCGTCGCGCGCCACTAGTCCCTGGCCCACCCGCCGCGCTGCGCCCACTCCTCCTCGTCCTCGAGCACGAAGGCGAGGATGGCCTGGGCCTCCTGTGGCGCCATGGGAAGCTGGATGCGGTGGCCGTTGAAGAAGAGCGTGGGGGTGCCGAGCAGGCCGGCCGCGCGGGCCTCCGCCTGCGAGGCGGCGATGCGGGCTCGGTTGCGACCGGCGGCGAGCGCCTGGAGCAGATCCTCCGGGTCGCCCCCGACCTCGCGAGCGTCGGCTGCCAGGTCGTCGTCCGCCAGCTCGCCCTGGCGCTCGAAGAGGAGGTCGTACATCTTCCAGAAGACGCCCCGGTCGCGCGCCCACTCGGCGGCGAGCGCGGCCTCCACGGCGCGGGGGTGCGAGGCGATGGGGTAGGGCTTGTAGTAGAGGCGGACGCGACCCTGGTGCTCGCGCACGAACCGGTCCAGCTCCGGCTTCAGCGCGCGGCAGTACGGGCAGGTGAAGTCGGAGAACTCCACCACCGCGACCCGGGCGTCCGGCTTGCCGAGCGGGGGGCCGAAGCTGGCGAGGTCGAGCTTCGCCCTCTTCGCGGCGTCGAAGCCGGCGTAGTACTCGTCGAGGCTCCTCCGGACCTCGGCCGCCGGTGCCCCGGTGGCGGCGAGGTGCGCCGCGAGCGACGCCATGCGAGCTGCGTGCTTGCACTCCTTGTGTTCGCGCAGGCAACCGGCGACCGTGTGTGGACAGCCGCAGTAGCAGAACTCCTCCGCGAGCACGCGCGACAGGACCTCGCGCTGGGCGGCGGTGAGGGTCTCGTCCGAGGTCGACGTCGCGGTCGGGGGTATCGGGGGCGGAGCCCCCGATGTCAATGCTGGCGAAGCCGGCGGCCTGCTTTGCGCCGAAGGCGCAGCCGCCGGGGTCGAGGTCGAGGTGCTTTGCGCAGCCGCCGCGGCCGCGAGCGCGAGCAGGGGAAGAGCGATCCTGTGGATCATCGCGCGCGGCCTCCGGGGCGACGATTGTAGGGTCGCCTGGTAGGGGCGGCAAGGATCGGGGCCGCGGCGCCCGGCCGGCGCTGTCGATTCACCCACGGATAATGCGGGTGCCCGGCGCCGCCCCCGCCCCGGAGGCGCGCGCCTGGCATCCCGAGGATGCCCGGGTTAAGGGGTGCTCCCATGGAGCGATGGACACCCCTCGAGCGCGGCGCGATCCGCAAGGATCCGGGCGGGAAGCTCCAGGTGGCGCTCGTCTACCCGAACGCCTACCGGCTGGGGATGGCGAACCTCGGTCTGCACGCCGTCTACCGCCTTATAAACGGCCACGACCGGGCCCTCTGCGAGCGCGCCTTCATGCCCGAGGACCAGGGGAGCGCGCCGCGCACGGTCGAGTCGGGGCGCCCGCTAGGCGAGTTCGACGTGGTGGCCTTCACGCTCTCCTTCGAGGAGGACTACGGGAACGTCGTCTCCCTCCTGGAGCGGGCGTCGCTCCCGCCGCGGGCCGGGCGGCGCGACGAGCGCCATCCGCTGGTGGTCGCGGGCGGCATCGCGGTCCAGATCAACCCGGAGCCGGTGGCGCCCTTCTTCGACCTCCTGCTGGTGGGCGAAGGTGAGGAGCTGTGCGCGCCCTTCCTCGATCGCCTGCTCGAGCTCTCTCCGGCCGGCCTCTCCCGCGAGGATCTCCTGGCCGAGCTGGCCCGCCTCCCGGGCGCCTACGCGCCGGCGCTCTACGACGTCGCCTATGCGGACACGCGCGCGCCCGGGGGCGCCTGGGTGACGCGGTGGGAGCCGCGGCGCGGCGCCCCGGCCCGCGTCCGGCGGGAGTACGTGAAGGACCTGCGGCGGGTGGCCACCTCGCGCGTGGTCGAGTCGCCCGACGCACAGTTCGGTGACCTGTTCCTGACCGAGGTGGCGCGCGGCTGCCTCTGGGGCTGCCGCTTCTGCGCCGCCGGGTTCGTGCAGCGCCCCTACCGCGAGGTGGACCTCGAGGTCCTGCGCGCCGAGGCGCGCGCCGGCGCCGCGCGAGGCCTGCGGGTCGGGCTCGTCGGCCCCGACACGAGCGACTACACCGGCCTCGACGCGCTCACCTGCTCCATCGGCGCGGAGGGCGGCACCTTCAGCCCGTCCTCGCTCCGGGTGGACGCCATCACCCCCGAGCTGGCGCGGCGGATGGCGGCCGGCGGCGAGCGCTCCATCACCATCGCCCCCGAGGCGGGCACCGAGCGGCTGCGCCGGGTCATCAACAAGGACTTCCCGGACGACCTCGTGGTCCAGGCTGCGGAGAACGCGCTCTCCCAGGGGATGCGGCACGTGAAGATGTACTTCATGTGTGGGCTCCCGACCGAGACCGAGGAGGACGTGCTGGGGATGGCGCGGCTCGCCGTCCGCATCCGCGAGGAGGTGGTGCTGCGGCACGCGAGGGAGAGCGGCCGGGCCGGGCGCATCTCGCTGTCGGTGAACCCGTTCATCCCCAAGCCCTGGACGCCGTTCCAGTGGGCGCCCATGGACGGCCGCCGCTGCCTGGAGGCGAAGCGGCGGCTCCTCGAGCGCGAGCTTCGGCCGCTCGGCATCGGCGTCGACTTCATGAGCCCGCGCGAGGCGTGGGCGCAGGCGCTCTTCTCTCGAGGCGACCGCCGGTGCGCCGACCTCCTGGAGCTCGCCCATCGCGAGACCGGCGGCGACGTGCGCCGGGCGCTCGCGCGCTGGCCCCACGACCCGGAGTTCTTCGCCTCGCGCGAGGTGGGGCGCGACGAGGCGCTGCCCTGGGACTTCATCGACCAGGGCCTCACGAAGACGTTCCTCGCTCGGGAGATGAAGCGCGGCCTGGGCTCGAAGGTGACGCCCAAGTGCCGGCTCGACGCCTGCCGGGCGTGTGGGCTCGGGTGCGCCGACCACCCGGAGCTGGAGCTGCCGGAGGGGGGCCTGGTGGGGTTCGCTCCCGTGCAGCGTAAGATCGAGGGGTGACCGACGACGACGCCATGCAGGAGGCCCTGGCCCTGGCGAGAGCCGCGGGCGACGCCGGCGAGGTGCCTGTCGGCGCGGTCGCCCTGTACGAAGGAACGATCGTTGGCTGCGGCGCCAACCGGCGCGAGGCGGCGCGCGACCCCACGGCACACGCCGAGCTCCTCGCCATCCAGGAGGCCGCTAGCTCGCTCGGGCGCTGGCGCCTCACGGGCGTGACGCTGGTCGTCACCCTCGAGCCCTGCGCCATGTGCGCCGGGGCGATGGTCCTCGCCCGCATCGATCGGCTCGTCTACGGCGCGCCCGATCCCAAGGCGGGGGCCTGCGGCTCGCTCCTCGATCTCTCGAGCGACCCGAGGCTGAACCACCGCTTCGCCGTTGAGCGCGGGCTCAGGGGGGAGGAGTGCGGGGCCATGCTCCGGGCCTTCTTCCGGGACCGGCGACCATGAGGCCGCGCGGCGCACCTCGGCCCCTTTCCTGCTTGGCGCCGCGGGGGAAATCGGCTAGATCGCCGCACCGGAGAGCTGGCCGAGCTCGGTCGAAGGCGCCTGACTCGAAATCAGGTGTACGGGTAACCGTACCGGGGGTTCGAATCCCTCGCTCTCCGCTCTTTAATACGTTTGCTGGCGCGACCGACCCATATGCGGCTAACTTGTAGGGCGGCGCGCGAGGACAGTCTGGAGAGGTGACCGAGCGGCCGAAGGTGCACGACTGGAAATCGTGTGTCTGCCCAAAAGGTGGACCGTGGGTTCAAATCCCACCCTCTCCGCCAGACGAGAGCGTGCCCGCAGGCCGGTCGGGCGAACGAGGTAGTGGTAGCCGGCCCAGAATCCTCGGGCGACGTGGGGATCTTCGAACCCCGCCAGGCCCGGAAGGGAGCAACGGTAGGAGGTCTTCCGTGCGCCCGGGGATTGTGGGCCGGCTCTTTTTTTCGACCGGGCCCGCGCGCTGCGCCGGCGCCTGCGGTGCTTCCTTCGAACGGCCAAAGCTGGTACCTCCCGTCGCTGCCCTGCCATGAGCTACCTCGTCCTCGCGCGCAAGTACCGCCCCCGGACCTTCGGGGAGATGAGCGGTCAGGAGCACGTCGTCCGGACGCTCTCGAACGCGCTCCGGAGCGGACGGCTCGCGCACGCCTTCCTCTTCACCGGCCCGCGAGGCGTCGGGAAGACGACCGCTGCGCGCCTGGTGGCGAAGGCCGTGAACTGCGAGAAGGGGCCCACCGCCGAGCCCTGCGGCTCCTGCGTGCCCTGCACCGAGATCGCCGAGGGCCGGTGCGTGGACGTGATCGAGATCGACGCCGCCTCCAACAACGGGGTCGACAACGTCCGCGACATCGTGGAGGCGGTGAAGTACCGCCCCGCCCGGGACCGCTTCAAGGTCTTCGTGGTGGACGAGGTCCACATGCTGTCGGCCGGGGCGTTCAACGCGCTCCTGAAGACGCTCGAGGAGCCGCCGGAGCACGTGAAGTTCGTGCTCGCCACCACCGACGTGCACAAGGTGCCGGAGACGATCGTCTCCCGCTGCCAGCGGTTCGACTTCCGCCGCCTCACGCAGCAGCAGCTCGTCGAGCAGCTGAGAAAGGTCGCCGGCGCCGAGGGCATCCGCCTCTCCGACGCCGCGCTCTCGCTCGTCGCCCGCTCGGCGGAGGGCGGGATGCGCGACGCGCTCTCCATGCTCGACCAGGTGCGGGCCGCCTGCGGCGAGGAGGGCTCCGACGAGGCCGTCGCCGAGGCGCTCGGCGCCGTCGACACAGGCGCGGTGTCGCGGCTCGCGGGGGCGCTCGTCCGGCGAGACGGCGCGGCCCTGCTGGCGGAGGTGGGGGCGCTCCACGCCCGCGGCCAGGAGATGAGGCGCGTGGCCGATGAGCTGGTGCGCCACCTGCGCGACGTCGTGGTCGCGAAGCTCGTCCCCGCCGTCCCACTCGACCTCCCCGACGCCGAGCGGCGAGAGGTGGCGGCACAGGCCGAGGCGGCGCCGGCGCCGCAGCTCGTGCGCCTCTTCGACCTGGCGCGGCAGGCGGTGCAGCAGGTGAAGGAGTCGGAGCAGCCGCGGTACGCGCTGGAGGTGGCGCTCCTCAAGGCGTGCTTCCTCGCTCCCGCGTCCGACGTGCGGGAGCTCATCGACCGGATCGAGGGGCTGGGGGCGAGCCCGAGCCCGAGCCCGACAGCGACCCGGACCGCGAACGCGACCGCGAACCCGAACCCGAACCCGAACCCGAACCCGCAAACGCACCCGAACCCGCCGGCGGAAGGTCCAGGCCCAAGTCGAGGTTCCCCGGCCAGAGACGACCCCTCGCTCCCGGCGGCCGACCGCTGGCGTGCGCTCGTGGCGGAGGTGGAGCGCGAGAGCCCGGCCGCCGCGGGCTCTCTGAAGCTCGCGGCGCTCGTGGCCTTCGAGCCTGGCGCGATCTCGCTCCGTCTTCCCCCGGGCATGCCCTTCTCCAACGCCGATCGGCGGCGGGCCGAGATCGAGCGCGCCTGCGAGCGCTACTTCGGCCGGCCGACCACGCTCGCCCTGGCGCAGGGGCAGGCGGTGGAGGCGCGCGAGGCGAGCCCATCGATCGCCGCGGTCGAGAAGAGCGAGCGCGAGGAGCGCTCGGCCCGCGTCCGCGCCAACGCGCAGGCGCACCCGAAGATCAGCGAGGCGGCGAAGATCCTGGAGGGCGACGTCTCCAAGATCGAGGAGCTGTAGACGGAGGCGTCGTCAAGGCGCCGCACGCCGCGGCGGAAACCAAGGAGCATCCATGCCAGGCTTCGACATCCAGCACCTCATGCGCCAGGCGCGCAAGATCGAGAAGGCCATGGCGGAGGCCCGGGCGTCGCTCGACAAGCTCGCGGTGGAGGCCGAGTCCGGCGGCGGCCTGGTGAAGGTCAAGATGGACGGCCGCTGCAGCGTCCTCAAGATCGAGATCGACCCCAGGGCGCTGGAGCCGTTCGCGGCTGGTGAACGGCAGGGCGACGCCAGGATCGACCCGGGCGACCGGGCGATGCTGGAGGACCTCCTGGCCGCGGCCGTGAACGCCGCGGCGGAGAGGGCGCGAGTCGCCGCCGACGCGCATCTCAAGAAGGCGACTGGCGGAATCCAGGTGCCCGGGCTCCCTTACTGAGCGGCCTTTCATGCCCATCGCAGATCCCATCGCGCGGCTGGTCAGGGAGCTGGCGAGGCTCCCTGGGATCGGGGAGAAGACGGCGCAGCGTCTCGCCTTCCACATCCTCGACGCCGGGCCGGAGTACGCGGGCGAGCTGGCGGGGGCGATCGTCGGCGTCGTGCGAGACGTGCGCTGCTGCTCGTCCTGCCAGACGCTCACCGATCGCGACCCGTGCCCGATCTGCGCCGACCCGGAGCGCGACGCGCGGATGCTGTGCGTGGTCGAGGGAGTGCCCGACCTCCTCGCCATCGAGCGCACACGCGAGTACCGCGGCCGCTATCACGTGCTGCACGGTGCGCTCTCCCCGCTCGAGGGGGTGACTCCGTCCGATATCAGGATCCGGGAGCTGCTCGCCCGGCTCGAGTCCGAGCCCGCCGAGGAGGTGGTGCTCGCGACCAACTCCGACGTGGAGGGTGAGGCGACCGCCCTCTATCTCACCAAGCTCCTGAAGCCTATCGGGATCAAGGTGACCCGCATCGCGCAAGGCGTTCCCATGGGCGGCGATCTCGAATACGCTGACGAGGTGACGCTGGCCCGCGCCCTCGCTGGCCGGCGTGAACTGTGACGGCGCCGGCGTGGGCCGTTGTCAGTGGAGGTGTTCGCACGGGGGGTGCGAGGCCGCCGCAGGCGAGCTGCCAGGCACCCCCAGGAACGCGGAATTGCCAGCGCCGCGCTTCCCTGGTATTCGGCTGAGCTGACTCGGTTTTTGAGGAGCGCGTGGGATGAACTCCGGTCTGGTGATGTACGAGGAGGAATTCCAGCAGATCACCGGGATCTGCGATCGCCTCACGCGTGATGCGAACGCCAAGGTCGTCTTCCTCGTCGACAAGAACGGCCAGCTCATCGCCTCGAGCGGTCAGGCGCAGAACCTCGACACCACCTCGCTCGCCTCGCTCACCGCCGGGAACGTCGCGGCGATGGGTGGTCTCGCCAAGCTCATCGGAGAGAAGGAGTTCCCGAACCAGTTCCACGAGGGGGAGCGCGAGTCGCTCCACATGAGCATCGTCGCGGGTCGGGTCGTGCTGGTCGTGATCTTCGACGCGAAGAGCTCGCTCGGGCTGGTTCGGCTGCGGGTGAAGAAGGCAGGGGAGGAACTGGGCCGGATCTTTGACGTGCTCTCGCGCAAGCAAGCCGCTCCAGGCGCGCAGAGCCCCTTCGCCGAGATCACCGACGAAGACATCGATAATCTCTTCAGCGAGTAGACATGAGCTTCATCAACTACAGCTCGCGCGAGATCAACTGCAAGATCGTCTACTACGGGCCTGGCCTGTGCGGTAAGACGACCAACCTCCAGTACGTCTATGCGAAGACGAACGCGGAGGCGAAGGGCAAGATGATCTCCCTCGCCACGGAGACGGAGCGCACGCTCTTCTTCGACTTCTTGCCGCTGTCGCTGGGTGAGATCCGCGGGTTCAAGACGAGGTTCCACCTCTACACGGTGCCGGGCCAGGTCTTCTACGACGCGTCCCGCAAGCTCATCCTGAAGGGCGTCGACGGCGTGGTGTTCGTGGGCGACTCGCAGATGGAGCGGATGGAGGCGAACGAGGAGTCGGTCGATAACCTGCGGGTGAACCTGGCCGAGCAGGGCTACGACCTCGACCGCCTCCCCTACGTCGTCCAGTACAACAAGCGAGATCTGAAGAACGTGGTCGCCGTAGAGGAGCTGAGGCGCGTGCTGAACCCGCGCCGAGTCCCCGACTTCCAGGCCGTGGCCCCCACCGGCGCGGGTGTCTTCGACACGCTGAAGGCCGTGGCCAAGCTCGTGCTCACCGAGCTGAAGCGGGGCCGCTGAAGGCCCAGGAGCAGGTCCCTCAAAAAAACCTCCTTCCGCGCACCGTGAGAGTGCTAGAGGGAGGCGCATGTCGAAGACCGAGTCATGCGCCATCGTCCTTCTGGCGGCGCTCGCTGGTTGCGCGATGGGTGCGGGCGCCCGGGCCCGCCCGGCCGTGCACCGGCTGCCGGAGGCCCCGGAGCTCGCCGACGAGAGGGAGAGCGCGGAGCTGGGCGACGCGCGGGGGCACGCGGCCCGCGCGGCCCAGGCGGCGGACGCGGGCGCCGCCGAGCGAGAGCGCGCGGAGTGGAAGGAGGCGGCCGACGGGTTCATGCGCCTCGCGGATCGCCACCGGACGTCCGAGTGGCGCCTCGTGTACCGCCGTTCCGCGGCCGAGTCCT
>Ga0209342_10001606_pt1 | contig 25213 bp, 23 predicted proteins | sample RifCSP16_2_FD_184023 | JGI IMG/M metagenome (GOLD analysis project Ga0209342, IMG submission 184023) | Soil microbial communities from Rifle, Colorado - Rifle CSP2_sed 16_2 (SPAdes) (version 2) | ecosystem: Environmental > Terrestrial > Deep subsurface > Rock core/Sediment | place: Rifle... | reverse complement strand
CGTGACCCTCTGTCTTGGAGTCAATAATCTTCCCGAACGATCGGATCGCCTGCCAGGTCAAACACCATATCTGATACTTCTATCCGGGACCACGCCAAGAATGCCTTGTAACTTCTGACAGTCGGCCATTTCCCCGGGTCGGTACACCATGCCTCGAGTTCATGCTCGAAAAGCTTTTTGGCCCTGAATCGGATGAAGCTTGCCCGTTCCTCATCATCCTCTAAATCCGGAAGAAGGTAGGCATTGGTCATCTCCCGGGCTTCTTCCGGGGTCACCGGATCGCTTTCCTCCCCCACGCTGTTGATCCAGTCGAGCATATTCGCCGTCGGTTTCAATACCAGTACGGAGCGGTTGACGAGTTTCATATCCCCTTCTCCCCTCTCGGGCACAGAATGGGCACAAACCAATTCCTATTGTATCGACGGAATCGGGAAATATAGTAGGGGACAGGAGTTACGGCGTGAAACCAGGGATCGATCTTCGGGGGACAAACAAGACATACCTCTCAACCGGGAACGCTTACTTTTTCCGGATCAGCGGTTTCGGCAGTATGAAATGCGCCCAGGGCGGGATTGGCGGGAACAGTTGGCGGGGTTCGCCAGCCACGTACATCGCGATCGGTCGATACGGATCAGCAAAGGAACTGTTGTCGAACAGAAAGGCGCGATCTACGAAATGGATTGCCTTCTGAAGGTTGTCGAACGTCCGGGGGAATCGGACATCGATCTTCCGGTCGGGAACGTTGTGCCCGCCGACGGATACCCGCTGGGCGACTCGCGCCCGGGATGTTTCCACGTGGTTCAATCCGATAAAAACCAACAGGACGGCATATCCTTTTGCCTGGGCATCCCTGAAAAACGTTCTTTTGCTTCCCGCGGCGTCTGAAAAAACCGTCTCCATGCAAAAAGAACGTTTTTCCGAAACGTACTCCTGCCGTTTTTGTTCGGCGAGCTGAGCTGCCTCATAACCGGCAACCGGTTTTCCTTTTTCGGCCAGTTCCTCCGCGAGGAAATCGGCGTTGACAAACGGCAAACCGCTTGGCGCGATGAACAGTTCAAAAAACATGGTCTTGCCGGCACCGTTCGGCCCAGCCAATACGACCAGAACGGGTTTTTTGTCCGATCCCGATGTCAGATATTTGCGAAGGTCCGGGACGATCATCGAGCGGCATGAACCGGAGACGGGGTGAACACCCCATCCTTGACCCGTCCGGAAGCCCTGGTTCCGTCAGGCATTCTCCGGATCACCTTCCCTGGATGGGCCGGGTCGGCTTCGTACACCGGAACGCCGGGGGCGAGGATCTTCGCTTTCACCGCTTCGCGGTCCGGGGACATCATAATCTGCGTCACCGTGGAGACGATTTTTGACTCGACACTTTGGGTACTGACCTGTTTGAGAAAGAACGGGAGATTTTCCTTGAGAACCTTGACCTCTGCATTCCCGAGGATTGCTTCCACCGCCTGTCCGATCTTTACCCAATGCTCGACTTGGCCCGCCATGGACCGGTCCGATACCTGCGCCTCGCTCTTTACGTCACGAATGACCACTTGATCGGAAAGCTTGACCACCATCTGTTTTCCCGTCTGCATGGCACCCCTCCGAAGAGTGAGATTCGACTGAGCGTCGAAGGTAACTAAACGCTACCATTCTTTCCAAGTCGAATCAAGGGGGGGATGATGAGGCAAGCCTGCCTCCCTCGGGGGCGAATACTGGTAAAGACTCCTTGACTTGCGCCGACCGCAGGATAAGATGTCTTTACTAACGTCGCACCTTGGTAAAGGAGGATTGTCGAGGCTTGGCTCGCGTCACAGGCACCTATCGGACAGATGTCGTCTGCGGCGAGAAGATAAACGCCTTTGTACCGCACTCCCTTCCGCCGAAAGCCCCTCCGCTTGTTGTTGAGGGAAACCTTGACCGTCTTCATGCCGAGGCGCTCTCCGCCATCGGAAAGCTCGCCGTCGCCGGCACGATGGCGCCCAGCGCAAACTGGTTCCTCTATGGCTTCGTTCGGAAGGAAGCCGTAATCTCGTCGCAGATCGAGGGAACCCGGGCCACGCTGATGGACGTTTTGACGTACGAGGCCACGAAAAAGGCGGATCGTCCGTCCGACGTGGAGGAGGTCTGCAACTACGTGGACGCGCTGGCCGCAGCGCGTGCGGAAATCGCCAGTCCCAAGGGGCTCCCGCTCTCCATGAGGCTCCTTTGCGGAGCCCACAAGCGCCTGATGCACGGCGCGAGGGGCGCCGACAAGCATCCGGGCGCAGTCCGCACGTCGCAGAACTGGATCGGCGGGACCCGCCCCGGAAACGCGGTGTACATTCCCCCGCCAGCCGACGTTGTCCCGAAGGCATTGGCGGACCTTGAACGTTGGATTCACGGGGAGGATCCCCTTCCTCCGCTTGTCCGTGCGGGGGTCGCCCATGTTCAATTCGAGACCATCCACCCGTTCCTGGACGGGAACGGCCGCATCGGGCGGCTGCTGATCGCGCTGCTCCTGGAACACTGGGGAATTCTTACATCGCCGCTTTTGTACTTGAGCCTCGCCATCAAGCGGCACCGGGCGGAGTACTACCGTCAACTCCTTGAAGTGCGCAACCAGGGCGACTGGGAAGGCTGGACGGAATTCTTCCTGCGTTGCGTCTGCGAATCCGCCGAGGATGGCGTCAGCGCCGCCAGGCGTATCTTCGCCCTTCTCGGCAAGGACCGTCGCACAGTGGCGAATCACAAGGCGACGACCGTCACGGCCATCCGGTTGCTTGACCTGTTACCGGAACACCCTGTGGTCACGTTGCCTCGTGCGATGGAACTGCTCAAGACCACCAAACCGACTGCCGGCAAGGCCATCGACGCTCTTTGCAAGGCGGGAATTCTTGCCGAGACCACCGGCAGGCAGCGAGACCGTGTCTACGCGTATAGCGCCTATCTGAAAGTCCTTGCTGAGGACACCAACGAAACGGCCTGACGCCGGGGGTTGTTTGTCTAGGTTCGACGCAGTCAGATCACGTCTTCAGAAGTTGAATGGAGAAATCGACCTACGGGGGGAGGAACCCCGAAGTTCCTTCGCAATCCAGACCTTCGCATCATCGGCTTACGCAGAAGCGAACAGATCGGCGGAGCGAAACAGACCGATATTAGGACGGGTGGGCGACAATCGCTGTCGTGACGGAAGGGGACGACTATCTATTCGAGGGTCCGAAGCATCTCGGAGAAGACCGCGCCCAGGGGAGGAATTTCATCCGTTGCCACTTGCCACAGAATCGCCTTGTCGACACCGAAATATTCGTGGATCAACTTATTCCGCATGCCACGCATCTGCTTCCACGGAATTGCCGGGTATCGGTCGGATATTTCCGATGGGATCTTGGTCGAGACCTCACCGATGACCTCAAGGCTTCGGATGACCGCGTTGATGGTTTTCTTATCGCTGCAAAAGGCATCGAAGTCCATGTTCGACACGAACGATTCGATATCGGTCACCGACTCGATGATGTCCTGGATATAGTCGAGATACTGCCGTTCCGTCATACGTAAACGACTTCCTTCAGAATTCTGGCGCCGATCCGGGGCTTCAATGCATCCTTGGAGACAAGGTCCACCTTAAGACCGAGCAAACCTTCAAGGTATTCTTCAAGGGACATAAACTTGAATAAGCCGATCGGTGCACTGAATGTAACGATGATGTCGACGTCGCTGCCCTCCTTCGCCTCTCCCCGGACGAAGGATCCGAACACACCCATATCCCGGACCCGGAAATTCTCCGATATATCCTTTCTGTGCTGCGAAAGGGTACTCTTGATGTCTTCAAGTGTCTTCACGAGGTCGATGATACGGTTTGTGGGGAAGAATTGAAAGGGGCTATGGCTTTGGGCCGTAACCCCTTTAGTTGGTAATGGTAGCGGGCCAGGCACAGAAAATGAATCTCGTTTCTTCATGAACGAGGAACTGGATCCACAATTCGAGGCGTCGAGACCTCCCCTTCCGGCGGAAAGCATATCCCGGCGGATCCTCACCGTCCGGTGCCACCGCGTCATGCTTGATGCCGACCTCGCGGAACTTTACGGTGTGCCTACCTCTCGGTTGAACGAGGCCGTCAAACGGAATTCCATCCGTTTTCCCGTGGATTTCATGTTCCGGCTGTCCGCGGAAGAGTACACCGCTTTGATATCGCAAATCGCGATATCAAAACCCGGAAGGAGAGGCGGCCGGCGAAAGCTGCCTTATGTATTCACCGAGCAGGGTGTGGCAATCCCATCGGGATCTGGCGCAACGCTTGAACACACTCGAAAGGACGTACGACGCGAAGTTCCGCGTCGTGTTCGATGCGATTCGCGCCCTGATGGAACCGCCCAAGAACCGTCGTCAACGTATCGGATTCTGACACTTCTATGGAGGGCCCTGGTTCGGAATCCGGTCACGGATGGGATCAGGAGGGATGATGCTTGGTGCAAACCAAAAAAAGGGGCTACGGTTTCCCGCAACCCCTTGATTGTTTTGGTAGCGGGGCCAGGATTTGAACCTGGGACCTTCGGGCGGAAGCCCCGATGGTCGACCGTAGAGATCCGCAAACGGCCGTCCCCGGGACCAATACGGAACCGAGCACGGACTTGACTTCACTGACGAGCCATTTTACAATTTGGAACCGATACTTCCATATTGGGGCTCTAAATGGAAACGATCACTCGATTTTTCCGGGTCGAACCTCAAAGTTTCTTCCTCCTCGGGCCGCGGGGTACGGGGAAATCCACCTTCGTCCGGGCGAACTTCCCGGACGCGCTCTACATCGACCTGCTCCAGCCGGACGTCTTTCGCTCGCTCCTCGCGCATCCCGAACGGCTCAGGGAGATGGTCCACGGCAATCCCGGCACCCCGATAATCGTCCTGGACGAGATCCAGAAAGTCCCCCAGCTTCTCGACGTCGTCCATTCCCTGATGGAGGAGGACCGGAGGCGACGCTTCGTCCTGACGGGGTCCAGCCCGCGAAAGCTCAAACGGGACGGCGCCGACATGCTGGCGGGGCGCGCCCTTCTCAAGCGGATGCACCCTTTCGTCGCCGGGGAGTTGGGGAAGGCGTTCTCCCTTCCGGGCGCCTTGCGCCACGGGATGATACCGGTCGTCGTCGGGAGCCCTGACCCGGAAGCGACTCTCCATTCCTACGTCGACCTTTACCTCAGGGAAGAGATCCAGGCCGAGGGGCTGACCCGGAATATCGGGAACTTCACCCGTTTCCTCGAAGCGGCCAGTTTCTCGCACGGTTCCCAGCTGACCGTTTCCAACATCTCGCGCGAGTGCGGCGTCGAGAGAAAAACGGTCGAGGGGTATCTTTCGATCCTCGAAGACCTGCTGCTGACGTTCCGGGTACCGGTGTTCACCCGCAAGGCGAAGCGAGCGACCGTTTCTCATCCGAAATTCTATTTTTTCGACACGGGGCTCTACAACGCGTTGCGCCCCAAAGGTCCGCTCGACCGTCCGGAGGAAATCGGCGGAGCGAGCCTGGAAGGTCTGGTGGCGCAGCACCTTCTGGCCTGGATCGATCACCAGAGGCCTGACGTCGCCCTGAATTACTGGCGGACCCGCTCCGGCAATGAAGTCGATTTCGTCCTCTACGGGAAGAATCTCTTCCGTGCGATCGAGGTGAAGAACGCGGCTACCATCCATTCGGCGGATCTTCGTGGGTTGAAAACTTTTGGGGAGGATTACCCGCAAGCGGAGAGGCTGTTGCTCTACCGGGGGAAGGAACGGCTCCTCGTGGACGGAATCCGGGTCGTGCCGTGCGGGGAGTTCCTTCTGGATCTCAAGTAATCGTCCCGACATCTACGCCCGCCGGTTGACTCCGGGAAAGTTGTTTACCTACCTGAAGAAACGGACCACCGAAATACCCATTTCATGCGCGCCGGCTGCCATGATGCGGTCGGCGGTTGCAAGGATCGAGGCATCGACCTCCCGGGCGATGACCAGATGCATCGCATCCAGTGTCCGCAACGGAACATCCGGAAGAGTCGAAATGAGGTTTACGGCTCCAGCGGCGGTGGTCGCCGGCATGGGGTGACGGATCAGGAAGCCGCGGCGGATATCGTCCTCGAACGTGGAGAAAACCCGGTTCTCCATCTTGGGATCGACATGTTTCCCTCTCCTGCGGCGGGCAAGGAGACTTCGCATCTCGGCCACCGTCAGGTCGCTGATCGCGACCGGACCGTGTCCCATAAGGTACCGTTCGACATCCTCGGAAAAAGATTCGTTCAGGTACCACTTGGCCAAAGCGCTGGTGTCGAGGTAAACGACTTCCCTACCGGGCATCCCGGTCCTCCCGGACAAGACGTTCGCTCCCCTGCTTCATCCGGGGCATGCTCTCACGCAACGACTTGCGGGAGGGCATTTCCCTCTTGCGACCGACCGACGTGACGTGTGCCACCGGCTTGCCACGGCGCGTGATCGTCAATTCCCCTTCGGCTTCCAGCAACCGGTCCAGGTGAGTGAGCGACTGCCGCGCTTCCCGTATGGTCAGATTCTTCATTTTCCCCCCCTCCTGTTTCGTTGCCCCAAGGATGCTTGATTCCATTGTGCCACTTCAGGTGTACATGTAGCACATACAAGGAGGATCGTCAATGTACGGCGGGACACGTGCCAATTGGAATAAATCCGGACTTGACGACCGGGAAGGAATTGGATAGTTTTACCTATAGTTATTGCATTTTACTGGTAATACTGTCCGGGAGAACCTCATGGCGATCGGAGAACAAAAATCCATCGGGAATGCCCGCGGGCTCTTTCGAGACCACGGCGGAACGCTGCGCACAGCGGAGGCGCTCCGCCTTGGCGTACATCCGCGAACCCTCTACGCCATGCGGAATTCGGGCATCGTCGAGCAGATCAGCCGCGGTCTTTTTCGCCTTGCCGAACTGCCTCCCCTCGGGAATCCCGATCTCGTCACGGTCGCTCTCAAGATCCGGAACGGCGTGATCTGCCTCATCTCGGCGCTGGCGTTCCATGAACTGACGACGCAGGTGCCCCATGAGGTTTACGTGGCGGTCAAGCAAGGTTCGGAACCGCCCCGTCTCCCGTATCCTCCGGTCCGCCTCTTCTGGTTCTCGGGCGATGCTTTTACGGAAGGAGTACAGATCCACAAGGTGGGTGGTGTCCCTCTCCGCATCTACAGCCCGGAAAAAACAGTCGCCGACTGCTTCAAGCACCGCAACAAGATCGGGCTCGAGGTCGCCCTGGAAGCTCTCAAGACATATCGTCGACGAAAATCGTTCAACGTAGACAAACTCCTTCAATGTGCTCGTGTTTGCAGGGTGGAAAAAATCATGCGCCCGTACCTGGAAGCCATCCTGTGACCCGGCGACCTGTGGTAGATACGACGGCATCCCTTCGCCAACGTCTGTGTGGATTCGATGGACGGGGGATAAGAGGAACTCGGAATCCTCCAAAATGAAACCCACTTCCCCAAGCTCGCAAATGGAAAGCCCTCAAAACTAAAACGCAAATAGCCGTTCCCCTCCCACAACCACCAAATATCAACTTGACACAAATTGACATTTCAATGATCATGAATCCAGTTAAACGTCAATTTGACACGTATTGATATTTCGTTGACATATAGAGATCCGCGCCATCTTCCACTGGAACCCGTTGAGGTGAAACGTGAAACTTCCCGAACCCGCACCCGACTGGCGCTATGTCCTCGCACGAAATCCTGAAAAACTGCTTTCCCTGCTGACCTCCCGGGAAGCGCGGGAATGCGTCGAAAAGGCCAATCTCGATTATCTGCATTGGGAAAAGGCCAAGTACCTGAACGTTCCCCCGTCGATATCCCCGGAGGAACTCTGGTGCCTGATCAAATTGTCCCGCACGCCGAACATTAAATCGCTTCCGCTGCTTGATACCCAAGGAAGGCCGTTCGGATTCTGGCTCCCCGACCCGGTGCTCAAGGAACTGCACTTCATCGACCAGAACGCCGGCGGGAGCATCCTCGTGGACAACCCGGAACTCTCCTCCGAGGCCAGAGAGCGGTACCTGATCAGTTCCCTGATGGAAGAGGCGATCGCCTCCAGCCAGATCGAAGGGGCGGCTACCACACGAAAGGTCGCCAAGGAAATGTTGCGCGAAGGACGGCCACCCACGAACAAAGCGGAAAAGATGATCCTGAACAACTATCACACCATCCGGAAGATCAAGTCATTCCTTGGCCAACCTCTCTCGATCGATATCCTCCATGCATTCCACGGATCGTTGACGGAAGGAACATTGGACGATCCCTCCGCGGCAGGTCGATTCCGCACCGGGAAGGATTCGATCATCGTGGTGGACGAAAGCGACGGACAAATATTGCATGTGCCACCACCTGCCGGGGAACTTCCCCAACGGATGGAAAAGTTCCTGGCGTTTGCCAACGACAAGGGCACCGAACCCTTCGTTCATCCGGTGATTCGGGCCATCCTGCTCCATTTCTGGTTTGCCTATGAACATCCGTATGTCGATGGCAACGGAAGAACCGCCAGAGCGGTCTTTTACTGGTACATGCTGGCGCATAACTACTGGCTGTTCGAGTACCTCAGCGTTTCGAGAATCATATTGAAATCGGTCAGGCAATACGGAAGGGCGTATTTATACGCCGAGCACGATGACCGCGACGCCACCTATTTCCTTATTTACCATCTGAAGGCGATCCATTTGGCGTTGGAGGAGTTGCATCACTATCTGGCCCGCAAGCAGAAAGAGATGCGGAAGGCTACCACTCTGTTACGAAACATCCCCGACCTGAATTATCGACAACTGTCCCTTCTCCAGCACGCCCTGAAACATCCGAACGCGGCATATACCATCGAATCCCACAAGAACTCCCACAACGTCGTCCGGGCCACCGCGAGAGCGGACTTATTCGATCTTGTCGAGCGAGGATATTTGAGCAGGGGGAAGCAAGGCAGGCGATATAATTTTCGAGCCGCGACCGGAATTGCGGAAAAACTGAACCTGTAACGGGATAAAAGAAAAGGGGCCACGGCGTTGGGCCGTAACCCCTTTATTTGATATGGTAGCGGGGCCAGGATTTGAACCTGGGACCTTCGGGTTGGGTTGCCCGACAGTCCTGTCGCCCATCTGCCAGGCGGCATTGGCACAATATATAAATATTTGTATACTTCCCTCGTGTCTGAAAAATCCATCTTATGGGTCGGATCGTCGCTCGACGACGTCCGGTTGGGGAACACGGCAGTCAACGAGACCAGGGATAAAGGAAGGTGCCTAATGAAGGAGAAGATCACACGTTCGAGTGGAAACGTATTCCAGGATCTTGGTTTCCCCTCTGAGGAAGCCGAATACCTGAAGATCCGTTCGACCTTGATGATCCACCTCCGCAAAACGATAGACGCGAAGGGGATGAAACAAGCCGAGGCCGCAAAACTACTGGGAGTCACTCAACCTCGGGTCAGCGACCTTTACAAAGGGAAGATCCACCTCTTCAGCATTGACACCCTGGTCGATATGCTCGCACGCGTTGGAGTTCACATTAAATTGGTTGTCGGCTCATCAAAGCGTAAATTGAAAGTCGCCTAACAGACACATCCGAAGGTATCATTCGGATTCTTTTTCGTGTGCCAAACCTGTTGTGAGCCGCATTTTTAAGCAGCGGGGTTTCCAATCCTAAGCAACGGTGAGACGGTCACTTCCGCCAAATAGTAAATATTTCACTGGGGACGCGCGCAAGGATCAAAGATCCGTGAACGGCAAGGCGACAGCGTCCGGCCCGAGGGGAAGCGTCACATCGCCCGGGTGGACAACGTATCCCTTCTCCGCACTGCCGCCGAGGTCCTTCCGAAACGACTCGATGTTCTTCGCCATCGAGCGATCCGGTGTCGCCGACGATTTCACTTCGATGGGAATCAATTTCCCCGCTGTTTCTATTACCAGGTCGACCTCGACCCCGGCGGATGTCCTCCAGAAATACAGTTGAGGCTGCTCTCCCCTCCCGGACAGGCGTCTTGCCATTTCCCCCACGACGGCCGTCTCGAAGATAGCACCGCCCATCGGGCCGGACATGGCGTGCTTCGCGTCCTTCAACCCCGCCAGGTAGCACAGGGTGCCCACGTCGCCGAAATACACCTTGGGCGTCTTGACCAGCCGCTTCCCAACGTTCCGGAAATACGGACGGAGGATGATGACCTGGTAGGTCGCCTCCAGGACCGAGATCCACGCCTTCACCGTGTTCACCGCGAGGCCGAGATCGCGGGCTAGATCCGTCACGTTGAACAGTTGGGCGCTTCGCGCCGCCAACGCGCGAAGGAACGCCTGGAACTGCGTGAGGTCTCCGATCTGTCGGAGACCGCGAACGTCCCGTTCCAGGTAGGTCTGGACATAACTCGAATGCCAAAGACCCGCGTCCCGCTTCGGATGGGCGGAAAGTTCCGGATACCCGCCCCGGAGGAAGCTCTCCCAAAGGGGACCGAAGGCGTGCCTGTGCCGCTTCGGCGAAGCTCCCCGCTCCCAGGGGAAGGCGGCCTGCGGGGTCTTCGATATCTCCTTGTACGACAACGGAAGCAGGCGCAGCATGGCGGTCCTACCCACAAGCGATTCGGTGACTTTCTCCGTCAGTAGTAGGTTCTGGGACCCGGTCAACAGGTACTGACCGGCCTTGCCCCTGCGCGCGTCGATCCGCTCCTTGATGTACGGCAACAGGCCAGGGACGTACTGAACCTCGTCAAAGATCACGGGAGGGCTATTCAGTTCGAGGAATGACCGCGGGTCTTCCGTGGCCGCGGCGCGCACGTCCGGCGGCTCCAGGGAGACGTACCGGTGGGTCTCCCGGAACAGGTGCCGCAGGAGCGTCGTCTTTCCCGACTGCCTCGGACCGGTGAGGACAACCGCGGGGAACTCTCCGGCGGCCTTTCGGATCACCTTCCCCAGGGACCGCTCGATGTACGTCACGACGTCTCCGGATATACGTATGCCGTAATCATGCATTCATAATGCATGATTGCACGACAATGTCAAACCCTTTACTCACAACATCCCCCTGCACTACGGATGGGCGGTATCTTCTCCCCCCTGGCCAGATTGCGCAGGAATAAGCATAGATATTCAGTGAAACAAGTTGATGGGTTCGACCTTCGGGGAACGAACCCGAAAGTCACCGACCGCAATTCGGCCGTTGACCTTCGGGATATGAGGGGTGATCTTTTGGACTATATATTATGAGTCAACTATATGATATTAAATTAGTATTAGTATTAGTATTCTTACGAAGCAGCTTTCGTCTTTTAACCAGTTTCAATATTTTCAAGCGGTTATGAACCGTCTTTAATCTTCCAACGGCAGAATTACGACATAGCCGCGGCCGGGTTCTCAACACCCCAGCCATTCATTGCCAAGTCTCGAGCCGAATTATACGGCGTATGTGGGCCTGCCTCCAAGACGATCAAGATCGGCCACTCCCGGGGTCCCGAGCCAGATCAAGAATTCTTCTGCCAACAACGAGCCACTATGAACACGCAGGAGCCCTTCTACGAAAACGCTGTGCTCCACCAGCGTGATATCCTCCGAAGCCGCAGCCTTCTTCTTGGACGTCTCATCGAAATGGGGTTTGCCGAGGGTCACTCGTCGCATCCCCTTCTCATAATCGGCACCCTTCTGCAGCACGGCCCAGGCCTCCTCCTTCTTGATCAGCGGCGGCGATTTGCTACAGGTCTTGCACTCAATGAGTACCTGACGCTCACCCAACACGACCAAGAAGTCCGGGACGTTCTGACGGATACCGTCATCCACCACTGTCACAACCCAACTTGTCTCGACTCGGAGGAGACCCTCGATTACCTTCTCGTATTCGACGCCGAGTTCCCGATAGCATGCGTCTACCACCCGCTCTATCCCGATATCCTTCGCGACGCGGTGGTGCGCCGATTCGAGCCGGTTGGGTCCATGGCCCACCGAGCCCGATGCCGCTTCGAGGAGTGCCTGCGCTCTGCGGTCATCTCGGAGCAGTTCGGCCAACCGTTTCCTCGGCGTCGCGAGGACGTCATGCATCGTCAATATGCCTTGGGCAAGCAGGGCCATCGCCCGCTGTCGGCCGAACCCGGGAACGCGATTCCGCTCGGCAATTCGCATTACATCAAGCACCTCCGCCGGCGCACCCCATCGGACCCTGCGCGCGAGCATGGCGACCTGGTTGCTGAGGGCCTGGGAACATCCCAGGTCGGTGACGCACGTCAACTTGTGAAGGCCGTCCAAGGCCCAGGCAACGTCAATCGCCAGCCTGTGGACGGAGCCTGACGAGACCTTAGTCGCGTGTGCGATCTTCCGTTCCGCCACGCCGTCGACGTAAAGCACCAGCGCATGTGCACATTGTGCGAGCCTGAGATCTGTCCGATCGAGGGGCACGGGCAACTTCTTCCCCGACCAAAACGTCACGGAGTCGTAGGAAGGTCTTGCCGTGTAAGGGAGGAAGCGAGACGGCGACTTCCCGATGAACTCGTTGCTGGTGCAGATCGCATACACCAGCCCGGGGAGCCACTCGTCAAAGGCCTCGGCGAACTTCGAGCTTGATTCGGTGAGCAGTTTCGAAAGCTGGATTGCAGTATCGGGGAGGAGACCGGACAACGCGGTTCCCTTGCCAAGCGGTGTTGCCGACAGTAACCCTTCCGAATCAACAAGTAATCGGTTCGACTTGAGCCATTCGATGGCTGCCTCCATCGTCATTTCCAAGCTCGCGAGCTTCTTCGGGTTCCGCTGCAACGTCTGATACCAGTACAGCGTGTTCCGGAAGAAGACCTTCACTTCATTGAGATTGCGCGCCAGGCCGGAGACCACCAAGATCAGGACGGTTTTCCGCAGGCTCAACCTCACAAGCTGCGATGTAAGATGATCGTTGTCCGGCCGCACAAGTTCGTTGGCGTGCCCAAGTTCGACCCCATTGGTCGGCAGGAGGACCGCGTATCCATCCTTATGCATACCGAGGCGGCCGGCTCGGCCGGACATGTTTCTGTAATCTGTCCGCGGGAGGTGGGTTCCCGCCCTGTCCCCCCAATCGAAGGTTAGCTTCGGGAACACGATCGTCCGGAAAGGAAAGTTGACGCCTGCTGCCAGCGTCGAGGTGGCAAAGCAGACCTCGAATTTGGAGTCCGTAAAGCCAGCCTCGATGACCTGTCGCTCTTGAGGGGAGAGATCCGCCGTGTGGAAGGCTACGCACTTTTCGGCGTTTGCCCGGAGTTGGTCCGACGACTCGGTCGGTTCGGAGAAGAGGTTCAGCTGTTCGGCGAGCGCAATCCCTTTGCCTACCCGCGGGCGACTCTGCCCGAAAGCAGCAGCGTGTTTCGCTGCCTCCTTCCGGCTTTCCGTAAAGACGAGGATTGGCTCCCGCTTGAGCGTCAACAGCCTATCGACGACGGCGTTGATGTTGCTGGACGGACACGCGATTCCATCGACCTCGCTGCCATCTTCTTCGCCGAATGTTGTCCGGTATGCCTTATTTGCATACCAAATTTCCTGATGAAGGGGAACGTCGCGCCGAGAGCTTCGGACTAGGTCGCATCCCATCCACCCCGCCATGTCATCGGGATTTTCCACCGTCGCCGTCAGCGCGACGAACTGCCTGATCCCGTGCTGCCGCATGACGGCGCAGAGAGTCTCGATCTCAGGTCCGCGGTTTGGATCGCCGAGAATCTGCAGTTCGTCCGCGACGACCAACGAATCGGCAGGTTTCAGTTGGCCGGTAAGGACCAGGTTCAGGGCCTTCTCGTAGGTGGCAACCATCAGCCGTGCGTCGATGTCGCCCTCGGCCCTGTCGCCGGTGTTAAGGCCGACGGACGCGATCGGATCTACAGCGTCCTCGCCAAACCGATTCACGAAGTCGACGTATTTCTGGTCCGCGAGCGCCTTGTGCGACACCAAATAGATGGCGCGCTTCTCCGCTCGCAAGGACGCCAGCACGGCGATTTCGCCGACGAGCGTCTTACCCGATGACGTCGGCGCGCTCACGATCAAGCTGCGGCCGTCCGCAATACCCGAAGACAATGCGATCTCCTGTACATGGGTCAGCGTGTTTATACCCCATGCGGTCAGGCGATCCGTCAACCAGGGGCCGACGTTTGGGCCTCTGGCATCAGAAACACGCATCGTGTCCCCCAATTTCTACGGCAAGCATAAGTTATCCATACGCATAGCACATCCGGCAGCGGTAATCGATATGCAACGTTGCGAACTTGTTCCCATCTACGATAAGGCTCTGAAATTTTGGAGGAGTCATGCGGCCAAACCCGCGCATATCAGCATGATCACCGTCGACATCGCCGCGCCCCGCCCCACCGCAACAGAAAAAAAGAGAAACGGATCGAAATACCACTTTACGCCGGTCACACCATATCAATGCTCAGGTTCAGCGGCGGCGGAATGCTGTCCGCTGTATTTGGTTGTTATTCGCGGCTTTTCTATATTGCTTAGTTCCCTTGAGTTTCATTTCCCATCGTTTGACGACCAAGTACAATATCCAACTCCGACCGGAAGCCCTGCGCGTCATCCTTCCGCAGTTTGATGAAGAACTTGTTGAAATCCTTCGGCGTCAGAAAATTAAGCTGGTAGGTTTCGTCAATGCCTTCATTTTGCAGCCATTTGTTGAGCCGGTCAAAGTGGTCACGTGCATACTCGAACTTCTTCTGATTATCGGGCGCGGGATCGCTAATTTCGCCGTCGTCCTTGATCTCCGTGACGTAAACCGTCTTACCTTTTTTAACAAAGAAATCAGGGCTGAAATCTCCTCGCTTCGGGTGCTCGCCCTTCTTCCATGCGTATTCAATCTGGTAGAATCGCTGCGGTGCGTTCTTCAGCCAACCGTCCACCGCATCGGCGTTTTCCCGCGCGCAAAGCAGACGGATGAACTTCCGTTCCGGCGTGGAATCGGCAATTGCCATGTTGCACGGTGTCTTGAAGTCGTGGGAGTTGGCAATGTGTTCGATCCCGGCGCGGTAGTCGCCGTCCTGGTCAATCACTGAATTGAAATACTCCTGTTGCTCGTCGGGAATCGTCTTCTCGCAATCCGGCGTGAAAAAAACCGTCTTGTCTCCGCGGCGAAGTTCTGCGCCGCTGGTGCTGACATCCTGACGCTGACTCGTGTTGACCACCAGTAGAGCGTTCGGCGTAAGTCTATACACTACGCGCTTTGCCTGCTTGCGGCGTAGCGGCCCAAGGGACTGCAAAATCTTCTGTCGGTTTTCCTCCACGATTTGTCCGCTCTTGATGTGGGCCTTTTTCGCGGATGCCTTTACGATTTCAATGCACCGCTCAAATGGAAACCTCTTCCCGTACTGCGTGCGATCCTTCGGGTCTTCCGCTTCCTTGGATTCCTCATCAATGGACTGCAAGCGCCGGTACATTTCCTCGGCAACTTCCTCAAAGGAATAGGTCTTGTGCTTAATCTTCGTCTTGAACTTCGTATGATCGCCGGTAACGGCCCGCTCAAACTCAATCGTTACATCTTCGACTTCGACTTGGTCGGGTAGGTCAACGAAGCCTTCCTCTAGCAAGCGGTATTCGCCTTTTTTCGTAAAATGGCTCGTGTCTGTCTCGCGGGTGTAGTCGAGGTTGTGCAGGTCAAAGTGGTATCGGGAGCCTTCAACAATCGAAGAGGAAAGCCGGTTCTCCATCTCCAAAATCTCGTCAACAAGATGACGAATCCGGCCCACCCAGGCGTCATGATTGAAGACCGTGACGACAGGATCCGCTCCCTGCCAGCCGTCGGGACGGCGCAAGCCGCGCCCGAGAACTTGGGCAATCAGCAATTTGCTGTTGAAGGCGCGTTCCTCGTGCGGAACGATCTGAAAAACATTCTTCACATCCCAGCCTTCGCTCAACATCGAGACCGACACAATCCACTCAACCTTGCTCGCGGGCCGGTCAACGGTCTTCAGCCGCGCAATGTTGGGCTGGTGTTCCGCTGCGGAACTGACCGGGAGAACCTTCTTTTCGGCGTCGTCCGCTGAAATCTTTTCCCATTCCTGCAAGAATGCCTGCAACACTTCGGCCACCAGTTTACAGGTCTTGATATCTTTTGTGACGATGATAGTTAGCGGGCGAATCCCTTGTTTCTTTAGGCGCTTCTTCCAGTCCTGATGCCGATTGTAGATCAACTGCCATTTCTCGTCCGCGTTATCTATCTGCGGCATTTCGGCCACATACTCGACCTTCTTGACGAACCGCTCCTCAATCGCTTCCCGTAGCGAATACCGGCTGACCACATCCGCGAAATACTCGTCCTCGACATAGCATGTCCCGGACACCCCTACCACATACCGGAAGCCATATTCAGGATGCAGCAGGAATTCTTTCCACTTCTTGACCTTCGCTCCGGACTCGTTGGCAATGTGGTGGGTTTCATCGTTGAACACGGCCACGCGATCGCCGCGCCCGACAAGGCTGTCCCGGATGGATGATTTTACATGTTGCAAGATCGCGTGGTAATTCTCCACGCAGATTGAGCCGTCAACAATTGTTTCGGAAGCGTTGATGATCTTTGGTGCTCGCATCTTGGCGCCCTGCGGTAAAAGATCGCGCAAATCGGCATTTCCCGCCAAATCCTTAAACTTTGCCAGCAGACCCGCTTCGATGGTGTTCGACGGGCATAGCAATAGCACCCGGTCAACGATCCCTTCGGCGAGCATGATTGCGGCCAGTCCGTAAAGCACATAGCTCTTGCCCGTGCCGGTCGCCATGTCAATTGAGCAAGCCAACTGGTCGGGCAATTGAAGGTGGCTCTCCATTCCCGCCAAGGATCCATACCGACGTTGAATCTCAGCGTTGTCGTCGAAGTTCTCCTTGGCCAGCTCTCGTAAGTTCTCGTACTTCGTCCCGGCAAGGAATCGCATCACCGTCCGGATCGCGTCTTTCTGGTATTCGCGATTCTCGCAAAGCTCGTCAATGAAGGGTTCGTACTTGGCTTCATTCCATACCGCGGGGTCAATGTTCTCGGAGACCTTCAAAACGAGGTCTTCGTTCTTGAACGTCTGCCTATCTCCCCTCATCGGGCTCATTTCTTCTGCCCGTTTTTCTTCTTGGGCACAGCCTTGCCAAACTCCGCTGCGTTAATCAAAACCCGCGCCTCGTTGCCGTAGATGTCGATGAAAACGGCCATCATCTTCTTGCCAAGCTGGTCCGTCTGGAAGCGAACTTTCCACCCCTCCTTCTCCAGCGCGTCGGCATAGAAAACCGCGTCGAAGTCAAAAACCTTGTTCGTCTCGTCATAATCGAAATCCAACATGACCATTGAGAGCGTTTCGAGATTCCCTTTTTTTCTGAACGGCTCTCGAACAACGGCGTCGCTCTTGAAGGTTTCAATCTTGATGAATCCGACCTCAAAGAGTTCGCCTTTCGGCTTCTCAGTGCCCGTTTTGTATTGCAGTTCCGGTGTGCGGATGAAGTCGAACCCGACTGCCTCCACTGTGTCATTGACGGCCATTTCGTCGGAGGGCTGTTTCAGTGCCTTGAATTCCCGGCGGTGCAGCTCGTGGATAATCGAGTACGGAATCCGCAAGGCGTAGTACCTGACCTTGCCGAGGTCAATGTAGTCTTGCTGGAAATCGAAGGCCAGGGCCGGGGCAATAATGAAGACCTTGCTTCCGACCCGTGATCCGGCGGCTTCGTGGATTTCCTGAATGGTTTCTTCTGTGATGCACGCGCCCTTGTGCTTCGCCTCCATATGATTGAAGATCATGACGCTTTGGCCTTGCCGATAACCGTCAAACTCAATACCGCCGATCTTGTGCCGCTCATCCCGGCACCCGAACAACTGCAAGGCGAAGAATCGCCAGTCCTGCCAAGACAGCTCTTTGAGCGTTGAAAAGTCATACAATCCTGCGTTGTAGAGTGTGAACGGCTTTGCTTCCAGTTTCGGACCTTTGTTGCCGATCTCCGCGCGAAGATTGAGCATCCGTTTTTGAATCGTGTAAACAGATAGTTTACCGCAGTCAAGCCCAATCCAACTGCGTCCGAGCTTTTCGGAAACGGCTAAAGTTGTTCCGGATCCAGAAAATGCATCAAGAATAATGTCTCCTTCTTGTGATCCGCTCTTTACGAGCAACGAAAGAAGCCTCTCGGGTTTCTCCGTAGGATAGTCCGTGCAGGTAGTCAACGGAACAATTTGGCTACTCCAAATATCGCCCAATGCTACAAACTCGGCCTTGGGCCCGGTGATTTCCGCAATAACCTGTTCTTTAGTTTTCGTGGGGTCACCAGAAACGTATGTCTTCAGCGAAACACCGGCTTCGATTTCCCACTCTGCAGGCTGTCTTCCCATCCTCCCCCTTGTGTAGAACCACCCATTTTCGTCCTTTTCGATCCTCGAAACCGTTGACACCTTGTATGGACCAAGAACAAGTCTCCAGTGACGTTGGCGCCTATTTGAAGCATAGACCAGTAAGTTCTGGTACTCCGTTGGGATTGCAGAACCTGCCGAATGAGACCTTGAACTTCCGCCTTCTCTACCCTTGTGCCAAATAACCTCATTGATGAAGTTCTGTTCGCCAAACACTTCATCCATCACAACCTTGATGTAATGCAGCTTCCGATTGTCAAGATGCACGACAATGTTTCCATCTTCGGCCAGCAGGTTTTTGATCAGTACAAGACGTTTACGCAGGAATTCAACGAATTCGGCGCCCGCGATTCTGTCCTGATAGGCTTTCTGATCTTGGCTACCTTTGAATTCCCGTCGTGTGGCAAATGGAGGGTCGATATACACCAGCCGGACCCCGTCCGTACCGTCAGCATTACGGAGTTTGCCCGCCTTCTTCATCTCCAACAGTGTCTTCATGGCTTGGAGATTGTCGCCGAAAATCAGCATATTGTGCCAATCCACGCCATTCTGTCCGAAGGTGCGGACGGCTTGAAGAGGCACGGCCAGCGTGTCCGCGATGATATCTTCCTCTCGGTCCTTGCCGTGGTAAACCAGTTCGTATTCCCGTTTTTCCGGTGGGAACAAAATGCGTGCCCATTCGGGTGAAATGTCCTCGCCCTTTTCGAGCAATCTTATCAATTCCTGTCTTTGTTCTGGCGTCACAACACGCCCCCCTCAAGTGGCTAATGCAAGTTCATCAATGAGCCCACTGTCCGCAAAACTGAAACAAGCGTCCCCGCCGATGATAATATGATCGAGCAACTTCACCCCGATGGGCTTCAGCGCCGCAAAAACATCCTGCGTGAAAAGCCTGTCCGATTCGCTCGCATCCGCCGCGCTCGATGGGTGATTGTGCGCCAGAATCACCGCGCTTGCGTTCGCCTGCAAAACCCGTGTGACAATCAACCTGATCGGTGGTCTGGCTTGGTCAACCGACCCGACTGTAAGCAAGGCGTCTTCAAGCAAGGTGCCACGCCGGTTCATAAATAACGCTCGAAAATGCTCTTCGGGAAGCCCCTGCAATCTGGAGCGCAAATAATCCGCCGCCTCGCTTGTGGTTTTCAGCGTCACGCGGTCGCGGCTGTCTGGTAGCGCAATACGTCGGGCAACCTCCATCGTAGCGGCCAATTGCGCGGCCTTTGCGCCCTTCAAGCCCTTCACGTCGAGAAGAGCCGAAAGCGGAGCTTCGGCCAGTGCCCGGAGTGATCCGAATTTCTTGAGAATCTGCCGGGCCAGTTCAACGGCGCTTGTGCCCTGAACCCCAACGCGAAGAAGAATCGCCACAAGCTCGGCGTCCGTCAAAGACTGCGCCCCTTGCTGTAGCAACCGCTCTCGCGGTCGCTCGCCCTCCGGCCAAGTGACAATGCCCTTTGACTTCGGCTTCCTTCTTTCAGTCATTTCTTCCCTGTGGTCATGCCCTTGACGAGGGCATTTTGTGGTTTCTCAAGGCGCATAACGCTCAGGCTAAGCTGCGGGCCATCGTAGAAACGTTGCCGGAGTCGTCAGCTTCAGCCTGGTGTTAGGTGTCCACCGTTCATCAATATTTTCGTATCAACCATCTCTAGTTGTTTTGTCGAACTGAAACATTTCTGTTATTATTTGATCCATCTCGGTTTTGCTTATGATACTGGAATCAGCTCCGATAACCGATTGAAGCGAAACTACTTCTGCGGTTGGGTCTGAACATACAAAGTATTCTCTACTACACCTAGCAATAGCTTCGTTAATATTAAAATACACACCTTCTAATGATTTATCCGATGTTCCTACCACGACACGGCTATATGATATCGGCAAAAACACATTAGATATCTTGTCATCATGGTCATTTAATGTCTTGAATCTCCGCTCTCCGTCTATTTCAAACAGGACTATTGCGTCTCCTAATATTATAGTTCTATCCACAGTCACAACATGCCATCGCAAATTTCTGTAGTCTTCCGCTCTCGGCTCCGGGACAGGATTTGTATGCAATACCTTAATATGCCCAGATTTTAATGCACTTGGAATCATCCGTCTTATCGCGTCAATGAATAGACTTGATATTGCCTTAATACCTTCCTTGTTATACTCCAAAAAACTCGGCACCAAACCTCTGATAATACCTAGGAAAATATGCCTATTTTCTTCTGATACGCCTCGACGAATCAATTCTTTGATGATTTCGTCTTCGATTAGCTTTGGATTATTTAGTATTAGCGTCTTTACGTTATCGGAATCAGTTACATACTTAGAAATAGCGTCAACCAAATATTCGACTGAATCCCTAAAAGACTCTCTTAAATGCTTGGTTCGAACGCAAAGATGGGCAATTATTTCGGCGATAGGAACATCTGTAATCTCCCCTGTGTCCATCTCCCGAAGCCTATCTATGAATGGACTGTATTTATTTTCAATCTCTGAAATTTCAACATCTGCGTTTTGTTCGCCTTCTCTTCCGTAATAATGCCGTTGCACTGCAATTTTTGTTATATTTGCCTCAAAGACAGACCCATCAGACCGACATACCCAAGTGTAGATCTCATCGCCAACCATTCTACTGGCGAATCCCTTAAGCAGAAATCTGGGCACGATGTGTTGTCGAGTACCCGCCATCGTAGATCCCCATGCTGCGTTCGTCAGACACCTTGTATCTTGAATTCAGTTGCCGCCTCGTGCACCGTGGAGGCGGATCACGGCGGATGGCAGCTCGTTCAACCTATGGTCTTTCAGGCCGTGCGTTAGCTGGGGCGCCATCCGCTCCTCGTTCACAAGCCCGAACAGTTGCCCGGGGAGTCACCCCGCATCCTGCAAGGCTGGGCAAGGACGAGAGACTCTTCGCACCGGAGGCCGCACGATGAACACTTCTTCCCCGTTCGTCGGCATCGACGTCGCCAAAGACGAACTGGTGATCGCCCTTGGCCCAAGTAGGGATCTCGTGGCGGTCTCCAATGATGAGAGCGGCATTCGGCATGTTCTGGAGCATCTTCAGGCCGCCTCCCCAGCACTCATCGTTCTGGAGGCTACCGGCGGATACGAAACCGCCGCCGTCGCCGCGTTGGCGGCTGCAGGGCTCCCCGTGGTCGTGGCCAACCCGCGCCAGGTTCGCGCTTTTGCCAAGGCCATGGGAATACTGGCCAAGACAGACAACATCGACGCGCACGTCCTGGCCCTGTTTGCCGAGCGAGTGCGTCCGCCCATCCGGCCTCTTCCCGACGAGGCTCTCCGGATGCTCGACGCGCTCCTGACGCGGCGCCGCCAGCTCATCGAGATGCTGGTCGCCGAACGGAATCGTCTTGCCCATGCGCTCCCGCCGGTGGAAAAAAGTCTCAAACAGCATATCCGTTGGCTGGAGCGGCGCCTGGCCGATGTCGACTCCGACATGGACCAGGCCATCCAGCAAAGCCCTGTGTGGCGCGCCAAGGAGGACCTCCTGCGTAGCGTCCCCGGCGTCGGCCCCGTAGTCAGTCGCACACTCTTGGCCGACCTTCCCGAACTAGGCGCCCTCAACCGTGTCAACGGCAATCGAAAAAGGGCCCTTTGTGGCAATTGAAATTTCCCCCCCTGCCGATGGTCAGTCTTTTTGTTCCTGACGCTGGACGATTCCGGCCTTGAGTTTTTCTTTGAGCCGGTAGGACTCGCCCTTGATGTTGATGGTGATCGAATGATGAAGGACCCGGTCCAGGATCGCCGTGGCGATGACGGCGTCGCCGAACACTTCGCCCCAGCCGGAGAACGGCTGGTTCGAGGTCATGATCATCGCGCCCTTCTCGTAGCGGCGGGAGATCAGTTGGAAGAACAGGTTCGCTCCGTGCCGGTCGATGGGGATGTAGCCGATCTCGTCCACGATGAGTAGTTTGGCCTGGCAGTAGAGCTTGAGCCGTTCCTCGAGCCGGTTCTCCATGTTGGCCCGGGCCAGCGAGGCGATCAGCGCCTGCGCGCTCGTGAACTGGATCTTGTAGCCCTGCTCGATCGCCTTGATCCCCAGCGCCACGGCGAGGTGGGTCTTCCCCACGCCGGGCGGGCCCAGCAGGATCAGGTTCTCCCCGTTGGCGATCCATCGCACTGCCGAGAGTTCCTTGAACTGTTTGGCATTGATCGAGGGCTGGTAGGCAAAGTCGAAGTTCTCGATGGTCTTGACGAACGGCAGACGCGCCATCCGGGTGGCCATCTCCGTACGCCGGTCCCGCCGGGCCGCCAACTCCTCCTTGACGACGTTGCCAAGGAAGGTGCCGTAATCCCACTCCTGCTTGGCTGCGGAGGCCAGGAAGCCCTGCAACTGATCGGCCAGTCGGGTAAGCTTCAGGTCGCGCAGGTCCTGCTCCAGGGCGTCGAGGTGGCTCATGGCGCACCTCCGATGCCGGCCACCCGGTCGTACAGGGAGAGGTCGCGGACCATGACGTCTTCGACGGGGAATCTCGGGTCATGAAGCGGCTTGCTTCCCTCCTCCTCCACGATCATGCGGAAGAGGCCGCGGAAGTGGGCGGGATCGACACGCTCTTGGAACCGCCCCGCAAGCAGCTCGTGACGGGCGACGACCGCTCCGTCGTGCAAGAGCACGACCTCGTTGTTGTCCGCGCGCACTTCGACCTGCCGCCCGGCCAAGCGCCACGGAACGGAGTAACGGTTGGCCCGGAAAGCGACTCGTGCGTCGGATCCCACCTGCCGGTGGATGGGACTCTCCAGCCGGTAGGGAGGGACGTGCCGAAGGTCGATCAGTTTCTCCTGCGGGAAGCGGTCGATGGGGCGGACTCCGGTGGTACCGTGCACGCGTACGTCGGCCACGGTTGTGAGCCACTCTTCCAGTTGCCGGTTCAGATCGTCGAGATCGCGGAAGCGCCGCCCTGCGAGGAAGTTCTTCTTGATGTACTTGATTCCCGACTCGATCTTCCCCTTGGTTCTCGCCCGGTAGGGCCGACAGAACCGCGGATGGACGCCGTAATGCCTAAGGAAGTCGCGGAAGGTGGGGTTCATCTCCACCTCGCCGGTCTCCCGGTTCCGGTCCTTCACAATCGTCTTGGGGTTGTCGTACAGAAGTTCCCTCGGGGCTCCGCCGAACCAGGCGAACGCGGCCTCGTGGCCGGCGGTCAGGCTGGAGAGCCGCTCGTTGGGGAAGCCCCGCGCGAACATACGCCGGGAGTAACCAAGGACCAGGGCAAAGAACCGCGTGCGGACGCGCCGCTCGCCAAACCAGACCGCGCTGGTGCCCCAGTCGACCTGTCCCTGTCGACCCGGCGCCGTCTCGAACCGCAACGTCGCTTCCATGGCCAGCCGAAGCTCTTCCCGCAAGGGCCGGACGAATACCTTGATCATCTCGTAGCAGCCCGTGTACCCCAGGTGCCTCGCCTCCTGGAAGAGGACGACGGCGTTGAAGTCGACCTCCGGTGCGCGGCGGGTGAGAAACTCCTTATAACCCGCCAGTACCTTCGACTCCGACGAACGCCTCTGGTAGGGCGTCCACTCCGGCTTCGCAAGGATGGTCCGGACCGTCTTGGGATCGATGTCCAACATCCTTGCGATCACCTTCTTCGGCGTGCCGCGGCCGGCAAGCTCCACGACCGCTCCGTGCTTGTCCCGGTTGATCATCTCACTCTCCGGAAAACCGTGCTGCCGGAGAGTGTCGATCACTTCAGCCTCATGTTCCATAGCTCTTCCTCCCCTGCGAGATCAGGGGGGGAAAATTCAAATGCCACAGGGGTGGATTTTTACATTGCCGCTGACAAACCGCAAGCAGATCGCTGCCTTGGTCGGCGTTGCGCCTCTGGCCAAGGACAGCGGCACCCTGCACGGAAAGCGAATGGTCTGGGGCGGTCGCGCACCCGTTCGGGCCGTCCTCTACATGGGGGCCCTGATCGCTTCCCGGCACAACCCTGTGATCCGAGACTTCTACCAGCGTCTCGTTGCCGCAGGAAAACCGAAAAAGGTCGCCCTGACAGCCTGCATGCGGAAACTGCTGGTCATCCTCAATACCATGGTGCGAAACAACACACGATGGGGCGAACGCTATGCGCTTTCGGCTTGACTTCGAACACAGTTGCTAACGCTCAGGCTAAGCTGCGGGCACTCAGGAATTCCGCCCGGTGAGCCGTCAGCTTCAGCCTGTTGTTAGCCAGCATAAAAATCATGTTTAATAATTATGTTTCGTTACTCGATTTATTTTTAAGTTTATTCCTGACTTCTCTAAATTGTGCGTTGATCCTGCCAGCAGATACTGCCATTACAATAGATTGTGCGGCACCAATTTCATTATCATTAATTCCCTTTTCCTTGGCAACGCCAAGGTAGTGTTCCATTCAGGGGTAACACCCAATGGCAAATGCTGTCGCCAGGTGTAATAGGATTGTTGTCTTTTCTTCAAAATATTCGTTATGCCGTGCTGAATCATAAAATGCTTTATATGCCGTTTTCTGTTTATCAGGTAACATCTTCCCCTCCTCAATTGGTCTGGCTAACAGGTGATTAGACAGAGCGGGCCACTGCAGTATGCAGCCCGTACCGTGTTCCCCCCCATTTCAGTTACACGGGAGATGTAAAATACTGCCATTAATAAATCCGGCACTTCCGGCTTCATGGTGTGGAAGGGAATTCATGTGCGCTTAAAGTGGTGGAAATGGAAAATCGCATAGGGTTGCATTCAGCTCCGTCCGGCGTAGGAGTTTGAGAACGGAACGCCAACGAGCGGATGCGCGAAGTGTAGATAAACGTCTTTATATACAGATCAGCTAGAGAATGCAACAGGGGGGGCGGTCACACATTAGAAATCATGTCCCTCTTAAAAAGGCTCTTCGTGGAAACGAGTGTGTAAATTTATCTAGCTCGACTCCGTAAGGTATTGATGGATTTGGCGGTTAGGAAGACGGGGAA